>WNFL01088981.1_pt1 | contig 14001 bp, 16 predicted proteins | sample 5400361 | NCBI WGS metagenome assembly WNFL01 (sample SAMN13153351, study PRJNA577476) | soil metagenome | isolation source: 40 cm soil on Douglas fir-dominated hillslope | place: USA:California | collected 2013-09-17
TCGTCAGCCCCACCGTAATCTCCTCGATCTGCCAGCCAGTCCCGTTGTATACAGAAAGCTGTAACGAATCGCCGATGATCGTGGCCGGCCCTTCCAGCTTGGCCAACTCGCTGGCGGGCACGTTGCTATCGGCTGTCTTCTGCTCCTTGTCTTTATCTTTATCCTTCTCCGGCGGACGTCCCAGTACATCCGTCAGCCGAATGCCACGCGCCGAGAACGACAGGCTGCAACTGACGTCTGGAGATGCTGCCGGAGTTCCAGGCAGCACCGGCCCCAGGCCGAAGGAAAGTTCCGGCGGCGCCGACATCATGCGCCGCGCTTCCGAGTTTTCCATCACCTTGGAAAAATTGTCGTTGTCGATACGCACTTCCGCTGGCTTGGTCGTTACCTTGGCCTTACGAATATTGCGGGCAACGTCGCCCAGCGGCGTGTCTCCATCCGACTGCGCCCATGCACACGTGGCCAGCAGCAATACAGCGAATTGGAGTCGGCGAAGCGTCACGGCAGTCTCCCTCTATTTTGCGACAGAGACGACGTCTACGGCCGGAACGCAAGTCCAGGTAACCCACCAAAGTAACCAATGCCCTATGGGGGCACGGGCGTCTCGCCCCTGCGGACTAGGAGGAACCTGTGTTTGTAACAGGAATTTCGGGCGAGGACGCCCGCCCATCGAAGCATTATCAGGGAATTTCGTCAGGAAGGAGATGTGACCGGGGCGCACGTGTCACGAAGCGGCGAGCAACGGGGCTCACGCGCGCCCAGCTTGGTCACATTTACAACAGGCCAGAGGTGCGAAATCTTTGGACCGGATCCACCGCCAGCGCTGGCTCCGGTTTCCGCTGGAAAATCCAGCGTGCTACAGCAAACCCTACGGCGACGTACATCAGGTTGAGAGCTTTCATAACTCCCCCTATTCACGACCACCGCGGGGGTCAGGCAGATCGTTGTCATGAAGTTAGCAAGACCGCCACGCTCCAGCAACGGTTCGAAGGTGCTAGCGAGTAGCTCAAACGTGGCGTTACGGTAACCATTACCAAAACAAAAATAATGGAGGCGCGAGCGTCCCCGCCCGTGCGGGGGCACGTCATCAAAGTAGTGCTTCTGGGCCGCGCAACGTTTCACAAGTTGCCGAAAACGCTCGTCCGTCTTCGGGACCTGTCATCCGACAGATGGAGGGATCCGCAGATAAAAGCCTGATAGAACCGCGGTTTTAACCCGCTGAGGTAAAGGTTCATCGAGAGAGACCCGGAAGCGGGAGCTGGCCGTTAACCCTCCGTCCTCACCATCTCGTCAAACGTCTCCCGCCGCCGAATGACCTTTGCCCGCGCCCCATTCACCAATACCTCTGCCGGCCGCGGACGTGTATTGTAATTCGATCCCAGCACGGTCCCGTACGCCCCAGCGTCGAGAACGGCCAATAATTCGCCTTCCTTCACTTCCGCCAGCTCCCGATCCCGTGCCAGAAAATCTCCGGATTCGCACACCGGCCCCACCACATCGACGGTGCCCTTCTTGCGTGAAGTGTCCCGCACCACCGGAACAATCTCATGCTCAGCCCCATATAATGCCGGCCGCAGCAGATCGTTCATACCCGCATCCACTATCACGAAGCGCTTGCCGCGATTCGTCTTGTTGTAAATGACTGAGGTCAGCAGAACTCCCGCCGGGCCAACCAGCACGCGCCCTGGTTCTAGCAGCAAATGCACTCGCAACTTGCGCAGAGGCTTCAGAACAGCCTGCGCATAGCGCCGCGCCTGGGCCGCAAAATCCGGTGCCTTGCCCTGATAGGGAATCCCTAACCCCCCGCCCGTGTCGACATAGCGAATGTCGTGTCCCGACGCCTGTAGCTGCTTCACCAAAGCCGCCACGCGCTGCATGGCCTCGCCAAACGGTGCTACCGATGTAATCTGTGAACCGATGTGGACGCTCACCCCGGCTGCCTGTACATACTTCTGACGCGCGATCAGCGCGTATAACGCGGCCGCCTCTTCGATAGCGATACCGAACTTGTGCTTCCGCAATCCGGTTGAAATGTAAGGGTGCGTCTTCGCATCCACGTCCGGGTTCACGCGCACCGCAATGCGCGCCCTCATGCGCAGCCGGGAGGCGCATTCGAACAGCACCTCCAGCTCCGCCGGACTCTCCACATTGAACAGAAGAATGCCGGAGAGCAGTGCCAGCTCAATTTCCTCGCGCGTCTTGCCCACGCCGGAAAATACAACTTTCTTCGCCGCCCGCGGCGCGGCCCGCAGCACACGCTCCAACTCGCCCCCGGAGACCACATCAAACCCGCATCCAAGCTGCGCAAACAACCGCAACAAGCTCAAGTTGGAATTTGCCTTCACGGCATAACACAGCGTGTGCGGAAAGCTCGCAAACGCCGCATCCATAGCCCGCGTGCGCTCCCGCAGCGCTGTCGCGGAATAGACGTAAAGCGGTGTGGCGTAAGTCCGCGCCAGCGCGCGGAGATCTTTCCCCTCGCAATGCAGCGCGTCGCCGCGATACGCAAAGCCCGGTGGCCGAAGGATTTCCTGCCCGGCGGAGGTCTTCATTTCTTTTTGGCGCTGTCTTCCTTCACCTTCAGCACCACCACCGTCTGGTCATCAAACGCATCCCCGGGAGACGAATAATCCGCCACTGCCTGGGTGATCGCTTCCACCACCTGCGTCGCTGATTTCTGCCCGCTGCTGGCAATAATCGCTTCCACGCCTGCGCGCCCGAACAGTTCGCCTTTTTTGCCCGTCGCGTCCAGAATTCCGTCGCTGAAGAAGACAAACAAGTCCCCGGGCTTGGCCTGAAACGTAAACTCGTCGTAATCCGCTTCTTCGAACAAGCCCAGCGGCAGCCCCGTCGCCTCGATGATCTGCACCGTGCCATTGCGGCAGAACACCGGGCGCGGCAGTCCCGAGTTGGCCAGCAGCAGCGTCCGTCGCTGGTCGTCCCAGACCGCGCAGATAATGGAGACAAACTGCGCTTCTATGCGCCGCTCACCGAGCGAGAGATTGATCGCCGAAAGCATTTCCGCCGCACCCGGCTCCATGGGCGCGTGCGAACGCAGAATGCCGCTCACCAGCGCCGCGTAAATTGCCGCCGGCGCTCCTTTGCCGCTCACGTCGCCAATCACGAAAGCCGTTCGTCCGGACGAGTAGTTCAGAAAATCGTAGAAATCTCCGCCAATCTGCCGCGCGGAAATTGAGAGCGCCGCCACTTCTAAATGCGCCAGCTTCGGCGTCGTTGGCGGCAGCAGCCGAAATTGCAACTCCCGCGCCAAGGCCAAATCCCGCTCCAGCCGTTTTTCCTGCCGTGCGATCTCCTGATACAGCCGCGCGTTTTCGATGGCAATGGCGATCTGTGCTGCCAGCGTCGTGACGGTGCGTTTGTGCTCTTCGTTGAAAAAATTACGTTTTACGTGTTCCAGGTCGAGCACGCCAATCACGCGCTCCTTGTATATCAGCGGCACCACCAGCTCCGACCGCGTCTCCGGATTCAGCAGAACGTAGCGCGGGTCTTTCTTCACGTCGGGCACCAGCACAGTCTCTCCCGTCTGCGCGGCCAGGCCGACCAGACCGCGGCCCATGGGAACGTCGTGCTTGAGCTGAACATTTTCCTGATAGCGCAGGGCAAAGCGGTGCTGCAACTTCTCCCCCGACGCATCCACCAGCAGAATGCTGAACATCTGGTAATCCAGCACGCGGTTCAGCAGCTCGCCGACGCGCTTGAGCACGTCATCGAGATTCAGGATCGACGTCAACTCGCGCGCAATTTCATTCAGTAGTAGAAGGGTTTTCGCCTGCCGGCTTGTGCGCGTATAAAGCCGTGCATTTTCAATGTGCACGGCCACGCGCGACGCGATCAGCGTCAGCACTTGCTTGTGTTCTTCCGTGAAGTGATTGGGCTGCGGCGATTCAATATCGATCACGCCAATCACTTTGTTTTTCACGATGAGCGGCAAGGCCAGCTCGGATCGTACGTTGGGCACGGCGTCAATGTAGTGCGCCACCGTCCTCGTATCGTTGACGAGCACCGCTTCGCGCCGCTCCGCCGCCAGGCCGGTCACCCCTTCGCCCACGCGTACCCGCGCCCGCTCCGCCACTTCCGGCAAGTATCCAGCGGAAAACTTGATGTAGAGTTCCTGAGTTCTTTCGTTCAGCAGCAGAATGGCGAAAATCTCAAAATCGACAATCTTGCGCACCACTTCCGCCACCCGCCGCAGCGTGGTGTCGAGGTCGAGCGTCGTGTTGACCACGTCGACCACTTCCAGCAGCAGCCGGTCGACCGGCGATACGGCAGGTGACTCCGCCGGTGATGCGGTTCCAGATTGCGTTGTCGTAGAAGTCACAGCCCTCCATGATAGCAGCCGCCCTTTCGGCAACCGCGCTTGGGAGTTGCGGGTTTTGGAGTTCACGGCGGCAGGTGACCCACCGGGTTACAGCTTAGGCTAGGTCACGGTACCAGAGTGCAAACGTCGGGCAGATTCCGATATCGTTCCGCATGATCGAGGCCATAGCCCACCACAAATTCATCCGGAATTGCGAAGCCGACGTAGTCGCCCGTGATGGGCATCTTGCGCCGCGAAGGTTTATCCAGCAGCGCGGCAATACGAAATGCCTTCGGTTTATGCCCCAGCATGAGCTGCCGCAGGCGCGTCAGCGTCAAGCCGGTATCCAGAATATCTTCCACCAGAATCACATTCTTGCCCGCCAACGAGTGATCCACATCTTTGGTCACCCGCACCTCGCCGGTCGATTCCCACCCGCCAAGCAACTCCTGATCGGGCGTGGGCCGCGCGCCGTAGCTGGAGACGCCGATGAAATCAAACGTGCAATCGAGATCGATATGCCGCGCCAGATCGCTGAGGAAAATTGTCGCGCCCTTGAGCACGCCCACGAGAATGACGGGTTCTCCAGCAAAGTCTTTGCTGATTTGCGCGCCCATTTCAGCCACGCGCTGCGCGATTTGCTCACGCGAGACAAGAATCTTGAGTTCAGGCATGGGCTAAGATTTTAACTGCAATCAGCCAGAAAACGGCAGCTTGTTTTGCCGTTCGATATCAGAGTGGCAGGCATTTTGGCTAGATGTGCCGTCCGCATTCGTTCACGCAACCAAACCTGCTGCGCATCGATCGGCTCCAGGCGAGGCACCTCGCCGCTTTCGAGATGGAATCCTCGCGAGCGAGGAGCGCATAGCCGACGAGCATGTAGTCATCCGCCCGAGTCAGTTTTCCGTTCTCCGCGGGTTGCGGCAACTTTGGGCTCGTCTCTACAATGGGAATTCTCAAACTTCAGGAGATTGCCATGGCTTTGCCCGAATTCAACCAGCTTTGCAATGAAGCGAAGCAGGAAATTGAGGAAATTACCGCCGACGATCTGCGGATTCTGCAAAAGTCCGGTGAAGACTTCGCGCTGATCGACGTGCGCGAGCGCGAAGAATCCGCAAATGGGACGATTCCGAATGCTGTCCCCATTCCACGTGGCATCGTCGAGTTGACGATTGACCAAGTGACGACCGACAAGAATAAAAAGATCGTCCTCTACTGCGGTGGCGGCAGCCGCTCGGCGCTGGCAGCGTGGATGCTGAAGAAGATGGGCTTCAAGAACGTAATTTCCTTAGCTGGTGGCTATCGCGGCTGGATGCAGAGCCAGTTATGACCCTGAACGGCATCCAACTCACATGGCTGGGCCACGCCAGTTTTCGTATTCAAACGCCCGCGGGCAAGACGATTTATGTCGATCCCTGGGTTATGGGCAATCCCATGTGCCCACAGAAAGACAAGAACGTCCATCGCGTCGATGCGCTCTTTTGCACGCACGGACATCAGGATCATATTGGCGATGCTGTAGTCCTTGCCAAAGAGCACAACCCGATGATCGTTGGCATTTACGAGCTGTGCACGTGGCTGAAAAAGAAGGGTGCGCAGCAGATTTCGCCCATGAATAAAGGCGGAACGCAGACGGTTGCCGGCGTAAAGGTCACGATGGTTCACGCGGATCATTCCTGCGGCATTCTCGACGGCGACGAGATCATCTACGGCGGCGAGGCTGTCGGCTATGTCATGGAGTTTGAAAACGGCGTGAAGATTTACCACGCGGGCGATACGAATGTGTTTGGCGACATGGCCATCATTCGTGAGTTGTATGCGCCCGAGATCGCGATGCTGCCGATAGGCGATTTGTTTACCATGTCGCCGCGCGAAGCGGCCTATGCGTGCAAGCTGCTGCAGCCGAGGTTTGTGATTCCCATGCATTTTGGGACCTTCCCGCCGCTTACGGGCCGTCCTGACCAGTTGCAGAAACTGGCGCCCGAAGTGAAGGTGGTGGAGATGACGCCGGGCGTGACGATTTCGTAAGATTTGCAGATTGCGGATTTCAGATTGCAAAAGTCAGATTGCAGATTAAAAAGCATGGTCATACCTTACGAAACATTCCCATTTCTGCCATGGCTCTTAACTTCTGCAATCTGACTTCTGCAATCTGAACTGAGGAGATCCATGGCGAAAAACAAGACCCCGCAGCCGTCTGTAAGAGGCGATTGGCGCAGTAGCCACGGCATAACCACGGATCACGTGGATGAGTATCTTTACTCGCTGCTGCCCGCGCGCGATGAAGTGCTGGCGGAGATGGAAGCGGAAGCGTCGGCTCACGATGTGCCGATTGTGGGCCCTGCGGTGGGACGGCTGTTTCATCAGTTGGCGACGATGATCCAAGCGAAGACCGTGTTCGAGATGGGCTCGGCGATTGGCTATTCGACCATTTGGTGGGCGCGGGCCGTAGGTGAAGCGGGCCACGTGCATTACACCGACGGCAACCGCAGGAATGCCGACAAAGCCAACGGCTACTTTGAACGCGCTGGAGTGGCGTCACGGATTTCCGTTCACACCGGCGATGCCCTCGAGATTCTCTCCGAACAGAAAGAGCAGTTCGACATAGTTTTTAACGATATCGATAAATACGATTATCCACGCGTGCTGCGGCTGGTTGGGCCTCGCGTGCGTAAAGGTGGTTTATTTATTACCGATAACACGCTGTGGAGCGGCAAGGTGGCCGCTCCCGCCGGGGCGGAAGACAAGGCCACTTTGGCTATTCGGGAATTCAACCTGCTGCTGTATGCGTCGGGAGATTTCTATCCGGTGGTGTTGCCGCTTCGAGATGGAGTGACGGTGGCGGTACGCCTCTAACTAATTCATAGGAAAGTGATTATGAAGACACATCGACAAAGTCTTACAGTATTATATAGAATCTGTACTGTTATATATAAAGAGGGTACCCGTGGCACTTAGCATCAAGGACGACCAAACCGATTATCTTGCCCGGGAAGTAGCGCGCAGGACTGGCGAGACTCTAACCGAAGCGATTCGTACGGCTTTGACAGAGCGTTTGCAGCGTCTCTCTGGGCGTCGCCGCGCACCGAGTGTCAAGGAAAGGCTCTACGAGATTCTTCACCGCATCGATGCCTTGCCGAATCTGGACGACCGGAGCGAGGACGAGATTCTTGGCTATGACGAGAACGGGTTGCCGCGCTGATGGTGATCGACACCTCGGCGCTGGTAGCGATCTTCCTGGGCGAAGCGGACCGAGACCGCTTCGTGGATATGATTCTCGACGCGGGCAAGCCTCTCTTATCGGCGGTCACGCTGGTGGAAGCTGCGAATGTTCTTGAATCGCGACGTGGAAGGGCCGCCGTCCTCGAATTGGATTTATTCCTGCATGAAGCCAAGATGGAAATCGTGTCCGTGGACGCGAACCAGGCGAGAGAGGCACGCTCGGGGTTTCGCAAATATGGAAAGGGTTGCCACCCGGCAGCCCTGAGCTTTGGGGATTGCTTTACATACGCCCTGGCAGTGGTCTCGGGCGAGGCTGTACTGGCGAAGGGCGAAGAGTTTCGGCGGGCGGGATTGGCGACACTATAAATTTCCCTGGTGCCAGCGACACAGCAAACACCATCTTCCCTACACTCCGTTCAGCGTATGCCATGCGTGGGTAGCACGCGCAGGAGCAGGCCCAGAGCGGTCAAGACTCCGATGAAGTAGAGGGTGGTCTGGCGGCTGGGGTGGGAGGGTAGATTGCCCGCGAAGAACACTTGGTAGCCCGCTCCGAGGGCTATGAAGATATAGAAATTCTCTCCCAGCAGCAGCCATAATGCCAGACAAGCGGCCAGGAGGACGATGCGTTCTGCTTTGCTTAGGGCGAGGGCGGCGTGGCCTCCATCCAGAATCGGAACGGGAATCAGATTGAGTAGGTTGAGAACGGCGCTGGTGCGGGCGAGTGCGGCCCAGAGCATGTTTCCCGTTTGCAGCCAAATGACGGCGCAGGCAAGGGAGGCGAGGAATCCGGCGAATGGTCCGGCGAGGGCTACGGCGGCGCGGGTTTCTAGGGAGACGCCGAGGGCTTGCCAGCGGACGTAAGCGCCGAAGCCTGGGAGAAACACGGGCATGTCGGCGGGCAAGCCACGGCGTTTGATGTCGATGTAGTGGCCCATTTCGTGAATGAGGATGAGTACGGCAAAGCCAATACCGAATTTCGGTCCCCAGAGGGCCCAGTATAGGCTGAAGAAAGCGACAAAACTGAAGAGGAATTTGAGCTTGAGCAGCGCGCTTAGGAAGAATTTGGCCTTGGCCAGAAAGATGGCGAGTGGGCCGAGCGGGCCGAGGCGCTTGGCCCAGGGGTGATCGGCCGACTTTGGAGCAGGTTGAATTTGACCGGCGGGTTGGGCGGCTGATTGTTCGAGGTCGCGAGCGTGTTGGTTAATCCAATTGGCCTGCGTGGAATTGGACGGGAGAAAGCGCAAGCCCATGAGCCATTGCTCGCGGGCTTGGCGGAGTTGGCCTTTGGCTTCCAGAACTTTGGCTTCGTCGGCGAGACGGTCGAGTTCCTGGGAGTACACCAGGGCTTGGCAGTTCTCGCAGACTAAGGCTCCGAGGTTGAGGTCGCGGCCGCAGCGGCGGCAGTTGCGGATGAGTTCCGGAGCGAGGGTGGACACAATTGTATTTTAGCGGGTCGGCTGCGTGGGGGCGTCGAAAGGGCCGTAAACCACCAGGTTTACTCCCGCGGTGATGCGCCAGGCGAAGATGATGCCTATGCTGAGAATCGCAATATTGAGGAACGATCCCAAGGTGGGACCCTTGAGCCAAAGAAGCGCAAAGGGCGATCCGATGGTGAGCCAAAGCATCTGCCGCAGGAAGGCAAAGAAATTGGGCGGTGGGACATTGGGCTTTGAAAACTGGACATGTGGGGCTTGGGACTGGGGAACTTGGGACGGTGTCGCACTTTGACTGAAAGTGTCGGGCTGTTGAGCCGTGGAGCTGGCGGGCGACGGGGATGAGTGCGGACGCAGCGGGGCGCGGCCGGCATGGGGCTGGCCGAACTCGTCCTCGAGTTGGCGTTGCCTGGCGGCTAAGTCTTGTTCTCTGGCTTGCTGTTGCTCATGCGTGAGAGCTCTCTCTGGACTCCCAAAACTGCGGTAGAGTTGGGCTCGCAGCATAGCTTGCTGCCGCTGCCTCGCGTAATGCAGCCCGATTGGCAGGGATGACATGGAGATGGCAACGTAGGTGAGCAAGGCCGCAGTGATCTGGTAGCGTCTGCCGCCGGAGCCGCCGGAGCCTTTCTTAATGGCTGTGCCGACCATCCAACCGACAGCCAGGGCAACGTAGCTTACGACCCATCCGGTGAGGATGGTGAACGTTGCATACAAGATCATGCCGAGGATCGCTGCCCCCATGCCGCAGACGAGCGCAAGCGGGTAGGCGCTCGAGTTGTTCTTTGCCATGGCGGCGCGGATTTTGTCGGTGCAGGCTGGGCACGACATCGCGGAGCGAACGCGGTAGTAAGTGCCGGAGATGGGCTGGCGGCAATACTGGCAGGTGTTTTGGGAGTCCGAGTATTCAGCGGTGTTGAACTGGGGTGTGTTGAAGGCGGCGCTCACGGAAGGAACGATAGCACAAGGCGGGAACGGCGGAAAAGAACTTCTGGAACAGGATGGATGTTCGGGCGTCCTCGTCCGTGCGGTTGTGGAAACGGGACACGACAAGGCGAGATCGAGAACGCCCGTGCCCCATCGTCCTAAATCGACTTCACCGGGATCATTAGCAGGTCTTCCACCAGACCGACTTCCTTCTGCACAAACGGTTCGGCGTAGTCGACGCCGGCGAGGAGGCCATAGAAGCGGGCCATGGTTTCGATACGTTGGCGAATTTCCGCACGGGCAGGGAAGTCGGTCGACCCCGCGGATTGGTCTTCGTATTGCGATTTGTATGCGAAGAGGGATTCGAGACGCTGTTCGAATTGGGCGGTGATGTCGACGACGAACGTTGGGCGGATGTCGTGGTAGAGAGAGGCGTAGACGATTTTAAAGGGGCGGTGGGGTTCGCCAGGGATGTCGAGTTTCTTGAGGCCGGAGAGGAAACAGGCTTCGTAGCCGAGCGTGGATGCGGTGGCGTGGTCGGGATGCCGGGCTTGCCAGTAGGGAAGAACGACGACTCTCGGACGTGTTTCGCGGATGATACGAGCGACTTTCAGGCGGTTCTCCCAGGTGTTTTCGACGCGGCCGTCGGGGATGTCGAGGGCTTGGCGCCATCCGGCTTGCAGGATTCGAGCGGCGTCCGCGGCTTCGCGGGCGCGGTCGGCGGCGGTGCCGCGGGTGCCCATTTCTCCCTGGGTTAAGTCGAGGATGCCGGTGCGTCGGCCTTGCTGCGCGGCTTTCAGCAGGGTGCCGCCGCAAGTTTGTTCTACGTCGTCGCGGTGCGCGGCGATGGCCAGGATGTCGAGAGGTTGGTTGCTCATGGAGATTGGATGACGTTTCTCTACTCGAGATTTCCTTGTTCGATCACAACATTCTCGCGCACGATGAGGCGGTGCGCGGCCATTTCACGGAGCGTGGGCAGGACGCGGCCTACGTGTTCATCGGCGTCTATGAACGTGACTACCACGGGTAGCTTTCCGCCCACGTCCACGAGGTGCGCGGTTTGTACTTGCGCGCGGCCGGTGAATCCCGCCACGGCATGGAACGCCGCCGCGCCGGCCACATTCTCCTTGCGCAAGAAGTTCAGGATTTCCAGATAGAGCGGCTTGTGATGCCACTGGTCCGCTTCACTTAAATAGAGAGTGACCTGGACGGCCATGCCCGGATTCTACAGCAGGCGATCTACAGCAGCCGAGCAAGCGCCATGCCCGCCAGGACGGCCACAAGTGAAAGTAGATTATTGGAGACGATGTTCGCTGCCACCAGCAGCCATTGGCTTTGTTCCATCATTGCCATGCTTTCGAAAGCGTAGCTGGAGAAGGTGGTGAACCCTCCGCAAAATCCAACCGCGATCAGCAGGCGCCAGCGCGGATCCACCATCGAGCGCTCTATGGTCCAGATCAAGAAAAATCCGAGAATAAGGCTGCCAAGCACATTGATGGCGAGCGTTCCATAAGGAAAGACTGGACCGAAGAGCCGCAGAGCTGACCGGCTCATCCAGTAGCGGGCGTTGGCGCCGACGATTGCGCCTAGAGAAATAGCCAGAAAGTCGAGCACGATGGAATGATCTCCCGAGGAAGAATAGTTAGGAGTCATCAGCCGGTGGCGTCACGCGGCAGTTCTGGCGAACCCCATCGCCTTGTTTAAGGTTGTATCACAGACGGCGTCAAGATTTTCCGGCGGCGTGGTTACGACAGTGGAGGGTTACTTTTGTCGTTCGACTAGATACTGAGCGAGCGCTTTGAGAGCGTCGGCACGGTCGCCAAATGGATGGAGTGCTGTGAAGGCCTCTCGCACCAAGGCATCTGCGCGGCGCCGGGATTCGTCGATGCCATAGAGCGACGGGTAGGTCACTTTCGCGGCGGCTGTATCTTTGCCAGCGGTTTTGCCGAGTTGTTCGGAGGTTTGGGTTACGTCGAGGATGTCGTCGACGATCTGAAACGCCAGGCCAACGGACTGGCCAAAAACGCGGAGGCGGATGACGCCGTGGTCGTCGGCCCCAGCATAGAGAGCGCCGCTGACGAGGCTGGCGGTGATTAAGGCGGCGGTTTTGGCGCGGTGGATATATTCGAGCGTAGCGGCGTCGGGAGGGGTGCGCTCAGCTTCGAGATCGACGACCTGGCCGCCAATCATGCCTTCGATGGTGCCGGTGCCACGAGCGATCTCGGCGATGATTTGGACGCAGGATTCAGCTGGGCAGCGCAGGTTGGCGAGAACCTCGTAGGCTTGGGTTTGCAGGGCGTCGCCAGCGAGGATGGCGATGGCTTCGCCGAAGATTTTGTGGCAGGTGGGTCGTCCGCGGCGGAGGTCGTCGTTGTCGAGGGCGGGGAGATCGTCGTGGATTAAGGAGTAGGTGTGGAGCATTTCGAGAGCTGCACCCAGGTCTTCGACGCCTTCGGGCAGGGAACCGGCGACCATATGGGCAGCTTCCATGCAGAGAATGGGGCGTAAGCGCTTGCCTCCGGCAAAGACGCTGTGGCGCATGGCCTGGTGGATGGAGGCGGGGCGCTGGGTGGCTGGCGGGATCAGGCGTTCGAGGGCAGCGTCGGTCAGCGCCCTGCCTCGCTCCAGCGTTTCCTGCAAATGTTTGTCGGACAACCCGTTCCCCCGCAACTTGAAAGCGTGAGTATAACAAGGGGCGAGGACTTCAAGCGCAGGGCTGAAGGTTTCCCGGCTACTTGAGGAAAGAGCGTGATAAGCTTCCCCGAACTTGTTGGGCTCAAAGTGGGCGCAGCTAGCGGGCGAAAGGATACTTTGTGCCACCAATTAGCGAAGAAACTGAGGGGAAGGCGGGTGCAGTGAAGTCAATTGGTCTTGCGTCAGATGTGAACTCGTTACCGGAAGTCGGTCTGCGTGCGCGGCGGCACGTGGCATGGCGGCTGCTGCCGTTTGTGTTTCTGCTCTACATCATTGCCTACATTGACCGCGTGAACGTTTCGTTCGCCAACTTGAGGATGAGCGCGGATTTGGGATTCAGCGACGGCGTGTATGGACTTGGCGTTGGGGCATTCTACATCGGCTATGTGCTGTTTGAAATCCCTGGGGCGGTGATCGTCGAGCGTTGGAGCGCTAGAAAGTGGATCGCCCGGATTATGGTTTCGTGGGGATTCGTTTCAATTCTGACGGGATTTGTGCATACCGCGGGGCAGTTCTATGTGATTCGCTTCCTGCTGGGAGTGGCGGAAGCGAGTTTCTTTCCGGGGATGATTGTTTATCTGACGCATTGGTTTTGCGCGCGGGATCNNCGGCGTCGCTGGTCAGTTCTCCGCTGGCGGGGTGGCTGCTGGGGGTGCATTGGGGGGGGCTGGCGGGATGGCGGGGGCTTTTTGTTCTGGAAGGCGCGCCGGCAATTGTGGTTGGGATCGTTACCGTTCTCTATTTGACGGACTGGCCGGGCCAGGCAGCTTGGTTGCCGAAGGATGAGCGGGAATGGCTCGCTGGGGAATTGGCAGAGGAGTCTCGGGCGAAGAAGAAAGTCCGCGATCATACGATCTGGGAGGCGTTTCGTGACAGGCGGGTGCTGCTGCTGACGGCAGCCTGGTTCGTCGCGCTTTCGGGGGCGCTGGGCAGCGTGTATTGGATTCCGACGTTTGTGAAAAGGATATCGGGAGGTTCGGACCGCAGCGTGACGACGCTGCTTATCTTGCCAGCGCTGATGGGTGTGGTGGGAATGCTATGGAACGGGTGGCACTCGGATAAGACTGGGGAACGGCGCTGGGATGCGGCGATGCCGCTGTTGGTGGCTGGGTTGTTGTTTGGGGTGTCGATTGTGGCGCGAGGCGATGCGCGGTGGGCTGTTTTGTTTCTGCTGCTGGGGAGCGGTGTTTACTACGCCTTTCAGCCCGTGTGCTGGTCGATGCCGACGTTGATACTTGGGGAATCGGCGGCAGCGGCTACGTTTGGGTTGATCAATTCGATGGGCCAGATGGGTGGATTTTTTGGGCCGAAGATGATCGGGTTTCTCAACGAAAGGACGCACGGACCGACGGCGAGTTTGGGATTCATTGCGGGGGCGTATTTGGTGGCGGGAGTCTTGATGCTCTGCCT
>WNFL01423168.1_pt1 | contig 14001 bp, 9 predicted proteins | sample 5400361 | NCBI WGS metagenome assembly WNFL01 (sample SAMN13153351, study PRJNA577476) | soil metagenome | isolation source: 40 cm soil on Douglas fir-dominated hillslope | place: USA:California | collected 2013-09-17
CCTAGAGTAGCAAGACCATAGAGGGAGATCTGAAGGAGCATTAGAACCCTGTACATGAAAGCGTGTTGAATCAGCGCGATGTTGGAAATAAAAACCGCAATCAGGAGGAAAGGCACTGACCAGCGAAGAAGTTTGTGGCAAAACAACTGATACGAAAACAATCCATACTGAAAAACATTCAGAAGGTCCACGTGACCAAAGAAAACTGTGAGCCCTCGCACCACAGTCCGAATCTTGCGGTTCCATTCTCGCTTTTGATCTGCCGTGTCCTGATACAAACCAAACGCAAGGGGATCACTGACACCTCGAAGCCCCATCTTCACGCTGTTCAAGACCGTTCGGAAATCGCTCTGCATCTCGCCCGAAAAATCATCGCAGACTTCTCTTCTAGCAGCAAACAGGGACCCGCTGAGTCCAACCAGTGAGTGGGCCCTGGATTCGAGGGCTCTCAACCACATCTCATACCGGACATACAATCCCTCGCCACTCGGCTTTCCATCTCTTCCGAGCAGCCGGTCCTCACTGCTCACGCACCCCACCGTGGGGTCGGCAAAACTGGAAACCAATTGCCGAAGCCCTCCCGTCTCCATAGCCGTAGCCACATCGCTGAAAACGATGATATCTCCTCTCGCGTGCTTGACGGCCTCCTTCTGGGCGTTCTCCTTCCCTCTTCGCTCGGAAATGTCAATGATCTCGGCCCCTCGCGTACTATAGCGTCGAACAATCTCGCTTGTGCGGTCGGTGGACCCATCTGAAGCCACAAGGATCTGGAGTTTCGCTTTCGGATAATCGAGACTTAGCGTGTTCTCGAGCTTATCCTTGATCCTCTTCTCTTCATTGTGAACCGTCACAATAAAGGTCACCGACGGATAAAATTCGGCTCGCGTAACCTCTTTGCCACGCACCCAACCCACCAGAAGCAGTGTCAACGGATACCCAAAATAGGAGAAAAAAATGAGAAGAACAGAACCGACAAGAAGCATTTCCGCCATTTTTCCCGCACCCTTTTGTAACGTTTTTGGGCTTCTTCAATGACCGTTCCATGCACTCCTGGGCTAATGCTTTCGCTGTCCACGCGTTGCCGTCGCACGCATGTACACATCCAGATAAGCATTGACCATTCGCTCAACGGAAAACTGCCCGACTATCTTTTCCCGCGCCGCGCGTGCCATATTCCGACGTAGTGGTTCATTCTTGTAGAGAGATAAGCATCTTTCGGCAAAATCCCGTGGATTACGAGCATTCACGAGATACCCATCCACCCCGTCTGTCACGATCTCTTCCAGTCCTCCGACTCTGGGCGCGATTGGGGGAACCCCGTGCGCCATGGCTTCCAGCACGCTCATGGGAATTCCTTCATGCAACGAGGTATTCAAATAGACGGCAAGCCCCTCGTAAAAAGCGCTGACATCGCGAACAAACCCTCGGAGCGTAAAGCGCCGTTCTAGACCGTACTTGCGTATGAGGCATTGAACGTCGCCCAGCATGGGCCCGTCGCCTGCAAGTTCGAAGCGAATCTTATGATCTATCGCGCTCACCTCTTTCGCAACTTCAACCATCAACGGATAGTCTTTCACGGGAACGAAGCGACCTGCGGAACCAATCACAAAGCCTTCTTTCTCTCTGGCCCAATCACGCACGTCTGGAACAGCAATGCCGTTACGGATGGTTTCAATACGCTCTTCCTGAAAGCCATAGTTCCGGATCAACGATTGCTTGATATCCGAGGAGACGGCCACGGTCTTATAGAACCTGGTCGCGAGCAATCTGTAGTTCGTATGCGACTTTAGCCGATGCAACAGACTCGGCCCGCCATTATGGAACTCCGGCATGCCATGCTGTGTACTGACAAGGGACGCTCCTTTTCTTAAAGTCAGGGACACGAGGTATGAAAGAATATTTTCCTTGTAGCGGTGGGAATGAAGAATATGAGGTGCCCAGCTCCTCACCGCTTTGGTCACCAGCCAGGTAATTTCAAGGAATGATTGCTTACCCTCATCAAGAACATACGTGGGTATACCTGCATTTTGAAGGTCGTCCGAGAGTCTCCCCTTGTTCAAGAGAATCACAAACAGGTCGATCCCTGGCAGCGTATTGAGGCCACTGAGAAGATGAGAGGCCATCACTTCAGCTCCAGCCCAATAGTCGCCTGAAATTAGATGGCAAATCTTGAGCGTCATCGGATTTTCGGTTCCTCGATACGGCCTAACCCTCTGCCCGGACAGTGCGGCCCTTTGGCAGCGTTTCCGCAGACGCGGCCACCGGGTCTTGCGGTGAGGGACGAGCGGCGCAGCGGATAACGAGTGGTAGTTCCCTGCAAAGGTCACAATAAGTTGACTATTCGCGATCCGAACATCGCTTCCGTAGAGGCCATATCTTGATGAATACCGATCCTGTTGAGCGTATAAGGGTTCGCCCCCTGATGATGCCATCCATGTTGGGTGGTCACCGCCAGATGGTAGCCCGCTTCTCTAACCATTTCGCTCAGTCTCTCGGAAAACTTTCCGTCCGGGTAACAGAAAGAAATGAAGTTGGTGTCTACAACCTTGTGACCAATCAAAGCGTCCATCGATTTTCTCAGTTCATGCCGAGCCTGTTCCTCTGTCAGAGTGGTCAGGAGCGGATGCCCGGCGGTGTGTGACCCAAAGCACACGATGCGAGAACGAGACATTTCCTGTACCTCTTCCCAAGACAGAAACGCACGACTTGCCGGGGTAAAATCCTCCCCCAAGGTAGCAGATAATGCCGATAGAATACCCTCGATCTTCTCGATCCTATACGGCTTCAGGAGAGCAATTGCCCTTTCCAACCTGGTTTCCCGCGTTCCCGGCATGCAGACCAGTTCTCTCAGCACAGAATCGCTGAAAAACGAACCGCGTTTCTCAAGATCCGGGGATTGGGCCACGCGGTCCAGTAGAAATCCTACGCGATCTGTCCAAAACCACCGGTCTGTCCCGATAAAATCTGTTGGCAGAAAAACGGTCGCTGGAGCCTCATGCTTTCTGAGGATCGGATACGCATAATCATAGAAGTCGCGCCAGCCATCGTCAAAAGTAAGGACACACAAGGGCCTTTTCCTCAGATCGTGTGCGTAGCCGTAGCGATCGGATGTCACATCGGAGAGAGGAATAATTTCGAAATGATTTCGCAAGTACTTAACATGTAGGTCCAGGGTATCGGGCTCAACAACCATTCCCGCCTGAACGCCGCTGCTCATCTCTTTCGTTGGGATAATGCGGTGGTACATCAGGATCGCAACATCCTTACTCGAATGCTGGCGTAGCTTCCACGAATTGACTCCGGTCAAATGCAGCAAGGAAGCGAGCGTCGATTTGGCCTTGATGGATGCTTTCAAGTCGCGGAGACGTCCTCAGATATGCTCAATTCCTTGACGGGTTTCGCGCTACATTGCGTTGCGATCAGGCTTTTCCGAATTCTACCCGACATCTTGTGCCGTAGGGCTTGAAGAATCAGCATGGTCGATGACCTTCCTCGTTGCCACAATCATGGCCGTGAGATACCAGTAGTGCGGGTAGTACAGAGCCGATAGAAATGTGCCTGACGCCAAATAGCCTAGAACGCTCGTGATAAATGCCAGCGACAGGAAGTAAGCATATCGCTGATTCTCCTTCCCATCCGTCGGCAGGTTCTTCAGATACCGAATGTCTCGAATATTCGCAAATAAAAGCGAGAAAAAAATCAAAGTACCGGGGATGCCCAACTCAGACAGGAGCGTAATCCATATCGAGTGTGCGACCTTTCCCCACATATTCTCCGGCTCGATATTCAGTTCGGCGAAATAGTCGGTCCGATAATCGCCGAGCAATACGCCAAAATTCTGGGGGCCTACGCCAAGGGGGTGATCTTTAAACATTTCCCACCCCGATTTCCAATACTCCACTCTACTTTCTTTGTTGAAATCCTTAACGTCATCCCGCCCTATTGTGGTTATTTCCTCCCAGTACGTTGAACCCGCAACCAGCGTCCCGGGATGGGTGATCGGCAAGTTCAAGATGACTAGTGCCATGCCGCCTGCTACCCCCAGCAAGAGGACTTTCCTGGAACTTGTCAACCATACTACGAACGCCACTACGAGAAGGCCGATGAACCCCCCGCGAGAAAAGGAAGCGATGACGCTTGCAATACACACCAGAGACGCTATAAGGTAGAACAGCTTTGTCTTCCTATTCCTCTCGTAGAAAAAGAGAAAAACGCCGAAAGGTAGCATCATGTTCATGAGAAGAGCAAAGTCGTTCTCGTCTTGGAGAAAGCTGGAGCCCGCATTGCCGCCACCAAGGATGCCGTTCACAGCAATGTAGACCATGAGGCCGATCCAGCAGTTCATAAGAATCCGCAGTCTGTCGAAAGTGTCAACGAAGACTATGATCGAGACGAATAGTATGAAGTATAGGAAGAAGCCTTGAGTTGCAATATAAGCTCTGCCGATGTTTGCGGCGAAAGGGACGTGGAGAGCGAGCAGAAAAAGCATCATGAGCATGCAGGACGTTTGGGAACTCGCCACCATGCGAAGACGCCGCCAATTGAAGAATAGCAGGACGACCAAGATTGAAATGAGGATCAAGCCCAGGCGAATCGTGCTGAGCTCGGCGACCTTATCCTGCGGGCGGCCGAACTCGAAGATGAGATAGAGCAACGTGAATACAAATCCAGGGCGCGCCGAGAGTGAATTGCTCATGTGACGCGTCCGTTCAACCGCAAGCGAGTTCATGCGCGGCGAGCTCCCGGGTTCTGTCGACATCTGTCATTCGTTTCTCTCTGGACGGCACGAAAAAAATACAAAGCACCCGAAAGTGATACGCGCCCTACCGTCTCGGATACGAGACGCTTCCCTATCGCGGCTAACTGGACCGTCTGTAGTCGAAGTCCTTAATGTTTCTCTTCGATGACGCCTGCATTCAAGACCTCTGGTTCGCATTCCATGAAACCATGCTGTCGCCGTTTACAACTTCCTCGGTCGCGATGGGCGCGGGACTCAATCTCGGGAGGACGCCTAACGAAACTCGAGGTCAGCGGGGGCTTTTCCGTTCAAACCAGTTGCGCGCGCAGGAAGACGAAATAGTAGCTCACCAGCAACCAGCCGGCAGCCAAAATGAACCCCAACGCCAATGTCCAGGCAGGGCGATATCGCCCCACGACGCGCAGTATGATCGCGTTGAGCACCAAGGCGACCAGCAGTACCACGGTCACCTTTATCCGGTACGTCGCCGACGTGTCCGGTGTTCTGTATTTCTCCGAGGCCGAGGCCAGGGCAGTGCTGAGGTCGGTCGTCGCTTGGGAGACGTCGGGACCGGGTTCCAGTTCCAGGGACCAGTTGCGACCAGAGGACGCATTCATATGGATCCGCCCTTGGCGGCGCTGGAGCTTGAGTTGGCCGACCCCGGTCGGCAGAATCACTTCCCAGTCCTCGGCTCCGGTCCACCGCTGCATGCGCGGCGCCCCTGCCAGCCCCGGTCCGGACCTGGATTCATCAGCCAGGGACCAGGCAGCAAGTGTCCATGAGCCATCGGCCGGTTGCTCGACGACAACCGCCGGAGCCGGTTGGGCCATACCCTGCACGACAGACCAGCCGCCGAACGGCGAGCGACTGCCCTCGATCGTGCTCCGCGCGGCGCCTGGGGCACCATCGAAGAAGGCCCGCAACGATTGCCCGGTTCTGCCGTCAGCCAGCGTATACGCGCCACCCGCCCCGCTCTCCGTCAACCGGACGGAGGGTGAGGTCGTCCAAGTCGTTCGTGTCCGCGCTTCTTTCACCCCCGACGACGTATCGATGACTATCCAGAGGCGCGAACCGACGTGGACAACTTGTCGCCGGGCCCGATACGGACCGGGCCCGCGTCGCTCCATGTCGATCACGGCGAGAAGGCCATTCCGCCCGTGGTAGCGCAGGTGCGTCTCGCGCGCACTGTCGGTCCGCTCGTCAACAAGGTGAGGCGCATTCGCGCCCTCCCATGACTCAGCCATCTCCCGGCCCGCGGCATCGTATGACCAGTAGCCGAGGTTTGCCCACCAAGACGTCCCCTCAGACCAGACAGCCAAACTCATTTCGTCAGCATGCTTGTGACCCATCCCCTGGAAGTACGACCAGGCGATCGCCGTTTGGCTCAGACGGCGGGCATCGGGCCAATCGTCAAGACCATCCCACCACAGACAGTAGCCCGCGACGGGGGCAAGCAAAACCGCGTCCTTCGGGGACCAGACCCTCTCGGCTGGTCGCCCGGCACGCCCCTGATCGTCGAACGCGAAAATGATGGGCCCGGCGCCACCGGATCTCCCGTCAGTGTTGCCGAAGACGGGGAGCGAGCTGTTGATGCGTCGGAGCTCGGCGAAAATGACGGGTCCTGTGCCACCGGATTCCCCGTCGGTATCGCCGAAGACAGGGAGCGAGCCGTCGGGGCGTCGGAACTCGGCGTAGACGCGTTGCGCGGCTTGGTATTTCTGGAGCCATAGCCGGGGGATTTCCTGCTCCGATAGGGTCAGATACCGGAGGGCGATCCCGATCAACACCACGGCAAAGCCCTGGTACCCCGGCGAATGCTCAAGTACGAACCCTTCGTCATTGATGAAGAAGGCAAGCTGCTCGTCGAGCATTGATGAAGAAGGCAAGCTGCTCGTCGAGCCGCTTGAACGCCAACCGGCAGTGGTCCTCGACACCCGGTAACGTCGGGAAAGACAGGCCGACGTTACAGGTCGCCAGATTCTGCATGACACCATGGTTGGTGGCGACGTTGAAGCGGGAGGGATCCGCCAGGAGGTGCGCGCCGCGCGCCGCCATGCGGAATACTGCCTCAGCGACATCGGGCCGATAGTTTGGACTGCGGCGGTACAGCCTCCAGAACTCCGTAAGAACGGGGACACGGGCCGCGACCGCGTGGTCGTTCCGCACGAACCTCCGCCATGTGTCGTTCCAAAGATAGCCGCCCGGGTACCATCCGGAGCCCTCGTAGGCATCATAGGCGACGAGGTACTCCGCGGCCGCGTCGAGGAACTTAGCCCGGCCGTCTGCTTTGTAGGCGTCCAGCATCACTCTCGGCAGGCCAAGGCTGTGGACAAACAGTTGCCACATCGTCGGCCCTGACGCCATCGCCGCTGCGTTGAGTGGCAGCGCGATCGTACCAGATTGAAATCCGGGCAATTCGATCCGACCCAGGAGCAGCTTCTCGGCCGCTGTGACCAACTGTCGATCATTTGCCCAATGCAGTGCCTGGTGGAGGTTGTAGCCACCCAATTCGGCGAGTAAGGCGTCGTCCGGAATGCCGCGAGCCTTCTCGATCGTGTCCGACCCGAGCGTGACCTCGGGCACTTGGTTGTAAGCAAACCAAGGGCCCCAAATCACCGCGAAGACAAAAACCACGCCGCCCCCGCGCAGCAGTGCCGAAAGCAGCCCAGCCCGATCGCGAGGAGAGATTTTCCTATCGCTGGACTTGCGCAAAGTTAACTGAATATTGTGGTGTTGTTGCGTCCACCGACTTCCTCCAGCATGGCATGATATTTCTCCGTGGTGACGCTCTCGGAGAACGTTTGCTGCATTCGTATCTTGCCTGCGCGCCCCATCCGGGCAGCGCGATCCGGATTCGATAGCAATTCATCCAGTTTTGCGGCGAGATCTCCGATATCGTCGATGGCGCATAGCAGGCCAGTCTGTCCATCCTCGATACACTCGATGGCGCCATTAGTGCGGGTCGCTACGATCGGCTTCGCGCAGGCCATCGCCTCAACATGGACTCGCCCCATTGCCTCAGATCGGGCGGCGTTCACAAGCGCATAGCAACCGCGCATCTGTTCTCCGACGTCTTCAATCCATCCCGGTTTAATGAATGCTATTCGCGAATGCCCACCGGCGAGCGTCCGGTATCTTGCGAGGTCGGCTTCCGGGCAATACCCCATGATCCTCAGGCTTACTTTCGGATGCCTTTCCGCAATCAGCTTGAACGCCTCGATTAGCACGTCCACACCTTTGCGATGGAAGGGATGCCCGATGGACAATAAATAATCGCCCTGGTGACATGCCAGGGACTCGAAGTATTCTGTGGCGACAAAGTCCGGAAACCGATAAAGAGTCGCGCGTGGGAAAAGTCGCCGATAGTGCATTTCCTGGTCAGTGTTCAGCACCCTGATGCCATCAGCACACCGGAGAGTTAAGTTCAACGAGAACGTCCTGAGGAGCTTGCCTGCGTAAGCCTGACCTGGTTCATTTCTTTCATAGTCGCCTTGAAATTCCCCGTTGACTTCGATGATCATTTTGCAGCGGAACAGATATTTCAATAGCAGGGCGGCGAGACCGGATCTGTAGGGGTCATAGGCAATGACGGCCCTCACCTGAGACTTACCCCACAACAATCGGAGAGGGACAATGACTTGAATCCATAGTCCACGAAAGAATCGGCCTGCAGCACCGCTTCCATACTTCTCCGAATGAAACAGGAAGTCCGACACCGCAACGTTTCTTTGCCTTCGACCGCTAAGCGCAAAGATATGTCCGCTGTACCATCGAGACAGAATTGCGAACCGCTTTGCCACATTGTCCTTTTCGGGGCGGTAGACCAGTGGAAACATAAGCAGCACCTGGGGCTTGTGGAACCTAAAATCAGCCTTATCCTGACTCATGCTCAAGCTTTCCCAAGAAGCAACTCGAATGATGAAGCCCCAAGGAATGTTGAACGATTAAAGTAAGAGTTCAACACGCTACGGGACATTGCCAGACCGGGATTTCCGTGATGCAGTGGAAGCGGCCTCCCTGTAGGCGAGCAGAAGACTTCTACCGACAACTCGCCACGAATAGGCTTGGCACACCAGTTCCCGTCCTTGAGCAGCGAGACTCGCGCGCAGGGCGGGCTCTGCAAGTATGCGTAGTACCTGACTAACGAACGCCCCTGATGTGTCAGCCAAAAGCACGTGCTTCTCGTCTTGTACCGATATCCCTGAGCAGGCAAAAGTCGTACCAATCAATGGCATTCCCATCGCGAGGGCGTCCAGGATCTTTAGTCGAGTGCCACCGCCCACCCGGATCGGGCAGATATAGGCTGTCGCTTCTCTGAAGTACGGTCGGACATCTTCGACAAATCCGGTGACATGGACGCGACGATCGGATTCCCCAAGCTGCGTCAGCCATTTCGGCGGCTTTCTTCCCACCACCACTACACGAATGTCCGGACGCTGCCGCGTAAGCGGCGGCCAGATCTCATCAAAAAAATAGGCCATGGCTTCGCCGTTCGGATACCAATCCAACCCGCCGCAAAATAGCAAAGTATTCCCGTTTCTGTCGGGTCGCGGAGTGAAATATTCCGTATCAACGCCATTTGCGACAACCCTTGTCTCAATGCCAGGGGCGATTCTTGAGAGCGTCTCTCCATCTTCGGGTGAAACGACCAGGTTTGCGGAGAATCGCGGACAGTAATCGCGCTCCGCTAGAAGTAGCTTGTATGCTTCCCAACGCCAGTACTGCCGAGGAATGCGGCGCTTTTCCAAGGCCGCACGGCGCTCCATCATTGATGATTCGATATTGTGGTGATTCAATACCGTACCCGCTCCGCTCGCGAGTGCTCTGTACGGAACGAGGCCCAGGGTATCAAAGTGAATTACATCAAATTTTGTGCGATCCAACGTTGATCGAAGCCGAGCCGCCATCGAATCGGACGCAAGCCAGTTGAGATCGTAGGCTTTCCGCGAAAGCAATCCACGCAGGCCAAGCCAATAGGGATTCTTGGAAATGCCGACTGCGAGGGGCGCCCACTCGACGTGAGCACAAAATTTACGCAAAGCTACGGCACAATCCTCGGCGCTGACGCCGGGCGGCCGTGTGGGCGGCTGGTCCAATGCGAGGACGTGCACCTCGTACTCTTTTGCCACCTCTCGCAGAAGATTGTAGTTTCGCTGCAGAACACCGCGTACCGGTGGGTAAGCGAGATTATGGCCTACCCACAGTACTCGCACCGCGTTGCCTCAAAGAAGTAGAGCAAATGGAACTGTCATATGGACGAATCGGATGCGATTATAGCGGGTCTTGCTGGAAGTAAACTCAGCGTATAAGGAGATAGCCAAGTACCGCGGCAATGCTCATCCTGCCCTGAAGGCGACCTTTGCGAACAAAGTCTGCACTTTCGAATCGGCAACCTCTGCAAGGAGAAGATCGGTGTCGATAGCCACGACGTTATGTCGGTGCTCGGTGAAGACCGGAAGCTCAAGTCGTCCCGCCGGACTCGGTCCGCTGCCAACCCTTCAAATTTCTCGTCACGCTCACTGATTAGTCGCCTTCACTAACGTCTGCCCGGAATCGATTTGGAGTGGCGTTAAAGTGCCGCTCTATGACGCTTTGCGATCTCCTGCGATGAGCATTCGTCACTCATCCGTCGGTATTCCGTCACTTTCCCTCTTGCCACGGAAGAGAGTGCTTCTGACGGCATTGGAGGGGTCGTTTTTCTACACGTCGAACTGGCATCGTTATTGCGTCTAGCACCAATGACTTATCCGCTATCGCCGTAGCGCCATAGGACCAAAAGAATGCGAAACGCAAGTAAAGACATCATCGAGCAGCCGGTTCTCGACCAGGCTGGCAACTCGCTCGGAATGTCGCGGCCTACCGTCGCGCCACTTCGTTTTGAGATCGTTACTTCGGCGATTGCACGTGGCGCCGTGGAGACACTCAGCGGCCAGGGCAGGAGGGCTTTGGCTTTGGCGGCATGTCTCTTCGTCGCCTGGATGACGATGGCGCTATCTTCAGGTCTGATTGGCTTGATACCCCTTGCATTTGCCATGTGGATTGTCGGCCCTCCGTTAACGGAGCGGCTGCGCACGTGGCTGATGGTGAGGCATATGGAGACTAGGGTGCCGTTGTACGCGACTGCGACCCAAGCATCAGAGGTCTTGCGCGCGATGGGTATCAACGACACCACTATAACGGAGATCATGAGTCGAACCGTCGACGGGGAAGAGGTGCGGCTGGGAAGATTCGATCAACGGAATCGGTTGTTGAGCGACATCGGCCCGATTGCGTTGTTCGGAGACGCGCCTATCGGCAATTCAGAATTCCAGCCGCGTAGTAGACAAACTGTGGAACTGGTCGCGATGACCGGAGGAGTAGCTATTAAGAAGAGCTACTCGGATTCCGGATCGTTCTCCCAAGAGATTGCCGCTCTTGGTCGCCTTTCCGATGTGAAGGGCGTGCCCAAGATTGTGGGGATCGACCGGCGGCATAGAGTTCTCTATCAAACCTTCCTGGTCGGTCGCGATCTCGGAAGTCTAATGGCCAAGGCTGGCTTCCCAGTAAGCGCGCAACATAGCCTGAGAAGCGCTTACCCGGGGATGGGTGCCTGGAACGCGACTTCTGGCCCTCAAAATCGATTGGTTGCAGTGAGCACGCTCGAACGGGTGACCAATAGCACGTTCGTACGACATATGGAAGTGTTGATCGAGAGTATCCATCAGTCGGGTGTCGTAATTGGAGACGTGAAGCTCGGCAATGTGATCATCACCTGCGACGGAGTCTGTCTCTGTGACTTCGATCATGCCCGAATCTTCACCAGAAACACGATGTCGTTCATCTTGGCTCGGGAACGGGACCGAGACCTCTGTAACTACATCTTTGGAAGTGCGCTATTGTTGCCCCACACGTTCCGGAAGTAGCTAGAGGTGGTAGCCAACAAGAAGTGCACCTTATCGCGGGTTCTGCTAGAAATGAACATCCTGGTCCTGGGGAGTGAAATTCCCGCCACCGCCAACATGCCGGGTTCACCCCGTCTGTTCAGTCTGTGTCGAGGTCTTTCGGTGCACCATCGTCTCACTTTGGTGGCCTTCGGCTGGGGCTCGGAACGATATGATTCCTTCCGAGCCGACTCCATGGCTGCCGGCGTATTCGAGGAGATCGTGGTCCTACCGAAGCCACCCGCGCACTCTTGGTGGAGACAGCAAGTCCATCGCCTTCGGCAGGAGGCTAGCTTCGTTACCCGCTCTCGTACTCCCGCCTACTTTGCCGCGCAGCGCCAGAGAATTCGTGATATTTGTGCGCGAGGCAGTTTCGATGTGGTGTACGCCGATGGACTTCCGGTGGCGCAGTACCTGATGGCGGCCGGATTGGAGTGCCCCTCCATTATTGACCTTCACGACTGTTTTACTTTGCTCTTCTCCAGGGCCATGCAAGCCGAGTCGCGCTGGCTGCGCAAGGTGGCCGTCTACGCCGAGTCAAGGAGCGTTGCCAGACTCGAACGCTCCCTTAGCCGGGTATTTGCCAGGGTCATCACCAATTCAACCGTGGACGAGGCTTACCTCAAGTCGCTGGACCCGACGGCAAAAACCCTGACGATTGGCAATGGTGTGGACAGCGCGTTCTTCGGTCCGAGCGACGCTGTGCCCGACCTCGCCAAGGTGGTGTTCACTGGAGTCATGGATTACGGCCCTAACGAAGACGGCGCTGTCTATTTTGGAGAGGACATCTTGCCGCTTATTCAGGAACACCATCCCGATGTTCAGTTCTGGGTGGTCGGCAAGGATCCCACGGAGCGCATCCGGGCCCTTGCCGCGCGCCCTGGAGTACACGTTACGGGTGGCGTGCCCGATGTCCGACCCTACTTGCAGTCCGCAGGCGTATTCGTATGTCCTTTGCGTTTCGGCGCCGGCGTCAAGAACAAGCTACTGGCCGCGCTGGCCATGAACAAGGCCGTAGTGGCGACTCGATTGAGTGTCGAGGGGCTCGACCTGCGGGAAGGCGAGGACCTGCTCCTCGCCGATGAGCCCGCGGAATTCGCTGCCAAGGTGGTTCAATTGATTGAGAATCCGGAATACGCTCGCCAATTGGGCAAGACTGGGCAGGCCGCCGTGAAGGCCAAATACTCCTGGGAGCGCAGTGCCAAGTTGCTTGAGGATACCCTGCGAAGCGTTGCACGTGCATGATACGGTGCATGCTTTGGATACATACCGTGCACCTGGTTGATTAAATGAAGCCCGGCATACGCTCTGCGCTGACGATCGCCCAAATGATCGAATCCGATGAGCCAGGCGGAGCTGAATTGGTAGTAGTCCGCCTCGCCGAGGAGTTGCGCCGGCGTGGGCACACCGTCATACCGGTAGGGCCGGCCAAGGGTGTAGGTTGGCTCGGCGAGCAGCTCCGGCAGGTCGGATTTGAACCGCGCACCTTCACCCTCCGTCGGCCAGTCGACTGGCGTTGTGTCCGGGACCTCACACGGATGCTTCACGAATTGCGAGTGGACGTAATCCACAGCCACGAGTTCACCATGTCGGTGTACGGCACCGCGGCATCGCTCCTGATCCGGCGACCGCACGTCATCACGATGCACGGCAATGAGACGATGACGAAAGCGCTCCGGCGGCGGATGGCACTGCGGTGGGCATTCCGTAACAGCCACGCCTCCGTCGCATGCTCCCGCTCCACCATGGACACGCTGCAGCGAGACCTTGGGCTGCGGCCCGGCCGGCTGGGCGTGGTCCTGAATGGGGTCCCGGTTCCCCGTGGCTCGCCGGATGCCGTGCGCCAGGAAATCGGGTGCAAGGAGGGCGAGCTCCTGCTGTTCGCCGCCGGCACGCTGGTCCCCCGCAAGGGGCACATGACGCTGTTGCAGGCTTTGCAACGCCTCACCAAATCGGGGTGCGCGGTGCCTTGGCGGCTCGCCATTGCCGGTTGGCGAACCGGGGACGAACCGGCCCGACTCGACGCCTTCATCGCCGAGCATGCCCTCGGGGACCGGGTGCACCTGCTTGGGCAGCGCGGGGATGTCCCGGATTGGCTTGCCGCTGCGGATGTGTTCGTCATGCCATCGCTCTGGGAGGGGCTGCCCCTCGCTATCTTGGAAGCAATGCTGGCCGGCAAAGTAATCGTGGCCTCTGCCACTTCCGGGATTCCCGAGGCCATCGTGAGCGAGGAGCACGGACTCCTGGTTCCGCCCGGCGACGCCGATACGCTCGCGACCGCGCTCCGGCGCGTGCTCGAGGAGCCGGCGCTCCGTGCGCGTCTTGCGTCGGCGGCACGAGCGC
>WNFL01342509.1_pt1 | contig 14000 bp, 11 predicted proteins | sample 5400361 | NCBI WGS metagenome assembly WNFL01 (sample SAMN13153351, study PRJNA577476) | soil metagenome | isolation source: 40 cm soil on Douglas fir-dominated hillslope | place: USA:California | collected 2013-09-17
CCGCCAGGGGCATCGCTGGGTAGCTATGTTCGGCAGGGATAAGCGCTGAAAGCATCTAAGTGCGAAGCTCGCCTGGAGATGAGGTTCCCCACCGGGTTACCGGGTAAGACCGCAGGTAGACCACCTGCTTGATAGGCCGCACGTGGAAGTCCGGTGACGGACGTAGCCGAGCGGTACTAATGGTCGAGGGCTTGACCACTTCAGCACCTGACCAAGGGTCAGGGCAGGATCCGGGAATCGGACCCTGGCAACACGACGAAATCGACGATCTCGACTTCTCGGCGCCCCGCGCTCCACCCGGAGCGCGACGGTGCAGCCGATCACATCCAGCAGCAAGATCCTGGTGACCCTGGCGGAGAGGCCATACCCGTTCCCATCCCGAACACGGAAGTCAAGCTCTCCAGCGCCGAAGATACTGAGAGGGCAGCCTTTCGGGAAAATAGGTCGTCGCCAGGATCTTGTGCGTCTACGAGCAGGTCGGCTGGTCGCCCGGTTCGGCCGGGCGGGCTATGCTCCCCGCGAATGGACGAAGGACCGACCGCCGTCGCGGGGGGAGATGCGACGCGCGAAGCCGACACGGCCGCCATGCCCGGACTACCCGATGCAGTCAGTGCGGGCGCCGCGATCGGGTCGCGCCCGACGGTCGGAGACGTCTGCCCGTTCCTCATCTCGGCGACGGGAGAGTGGCGCCTGGCGGCTCCGACACGCGAGCATCGCTGTGCCGCCCTCGTGCCGATGACCTCGCTGTCGCTCGAGAAGCAGGCGCGGCTCTGCCTGACCGCCGTCCATACGAGCTGCGCCACGTATCTCGCCTCGGTCACGGCCCGAGCAGCCCACGGAGGCGATGGCGAGCCCGTCGCCCGGATCGGTCGGTGGGGCTTTGCCCGGACGACGCCGCTCATCGAGGACACGGGTGGACTCCGCGGAACCCTGATCACGATGATCGGCGACCGTCGGACCTGGCCGGCCATCCCGGCGGTCCTCCTCGTCGCGACCCTGCTCGCGGTCGGCATCTCGGGAATCCGGGGCGAGGGGCCCGCGGTGGCGCTGGCATCGCCCTCCCCGGCACCGCGGAACACGCTTGCCCCCGAGTTCTCGCCCGTGGCCACGCCCGCGGTCACGCCGGCACTGACGCCCGAGGCCACGGTGGTGCCGACCTCGACGACCTCGACGACGCCGACGACGCCGACGACGCCGGCGACCCCCACTCCGTCGTTCCAGCTCTACACGGTGAAGTCGGGCGACACGCTCGGTGCGATCGCGACGAAGTTCCATACGACGGTGAACGCGATCGAGACGCTGAACAACATCACGAATCCGCGCACGCTGCACGTCGGGCAGGTGCTGAAGATCCCACCGTCGTCCTGACCGCCGACAGGGGCCTGCGCGCCGGCGCCCGCATCAGGGCTGGCAGCCTCGACACCACGATGTCGCTTCGCTTCTCGAGCTGACCTCGCTGATCCGGGTTCCGCAGCGGGGGCAGGGCTCGCCGCCCCGGCGATGGACCGCGAGGAAGTCGCGAACCTGGGTCTCGAATGTCGGTGGCACCCGCGCCCGAAGGATCGTCACCGCGTTATCGAGGACGGACCGCATCGAGCGGTACAGGTTGTCGATCTCCTCGGGCGCCAACGTCGACCGCTTCCGGAATGGGCTGAGCCTCGCCGCGTGGAGGATCTCGTCGCTGTAGGCGTTCCCGATGCCGGCCACGAATGCCTGGTTCCGCAGCAGTGGCTTCAGCTCCCCCGGGTGTCGTCGAATCCGCTCGCGCCAGACGTCGAGCGTGAGCTCCGGGGAGTCGGCGTCGGGGCCCTGGTCGGCGCCCTCGAAGCCGGGGACGGCTCGCGTCACTCCCGCCGGCAGCAGGTACACCTTGCCCATCTGCGTCGGATCGCGATACCGAATCTCGGTCTCGGCCTCGTTTGCCGGCAGCCATGAGGCACCTCGAGTCCAGGCCACGGCGTCTCTCGGGGGCCGTGCCCGCTCGCCGAACGCGAGGATGAGACCCGTCCGGGGCGGGGTCTTCGTGCCCGGCGGCGCGAGCTGGAACCGGCCCGTGAGCATCGCGTTCACGGCGATGCGGTCGCGATCGAGCTTGAAGACGATGAACTTCCCGCGCCGGCGGACGGATTCGAGGCGCTGGCCCACGCACGCTGCGAGCTCGGCCGGCGTACCCCGCACCGAGAGTGGCGCCGGGGCCGTTGCCCGGATCACCAGGCGGCCCGCGAGGGCCGCGTGGAATGCCTCGGACACGACGACGAGGTCGGGTAGCTCGGGCACGGGCGCCGATTGTAGCCGTGCGGAACTGCGTGCTAGACTCCCCGGGCCTTTCGGGGCAGGAAAGCTGAAGAGCGTCGTTCATCCCGATTCGCCTTCGAAGGAGCGGACCGCGGCCTACCATCCACGGACCACTTGATCGCAGACAGACGGCCTGAGCGCGACGCTCGGGCCTTTTCGTTTTCCCGGGGCATATCGACAGGAGACCATCCAAATTGATCGAAGACCAGACGGGCGGGACGATGCCGCCGGCCGAGGCAGCCGCCGAGGCCCCGACATCCGAGGAGCGCGTCGCGACCATGACCGTCGCCGACGAGCCCGCCGAACATTCGGAGCCAGCCTCCGAGCCCGCGGCTGAAGCCGCACCGACCGAGACCCAGGCCACGCCGGCGGAGGCGATTGCCGAGGCGGCACCGACCGAAGCCGAGCCCGAGGCGGTCCCCGAGCCCGAGCCTGCGCCGTCAGAGGCCGCCGTTGAGCCGGAGGCAGCCGCGATCGTCGAGCCCGAGGCCGCGGTCGTCGAGCCCGAAGCCGCGGCGCCCGAGGTACCTGCGGCGGAGCCCGAGGCAGTGCCGGCCGAAGCCGCTGCCACGCCGGTTGCCGAGGCCTCCGAGCCCGTCGCCGAATCGGCGGTCGAGTCCGCGCCCGAACCCGTCGTCGAGACCCCGGCGGCTCCTCCCGCCAAGCCCCGCCCGACCGGGCCGGAGCCGACGACGATGGAGGAGCTCCTCGCCGAGCAGGACTCGGACATCAAGAGCTTCAAGCACGGGGACGTGGTCGACGGCACGGTCGTGCGGATCGACAAGGACGAGATCCTCGTCGACATCGGCGCGAAGTCCGAGGGCGTCGTCAGCAACCGCGAGCTCTTCGGTCGCAACGCCGAGACCCAGGCCCCGCTCGCCGTCGGGGACGTGGTGCTCGTGTACGTGCTCCAGCCCGAGTCGCCCGAGGGTCACGTCGTCCTGTCCCTGCGCCGCGCCGGCCTCGAGCGCAAATGGCGCTCGATGCAGGAGCAGTTCGAGGCGGGCGTCATCATCGAGGCCCCCGTCATCGACCACAACAAGGGCGGCCTCATCGTCGACTGCGGCATCCGCGGCTTCGTGCCGATCAGCCAGATCGTCGACTTCCCGCGCCGACCGCAGAACGCCGTTCGTCGGCCGGAAGCTGCGGCTCAAGATCCTCGAGGTCAACCGCAAGGCCAACCGCCTGATCCTGTCCGAGAAGGTCGCCCTGTACGAGGAGCGCCGCGAGAAGCGGGACGAGCTGTTCTCGAGCCTGCAGGTCGGCCAGCGAGTCAAGGGCAACGTGCGCTCGATCGCTCCGTTTGGTGTCTTCATCGACCTCGGCGGCATCGACGGACTCGTCCATAAGAGTGAGCTCTCCTGGAACAAGGTCAACAACCCGGAGGGCGGCTATCGCGTCGGTGAAGAGGTCGAGGCCGAGGTCATCGACATCAACCACGAGCGCGGCCGGATCAGCCTGTCGATCCGACGGCTCCAGCCGGACCCGTGGCACTCGACGGTCGCGGACTTCAACGTCGGCGACATCATCGATGGCACCGTCACGAAGCTCGTCAACTTCGGCGCATTCGTCCGTGTCCGCGACGGCCTCGAGGGCCTGATCCACATCAGCGAGCTCAGCAACCAGCGCGTCGCCCACCCAGGCGACGTGGTCCACGAGGGCCAGCAGCTGAAGCTCCGGATCATCAGCCTCGAATCCGAGCGGCATCGCCTCGGCCTCAGCCTGAAGCAGGCCGAGGAGGGCTCGCCGCGCCCGGCACCTGAGCCGATCGCGCCCCCCGCCGCAGGCGCACCCGCCCCGAGCCAGCCGCGCGAGCGCGAGCGGGATCGGGACCGCGAGCGTCGCCCGCGATCGGGCGAGCGAGAGCGCTCGTTCTCGGCGTCGGACGCCGTCCAGGAGCCGGAGGGCGGCATCGACACCACCCTGGCCGCGGCCTTCGCCGGGGTCCGGGAGCAGCTCGCCAAGGCCGAGGCGGCCGAGGCACCGGCCGATGAGCCCGTCGCCGACGAGCCGACGCCGGCACCGGCAGCCGACGAGAAGAAGCCAAAGGCGTCCGCGAAAGCGGCCGTGGCCGAAGCCCCGGCCGACGAAGAGGTCGTCGAGGCTGACCCGTCCGAGGCGTCAGCGGTTGACGAGCCCGCGGCGGAGCCGGAGCCGGTCGAGGCAGCGGTCGCCGACGCACCGGAGGCCGAGGCGGCTCCGGCTGTCGATACCCCGGCCGAGGAGGCAGCGACCCCCGCCACGGAGGAGGCCGACGCCCCCGCGGTCGAAGAGCCCGCGGCCGAAGCCCCCGCAGTCGACGCGGAGCCCAAGACCAAGGCCGACTGACCGGTCGCCGCCATTGCGGCGCAACTGCGGATCTTTCGCGCCCTCGCGCGCGTATCTACCGATGGCTGCCATGCGCGCCGGACTTCCGGGGAGGGTCTCCGTGAAGGGGGTGCGTGCTAGCATGGCGACCGCGCCGGCACCGGTGCAGAAGGGGAACAGGCGTTCGACGCCATGGAGCGGTTCGACAAGTTCACTGATCGGGCTCGCAAGGTCCTGACGCTCGCCCAGGACGAGGCCCAGCGCTTCAACCACAACTACATCGGCACGGAGCACCTGCTCCTCGGCCTGGTGCGGGAGGGCGAAGGCGTCGCCGCCCGCGTCCTCGAGAACATGAACGTCGAGCTCGCCAAGGTTCGGACCGCCGTCGAGTTCATCATCGGCCGCGGCGATCGGCCGGTCGTCGGTGAGGTCGGGCTCACCCCTCGCGCCAAGCGGGTCATCGAGCTCGCGATCGACGAGGCGCGCCGCCTCGGCCACAACTACATCGGCACAGAGCACCTCCTTCTCGGGCTCGTCCGCGAAGGCGAGGGAATCGCCGCGGGCGTCCTCGAGTCGCTCGGCGTCAACCTCGACAAGGTCCGCCACGAGGTCATCCGCGTCCTCTCGCAGTCGTCCTCGGTCGGGCCTGCCCAGGAGACCAAGCGGACTTCCAAGACGCCGACCGTCGACGCCCTCGGCATCAACCTGACCGAGGCCGCGCGAGCGGGCAAGCTCGATCCGGTCATCGGCCGCGAGAAGGAGATCGAGCGGGTCATCCAGATCCTCGGTCGGAAGACGAAGAACAACCCGGCTCTCATCGGCGAGCCCGGCGTCGGCAAGACCGCGATCGCCGAGGGCCTGGCCCACCGGATCGTCGCCGGGGACGTCCCCGACATCCTCCTGAACAAGCGAGTCCTGACCCTCGACATCGGGTCGCTCGTCGCCGGGACGAAGTACCGCGGCGAGTTCGAGGAGCGCCTGAAGAAGATCATCGAGGAGCTTCGGAATACGAACGACGCCGTCCTCTTCATCGACGAGCTCCACACGCTCGTCGGCGCCGGGGCGGCCGAGGGCGCGATCGACGCGGCAAACATCCTCAAGCCGCCCCTCGCCCGTGGCGAGCTCCAGTGCATCGGCGCGACGACCCTCGACGAGTACCGCAAGTACATCGAGCGCGATGCCGCGCTCGAGCGCCGGTTCCAGCCGGTCATGGTCGAGGAGCCCACCCAGGAGCAGACCGTCGAGATCCTGATGGGCATCCGGGAGCGCTACGAGCAGCACCACAAGGTCACGATCAGCGACGACGCGGTTCGGGCTGCGGCCGACCTGTCAACGCGCTACATCACCGACCGCCACCTGCCCGACAAGGCGATCGACCTCATCGACGAGGCCGCCAGCCGCGTCCGCCTCCGCCACACGTCCGCGCCGCCATCGCTGCGCGAGGCGCAGCGCGAGCTCGACAAGGTCACCAAGGAGAAGGACGGGGCGATCAACTCCCAGGACTACGAGGCGGCCGCACGCCTGCGCGAGCAGGAGTCGGAGGCACGTGATCGTGTCGACACGCTTCGCGCCGACTGGCAGTCGACGATCTCGGGCGACCAGCCGACGGTCACCGAGGAGGAGATTGCCCAGGTCGTCGCGATGTGGACCGGCATCCCGGTCACTCGGATTGCCCAGGAGGAGTCGGAACGGCTGCTCCACATGGAGGAGGCAATCCACCACCGCGTCATCGGCCAGGACGAGGCCATCGCCTCGGTGTCGCGCGCCGTCCGCCGCGCCCGAGCCGGGCTCAAGGACCCGAAGCGCCCGATCGGCTCGTTCATCTTCCTCGGACCCACCGGCGTCGGGAAGACCGAGCTCGCGAAGGCCCTCGCCGAGTTCATGTTCGGCAGCGAGGACACGCTCATCAAGATCGACATGAGCGAGTTCATGGAGCGCCACAACGTCAGCCGCCTGGTCGGTGCCCCGCCCGGCTACGTCGGCTTCGACGAAGGCGGCCAGCTCACCGAGGCCGTCCGTCGCAAGAGCTACGCGGTCGTCCTCCTCGACGAGGTCGAGAAGGCCCACCCCGAGGTGTTCAACATCCTCCTCCAGATCCTCGAGGACGGGCAGCTCACCGATGCCAAGGGCCGCCGGGTCGACTTCCGGAACACGATCATCATCATGACCTCGAACCTCGGCGCGAGGCAGCTCCAGACCAACTCTTCGCTCGGGTTCCGGCCCGTCGCCGGGGACGAAGCCGGTCGGGCCGAGTCCTCGTACGAGCTGATGAAGGAGAAGGTCCAGGCCGAGCTGAAGTCGAGCTTCCGGCCGGAGTTCCTGAACCGGATCGACGCGACCGTGGTCTTCCGGAGCCTGACGGTCGAGGAGATCCGCCAGATCGTCGATCTGATGCTCCAGCGGGTGCGCGACCAGCTGAAGGCCCAGTCGATGAGCCTCGAGGTCACCCAGGAGGCGAAGGACCACCTGATCAAGCTTGGCTGGGATCCGTCGTTCGGCGCACGGCCGATGCGGCGCGTGATCCAGAACCTGATCGAGGACGTCCTGGCCGAGCACCTGCTGCTCGGGCGTTACGAGTCGGGCACGACGATCATCGTCGATCGGGACGAGGATTCGGCCGGCCTGGCGATCCACGCCGCGGAGTCGAAGACCCCCGTCGAAGTCTCGTAGGCCGCGCCGTGGCGCGGGCCGAAAGCCGCTTCGTCTGCCAGACGTGCGGCGCGTCCTACCTCCGCTGGGAGGGTCAGTGTCGCGCCTGCGAGTCCTGGAACACCCTCGTCGAGACGGTCGTCCGCGTCCCTACGCGCGCGGAGGAGTCACGCGCCGCCGGGCGTGGCGCGGTCCGGGGCGCCCGGCCGGCGGCCGAGGTGGTCGCCCTGGCTGACGTGCTGTCGCCGATCGTGGCCCGGATCGCCACGGGCCTCGGCGAGCTCGATCGCGTCCTCGGCGGCGGGCTCGTCCCCGGCTCGCTCGTACTCGTCGGTGGCGAGCCGGGCGTCGGCAAGTCGACGCTCCTGCTCCAGGTCGCGGCGGGTGTCGTCGCGCCGGGCGGCCGCGTCCTGTACGCGACGGGGGAGGAGTCCGGCGCCCAGGTCCGCCTCCGCGCCGCCCGGCTCGGGCTGCTGGATGGGCCTGCCGGCTCGGCCATCGACGTCCTCGCGGCGAGCGAGGTCGGTCGGGTGATCGAGCACGCCCGGGCCACCGAGCCGACGCTCGTCGTCGTCGACTCGATCCAGACGATGACCGTTGACGAGCTCGATGGCCCGGCTGGGAGCGTCGGCCAGGTCAAGGAGTCGGCCCTTCGGCTCATGGACCTCGCGAAGGGCGACGGAATCGCCGTGATCCTCGTCGGCCACGTCACGAAGGACGGCTCGATCGCCGGCCCGAAGACGCTCGAGCATCTCGTCGACGCGGTCCTCGAGCTCGGCGGTGAGCGATCCGGCGTCCTGCGAGTCGTCCGGGCGACAAAGAACCGTTTCGGTTCAACCGAGGAGATCGGCGTATTCGAGCTCGGGGAAGGCGGCCTGATCGAGGTCGCCGATCCGGGTCGGGCGTTCCTCGTCGAGCACGACCAGGCGGCCGCCGGGAGTGTCGTGGCGGCGACGATGGAGGGTAGCCGGCCACTCCTCGTCGAGGTCCAGGCCCTGGTGGCGACGGCCGGGTTCGGGACGCCGGCCCGACGCGTGTCCGGCATCGACCCGAACCGTCTCGCGCTCATCCTCGCGGTCCTCGGCCGTCGCGCCGGGGTCGGCCTCGGGGGCCATGACGTCTACGCGAATCTCGCCGGCGGCCTGGCCGTCGCCGAGCCCGGCCTGGACCTGCCCCTCGCCCTCGCCCTCGCCTCGTCCTTCCGGGATCGGCCGGTCATGCCGGGCACCGTGGCGGTCGGGGAGGTCGGTCTCCTCGGCGAGCTTCGGATCGTCGGCGGGCTCGAGCGGCGGCTGCGGGAAGCGGCGCGGCTCGGGTTTCAGCGAGCCATCGTGCCGGTGGCCGGGCGGGGCAAGGCCCCGGCTGTCGCGGGCCTCGAGGTCATCGCCGTCGCGACGCTCCGGGAGGCCATTCGGATCGGCCTGGCGAGTGGTCCGGGCGGCGACCGCGACGACGAATCAGACGAGGAACGAAGGGCGGCCCGATCAGCACCGGTGCTAGGCTGACGCACACCCGACCGCGATCCGCCCCCGAACGTGGGCCGGTCGCCTGGTGTCGATCACGAGGCTTCGCTTGATCCGCTATATCCGATTCCTCGGAGCCGCGCTCGGCGGGCTCATCGGAATCAGCCTGATCATCACCCAGTACGCGGTCTTCGACGCCGCGCCCGGCTCGGCGGCCCTCGTCGTCGCCTGGGTCGTCGCGTGGACGGTCCTGGGCTACGCGCTGCTGCCGTACCTGACCGTCATCCCGGCGATGGGGGCCCTGCGCGCCGTGCAGGAGCTCTCGACGGCCGAGTTCGTCACCGCGATCATCGGCCTCTTCCTCGGCCTCGTCCTCGGCCTCCTCGTCGGCCTGCCGGTCGCCGCGTTCCCGGCGCCGATCGGGACCTATGCGCCACTCGCGCTCTCGGTGTTCCTCGGCCTCGGGATGGTCGGCCTGACGGTCGCGAAGCGGCACGACCTGATCGCCGCGGCAGAGTCCATCGGCATCCTGCGCCGACACGTGCCCGAGTCCGAGGCGAGCGCCGGCGGTCCGAAGATCCTCGTCGATACGAGCGCGATCATCGACGGTCGGATCGCCGACATCGCCGAGTCCGGCTTCCTCTACGGCACGCTCCTCGTGCCTCGCTTCGTCCTGGACGAGGTCCAGCGCCTCGCCGACAGCTCGGACACGCTCCGTCGGGCCCGCGGCAGACGCGGCCTCGAGATTCTCGGCCGGATGCGCAAGGAAGGCGCCACCCCCGTCCTCGTCATCGACGAGGACGTGCCCGGGACGCCCGAGGTCGACTCGAAGCTCGTCGAGCTCGCCAAGCGCGGCGGCCGGGCGGTCATGACGAACGACCTGAACCTGAATCGGATCGCCGAGCTCCAGGGCGTCCGCGTCCTGAACATCAACTCGCTGGCCAACGCGATGAAGCCCGCGCTGCTGCCGGGCGAGGAGCTGAAGGTCAAGGTCATCCAGCCGGGCAAGGATGCCGGCCAGGGTGTCGGCTATCTCGACGACGGGACGATGGTCGTCGTCGAGGGCGGGGCCCGCTCCATCGATGCCGAGGTCGACGTCACGGTCACGCGCGTCCTCCAGACGGTTGCCGGGCGGATGATCTTCGCCCAGCCGCGCCAGGGCTGACGTGGCTGCGGGAACCAACGGCCGCATCGCAGGCGATGCGGCCGGATCGCCTGTCGCGCGGACGCAGATCGGGGTGGGGGTCGATCGTCATCCATTCGGACCCGGCGAACCGCTTCGGCTCGGCGGCATCGCCATTCCCGGCGCTCCGGCGCTCTACGGCCATTCCGATGGAGATGTTGCCCTCCACGCGATCGCCGATGGGCTGCTCGGGTCCGCCGGTCTCGGCGACCTCGGCCGGGCGTTCCCGGCCGATGACCGCACGCCGCGGGGCATCGCCAGCGGCGAGATGCTCGCCGATGTCCTTGCCCGCGTGGCTGCGGCAGGCTGGCGCCCGACGTCGGTCGATCTCACGATCGTGGGCGCTCGACCTCGGCTCGGGGCGCACCTCGATGCGATGCGGGAGGCGATCGGCGGCCTCATCGGCGTCGAACGCTCGGCAGTCTCGGTGAAGGCCTCGAGCGGCAACCTCTCGGGTGACGATGGCGCGGGCCGAACGATCTCGGCGACCGCGGTCGTCCTCGTCGGCGCGGCGGGTGGCTGAGATGGCCCTCGAGCTGCGCGACACGCTGTCCGGCGAGCAGCGCCCGCTCGTGCCCCTCGAGGCCGGCCACGTCCGGATCTACAGCTGCGGTCCGACGGTCTACGGCCCGACCCACATCGGCAACTTCCGGTCCTTCCTGTTCGCCGACGTCCTCGTGCGGTACCTCCGCTACCGGGGGCTCCGTGTGACCTGGGTGATGAACATCACCGACGTCGACGACCGGATCATCGCGAACGCGACGGCCGCGGGCACGACGATCGAGGCCCTGTCGGATCGCTGGCTGGCCCAGTTCAAGAGCGACTTCGCGGCGGTTCGGATGACGCCGCCCGATGTCCTGCCGCGCGCGACGGAGCACATCGAGGCGATGACGTCGCTCATCCAGACCCTCCTCGAGCGCGGCAACGCCTACCGGACCGAGGACGGCTCGGTGTTCTTCCGGATCAGCTCGTGGCCGGCGTACGGGCGGCTCGCCCGGCTCGACCCCGAGCAGCTCCAGGTCGGGGAGCGGGTCGAGGCGGACGACTACGGCAAGGACGACGTCCGCGACTTCGCCCTCTGGAAGGCCGCCAAGCCCGGCGAGCCATCGTGGGAGACGGCGATCGGCGCCGGCCGGCCGGGCTGGCACATCGAGTGCTCGGCCATGAGCATGCAGCACCTTGGACCGTCGTTCGACATCCACACCGGCGGGATCGACCTGATCTTTCCGCACCACGAGGACGAGATCGCCCAGAGCGAGGCGGCCACGGGCCAGCGGTTCGTCGGCACCTGGCTCCACTGCGATCACCTCCGGCTCGGCGGCGCCAAGATGGCCCGCCGCGTCGGCAACATCGCCCGGGTCGCCGAGCTCCTGGCCGATGGCGTCTCGCCGCGGGCTCTGCGGTACGCCCTGATCCGGGTGCACTATCGATCGGCCCTCGAGTACACCGAGGACACGCTGGTCGAGGCCGGCGCTGCGATCGACCGGCTGGACGAGGTCGTCCGTGCCCTGAACGGCTACGCGGAGAGCCGGCTCGACGACCCCAACCTCGACGACGTCCTCGCCGGCGCCCGGCAGGCGTTCGAGGCGGCGCTCGACGACGACCTGAACGTCTCGAAGGCGCTCGCGGCGATCTTCGAGCTCGTCCGCGACACGAACCGGCGGATCGCCGACCGAAGGCTCTCGACCGCCGACGCCGGCCGGGTCCTCGGCCTCCTTCGCGACCTCGATCTCGTCCTGGGCGTCCTGCCGGATGCGGAGGAGCCACTGCCAGATGGCGCGAGGGCGCTGCTCGACGCTCGTGCCGCGGCGCGCGGCGCTCGGGACTGGGCCGGGTCCGATCGGCTCCGCGATGAACTGGCGGCCCTCGGGGTCGCAGTCGAAGACACGCGCGATGGCCAGCGCTGGCGTCGCCTGGAGGCAGTTTCATGAGCACTCGACCACGACGAACCCCCGGCGAGGAGCCGCGTCGACCCGCCGGCCGACCGGGCGGCCGACCCGGAGGCGCCAGGCCCGGAGCCGGCCGTCCAAGCGGCGAGCGACCGGCAGGCGCGGCCCGGGCCCCGCGATGCCCCGCCTTGGGCGGGCCAGGCACGCGACCGCGGACCACGAGATGCGGGTGGAGGCGAGCAGGGACCACGCGAAGATGGCCCGCGTCGCGAGTGGCAGTCCGGTGGCCCGCGAGGCGATCGGCCGCCTGACGGCGCTCGACGCGAAGGCGGCTTCAGGAGCGACGGCCAACGACCACGTCCGCGGCCGTTCGGACCCGGTGGCGGTCGACCTCGAGGCGCGGGCGGTCCGTCGGGGCCGCGACGCCCGCCATTCGTCCGCCCCGATGGCGACGCGTCCGTGGGACCCGACGCGTCGGACGCTCCGTCGTGGCCCGAAGGCGAGTCGCCGCGACCTCGTCAGGATCCATCCGGTCCGCGCTTCTGGCCATCCGTGCGGCCCGGCCCCGGCCGCGGTCCGCGTCCCGACGCGCGACCACCGTGGCAGGCTTCCGGCGATCGCCCGAGGCCCGGCGGATTCCGCCCACGCCCGGGCGGTCCAGGGCCTCGACCTGCCTGGCAGCGCGTCGAGGCCGCGACGCAGGAACGGGAGCTGCCTCGGGTCCCGCCACTCGCCGAGGGTGAAGAGATCGTCGCCGGCCGCCGCCCGATCGAAGAGGCGTTCGCTGCGGGTCGCGAGGCCCTCCGACTGCTCGTGGTGCCCCAGCGACGACAGGCCCTCGAACAGGTGGTGCTCCACGCGACGACGCTCCGGATCCCGATCGTCGAGGTCGAGGGCGGGACGCTGACCGCCCTCGCCGGGTTCGACGGCCACCAGGGCGTCGCCCTCGTCGTGGCCGCTCGCCGGTTCGCGACGATCGACGAGATCCTCGCCCGCGGGATCGAGCGCGGCGAGCCAGCCTTCGTTCTCGTGCTCGACTCGCTCGAGGATCCCCAGAACGTGGGCACCCTGCTCCGGAGTGCCGAGGCCGCCGGCGTGCACGGGGTGATCTTCCCGACGGCGCGCCAGGCGCCGCTGAGCCCGGCCGCCGTCAAGGCGTCGGCAGGCGCGACCGAGCACCTGCTGCTCGCGCCGGTCGACGACCTCGCCGGCGCGCTCGCGGATCTCCATGTCCGTGGCCTCCGGGTGGCCGGGACCGAGGCCGACGCACCGATGACCGCCCGCGAGTCGGATCTCCGTGGCCCGACCGCTATCGTCATCGGTAGCGAAGGTCACGGTCTCAGCCCATCGGTCCGACGTCGGTGCGACCTCTTCGTCCGGATCCCGATGCATGGCAAGGTTGGCTCGCTCAACGCGGCCGTGGCCGGCTCGATCCTGCTGTTCGAAGCGGTCGGCCAGCGCGACGCCGCCGCGATCGCCAACGGCGGAACGGCCGCCGCCCCGCCCGCGAAGCCGGGTCGCCGCGCGAAGGTGGAGGCCGAGGCCGAGCTCCGCCTCGCCGACGCTCCGGCGGAGCCCGACATCGAACTCCAGCCTGAACCTGAGCCGAAGAAGGCTCGTCGTCGCGCGATCAAGCCTGAGCCGAAGACCGCGCTCGAGGTCGCCGACGCGGTCGCGCCCCCAGATGGAGAACCGGCTCCGGAGCCCAAAGCCCGGCGACGGACGAAGGTGGCCAGGCCCGAGGCCTGAACCCGAGGTGGCAGACCCGCTGGGCCTCGCTTGACCGTGGTCCTGAACGAGCCCTATCATCTCCCGGCGCTCGGACGACCCTTGGTAGCCCATGCGCGTCGCCGACGTAGCTCAATTGGTAGAGCAGCGGTTTTGTAAACCGCCGGTTCCGGGTTCGAGTCCCGTCGTCGGCTCCATCCGCGAAGCCCTCGGGCCCACATAGCTCAGTCGGCAGAGCACTTCCTTGGTAAGGAAGAGGTCATCGGTTCGAACCCGATTGTGGGCTCCAGACCTGACCTCTAAGGTCCCGGAAGCGATGGTCACCGGCGAAGCCGTGCCCGAGACGCGGGATACGGAGCCGAATGAAGTTGGAGTGAACTGGTCAAGTGGCCAAGAAGAAGTTCGAGCGCACCAAGCCGCACGTGAACATCGGCACGATCGGCCACATCGACCACGGCAAGACGAGCTTGACCGCGGCGATCACGA
>WNFL01434925.1_pt2 | contig 14000 bp, 16 predicted proteins | sample 5400361 | NCBI WGS metagenome assembly WNFL01 (sample SAMN13153351, study PRJNA577476) | soil metagenome | isolation source: 40 cm soil on Douglas fir-dominated hillslope | place: USA:California | collected 2013-09-17
GAATCCCTGGGTCGCCTTGGGGACCCGCAGCGTCCTCACTTCGGCAGCGGCGTCGGCGTCGGAGTCGGCGTGGCGGCTCCGGTGGAGGGGGCGATGGACGGCAGACCGTTCTTGAACCAACCCTCCGCGCCGTCGGAGACGAAGAGCACGTACTTGAAGCCCCGCGCCGACAGCATCTGGCACGCCAGCCGGCCGCTCTCCTCGTCGCGCCCGAGGACGATGACCGTCGTGTCACGGAACCGCTGGAGCTCCGCCGCCCGCGCGGGAAGGCGCTCGAGCGGGATCGCGATCGCGTTCTTCACTCCTCCCGCCTCCTGGCTCAGCTCGGCCGGCCGCCTGACGTCGACGATCGGGATCGACGGATTGTCCTTCAGCATCTCGTAAGCGACCGCGGAGCGCATCTCGCGGCACGGCGCGTCGATGCGCCGCGTTCCGCGCCCGAGGCAGGACGCGAGAAACGTGGGAAGCGCGAGGGCGGCGAGCGTGACGCGGCGCACGTCAGGGCCGTCCCGCCGCCGCGACGCGCAGGGTGAACAAGGGCTCCATGGCTCCGACGACCTCGCCACGCACGTTCCGTACCGAGCTCCTCGCCACACGGCGGAGACGCGCGAGCCTCGCACCGCCGGCGAAGCCGAGCTGCCGCAGCGCCTCCACGACGACCGCAGCGCGGCCGCGCTCGGAACCGTCCTCGATCTTGAGCGCGATGCCGACCGGGCCGCCCGCCGGCGCGCGCGCGATGGACGAGGCGACCGACACCGCGTAGACCCCGTCGGCGCCCTCCTTTCCGACGAGCCGGCCCGCGTACGCGGCGATCAGCTCCGTCGTGAAGCGCCCGGCGCCCGAGACCATCTCCGGCGCGGCGGTCATCGCCCGGAAGATGCGCTTCCGCGCGTCTCGCTCGCGCGCGCTCTCGCGCGGAGCCCGCTCCGCCGCGAGCCGCGCGTACCCGAGGGCGAGGCTCGCGAGCGGCATGCGGAAGACCGGAGCCGAGCAGCCGTCGACCGCGATCCCGATCCGCGCCTCGTCGACGTCCGTCATCCGCGAAAGGAGCGAGAGGATCCGCTTCTGGAGCGGATGCTTCGGCGCCGTGTATGTCGCGGGGTCCTCGCCGAAGAGCCGGCAAGCGAGGAGCATCGCGGAGTGCTTCCCCGAGCAGTTGTTGTGAAGAGCGCTCGGCTCCTCGCCGCGCAACGCGAGCGCGCGTGCGGCGCGTTCGCTCGCCGGCGCGTGCGCTCCGCAGCGGAGGTCCTCGGGGGTGAAGGCGCCCTTCGCGAGCATCCGCTCGGCGGCGGCGGTGTGCGACGGCTCGCCCGCGTGCGAGGCGGCGGCGAGGGCGATCTCCTCGGTCGTCAGCCGGAACTTCCTCTCCCCGCCCGCCGCGAGGAACGGCACGAGCTGGAACGGCTTCGCGGCCGAGCGAAGAAAGACGGGAACGAGCGGATCGCCGAACGAAGCCAGGAGCCGGCCCGCGGCGTCCACGACCGCGATCGAGCCGCGGTGCACCGATTCCACGCTCGCGCCGCGCGTGACGGCGAGGACGGGCGCGCCGAGCGGCAGGTCGCGCGGCGTGGCGCTCTTCGGCACGCGGGGATTCTCGCAGAGGCGCCGGGCCGGGAAAGCGCGACAATGCCGAGATGCCGCCGCGCTCGAAGCGGACGGCGCCGCCGCGCACCGCGGCGCCGCCCGCGCACGACGGGTTCTTCGTCTCCGAGTTCCTCGGGGAGCCGGTGCTCGACGTCGCGAAGAAGACGGTCGGGCGCCTCAAGGACTTCCTGGTCGCGACCGGCGAACGCTCGCCGTTCCCGCGCATCACGGGCCTCCTCCTGCGCGACCGCTTCGAGACGTTCGTCGTGCCGTGGGAGGACGTCGCGATCTTCCAGCGCGGGAACGTCCGGACGCGCACCTCCCGCGAGGACTTGATCCACCGCGCGCCGCGCGAGGACGAGGTCTTCCTCGCGCGACACCTCCTCGACAAGCAGATCGTCGACATCAACGGCGTGAAGGTCGTGCGCGTGAACGACCTGAAGCTCGACGTCGTCTCCGGCGACCTCGTCCTCACGGCGGCGGACGTCGGAATCCGCGGCATCGTCCGCCGCGTCTTCGGCGCCGGCATCACGCCGCGCGGCGGACGATTCAGCGACGCCTCGCTCCCGGCGCGCCTCATCCCCTGGGATTCGATGCAGCCGCTGCACCCGCGCCTGGAGCGGCTCGAGACGACTCTCCCGCACGAGAAGCTCGGGCGCCTCCACCCAGCCGACATCCCCGAGGTGATCAGCCAGATCTCGACGAAGGAACGGACCGCCGTCTTCAACAAGCTGGACGTCGAGACCGCCGCAGAGACGCTCCACGAGCTCGAGCCGGAGCTCCAGGTCGAGATCATCGAGGACCTGCCGGAGGAGAAGGCGTCCGAGATCCTCGAGCAGATGCCGGCGAACGACGCGGCGGACGTCCTCGGCGACCTCGAAGGAGAGCACGCCCGCGACCTCGTGCAGCTCATGGAGAAGGAGGCCGCGGCCGACGTTACGGAGCTCCTCGTGCACCAGGACGACACGGCGGGCGGCCTGATGGGGACGGACTTCGTCACGTTCCCGCCCGGCCTCACGGCCGGCGAGACGCTGAAGCGCCTCCGCCCGATCGCGCGGGAGGCGGAGGTGCTCTTCTACTTCTACGTCGTCGACGAGCGTGGCCGGCTCCTCGGCGCGCTCTCGACGCGCGACCTCCTCGCGGCCGAGGACGACGCGCTGATCGAGGCCGTGATGGCGACGCCGGTCAGGAGCGTGACGACGGACGTCTCCGCCGACGAGGTCGCCGAGACGATGTCGAAGTACGACCTCCTCGCGCTGCCGGTCACCGACCCGGAGGGCGTCCTCGTCGGCATCGTCACGATCGACGACGTCGTCGATCGCCTCCGCCCGCATGCCCGCGGGCGCCGGAGGAGGCTCCGCTGAGCGCCCCTCTCCGCGCGATGCCCGAGCCGCCCCCGGGAGCGCGCGCCGCCGGCGGCACCCTGAAGCGCCGGCTCCTGATTTTTCTGGCGATCCTCGGTCCCGGCATCATCACCGCGAACGTCGACAACGACGCGGGCGGCATCGCGACGTACTCGATCGCCGGCGCGCACTTCGGCTACTCGCTCCTCTGGACTCTCATCCCGATCACGCTCGCGCTCATCGTCGTGCAGGAGATGTCCTCGCGCCTCGGCGCGATCACGGGGAAGGGCCTCGGCGAGCTGATCCGCGAGAACTACGGCCTCCGCATCACGTTCTATCTCCTCCTCGCGCTCCTCGTGACCGACGTCGGCAACACGGTCGCGGAATTCGCGGGCTGGGCGGCGGCGATGGAGATCTTCCACGTGCCGCGCATCGTCTCCGTGCCGATCGCGGCCGTCGTCGTCTGGTGGATGGTGGTGAAGGGCACGTACAAGACGGTCGAGAAGATTTTCCTGTTCGCGTGCACGATCTACTTCACGTACATCGTCTCGGCGATCTTCGCCAAGCCGGTCTGGAAGGACGTCCTGAAGCAGACGTTCGAGCCGAGGATCGAGTCGAACGCGGCGTGGATCCTGATGATCATCGGGCTCGTCGGCACGACGATCGCGCCGTGGATGCAGTTCTACCTACAGTCCTCGATCGTCGAGAAGCGCGTCGGCCCGGACGAGTACCGCTTCTCGCGCTGGGACGTCATCGTCGGCTGCATCCTCACCGACGTCGTCGCGTTCTTCATCGTGGTCGCGTGCGCCGCGACGCTCTTTCCGAAGGGGATTCGCATCGAGGGAGCCGAGCAGGCGGCGCTCGCGTTGAAGCCGCTCGCGGGAAAGTGGGCCGGGACGCTCTTCGCGATCGGCCTCGCCAACGCCTCGCTCTTCGCGGCGTCGATCCTCCCCCTCGCGACGGCCTACTCGATCTGCGAGGGGCTCGGGTTCGAGGCAGGAGTCGACAAGACCTGGCGCGAGGCGCCGCAGTTCCTCGGCCTCTACACGCTGATGATCGCGCTCGGGGCGGGCATCATCCTGATCCCCGGCATCCCGCTCATCCCCGTCCTCTTCCTGTCGCAGGTCCTCAACGGACTCCTCCTGCCCTTCGTCCTCGTCTTCGTCTGCCTTCTCATCAACAGGGAAGACCTGATGGGCGACTGGGTGAACGGGCGCTTCTGGAACTTCGTCGCCTGGGGGACCTGCGCCGTGATGATCGTCCTGACGCTCGTCCTCGTCGTCTCCACCATCGCCCCGACGCTCTTCCCCTCGTGAGGGAAACGGAACTCCTTTTGCTTCCAGGCTTCCCGGGGCATTCGCCTATCCAACTTTGAGGACGCTGGAGGACTCCATGAAGATCCCTCGGGGCGCTCGGTTCCTTTCGCTTGCAGCTCTCGCGCTCGTCCTCGCTGCGCCCTCCCTCGCGCAGGACCGGGGCGGCACGGCCGAGGTGACGATCTTCGGCGGCGGCTACTTCGGCGGGCGCCTCTGCGATCTTCACCCGCAGCGTCGACGTGAGCGACGTCGGCACGTACGGTCTGCGGGTCGGATACAACGTCAACCGGTGGCTCGGCGTCGAGGCGGGCTTCTCGCGCGCGGAAGCCGAGTTCAAGAGCCGCTACGCGACAGACGGGGGCCTCTTCGGCAACGGCTCGAACAGGCTCGGGGACCTCGAGCTCCGCCACTGGGAAGGCAACCTGCTCTTCAACATGGGCCGGCGGCGGTTCAAGCCGTACATCACGATCGGAGCCGGCGCCACGCAGTTCCGGTCCAATGTGCCCGGATTCCGGCCCGACACCGACACGCGCTTCACGGCGAACTTCGGGGGCGGAATGAAGCTCTGGGTCACGCCTCGCTTCGCGTTCCGGCTCGACGCGCGCGGGCGCAGCTCCTACATAGGCGCCCACCGGTGCGGCAGCTCTTCTGACGAAGTCTTCTGCCGCGACGACTCGAACCGTGACTACGACAGCAACGACCGGCGGCGCTGGTACACGAGCGGCGAAGTCACGGGCGGCTTCACGGCGGCGTTCTAAGACCGCGAGATAACGATCTCTCGTGATCCGTCGGCGCGCTCGCGGAGCGAAACGCGCCAGGCGGCGAGCTCCGTGAAGGGCGGGCGAGGCCACTCGATCGCCACGACCGAGCCGGCGGCACGCGCCTCGTCGAGGCCGAGGTCCGGGGCGGGCACGCCATCGTCCCCCGCGAGCCTGTAGAGATCCGCGTGGACGAGGACGGGCGGCGCGCCGTCCGGACCGTATTCGTGGACGAGCGCGAACGTCGGCGAGGCGACCTCCGAAGGATCGGCGCCCAGGCCCTCGGCGAGGCCGCGCACGAAGACGGTCTTGCCGCTCCCGAGGTCCCCATGGAGAAGGACGGCGGCGCCGGCTCCGAGATCGCGCGCGAGGGCGGCGCCCGCGGCCCGCGTCTCCTCCTCGCTCCGCGACACGACGACCCGCTTCAGCGCGGCCGGGGTCAACGTGGACGGCCCTCTGCGATCAGGAAGAACGCCTCCGGCAGGAAGTCGACGAGGTCCGACCCGAGGAGCGCGTCCTCGCCCTTCGCCTCGCGCGCGAGGTCCCCCGCCGAGCCGTGGAGGAAGGCGGCGGCGCGCGCGGCGTCGTAGGGCGAAAGCCCGCGCGCCAGGAAGCTGGCGACGACGCCCGTCAAGACGTCCCCCGTTCCGCCCGTCGCCATCCCGGGGTTGCCGGCCAGGACCAGCGCGGCGCGCCCGCGCGGGTCCGCCACCACGGAGCGGAAGCCCTTCAGGACGACGGCCGCGCCCGATTCGAGCGCGAGCCGGCGCGCGACGTCGACGCGCCCCGCGTTGACATTCTCCGTCGACATGCCGAGGAGGCGCGCCGCCTCGCCGGGGTGCGGCGTCAGGACGGTGGGCGCCTTCCGGCGGAAGAGCCTCGGCTCGCCGGCGAGGACGTTGAGAGCGTCGGCGTCGAAGACCGCCGGGACCTCGAGCGCGACGATCCTCTCGACCACCTCTCTCCGCCCGTCGCCGGTCCCCAGGCCCGGGCCGACGGCGAGCGCGTCGAAGCCGCTCGGGTCCGCCCCGGCGGGGAGCGACGTCGTCTCGGGCGAGACGGCGTGGACGAGGCTCCGGATCTCCTCGTCGGCGACGACCGTGACCAGGCCGGCGCCCGAGCGGTGGGCCGCGCGCGCCGCGAGCGCCACCGCGCCGCGGTACGGCAGCGAGCCGCCGATCACGCCGACGCGCCCGTACGTCCCCTTGTGCGAGTCCGCGCGGCGGCGCGGGAAGAGCGGCGCGATGTCCTCCGCGACGACCGCCTCGACGGCGTCGTCGCGGGACTCCGGAATCGGCGCGAGGCCGATGTCGGCGACCACGATACGGCCGCAGGCCGCCGCGGACGGGAGGTGCGCGTGGACTGTCTTCGGGAGGCCGAACGTGACCGTCACGTCGGCCCGCACGTGCGGATGCCAGAGCTCGGACTTCCCCGCGTTCAGTCCCGACGGCACGTCGACGGCGACGACGAACGCGCGGCCCGCCGAGGCGATCTCGACCGCCTGCATGGCGATCGGGTCCTCGATCGGGCGCGAGAGCCCCGTGCCGAAGAGCGCATCGACGATGAGCGTCGCCTGCGCGAGCGGTCCGAGGTCGCGCACGTTCTCGACCATGCGGAAGAAGCCGCCGCTCTTCCTGAGCCGGCGGAGCATCTCCGCGGCGTCGCCGGAGACGCGGACGTCGCGGCCGACGAGGAGCGTCTCGACGCGAGAGATGCCGGGACCGTGCGCGAGGAGCCACGCCGTCTCGAAGCCGTCGCCGCCGTTGTTCCCGGTCCCCGCGAGGACGACGACGCGCCCGGCGCGCTCCGGCCGTGAGGAGATCGCGCGGACCACCTCGCGCGCCACGGCCGCCGCCGCCCGCTCCATCAGGACGATGCCCGGCGTGCCCGCAGCGATCGTGCGCGCGTCGAGGGCGCGCGCTTCCTCCGCGCCGATGATCTTCAAGAGGCCGCTCCTCTCGCCGGCGGTTCCTCGAGGCCGAGCGCGTGGCGCGTCGCCGGCGCGAGACGCGGATCCTTCGCGAGGAGCGCGCGGAGGCTCACGAGGTCCTCCGCGACGTCGACGTCCGGCACGCCGTCCATCACGGTCGTCACGAGACCGCGACGCGAGGCGTTCGCGAGCGTGTCGGCGAGCGCGTCCGCGGTCGACCAGCGAACCCCGGCGAAGACCTCGCCCGCCTCGGCACGGGGGCCGAGCCCGACGAGCGAATAGCCGCCGTCGGGCGCGGGCGCGAGGACGACGTCCGAGCCGGCCGCGAGCGCCGCGAACGCGCGCGCCAGGTCGGCCTTCGAGAGTGTCGGGGCGTCGCTGCCGACCACGACCGCGAGCGCCTTCGCGGCGCCTCGGCGATCGAACGCGCGGACCAGGCGCGCCCCGAGGTCCCCGTCTCCCTGCGGCGCGAACGAGAAGCCGCGGCCGAAGAGCCGCGCGAGCTCGGTCCCCGCCTCCTCGCCCGTGTGGGCGAGGACGGACTCCCATTCCCCGGAGGGCGCGGCGAGCTCCGCCGCGAGGTCCGCGAGGAAGGCGGCGTAGAGGCGCGCCGCCGCCTCCACCCCGAGCGCCGCCGCGAGCCTCGTCTTCACCGCGCCCGGGACCGGCTCCCGGGCGAAGACGGTGAGGCGCCGGACCGTCACCCCCCGGCGGCCTTCTTCTCCGGCGGGAGAGCCGAGACGAAGATGTTCTTCTGGACGTAGCTGATCGTGTTCGTGATCTGGTCGCGCACCGCGAGCGACAGCCGCTGTCCGCCAGGGATCATCAGGAGCTTCACGACATAGACGAAATCCTTCTTCGCGAGTGTCTCGCCGTCCTTGGCGTCGAGCTCTACCGGCACGGTCTGCGTCGAGAGGTCGGACTCCTGCCCCGAGGCGTCGACGACGATGAAGTAGAGGAGCATCCGGCCTTTCAGCTTCGCCCCCTCCGGCAGCATCGTCAGGCGCGCGTACGGGACCCGCAACCGGAGCGGCACGAGGTAGTTCTGCTTGTCCGCGGGGACGGGAGCTCCCACCTCGAGGCCGACGGAGAGCGGGTTCTCGTCCCTCGGGAAATAGAGCGCGGAGGTCACCGCCTCCGAGGCCCTCGTGTCCGGGCTCTTCTCGACGTAGCCCCTTCGCGCTCGCGCGACGAGACCCTTTCGCTTCACCTTCACCGAAATCTTGTGCGGGCGATCGCTCCCGGAACGGAGGCTCCGGTATCCGAGCGAGTAGTACGACGTGACGTCCTTCTGGAGGTCCTTGAGAGGCACCGAGACGTCGTTGCGGTTCAGGACCGCGACGCCTCCGGTCTCCTCGGCCATCATCGTCAGCATCGACTGGAGGTTCGAGCGCTCGACGAAGCTGTCGATGCGGCCGCTCGTCGTCTTGTTCTCGGCGCTCGCCGCGTCGTTCGCAGCGAGGCCCGACGCGTCGAACATGTAGAGCGACACGCCCGCCGCGTTCGCCGACTGGACGATTCCGGCGTAGCTCGTCGTGCGGTCGAACGTGAACTGCTCGGTCATCCCGCCGATCGAGTGGAAGCGGTCCTGGATGTAGCTCCAGAGCTCCGCGCCGGGAGACTGCGGGAGCCCTTCCGACACGTGGACCATGATCTTCCGCCCCTCGACGCCCGCGAGCTGGTTCAAGGTCGTCTTCATCGCGTCGAACGTGAACTGCAGGTCGTTCGCCTGCGATTCGGCGTACTGGCGCACCCGGTAGATCGCCGAGTCCTGGTTCTGGGCGTCGTCGATCGCCTGGATCACGTCCCGGCGCTCCCCGATGGAGCTGACGCGGTTCGCCGAGATCTCCTCCACCTGCCGGAGCACGTCGGCGATGTCACGCGCCTCGCCCGTGAACTTGCGGCGCACCTTCAGGGAGCGGTCCCAGGTGACGACCATCGCCTGCACGTCGCTCTTCACCGTCGCCCTCACCCAGTCCTCCAGGCTCTTCAGGACCCTGTTGCGGTTGAACGGCGTCAGGTGGAGGTTGTCGATGAAGATGACGATCCAGGTCTTCGGGAGCGGCACCGAGACCCCGGGTGTGGGCGCCGGTACGCCGGGAATCGGCGGGGGCGGCGTCGGCATCGCCTCGTCGCCGAAGAGCGTCACCGTGCCGCCCTCCACCGCGTAGAAGTTCGTGATCGGCTGGTCGAGGCCGTCCTCGACGACCTCGAAGTCCTCCTTCTTGAGGCCCGCGACGCGGTTTCCCTTCGAGTCGCTCACGATCACGTCGATGTTCGTGATGGCGACGTCGACCGAGCGGACGACGGAGCCGGCACGGGAGGAGGGCGGGGCGGGCGTCGGCGTCTGCTGCGCGAGCGCCGTCGCCGCCGCGGCCGCCGCGAGGACGAGCGGCGCCGCGCGGCCGCGGAGGTTTCGGGGGATGGTCATCGTGCGATTGTAAGCACGGCTAAGATCGCGCCTTGGCCTTCCGCGTCCGGCGACACCTCACCGCGGGTCTCCTCGTCCTGGTGCCGGTGATCGTCACCGCCGCCGTGGTGGCCTTCCTCTTCAATCTGATCGACGGGTGGTCGCGCCCCCTGACCCGCCATCTCTTCGGGCGCGAGCTGCCCGGCGTCGGCATCGCGCTCACGGTCGTCGTCGTCTGGCTCGTCGGGCTCCTCTCCACGAACTTCGTGGGGAAGAAATTCCTTGAAGTTTTCGAGCGCCTCTTGGAAAATCTGCCGCTCGTCAAGTCGGTCTACTCGGCGTCCAAGCAGCTCGTGGACGCGTTCTCTCCGAAGGGGCGTGGCTCCTTCCGGCGGGTCGTCCTGGTCGAATTTCCGAAGAAGGGGACTTTCGCATTGGGTTTCGTGACGGGAGGAGGGCTCGGCGCGCTCGGCGACGGCATCGCCTCCGTCTACGTCCCGACCGCGATCAACCCGACGAGCGGTTTCGTCGTCTTCGTCCCGGAGAGCGAGATCGTCGACGCGGGGCTCACCGTGGAAGAGGGGATCAAGCTGGTCGTCTCCGGAGGGGTCGTCGGGCCCCGCCAGCTCCCCGAGCGGCCTTCGGCATCCTTTTCGGGAGCGCGGTAACATTCGCGAGCTTTCCGGGGCCGGGAGACCACGGGAACCAGAAAGCGTGAGTCCGGGTCCATCGTGATGGGCGGGGTGGCCTTGCTGAAAGGAGTGACGGAGCGATGACGGCGACACAGACCGACGCGATGCGCGGGGAGGTCTCCCTGCGGCTCCGCCGGTTCCTCTCCCTCGGAGCCATCGCCCTCCTCGCGGTCTCGGCGTCCGGCTGCGACAAGTTCAAGAGCAAGCAGCTCATCCGCGAGGGCAACGCGTTTTTCAAGAACCAGATGTACGACGAGGCCCTGAAGCGCTACAAGCAGGCCAAGGAGCTCGACCCGGAAGAGGTCCGCCTCGACAAGTTCGTGGCCATGGGCTACATGGCGCTCTACAACCCCGGCTCGACGCACGAGAAGGACAAAGACGCGCTCGAGAACGCCGTCAAGCATTTCAAGACATACCTGGCCGCGAAGCCCGACGACGACAAGGCGGCGCGGTACCTCGTCACGACGTACATGAACGCCCAGAGGTACGACGAAGCGATCGCGTACTTCAAGGACCTCTTCGCCAAGCACCCCAACGACGCGCAGGCCGTCCAGACGGTCGCGATGCTCTACGCGAAGAAGGGCGACTTCGAGCAGTCGATGGAGTGGCAGCGGAAGCGCGCGCAGCTCGAGCCGAACAACGCCGACGTCTGGTACACGATGGGCGTCACGGCGTGGGACAAGTCGTACAACACGCCGGGTGACGGGCTCGATCCCGTGAAGCGGAAGGCGATCCTCGACGAGGGGATGACGAACCTCAAGAAGGCGGACTCGCTCCGGAAGGACTACTTCGAGGCGATGCTCTACATCAACCTCCTCGACCGCGAGTACGCGAAGATGGAGAGCGACACCGCCAAGAAGCAGGCGTTCCTCGACGACGCGACCCAGTGGCAGAAGAAGGCTCTCGAGGCGCGCAAGCGGGTGCTCCAGAAGCAGCGTGAAGAGCAGGCGGCGAAGAACCCGCTCGAGGCGATGTAGTGATCTGGTGATGCGGGAGACGAGAGATGTTTGAAGCGTCGCTGATCGAATCGGCCAAGCCGAAGACCGGGAGCAAGCGCTGGATGTCGGTGCCGCTCTCGATCCTGATCCATGTCGTCGTGCTCGGGTCGGCGCTCGCGCTCTCGATGTGGTACATCGAGGACATCCCCGAGCCGCCGATCCCCGTGACGTTCTACGCGCAGGCGGCTCCCCCGCCGCCTCCGCCCCCGCCCCCGCCGAAGGCCGCGGCGCCGAAGCCGACCGTGAAGAAGGTGGAGCGCCGGTCGTGGTGCCCGACATCATTCCTCCGCCGCAGACGATCCCCGAGCCGGAGAGCGGCGTCGAGGGCGGCGTGGAAGGCGGCGTGGAAGGCGGTGTGGCCGGCGGCGTGATGGGCGGCGTCCTCGGCGGCGTCCAGGGCGGCGTCCTCGGCGGCACCGCGAGCAGCGAAGAGCCGCTCCGCGTCGGCGGCGAGGTGAAGGAGCCGATCGAGATCATCAAGACACAGCCTCAATACCCCGAGGCCGCCCGCAAGGCGCGCATGCAGGGGATCGTCATCCTCGAGGCGATCATCACGAAGGAGGGGACGGTGGAGTCCGTCCGCGTCCTGCGCGGCATCAACCCCCTCCTCGACGCCTCTGCGATGCGCGCGGTACAGCAGTGGAGGTACAAGCCCGCCACGTTCAACGGCCGTGCCGTCCCGGTCTACCTGACCGTGACGGTCAAGTTCACTCTGCAATAGGCGGAGCGGCGGGGCCTTCGAGGTCTTCCAGGTGAAATCCGAAGAGTCGAGAATAGAAAGTGTCGAGCTAAAGGAGGACGAATCGCTATGGACATGAGTATCACCGGCCTGTGGCAGTCGATGGGGATCCTGGCCAAGATCATCTTCATCCTGCTGGCCTTCCTGTCGATCTACTCCCTCGGGGTCTCGATCGAGCGGTGGTGGAACTTCAAGAAGGCGAAGCAGCAGTCGGTGCGGTTCGCTCTCGAGGTCGGCCAGCTCCTCAAGCAGGAGAAGCTGAAGGAAGCGATCGACCTCGCCAAGAAGTACAAGAACAGCCACGTCGCGAAGGTCGTCTCGGCGGGACTTCTCGAGTTCGCCTACGAGGCGCACGGAGGCTCCATCGCCGGCCACGACGTGGTCGCGGCGGCGGAGCGGGCGATCGAGCGCGCGACGATGATGACGGTCGCGGACATGAAGAAGGGTCTCGGCGGCCTCGCGACCATCGCGACGACGGCACCCTTCATCGGCCTCCTCGGCACGGTCATCGGCATCATCAACGCGTTCCGCGGCATGGCGGCCTCCGGCGCCGGCGGCCTCGGGTCCGTCTCGGCCGGCATCTCCGAGGCGCTCGTTACGACCGCGCTCGGGCTCTTCGTCGCGATCCCGGCCGTGTGGCTCTACAACATTTTCCTCAACAAGATCGACCGCTTCCAGGTCGAGATGTCGAACTCGGCGTCAGAGCTGGTCGACTACTTCATGAAACGTCAGGCGGCGCGCGCGGCATAACCGGTGAAATCATCGCGGGTGTCTAGACCGGACATCTCGGAGCTGGAGCGGAGGTAAGCCCCATGGGCATGGAAGATTTCGGCGGCCGGCAGGACATGAAGAGCGACATCAACGTGACGCCGCTCGTGGATGTCTGTCTCGTCCTCCTCATCATCTTCATGGTCGTCACGCCGATGCTTCAGAAGGGCCGGCCCGTGCTCCTTCCGCAGACCGACAAGCCGGAGAAGAAGCCCGAGTCGAAGAACGAGATCCTCGTCTCCGTCGAAGCCGACAAGAACATCTTCATCGAGTCGAAATGGTTTCCCGACCGGGAGTTCGCCTCGAAGATGAAGGAGCTGGGCGAGCGCGCCGGCTCCACGAAGGACGTCCTCATCAAGGCGGACAACCGGCTGAATTACGGCGACGTGAAGAGGGTCATGAAGCTCATCAAGGACGGCGGGTTCGAGTAGGTCGGCTTGATCGCCGAGAAGAAGCCGAAGTAAGGAGCTGAGCCAATGGGCATGGACATGGGGGGCGGCGGCGGCCCGAAGTCGGAGATCAACGTCACGCCGCTCGTCGACGTGGTGCTCGTCCTCCTCATCATCTTCATGGTCGTCCAGCCGCTCCTTCAGATGGGCTACGACGTCCAGGTCCCGCCGAACGCGACGGACCTTCAGACTCCTCCTCCCACCACCGACCAGATCGTCGTCTCGATGACGGGTACCAAGGAGGTCTACCTCAACAAGGAGAGGATCGACCCGGCGAACCTTCCGATCCGACTCCAGGAGGTCCTGAAGAACCGCGGCTCGAAGGTCGTCTTCTTCTCCGTCGAGGACTCCGTGAACTACGGCGACGCGATCAAGCTCATGGACACCGTGAGGAACAACGGCGCCAAGAACATCGGCATCGTCATGGACTGGGTCAGCCGGACGGGCGCACCGAGCGCCCCGGCCTCCCCCGCCGCCCCGTAAGTCTCTCTCTCGACTCGTCCTCCTCGCGTCCCCGGCGCCGCCGGGGACGTTTCATCTCCGGCCCCTGTGGTAAAAGATCGCGCTCCAGCTCCCGGCGCACATCGCGGAAAGGACCGAAACCAAATGGCCCCCACTGAGAAGAAGTCCCGGCTCGCCCGCGCGCTCCGCGCGGCCGCCGCCACGCTCGCCGTCGCCGCCGCGGCGCTCCTCGGCGCGCTGCCGGCCCGCGCGGACGAATCCGAGCTGGTCCTCCCCGACCTCGACTCCGTGATGTTCCTCGGGCTTCCGGGCCGCACGCTCCTGATGATCGGCATCCTCGTCTGCCTGGCGGGGCTCGCGTTCGGGCTCTTCATGTACTCGCGCCTGAAGAACCTGCCCGTGCACCGCTCGATGCTCGAGGTCTCGGAGCTGATCTACGAGACCTGCAAGACATATCTCGTCACGCAGGGCAAATTCATCCTCCTCCTCGAGGTCTTCATCGGCTCGATCATGGTCTTCTACTTCGGGTGGCTCCGGCACATGGAGGCGGG
>WNFL01313876.1_pt1 | contig 13995 bp, 13 predicted proteins | sample 5400361 | NCBI WGS metagenome assembly WNFL01 (sample SAMN13153351, study PRJNA577476) | soil metagenome | isolation source: 40 cm soil on Douglas fir-dominated hillslope | place: USA:California | collected 2013-09-17
CTGGAGCTCGCTCGCATACGGCATCGCCGCCGCAACGAAGCAGCTCGCGTGGTTCTTCGCGCCCTTCTATCTCATCGCGGTCGTCACGACGCATGGCTGGCGCGAGGGTCTGCGCCGCGCGTCGATCGCCGCCGCGGTCTTCGTCGCGACGAACCTGCCGTTCATCGTCTCGCATCCCAGAGATTGGCTGGAGGGGATCACGACGCCGCTCTCGGATCCGATGTTCGCGCGCGGCGCGGGCATCGTCTTCCTCGGCACCAACGGTGGACTGCCGCTGCTTCCAGCGAGCGCGTATCTCGCGATGGAAGGTCTTTGCGCGCTGGTGTGTCTCGCGGTCGCCTGGCGCGCGCGACGCACGAGCCCGGAGATCGGTGTGGTCCTCGCGCTCGTGCCGCTCTTCTTCGCGTGGCGCAGCCTCTTCTCGTATTTCTTCCTGATACCGCTCTTCGCGGCGGTCGCGGTCGCGCGCATGCCTCTTGGCGTCCTCACGCCCGAGCGCGCGCAGGCACGCTCTTCGCACTTCCAGCGCGCCGGCTCGCACTCGTGACCCGCAGAGGCCGCGCCGCTTAGTGCCACCCGCACTGATCCCGCTCGCCCTCGTCGCGATCGGAGTCCCCGCCGCGCTGCGCGCCACGCTCGGGCGTCCGCGCTCTCTGGGCGCGGCCTGGGTGCTCGCGGCCGCGGCTGTTGCGCTCGCGCAGGCGGCCGGAGAGATCTCCGGATGGCGACTCGGCGTGTTGGGAGACGCTCACTTGCTTCTGGCTGCTTTCGCGGCTCTCATCGCGGCCTTCGCTGTAAGCGTCGCGGAGCCCCAACGCAGGGGTTAAGGTCATGAGTGAAGAAAAGGAACAGGGGAGTCAAGTCATGGGATTCCTTATCGGTCTGCTCACCGGCGCCGTGATCGCGCTGCTGTACGCACCGAAGACCGGCGACCTGACACGCGAGGAGCTGCGCGTGCGGAGCGAGGAGCTCAAGCGCCGCGCGGATGAGCTGCAGAAGATCGCGAACGATCTCTCGCAACAGGCCCAGGTCAAGGGGCGTGAGCTCGTCGACGAAGCGAAGCGCCAGTGGGACAAATCCGCCGTAGGTCAGCGTTCCACGGAAACCGGCGCTCGCAGCGCTCAAGGTGGTCCGACCGCCAAATCCTGACTTAGACTTCTGATCAGGACGGGGGAACGCGGGGAGCTGACCGTGTGGTCACCCCGCGTTTTTCTATTCAAGAAAAGCGAGGGCCGGTTCATCCGGCCCGAGCCGCCCGTATCCGGCCCCCACGACCGGAGCAGGCGAAGCCAGCGAAGGGAGTAGGGGTCAAACGGACAGCGCCGAGATCCGGGAGCGGTTCATCAAGTTCTTCGAGGAGAAGGGCCATCACCGGCTGCCCAGCGCGCCGCTCGTCCTGAAGGACGACCCGAGCGTGCTGTTCACGAGCGCGGGCATGCAGCCGATCGTGCCCTACTTCCTCGGCAAGAAGCAGCCGCCGGCGAAACGGCTCGTCACGGTCCAGAAGTGCTTCCGCACGACCGACCTCGACGTCGTGGGCTTCGACACCTACCACAACACGTTCTTCGAGATGCTCGGCAACTTCGCGATCGGCGACTACTGGAAGAAGGAAGCGATCGGCTGGGGCTGGGAGCTTCTCGGAAGCCATCGAGTGGGGCTGGGACCTGCTGACCAAGGTGTTCGGCTTCGACGGCACCAAGCTTGTCGCCACCGTCCACACCAGCGACGACGAGGCCTACGAGATCTGGACCAAAACGCTCGCCCTGCTGCCGCCGGAGAAGATCTTCCGTCTCGGCGACGAGGCGAATTTCTGGGCGCCTGGTCCGACCGGCCTGTGCGGTCCGGACAGCGAGGTCTTTATCGACAAGGGTCCACAGCCCGGCGTGCCGGAACACGTGTGCGACCCGAGCGAGAACTGCGGCCGCTGGCTCGAGATCTGGAATTTCGTCTTCCAGCAATACGACCGCAAGGCCGATGGCACGCTCGTCCCGCTGGCGAAGCGGAACATCGACACCGGCGCGGGCCTCGAGCGTGTGACGCAGGTCCTTCAGGGGGTTCCCGGCGACACCTACCGCACCGACCTGTTCCAGCCGCTGATGAAGAAGATCGAGTCGCTTACGGGTAAGAAGTACGGCGCCGACGGCGATACCGACCTGTCGCTCCGCATCGTCGCCGAGCACTCGCGCGCCGCGACCTTCCTCATCGCGGACGGCATCGTGCCTTCGAACGAGTTCCGCGGATACGTGCTCCGGCGGCTCATCCGCCGCGCCGCGCTGCACGGGCGGCGGCTCGGCCTGAAGACCGGCGCGCTGTCGACGCTTGGCGGCGAGGTCGTGAAGACGATGCAGAAGCACTATCACGAGCTCACCAAGGCGCGCGATCGGATCACGCAGGTGATCGCGGACGAAGAGGAGAAGTTCGAAAAGACCCTCGCGAACGGTCTCACCATGCTGAATGAGGCGATCGCGCGCGCGAGGGCCGAAGGTCAGGTGTGGATCGACAGCGACACCGCGTTCCGCTTGTCCGATACGTTCGGCTTCCCGCTGGAGATGACCAAAGAGATCGCCGCGGCTTCGGGTCTCAAGGTGGACGAGCGGGGTCACAGCGAGCTTCTCGAGGGACAGTTCTACTCGCTGCTCCGTGAGACGCAGGGCCTTCGGAGCGAGTTCACCGGATACGACGAGCTCGCCAGCGACGCGACGATCGTGTCGCTGGTCGTCGGCGGCTCGCGCGTGGAACTCGCGCACGAGGGCGCTGATGTCGAGATCGTCCTCGACCGCACACCTTTCTATCCGGAGGGCGGCGGCCAGGTGGGCGACCGCGGCACGATCACGACCGATGAGGGGCGAGCGATGGTCGCGGACACTCAGAGCGCGGCGCCTGGCGTCATCGTGATGAGCGCGAAGGTGGTCGATGGCGTGCTGCGCGTGTCCGCGCGAGCGCGCGCTGCTGTCGACGAGGAGCTTCGCCGTGACACGATGCGCAACCACACGGGGACGCATCTTCTGCACGCGACCCTCCGAAACCTCTTTGGTGAGGACGTGCATCAGGCCGGCTCGCTCGTGCACGCGCCGAATCTTCGTTTTGACTTCACCTTCGGCCGCGCGCTTACGCCGCAGGAGCTCCAGCGTGTCGAGGACGAGGTGAACCGCGCGATCCTCGACAACGCGAGCGTTCACGCTCGCGTCATGCCGCTCAGCGAAGCCCTTGCCTCGGGCGCCATGGCGCTCTTCGGCGAGAAGTACGACGACGAGGTTCGCGTGATCGAAGCCGGCCCGAGTCGCGAGCTCTGTGGAGGCACGCACTGTCACTGCACCGGAGATATCGGCCCGTTCCTCATCACGAAGGAGGAGAGCATCGGCGCGGGCGTGCGGCGGATCGAGGCCGTGACCGGCGTTGGCGCGCTGCGCGAGGTTCGCGAGGTGCGCGACCGCCTCTCGCGCGCGGCCGCCGCGCTTCGTGTTCCACCCGCTCGTCTGCCGGAGGCCGTCGTGCAGCTCAGCGAGTCGCGCGAGCGGCTCGAGAAGGAGCTTGCGGCGATGCAGCGCAGCGGGATCGACAGCGTCGCGGCGTCGCTGCTCGCGAAGGCCGTGGCCGTCGGCAGCGCGAAGCTCGTCGCGGCCGACGTCGGTGACGGCGATGTCAATGGCCTGCGCGCGCTGTCCGATCGCATCCGCGAGACGATCGGCTCGGGTGTCGTCGTGCTCGGCGCGCGCCGCAACGGCACGGCGGCGCTGGTCGTGTACGTGACGAAGGACCTGTCCCCAAAGGTGAACGCAGACACGCTGGTGAAAGAGGTGCTCGCGCCCATCATCGATGGAAAGGGCGGAGGCCGTCCCGAGAGCGCATCGGCCGGCGGAAAGAATCCCGCTCGCCTCGCAGAGGCGCTGGAAACGGCACGGGAAACCGTGCGAGAACGTTTGGACGGGGGACGTGACCGCAGCTAACGCGCGCGACACTCGCTCGGCCGGACCGAGAGGCCCGCTGGTCGCCGGCGTGGAGCTCTCGGCCACGGTCGCGCGGGTCATCGTCGCGACGCGTGAGAACTCCCGTCTACGCGTGACCGGCCGCGGCGAGGCGGGTCTCGCCGAGGGCGCGGTGACAGGCGGACTTGTCGTCGACCGGGAATCGGTCTCGGCGGCGCTGGCTACCGCCTTCGGCGCAGCCGAGCGTGGGCAGCGAGTGGAGCGGTCGATCGTCGCCATCGACGGCGACGACGTGCGGACGTATCACCTCTCCACTTCATTCGAGCGTGAATCGTCGGCCGCTCCGGTCGCGGCGAACGAGATCTCACGCGCGACGCGCGAAGCCGCGACCGTCGCGGCGAAGACCGCGTCAGCGAGTGCGGAAGAGGATCCCGCGCTCCGCGGCGTTCCGACGGCGCGGCTGCACGAGGACGTCGCGTCGCTCTCGCTCGACGGCCGTCAGCTTGCGTCGCTGGTCGGCCAGCGCGGCGGGCTCGTCGAGGTATGGAGTGACGTGAGCGTCGCCCCACTTGTCCTCTCCGGAGCGGCCATCGGCGCACTTGAGAACGCACGGCACCGCGGCGCCGTTGTGCCTGGGGCGTACGCGCTCGGCCGCCTTCTCGCGGAGTCGGGCGTCCTGGATGCCGGCGTGCTCCGGCTCGGTGCCGATGTGACCGCGCTCGCGATCCTCCGCGAAGGACGCGTCGTCGCGACGCGCGCCTTCGGACTCGGCCGCATCGCGCTCCTGTCGCGCCCGGATCGTCTCGAGGCGGACGCGCGGGTCTGGGCCGACTGCATCGTGGCGTCACTGCATTCGCTCGATGGACTGCCTCCGGGTCGGTGGCTGTTCGTTGGGATACCCGACTCGCTGCAGGCCCTGCCACGCGCGCTCGGCGAGGCGGTGGGCGGCGTGCGGGGTGGTGCCGTCGATGTCACGCCGCTCTCGGTCGGCATCGCGAGCCGCGCGTACGGGGACGTTCAACTTCGCTCGGACGACCTTGTCGCGGTCGGCGCGGCCGCGATCGCTTCGGGGGTCTTCGTCTCATGACCGTTCCCGTCGCCGGCCGGACCGTGATCGAGCTCGGCGCGCGCGCGACCGTGCTCGAGGCAGTCGAGCGCATCGCCGCGGCGCCCGCGGCGGACGATCTGGTGCTCTCCATCTCCGCCGGCGCGCCCGCCGCACGCAATGCGGTCTTCTTCGAAGTCGCGCGCCGCGCGGCAGGCACGCGCCGTCTCGCGATCGTCTCGCCTGACGCGCGCGCGCGTTCACTGGCATCGTCGGTCCACTTACCGGCGTTCGCCAGCACCGCAGCACTCGAACGCCAGGAGCTCGATGCGACCGAGCCGCTGACCACCGCGCGCCGCGCGGCGCTCGCGCGACCGGTGAAGATCAAGCGCTCTGCCACCGGCTCGTCGCCGGCGCGGATCCTCGGCATCCTCGGGAGCCTGCTCGCGGCGGCGCTCGTGCTCATGGTCGTGATCGGACCGTGGGCCACGGTGGTCGTGAAGCCGGTCTCGAAGGCGCTCGGTCCGATCGAGTTCGAGCTTCGAGCTGGTCCGCAGGGCGAGATCCCCGGCGCGCTCACGATGGTCGCGAACGACCAGAGTCAGAAGTACACGCAGCCGGCGACGGGAGAGCGCCTCGACCCGATCAAGGCGAAGGGCGTCGCGCGGTTCACGAATCGCGTCACCCAGGAAACGCGCATCCTCAAGGGGACCGTCGTGCGCACGCGCGACAACGTTCGCTTCCAGACGACCGAGGAGAAGATCATCCCGCGCAGCTCACTCGACATCCTTCCGCCATTCGTGAAGTTCGGGACCGTCGACATCGCGATCGAAGCCCTCGACGCGGGTCCCGCGGGCAACGTCGCGGCGAACACCATCACCGTTGCCGATCGGGAGGACTACGCCGTGGGCAATCCGCAGGCCACGGCCGGTGGCGAGATCAAGAAATTCGCCGTCGTCACCGGGTCGGACTATGGACTCGCCGCCGGCCGCGCCGACGAGGAGCTCCGCAAGCGCGGCCTGCAGAAGGTCGATGAGTGGAAGAAGGACCCAGCGAACAAGGGCCAGATCATCTATGGCCCTGTCACGAAGGTCACGTCGGTCACACCCTCGTCGGGTCTTACCGGCACCGAGCCGCCGAACGGCGTGTTCGAGCTCACCGTCATGGGAACGGTCACGGGCTACAGCGTCTCCGAGGCCGAGCCGCGTGCCACGACGATCACCAAGCTGAAACAGCAGGCCGATCCCGAGTACGACATCGACGAGGCTGCCGCCGGGGTCGCGGTGATCATCGGTCCGACCCTCGTCGACAACGGCGTCCAGTGGCGCGTGCGCGCCAGCACCTCGCAGTTCCCGCGGGTCAAGGAGGCGCCACTGCGGACGGCGCTCGCGGGTCGTGAGTTCACCGACGCACAGGCCGTCATCGAAGCGCAAGGCCTGGAGCTCCGGAGCTACACCATCTGGCCGGGCTGGTGGCCGCGATTCCCGTTCTTCGATTCGCGTCTGCGCATCGAGGTCGATACCCAGACATCGGCCGCTTCGCCCTGACCGTGCGGTATCTTGCGCTGGACGTCGGCGATCGCCGCATCGGCCTCGCCGTCGGCGACGACGCCTTCGGCCTCGCGCGGCCGCTCCGTACGCTGGCGCGACGCAACCTCGAGGCCGACCTTGCGAGCCTCCGGGACCTGATCGCGAAAGAGGAGGTTGGTGCCCTGGTGATCGGTCTGCCGCTGACGCTTAGAGGTGAGGACGGGCCGCAGGCCCAGCGCGTACGTCGGTTCGCCGATGCGTGCGCCGCACTCGGTGTCCCGGTCGATCTGTACGACGAGCGCTTCACGACCGCGGAGGCCGCTCATCGTGGCGCGGAAGATCTCGACGCGGGTGCCGCGGCCGTGCTCCTCGAAGACTTCCTGTCGCGACGCCGGACCGACTGATGCCATCGTCGCGCGGACGCGCGGCCCCTCCTCGGCAGCGGCGCTCGTCGCTCGGACCCTTCGCGTTCCTCCTCCTCGTCGGGCTGATGGTCGTAGGCCTATACGTTGTCGGAAGGCCGCTGGCAGAGGACGCTGCCATCGCCTACATCGCCGAACACGACACCCTCTTGCGCCAGGACTTCATTCGCGGTTTCGTGGCGGATCGCATCGCCGACGAGGCCGATCTCGCCAGGGACACGCGCGCCGACAACAGGCCGTTCGTGATCACGCGCGGCGAAACAGCCGGCCAGATCGGGAAACGTCTCGAGCAGGAGGGGATCATCCGATCCGCGCTGGCCTTCGATTACGTGCTCTACGAGACCGAGCGCGAGAACGCGCTGCAGTCCGGCACGTACACGGTCTCGGCCGCGCTCACGCCGCGCGACCTGGCGAAGCTGTTTGAGAAGGCGCCCGGCGAGCAGATCGTCCTGCGCCTCATCGATGGCTGGCGGCTCACGGAGATCGCGACGGCGGTGAACAAGGCGTTCCCGTCGATCACGAAGGACGCGTTCACCGCCGCAGCGGTCGTGGGCGATCGGAAGAACACGGTCCTGGCGGGGCTTGGCGCGACCGTGCCGCTCGAGGGCTATCTCTTTCCCGATACCTATTTCATGCGACCGGACACGACAGCGCCGCAGATCGTCGACGTGCTCCTGGACACGTTCGAGCGGAAGGTGGGCGCGACACTCCGGGCGGCGTCGGCGGAGCGAAAGATCGCGATCTACGACATCGTCAAGCTCGCTTCGATCGTCGAACGCGAAGCGCGTGACCGGAATGAGAGTCCCACGATCGCGGGCGTCTACACGAATCGGCTGAAGATCGGCATGAAGCTCGACGCGGACCCGACGATCCAGTATGCGATCGGCGAGTGGCGCGAGCTCTCGCTCGACGACCTGAAGCTCGACTCGCCGTACAACACCTACCGCTATGCGGGATTGCCCCCGACGCCGATCGCGAATCCCGGTGTCGCGGCGCTCGAGGGCGCCGCGAAGCCGGCGGACGTGCCGTACTTCTACTTCGTCGCGAAGAACGATGGCACAGGTGGGCACGCGTTCGCAGTCACCATCGAGGAGCACGAGGCGAATCGGGTCAAATACGGCAACAAGTGAGCGAGTGACGTTGGCGACCGTGTATCTGCTCGGCCATCCTGTGGCGCACTCCCTCTCGCCAGCGATGCACAACGCCGCGTTCCTTGCGCTCGGCCTGCCGCACCGCTACGAGACACGCGATGTCGAGCCCGACCGTCTCGAGGACTTCGTCGACGCGCTGCGCAAGGAAGATGTCCTGGGCGCGAACGTCACGATCCCACACAAGGAACGCGCGCTGCGATTCATCGACGACGCGGGACCGGACGCTCGACGCGTCGGCGCGCTCAACACGATCGTCCGGCGTGGCGGGCGCCTCATCGGGGAGAACACCGACATCTACGGCTTCGAGCGCGCGATCAGCGAGCCGCGGCCCGGTCCGCGCGCGAAGCTGTTCTCCGGCGAAAAGGTGCTGGTGCTGGGGGCAGGCGGAGCAGCGCGGGCCTGCGCCGTCGTCCTGCTCCAGCGAGGCAACGAGGTGCGGATCGCCAACCGCAACCGCACGCGCGCGGAACAGCTCGTCGCCGCCATCGAGGTCGACGGCCGGCGGGCGTCGGTGGTCTCCTGGCCGACCGCAAAAGACATCGCGGCGGTAGACGGCGTGGTCAACGCGACCCCGCTCGGCCTGCATGGCGAGGATCCGCTCGAGGGGTTCGACATCCGCGAGGGCCTCCGCGTTGTGGACCTTGTGCCCACCGCCGCGGTGACGCCGCTCGTCAAGAGGGCGCGCGCCGTCAAGAATGTCGTTGTTGTGGATGGACTCCTCGTGTTGCTCTATCAGGCGGCCCGCTCGTTCGGCCTGTGGACGGGCCGCGAGGCACCGGTCGCGGTGATGCGCGCGGCGCTCCCGCGCGCGATATGAGGCTTCTCACCGCCGGCGAGTCGCATGGTCCAGGGCTCGTCGCGGTCGTCGACGGCGTCCCCGCGGGCGTTCCGATCGCCGCGGCCGACATCGACAGCGACCTGCGGCGCCGTCAGCTCGGGTACGGGCGGGGTGCGCGGCAGAAGATCGAGCGCGACGCGGTGAACATCACCGGCGGCGTGCGACATGGGCGTTCCACCGGTGCGCCGATCGCGCTGCAGATCGCGAATCGCGACGCGGTGAACTGGGAGCGGGTGATGAGCGTCCAGCCGGTGCTGGACCCTCCTGACGCCGTGACGCGTCTGCGACCCGGCCACGCCGACCTCGCTGGCGCGCTCAAGTTCGGGCACGACGACGTACGCGACGTCATCGAACGCTCGAGCGCGCGCGAGACCGCGGCACGTGTCGCGGCGGGCGCGATCGCGAAGGCCGTGCTGAGGCTCGCCGGCATAGAGGTGCGCAGCGAGACGAAAGCGATCGGCAGCGTCGACAGCGAGCCTCGCTTCGACTCCGATGCCGTCGAGGCGAGCGAGGTGCGGTGTGCGGACCCGACGCGATCGCAGGCGATGGTCGCCGCGATCGCCGCGGCGCGAGACGCCGGCGACACGCTCGGCGGGGTGGTGGCTGTGCGCGCGAGCGGCGTCGTCGCCGGACTCGGCACGTCGGCGCAGTGGGACCGACGTCTCGACGGGCGCATCGCGCAGGCGCTCATGTCGATCCAGAGTGCGAAGGGTGTGCAGTTCGCCGACGCGTTCGCTGCGGCGCACGAGCGCGGCAGCGCGGTGCACGATCCGATCAGCGTGTCAGACGGCCACTTCACTCGTGCCCGCAACCGCGCCGGTGGTCTCGAGGGTGGAATGAGCAACGGCGAGGACATCGTTGTCGAGGTCGCGTTCAAGCCGATCTCGACGCTGATGAAGCCACTGGCCTCCGCCGACCTGCGCACCGGTGCGCCTTCGCCGACACACGTCGAGCGCAGCGACGTCTGCGTCGTCCCGGCGGCAGGGGTCGTCGCGGAGGCGATGCTCGCGTTCGTTCTTGCCGATGCGCTCGTCGAGAAGTTCGGCTCCGATAACGCCGACGATCTCGTCGCCGCGGTCGACCGCTATCGCACGCGTCTCCGTCCGATCGACCAGAGGAAATAACCGCGTGCATCTCTTCATCGTCGGTCCGCCGGGCATCGGCAAGAGCACCATCGCGCCGCTCCTGGCGAGTCGCCTGGGGGCGAGCGTCGTCGAGACCGATCGCGCCATCGCGCGCCGTGCGCGCAAGCCGAACAAGGACGTCATCGAGCAGGACGGGATGGAGAGCTTCCGCGACCTCGAGTCGCGCGTCATCGCGTCGCTCCGGCCGACCCCGGCATGGATCGTCGTCGACACCGGCGGCGGCGCACCGATCCGGGAAGAGAATCGCAAGCGAATGCGAGAGCTCGGTTTGATCATCGGGCTGCGGGGCTCGCTCGAGCGCGTCACCGCCGGGATCGCCGCGACGATGGCGAAGCGGCCGAATCAGGACGTGACACCGGTGGACCGCGCGCGGGCGGTCCTGCGTGAGCGAAAGGTCCCGTACGCGGACACCGATGTCACGTTCGACGTGGACCGCGATGCGACTGCCGACGATTCCGCGCACGCGATCGCGGCCTGGCTCGTCGCGGCGCGGGGGTTCCGCGTCGACGTCGGCGGCGAGCATCCCTATCCCGTGCTCGTTCGCGCTGGGCTGCTGGATCAGGTCGGCACGCACCTCGGGGATCTCGGCTGGTCCGGTCGCGTCGCTGTCGTCAGCGAGCCCGACGCGGCTTCGCGATACGAGGCGCGCTTGGTGCGGTCTCTGGAGCACGCCGGCCTCGTGCCGATCGCGCTGCGACTGCCGACCGGCGAGGGCGCGAAATCCGTCCGCGCGGTCGCGAAGCTCTGGGGCGACCTCGCGGCCGGCGGTCTCGGTCGCGATGGCGGGATCGTCGCGCTCGGCGGTGGTGCGGTCGGCGACGCGGCGGGCTTCGCCGCGGCGACGTATCTCCGCGGCGTGCGCGTCGCGCACGTTCCGACGACGCTGCTCGGCATGGTCGACGCCGCGATCGGCGGAAAGACCGCGATCGACATCCCTGAAGGCAAGAACCTGGTCGGAGCGTTCCACGCGCCGGATGCCGTGTTCGCGGATGCGGGAGTGCTCGCGACGCTGCCGCAGCGTCAACTGTCGTCGGGTCTGGCGGAGGTCGTAAAGAGCGCATTCCTCGCGGACCGTGATGCGGTCGCGCACGTCGAGCGCTCGCTCGACGCGGTGTTGCGCGGCGACATCGGACCGCAGCTCACGACGGTCGCGCTCGCGGCCGAGGTCAAAGCCGGCATCGTCACGCTGGACCCGCGCGAGACGGGCCTTCGCGAGCTGCTGAACTTCGGGCACACCCTCGGCCACGCCTACGAAGCCGCGTCGAGCTACCGCGTGACGCACGGCGAGGCTGTTGCGATCGGCCTCGTGTTCGCGTCGGCGCTGTCCGAGACGCTCGGCCTGGCTCCGCGCTCGCTCCGGATCGACGTCGAACGACTGCTCGCGCGCGCACGTCTGCCGATCCGCGCCCAGATCACGCGCGAGGTCTGGACCTACCTGCAGCGCGACAAGAAGGCCCGCGCCGGAAAGGTCCGCTGGATCCTCCCGCGGCGTGTCGGGCTGTTCAGCGAGGTCACGGATGTCGCTGACCGCGCGCTGCGCGACGCGGCCCGGCTGCTGCAGAGTCGTGCCGCATGAAGCGCTTCCTGCTCGTGAACGGGCCAAACCTGAACACCCTGGGCACCCGCGAGCCGCAGATCTACGGCACCACGACGCTCGACGAGGTCGTCGCCCGCTGCACGGCTGTCGCGCGCGAGGCTGATGCGACGGTCGTGGCGTTCCAATCGAATCACGAAGGAGCGCTGATCGACTTCTTGCAGCAGCAAGCCTCGGCCGATGGTGCCATCATCAATCCTGGAGGACTCGCTCACACGTCGATCGTGCTGCGCGACGCGGTCGGGGCCTGCAAGTTCCCGGTCGTTGAGGTGCACATCAGCGACATCACGAAGCGTGAGCCTTTCCGCCACCAAAGCTATCTGACGGACGTGACCCGCAACCAGGTGATCGGCCTGGGTGTCGTTGGCTACGAGGTCGCGCTCCGCTGGCTCATCGAGGAGACGAAGAAACAGTGATCAGCACCGGGGAGATCAAGCGCGGCATCACCGTCGAGATCGACGGGCAGCTCTACCAGATCGTCGAGTTCCAGCACATCAAAATGGGTCGGGGCAGCGCCCAGGTACGCATGAAGCTGCGCAACGTGCGCAAGGGCGATCTCATCGAGAAGACGGTCCAGGCCGGCGAGCGCTTCCAGCGCGCGCGTCTCGACCACCGCGTCGTGCAGTTCATGTACAAGGACGGCACGCACTACCACTTCATGGATACGAAGACGTACGACCAGATCGCGCTCGACGCGGACCAGCTCGGTGACGCGGTGAACTACCTCACCGACGGCATGGAGGTCACGCTCAACGAGTACGAGGGCGATCCGATCGGTGTAGATATGCCGGCCTCGATCGTGATGACCGTCGCATCGACCGACTTCGGTCTCAAGGGCGACACCGCGACGGGCGCGACGAAACCCGCGACGCTGGAGTCGGGGCTCAAGGTCAACGTCCCGCTCTTCGTGAAGGTCGGGGACAAGATCAAGGTCGACACGCGGACGGGTGAGTATCTCGAACGCGCCTAAGGATGTCCTGCGCGTCGGCCAGCTCGCCATCCGACTGGCCGAGCACATCCAATCGGGCGACGAGTTCAAGGACCTCTGGGTCGAGGGCGAGGTCTCGCAAGCGCGCGTCTCGCCGGCGGGTCATGTGTACTTCACGCTGCGCGACAACGTGGGTCAGCTGCAATCGGTCCTCTTCGCGTCGCAGGCCGCGCAGATCGCGCTCACGCCGCGCGATGGCACCAAGGTGCTCGCGCACGGGTGGGTCGAGTTCTATCACCGTGAGGGCCGCTGCCAGCTTCGCATCGACGACGTTCGTCCGGCTGGCGCGGGCGACGCGTACCTCCGCCTCGAGGCGCTCAAGCGACGGCTCACCGCCGAGGGTCTCTTTGCCCAGGAGCGCAAGCGCGCGCTTCCGCCGACGCCGCGCCGCGTCGGTGTCGTCACCAGCCCGATCGGCGCGGCCTGGCGCGACGTGCAGACCGTCGTCGCGCGGCGCGATCCGCGCATCGAGCTGATCCTCGCTCCCGCGCAGGTGCAGGGCGTCGGCGCGGTCGAGTCGCTCATCGGTGCGCTCGACGGGCTCGCGCAGCTGCGCGAGCTCGACGTCGTCATCATCGCGCGCGGCGGCGGTCCGACTGAGGACCTCGCCGCGTTCAACGACGAGGCGCTCGTGCGCGCGATCGCCCGCTTCCCGCGGCCGGTCGTTTGCGGCGTCGGTCACGAGACGGACGTGACGCTGGCGGACCACGCAGCGGACGTGCGTGCGCCGACGCCATCGGTCGCGGCGGAGCTCGTCGTGCCCGACTCGACGCGTCATCAGGTCGCGGCAGATCGGCTCTGGCGCCGCGTCTCGACGCGGATGCGCGAAGCGCTTGAAGGCCGTCGCCGCCGCCTCATCGAAGCGCGCCGGCTCGTCGAGCGCCGCGCGCCACCCGCGAAGGTCGCCGCGCTACGGCAGCGGCTGGACGAAGACCGGCGGCTCATCGACCGCGCCGTGTCGCGGCTCGTGCCGTCGCGGCGCCAGCGCCTTGTCGGATCGCATCGCCGCCTCGAGGCGTTGTCGCCGCTGAAGGTGCTCGGGCGCGGCTACGCGATCGTCGAGGGGGCGGACGGCCGCGTGCGCGCATCGGTCGCCGCACTGCGGCCGGGCGAAGGCGCGAGACTGCGGATGCGCGACGGACGCGCAGATGTCACGGTTGAGAAGGTGGAGAAGAGTGGCTGAGGCCGAGCCAAGCATCGAAGAAGCCCTCACGCGTCTCGAGACGATCGCCGATCGCCTGGAGGATCCCTCGCTCGACCTCGATGAGGCCGTGCGTCTCTACGAAGAAGGGTTGCGTCTGTATGAGCGCTGCGCGAAGCGACTGGACGCCGCCGAGCTTCGCATCACCCAGCTGGC
>WNFL01076659.1_pt1 | contig 13994 bp, 17 predicted proteins | sample 5400361 | NCBI WGS metagenome assembly WNFL01 (sample SAMN13153351, study PRJNA577476) | soil metagenome | isolation source: 40 cm soil on Douglas fir-dominated hillslope | place: USA:California | collected 2013-09-17
TATTAATAATGGTTGATAAGCAAGGAAAATTCGTTGATGGCCTCGGCGAATTCAGCAACCGTTATGTAAAGAATTATAAGGACGATCCGGATTACGTCGATGTCAACGTTGACATAGCTGTTAAATTAAAAAAAGAAAACAGGGCTTTTAAAGTTGAGAAATATGAGCACAGTTATCCGCATTGCTGGCGAACTGATAAGCCCATTCTTTATTACCCTTTGGATGCATGGTTTATTAAGACAACCGCTGTTAAGGACAGAATGGTGGAACTTAACAACACAATTAAATGGAAACCCAGATCGACCGGCGAGGGAAGATTTGGCAACTGGCTGGAGAATATGGTGGATTGGAATCTGAGCCGTTCAAGATTTTGGGGAACACCGTTACCCATTTGGAAGACTGACGAGGGAGAAGAAGAAGTTTGTATCGGATCAATAGATGAATTAAATGAAGCGATCCGGCATGCAAATAAAATATTGGGTGGGGATGTCAACAAGAATTACTTGCATGAAGGCATTCTTGATCTGCATAAACCTTATGTTGATGAAATCATACTGGTAAGTAAATCAGGTAAACCCATGAAGCGGGTTCCCGATTTAATTGACGTATGGTTCGACTCAGGCGCCATGCCCTATGCGCAATGGCATTTTCCTTTTGAAAACAAAGACACATTTAAGCAATCATTCCCCGCTGATTTTATAGCTGAAGGTGTTGACCAGACAAGAGGCTGGTTCTATACACTTCATGCGATTGCTGCGATGTTATTTGACAGCGTAGCTTACAAAACCTGCGTTTCCAACGGGTTGGTATTGGACAAGAATGGCAATAAGATGAGTAAGCGTTTAGGTAATGTTGTAGATCCATTTAAAACGATTGAGACCTTCGGCGCCGATGCCACCAGGTGGTATCTTGTTACCAATGCATCTCCGTGGGACAATATGAAATTTGACCTCGATGGAATCCGGGAAGTGCAGCGAAAGTTCTTTGGTACCTTATACAATACTTACCAGTTCTTTGCCTTATATGCTAACGTGGACGGTTTTGCTTTCAAAGAAAGTTACATACCGGTTAAAGAGAGGCCGGAGATAGATCGATGGATCCTTTCCTCTCTCAATACGCTGGTGAAAAAGGTGAGCGAACACATGGATGATTATGAACCCACCCAAGCCGGGCGTCTGATTGAAGTTTTTGTTGACGAACATTTAAGCAACTGGTATGTTAGATTATGCAGACGGCGTTTCTGGAAAGGAGAGTATGAGTAGGATAAAATTTGCGCCTACCAAACATTGTATGAATGCCTGGAGACAATTGTAAGATTGATCGCCCCCATTTCCCCTTTCTTCAGTGATGCTGTTTTTCAAAACCTCGAATCAATTACCGGGCGTTTTTCCGCGACCGCGGGTGGCAGGGCGGATTCAGTCCATCATGTGGACTTCCCCCTTGTTAATGAGTCGGCAATAGATAGTTCTCTGGAAGAAAGGATGCAATTAGCGCAGGATGCGTCTTCATTAATATTATCGCTTCGCAAAAAAGTGAATATTAAAGTCCGCCAGCCACTGCAGAAAGTGTTGATCCCTATTTTGAACCAATCAATGAAAGATCAGTTAATGAAAGTGGAAGAGCTGGTGAAGGCTGAAGTGAACGTAAAAGAAATAGCATACGCGGATCCCGACAATACTATTATCAGTAAAAAGATAAAACCAAATTATGTCGCGCTGGGGAAAAAGCTGGGGTCAAAAATGAAAGCTGTATCAATTGTTCTGGCAAAGTTTACGCAGGATGATATAGCGAAGCTGGAAAAAGATGGCCAATATAATTTGTCAATTGATGGCGAAACTATATTATTACGCGATACCGAAGTTGAGATCAGCAGCGAGGATATTCCCGGATGGACCGTTGCTAATAAGGGCAATTTGACGGTAGCCCTGGATATAATTGTGACGCCTGACCTTGAAGCGGAAGGCAATGCCCGTGAATTTGTGAACCGGGTCCAGAAAATACGTAAGGATCAGGGATTTGAGCTTACGGACCGGATCGAGGTAAAAGTTACGGCAGCAAATGGCATGAAAAATTCTTTGGCTCAGTTTAAAGACTATATTTGCGCCGAAATTCTCGCCGATAAACTTGAAGTAGTATCTGAAATACCCGGTGGAACTGAGATCGACATTAACGATGTTTCGCTAAAAGTGATTGTTTCAAAAAAAGCCTAATTGTATGGCTAACAAAAAGAAACTGGCTCCAAAAAAAGCGGCTCCAAAAAAAGCGGCGAAAAAGCCTCTTGCCAAACCCGCAGCAAAAAAACCTGCCCGTACATCAGGCGGGGCTGCACCTAAAAAAAAGGAAAAACCTGTGTCAAAGAAAATGGCTGGTAAACCAGCACCGAAGAAAACTACGGCTCCGAAAAAGCCGGCAGCAATACCTGCTGCGAAACCCGTTTCAAAAACTTCTCCTAAACCAGAAGTGAAACCAGCAATCCCTGTAGCAGCAGCAAAGCCTGTAGCTAAAAAGAATGGTGCAGTAGATCCTAAATCTTTAGTGTCTATTAAACCAACGGCGAAACCGGTAGTGAAGAAAGAACCGCCGAAGCCTACGAAAGTTGTCATTCCAAAAACAACGATCAAGAGTGCAGTAAAATATGAACCCGAATTCACTAAATCTGTTTTGGATACCCCTATGTACGAAAATAACGGCCCGACTATGAGATACGCAGATTCCGATCTTTCGGAATTCAGAGAAATCATTACAAAGAAATTAGACGCAGCTAAGAAAGAGCTGGCCTACCTGCAGGGCTTGATAACCCGCAGGGATGAAGGCGGTGATATGGATGAAGCCCGCTACATGACCATGGAAGATGGAAGTGTCAGTATGGAAAGAGAGCAGCTTAGCCAGATGGCAAGCCGGCAGATCACCTTTATTGATCACCTGGAAAAAGCCATGATGCGTATTGAAAATAAGACATACGGCATCTGTCGCGTTACCGGCAAGCTGATCGATAAAGCACGCCTCCGTGCAGTTCCTCATGCTACGCTAAGCATCGAAGCCAAACAGATGATGAATAAATAATTCAGCATTATTTTTAGATTCGCTTATAGCCTTCGGAAGAGGGCTCTTTTGCATTGCAGTTCCCAAAAAAAAATCAGGTTATTTTTTCTTATCCAGGAAGATCTGGAAACCAACACCAAGCACCAGATTATGACCCGTAAACTTCTGGTCATAATCGGGTTTCTGAGTTACATCACCTGTATTCGGATCTAAATAATCCCTGAAGAACGTTCCTTTCGGATTGCTCTTGATATAGGAGAACTTGTACCCAATATAAAAATCCAACGCGGTTTTGGCTGCCAGGAATTTTGAAACACCAAGTGAAAGACCGGTATTGACCAGAAAATCACCGGAAGACTTTTGCGTATAACGATCGACATACACTCCATTGGTTTCATATTGAAATCCTTCTGTTTTGCTTCCGCCTAGTCCGGCGGACAAATCATACTGACCAAAGAACATTGTCTTCGGATTTTCGCCATTGAAGTAATAACGGGCAAAGCCACCGACCGTGACATTAAACCGGCTGGTTTCATCTTTGAGGAATGTATTGCCGCCTGACTTACCTAGTGTCTTTTGTTTATTAAAAGCGATAGCGGGTATTAAACCTACTGCGATGTTATCATCAATAAACCACCCGAGTGACGGATTAAAGGATATTCCAAAATTGTCGCTGCTTGTCGTTGATGTCAATATTGAAGTCGAAACATCTGTATTACCATTGTTAAAAAAGATGGTGCCAACCGATGCGCCCAGCATCTTATCTCCCTTCTTGAACTGTGCATTTATTTTTGTATTTGCAAGTAGGGCCAGAACCGCAATGATCGTTGTTCGTAACATAAATTTTGGTTTTATCCGAAGCCATTCCGGAGGGTAAACAACAAATATAACTGTTCAGTTAAAATCGGCAATGATGGAATTTTTTTAGTTAAATCTCATATGGGTTTGATATATTTTCCCCTACCTTTAAATGCTTTTGGAAAAACAAAATTTTCCGTTTACTTTTAAAAATAGAAACCATTTTAACTGCCAAAACAAACGTTATGAGAAAGTTGAGACTTCTTTCCCTTTCCATTATTTTCATTTCACTTATAGCGGTTAGTTGTACGAAGGAAGGCCCCGAAGGTCCTGTTGGTGCTACTGGCCCGCAAGGTCCTCCGGGTACTACGGGTGCAACGGGTTCAACCGGTGGTACCGGTCAAACAGGTCCCATTGGTATCGCGAATGTAATTTATTCGGCTTGGTTAGCAGCCCCAAGTACGTCTGGTGTTGCTGGATGGTTTGATACGTCAATCACAACGATCGGTACAGTATCCCGTGCTAATTTTTTAGCCCCGTCTATGTCGCAAACTGTTCTCGACCAGGGAATGACCCTGGTATATCATACGTCTACTGCCACTCCGCCGGCAACCGGAACGGCTAATGTTCAGTCGTTACCTTTTACAATGAATGTCGCGGGTGTTATTCAGGAAGTCAACTATCGCCCCGCTGTAGGACGAGTAATTGTATTTCTCAAAAATCTTAGTAGCGCCGGTTCTTTGACAATGTCAACTGGCAATTATTTCCGGTATGTTATTGTGCCGGGAGCCGTTGCCGGTGGTCGCATCGTTGGTGGCCCGCCTTCAGGGTATTCGATTAAAGAGTTGACCGCAATGTCTTATGACGAGGTAATGAGAAAGTTTAACATCCCGGCTAACGGTACAAATCAATAAAGTTGTATGACAAAACTGAGATGTTTATCAATAATACTGCTGGCATCCTTTACAATTTTGATGGTGAGTTGTACCAAAGAAGGTCCGGAAGGTCCGATGGGTGCTGTTGGCCCGCAGGGTATTCCAGGTAATGGCGGCGCTACTGGTGGTGTAGGTACAACTGGTGCCCAGGGTCCTCCCGGTACTGCCAATGTTATTTATTCCAGCTGGATTCCTGCGCCCGCTGGTTTTTATGCAAACACGTTTAATAATGCAGATTGGAAAGATACGACTATTCCGACCATCGGACTTGTAGAGCGAGCTAATGTTGCTGCCTCTTCTTTGACACAGGCAATATTGGACCGGGGTGTCACTATGGTATATCATACGTTTGCAGCACCACCTGCATCTCCTATTGGAGGCGCCAATGCACAGCCGTTACCTTATTCTTTAACGGTTAACTTGCCGCCGCTTCAGTATCTCAATATAAATTACCGGCCTGCCGTGGGACGAATTGTGGTTTTTGTAGCAAACTTGACGAGTACGACTCAATTTGGCGTAACGGGCGGGCATTTTTTCAGATATATCATTGTGCCGGGTACCATTGCAGGTGGACGCATGGCAAACGGACCGGCTTCGGGTTATACACTTGAGGAACTTCAGGCGTTGACCTATGATGAAATCCTGCGCCGGTTTGATATTCCGCGTGACGGATCAAATCAATAATCTTCAGACTAAGATAAAATCCGGTCTCACCTTAATGAGACCGGATTTTTATTTGGAGGTGATGTAACAATTCAATTGAACAAAACGGAAAAGCAGTCTCCGGATCATTAAATTTGACAGTACGTTTACACTCTGCTAATCAAAAACAGCAACCGTCATGACCATTCATTTCGGATATGAAAAGAGACAGGTACTTCAGGCATTGCGGTATCATTTTATCAGCCGGCCTGAGATCAGGGCCATGCTGATCGTAGTAAACATATTTGCACTGGTCTCAATTACCTTGTATGCTTTGCATAAAATAACGCCTTTGGCTTTTTTGGTCGGCTCAGGATTATGGATCTCGTTAATGATCAGCTTTTGGTTTATCATGCCGGGAATAGTTTACAAGAGAGCAGAAACGTTCCAACATGATTTTACGATGCACTTTGAAGCCGATACATTTACATTGGCACATGAACGGGGATCCCGTACATGGCCCTGGAATTCGCTCAATACCTATATCGAAAGTCCGCATTTCTTTCATTTATATTTTGATAGCCGCTCATTTTTCCTGGTTCCAAAAAGCGGGTGCAAAGACAGGGATGAGGTATTTGAATTAAGGCAAATCTTAAAAGAGAAAGTAAAGAAGAAATGAATAACGAAAGGTTGGCCGCAATATGAACGGGCTCCCCTGACCTGGAGCATACACTCCCGATTTGTGCTACAATTGTTTTTCCATTACATAATGGGGGATCGTTACTTCAACAAATCTCTCACCTTTGACTCTATAACCGACTTTTTCGTAAAATCCAATTGCATTCGCTCTTGCATGCATGCGTACGATCCGGTAACCGCGGTCACGCGCCAGGTTTTCAGCAAAGTTCATTAATGCACGTCCGATCCCCTTTCCCTGCAGGTCATTTAATACAGCCATCTGGCGCAGTCGAACTGTCCCCGGTTGCTCTTCGACGAGCATGCAGCATCCAAGCATGCGTTCTTCTTCAAACGCAGCAATAAGCATGTTATCTTTTTCTGATTCTAATTCTGCGGAAGTAAAACCAAGACCAAGCGGTTTGCGCAAAATATCATCCCGCAATTTGACCATTTGCTGGTATTCAGCTGTGCCGTGATCGATGATTTTCAGCGCCATTAAAAATAGATGATGATTGAGGGCTTTTCAATTTACAAAGAACCTGCGATACAGCCAACCGTTTTTATTTATAATTTTCGGCAGTCACAGCAGCAACACGGGCTTATTATGAGTTCGTTTTCAGATTATTGCCTCAAAATTGGAAAAAATCGAGTTTACGATGCCGATTTAGTCAAAAAGTATATTTTTGCAGCCTATAAACAAAACTTATACGACATGTCAGACATTGCATCAAGAGTTAAAAAGATCATCGTTGACAAATTGGGCGTTGACGAAGCAGAAGTAACCAATGAAGCTTCATTCACCAATGATCTTGGAGCTGATTCATTAGACACAGTAGAATTGATAATGGAATTTGAAAAAGAATTCAACATCTCCATTCCTGATGAGCAGGCCGAGACCATTACCACAGTCGGTCAGGCCGTTGCTTACCTTGAAGAGCATGCTAAATGATTCATCCCGCCTGCGCAGGATTTGATATCCCGCTTCAGCGGGAAAATAAATTCACTCCGCCTTCTGACTGTTATTTCACAGGGAAGGCGGTTTTATCTTACTAACGAATACGACCGGTTAATATGGAACTTAAAAGGGTTGTTGTTACGGGAATGGGAGCTCTCACGCCTCTTGGCAATTCAGTCGCGGACTATTGGAATGGACTGATCAATGGTGTTTCGGGGGCCGACATGATCACTCAATTTGATGCTTCCAGGTTTCGTACAAAATTTGCCTGTGAAGTAAAGAATTTTGACCCGGTCAGATTTTTAGATAAAAAGGAAGCCCGAAAAATTGATCGCTTTACACAGTTTGCCCTGGTTGCAAGTGACCAGGCAATGAAAGATGCGGGCTTAGATGAAACAAACATCAACCCCGACAGGTGTGGAGTTGTTTTTGCAAGTGGCATCGGCGGATTAATTACTTTTCAAAATGAAGTAACGGAATTTGCAAAAGGTGACGGCACTCCCCGTTTTAATCCCTTCTTCATTCCAAAAATGATATTAGATATCGCCGCCGGACAGATCAGCATGCGCCATAATCTGAGAGGTCCAAACTTTGCTGTGGTCAGTGCGTGTGCCAGCAGCACCAACGCATTGATCGAAGCACACAATTTGTTGCGTCTGGGAAAAGCAGATATCATTCTCACCGGGGGAAGTGAAGCTGTGATCAGCGAAGCGGGTGTCGGAGGTTTCAACGCGATGAAAGCAATGAGTGAACGAAACAATGAACCTAAAACCGCGAGCCGTCCTTATGATAAAGACCGGGATGGATTTGTAATGGGTGAAGCTGCCGGTGTGCTGGTACTGGAAGAACTGAGCCATGCAAAGCGACGCGGTGCAAGAATATACTGTGAAGTAGTCGGCGGCGGCGCTACTGCAGATGCACATCATATTACTGCGCCTCACCCGGATGGGCTTGGAGCAAAGAATGTAATGCTTGCAGCATTGGATGATGCAGGCATGAAAGCCGAAGAAATCGATTATATCAATACACATGGTACATCTACCCCGCTTGGAGACATAGCAGAAACCAAGGCTATCCTCCATGTATTCGGTGAACACGCATATAAATTAAACATCAGCGCCACAAAAAGTATGACCGGCCATTGCCTCGGTGCTGCCGGTGTGATTGAAGCAATCGCCTGTATTCAATCCGTAGTGCATAATATCGTTCCTCCGACCATTAATCATTTTACAGATGACCCGGATCTTGATCCAAAACTTAATTTTACTTTTAATAAGGCTGAAAAAAGAACGGTCAATGCAGCCTTAAGTAATACGTTTGGTTTTGGTGGTCACAATGCCTGTGTAATTGTCAAAAAGTTTAATGGCTGATAAACCTTTTGAACTTTTTTTCGTAGTTTAACTGTTGTGGATTTCTTTTCAAACTTTTTTAAGAAACATTCCGGCTCGACTTTCAAAAAAGAGCTTAAAAATATTTTAGGCTTCAAACCGGGTAACCTTTCCCTTTATAAGACAGCCCTGACCCATCGTTCTGTCCGCGAAGGAGCTGACGAAAACAACGAGCGATTGGAATATCTCGGTGATGCGATACTTAGCGCTTTGATCGCCGATTATCTTTTCAAACGTTATCCCTATAAAGAGGAAGGCTTCCTGACCGAGATGCGCAGCAAAATGGTGAACCGCCAGCAGCTAAACGACATCGCTGTCCGGATGGGATTGAAAAAAGTCACGCTTTTCAATAAAATGGATAGCTCTCTAAAGGTCAGCCAGATATTTGGCAATACACTGGAAGCATTGGTGGGAGCGATTTACCTTGACTACGGTTACAAGAAGACGAGTAAATGGGTGGCTGAATGTATCATTCTTCCTCATATGTTTATGGACGACCTGGAAATTCTCGAGATCAATCATAAGAATAAACTCTATGGCTGGGCCAATAAAAACGGAAGAGTACTCGAGTTCGAAACGATCAATGAACGCCTGGAGAATGGTCGCCGCTTATTTACTATTGCCGCCGTTATTGACGGAAAGAATATTGCCGAAGGCAGGGCTTTCAATAAAAAAGACGCTTCACAAATTGCAGCCCAGCTGGCTGTTGAAAAGCTCGGAATAATAAATGCTGACTCAACGGTGGAAGAATCTCCTGATAATATTGATCAGTGAATATTCGTGGTGTGCCTGCTTATGCTACATCGCACTTACCGGGTTTATTCAAAAGTAGAAGCATTCGGATCAATCGTCATAAAATTTCCATACACAATTCGATCAACACGCCGCTCGTGTCTTTTGGATGTAAAAAACAAACCAACTTGTTGTCAGCCCCTGGCCTTGGAGTTTCATCCACGAATCTAAATCCTTCTTTTTTCAACCGCCTTATTTCCGGCCCGATATCTTTAACGTCAAAAGCGATATGATGAAGCCCCTCTCCTTTCCTCTCAATAAACCTTGCAATGACTCCATCAGGATCCATACTTTCAAGCAACTCGATTTTAGTTTCCCCACTTTTAAAAAATGCTGTTTTCACCTTTTCACGTTCCACTTGCTCTGTCTTGTAGCATTGCCTATTCAATAGTTTTTCAAATAAAGAGATCGAAGCATCCAGGCTTTTTACAGCAATGCCAATATGTTCAACTTTTTGCATGACAAGTGATTAAAAAAGGTTTGCGATTTGGTAAAATTAACACTTAAGCACAAGACAAGCTTTTAAAGCACAACCTTTTGAGCTAATTTTGTGTTTAGTATTGACCAATTACCATCGTGATAATATGCCCCGGTTACCGATATATATGGATTATAATGCGACAACGCCATGTGACCCAAGGGTCGTGAACGCAATGACGCCTTATTTTACCGACAACTTTGGTAATGCCGCCAGCCATAATCATTCATTTGGGTGGCAGGCTGCCGAAGCAGTCGAGTATGCCCGTGAGCAGGTGGCCCGACTTGTCGGTGCTGAACCTAAGGAGATCATCTTTACGTCGGGAGCCACTGAGGCCGATAATCTTGCTATCAAAGGTGTGTTCGAAACCTATGGGGGCAAAGGTCACCATATTATTACCTGCAATATCGAACATAAAGCCGTGTTGGATACCTGCAGGCATCTGGAAAAAGCAGGAGCGGACATAAGCTGTTTACCGGTCAATGAAAATGGTTTACCTGATCTTTCAGAACTGGAGGCGGCTATCAAACCAACAACTATACTGATTGCGATCATGTACGGGAATAATGAGGTGGGAACGCTCATGCCGGTGAAGGAGATCAGTGCCATTGCAAAGAAGCATGGAATTATTTTTTTCAGCGACGCGACGCAAGCGGTTGGAAAGATGCAGGTAGATGTAACTAGAGATGGCATTGACCTGATGGCTTTTTCCGGGCATAAACTTTATGGCCCGAAAGGAGTCGGCGCTCTATATGTCAGGCGACGAAATCCGCGGGTTAAAATAACTGCACAGATAGATGGTGGCGGACATGAAAAAGGAATAAGAAGTGGCACGTTGAATGTACCCGGTATTGTTGGTTTCGGGAAAGCCTGTGAAATCTGTATAAATGAAATGGACAATGAATCTGCCAGGATAAACCGGTTAAGAAACAACCTTGAGACTAGTTTTATACAGGCGGGGGAAGGTTTTGTGAATGGAGATAAAGATCACAGGTTGCCTAACGTTACGAACATATCTTTCAAATACGCAGCCGGGGATGCACTGATCAGGAGTATTGCGAAGAACATTGCTGTTTCATCGGGAGCAGCTTGTACCTCGGCAACACCCGAACCTTCTTATGTATTGAAAGCACTGGGCCTGGATGATGAGCAGGCACATAATTCAATACGGTTTAGCCTGGGGCGATTTACAACAGAAGATGAGATTAACTATGTTATCAAAGAAGTGAATGATAAACTGGCTGAACTCAAGAAATCAGGTTCATTGATTCAAAATGTTTAAGTTTATTGATCATAAAATGAATTTATAACCATGGAACAAACATTAGAAAATGCCATTCATGTAAGCGATAAGGCAAAAATTAAGATACAGCAGCTATTAAAAGAAGCAGGTGTTGCCGGTGAACCTGGTTATTTCCTGCGGGTAAGCGTAGTCGGTGGGGGCTGTTCGGGCTTAAGCTATAAAATGGATTTTGATAACGAATCAAAACCAACAGACCAGGTGTTTGAAGACAACGGCATGAAAATAGTAACGGACATGAAAAGCTTACTGTACCTGGTAAACACGACACTTGAATTTTCAGATGGGCTCAATGGCAAGGGATTTTATTTCAATAACCCCAATGCCAGCCGCACGTGCGGATGTGGTGAAAGCTTTGCTGTTTAATTACATTGAAAAAATAGAAAAACCCTTCTTTTGTTCGGAAGGGTTTTCTTATTCACAGACGTAAGGTTGATGATTATTAGCTTACCTTCTTTGGAAGTGGGGGCGGTGGTGGTGGCTGCTTCACCACGACATCGCCATATTTTTCCCGGAAGGCATCTTTTCCTGGCTTGTTTTTCATGTTATAAATGAATTGTGTTTTGTCTTTATGAATGACCACAATATCATTCTCAGACTTCCAGTAAAGGCTGGAAACATCAGGATTCCGTTTATAAGACTCTTTTAGTTCCCGGGCCGGGGGAATATATTTGGTTAGTTCAACTTTGGGAGGTGGCGGTGGCGGCGGATCTTTAACCTGGGCTTTTACGGTGAAAGCAAGGCCAACAAGGCAAGCCGGAAATAATAAGAATCGTTTCATGCTTAGAATTTCTGATTAGATTCCAGGTAAAACTTTTTCCATAAGCTTGTTAATAAATTCGTTTCAAGATCGTTACTCGTTAAATATTACGACTTTCACTTATTTTGCAGCTTCTATGTGGGCAGTTTGTAAAAAAGAACTCCGTCAATTCTTCAGTAGTCTCACCGGCTATATCGCTATCATCGTTTTTCTTTTAGCCAATGGACTTGTATTATTCGTGTTTGAGAACAACATTCTTGATTTTGGATATGCGACATTAGATCGTTTTTTTCAATTAGCACCCTGGATTTTGCTGTTACTTATTCCTGCAATTACGATGCGTAGCCTGGCCGATGAATTCAAAGCGGGTACATTTGAAATATTACAAACACGACCATTAAGCCGCTGGCAGATTATCGGCGGAAAGTATCTTGGTAGTCTTGCTGTAGTCATCATTGCGCTACTGCCAACCATTGTTTATTTTTTTTCTATCCAGCAGCTTTCGTCCAATGAAGGACTTGATACCGGCGCCACGATCGGGTCTTACCTCGGGTTGTTTTTCCTGGCAGCCGTTTTCACGGCAATTGGAATTTGCACAAGCAGTTTTACGGGTAATGCCGTGGTCGCATTTATTATCAGCCTCATTGCCTGCGCACTGCTGTATTACGGATTTAATGCAATAAGCCATTTACCCGGACTGGAAGGTAATGCGGATTATTATATTGAGATGGCAGGTATAGATTTTCATTATCAAAGCATCAGCCGCGGCGTTATTGATACAAGAGATATAATCTATTTCCTGAGTGTGATATTTCTATTCCTGACGATCACTAACCGTAACCTGTTAAAACGATAAATGAAAAAGTATCTTCAAAAGATTTTAAGTACCAAAACGACAACCAGGACAGGCCATGCCTTAGGTTGACCTATAAATGAAAAACCTTCAAAAGATATTTGCATCAAGATACTGGTGGCTGCCGCTCCTGATCATATTGGTTGGGATCAATTTCCTCGCTTCGGCTTTTCTCCCGACAATTATCGGTACACGCTTCGATCTGACAAAAGAAAAAAGATATACATTAAGCAAAGCAACGAAAGAGCTTTTGAATAGTTTGGACGATGACGTGCAGATCGATGTTTTTCTAAAAGGAGATTTCCCGGCGGGATTCAGGAAGCTGGCTAACAGCACCGAAGATTTCCTGCAGTTGATGAAAGACCGGAATGGTTCAAAAATTCACTACCGGTTTATTTCTCCACAGACGGAAATGCCGGGGACCAATGTGTTGTACGGAGACTCTCTCCGTAAACTCGGGGCTATACCAATCAACCTGACTGTACAGAAAGAAGCGGGTGAAAGCAGCAATATAATTTTTCCGGCAGCGCTGATACATTATAAAGGAAAACAATCATTGGTAAATCTTTACCCGGGAGCAAGCGGCCGAATCTCGCAGGATGAGATCAACAGCGCTGAAGCATTAATGGAATACCAGTTTGTCAAAACACTCGACAAGCTAACGAAAGAAAACAAGCCTTCGATAGCTTATGCCATCGGTAATGGCGAGCCAACGGATGCCCGCTGCGTTGACCTCGTAGAGACGTTGAGCAAAGATTACGAGTTCGGCATGCTTAACCTGCAGACCCAGCCTGTAATTCCGAATGTAGATATATTGCTGATCGTAAAGCCAACACTACAATTTACCGAAGCCGAAAAACTGAAAANAATACGTAATGCATGGAGGAAAACTCTTGTGTTTTATCGATAACCTGATAGCGGAGCAGGACAGCCTTTCTTTTAAACCGGAAACGATCGCTTATGACAGAAATCTTAATCTCACGGACCTTTTCTTCCGGTATGGGTGCCGGCTCAATACAGATCTTGTCATGGACCTCCAATGTGATGTTATTCCGTTAAAGGTGGGTGGCACGCAGGAGAATCCACAATTTGAATTTGTTCGTTGGAATTATTTCGGGTTGTTTGAACCGGCAAAAAATCAAATGGTGAGTAAAAGCCTCGGCTATGTAGCAGGCCGTTTCACCAATTCAATAGATACGATACAGGTTGGGGGGGTGAAAAAAACGGCGCTGCTTGCATCTTCTTCCAATTCAAGAATCATTAAGACTCCCGCATTAATAAGCCTCAATGAAAACAAGAATGCTCCCGAAGATGCAAAATTCAAACAACAAGGTATTCCGGTGGCGGTGTTGTTGGAAGGAAAGTTTAGTTCT
>WNFL01089482.1_pt1 | contig 13991 bp, 8 predicted proteins | sample 5400361 | NCBI WGS metagenome assembly WNFL01 (sample SAMN13153351, study PRJNA577476) | soil metagenome | isolation source: 40 cm soil on Douglas fir-dominated hillslope | place: USA:California | collected 2013-09-17
CATTCCTCCGACCAATACTTGATACCGGCTTCAGGACTCCATGCCCAGCTTCCCGTCTGACTAAGTTTCTGCGCATCTGCCAAATACGCTTCGCTCTTCCGCAACGATTCTTCAGCCCGCTTTTGGTCCGTGATGTCGGTCACGGCGCCCACGCATTCAGAGTCGCGTCGATCATCGATTGAAGGACGCGACACCACGAGGAGGTACTTGGTAGATCCGTTAGGCATCAACAGTCGATGTTCAATATGGAATTCCGTCCTCTCACCTGACGCGCGTTCGATGAGTTGGAGGACGGCGGCCCGGTCATCCGGATGAGTTCGTTCCACAATTAGATCAATCGTGATCTTTGTTTTCGGATCGAGTTCAAATATGCGAAAGGTCTCTTCAGACCAGTAGATCTCTCCGCTTGAAACGTCCCAGCCGAAGCTGCCTGTGTGACTCAATTTCTGCGCTTCAGATAGATATGCTTCGGAGCGCTCGGCATTCAACTTCGCTTGCAATTCAAGATCAGACATTTCCCTCATACGAACATCAACGATCAGGCGTGCGGTTTTCTGTAAAGGTCCGGATTCCAGAAGTTGCTCCGCGGAGACGAAGCCTGCTGTCCTTTCCTTATTACGCGAAGAGCTCCTTTGCATGGGGATGTTTGTACCGCCGGGCTCGTCGATGAGTAAATGCACGCTGAGTCATTTGTGGGTCATTTGGCGGTAATTTCGCCTTTCTAACGGAATCAGTAGTAGACTCGGTATCGATTCCCTCCAGAAACGTATGAAGCACGCCTTTTCAGGTCGAGTTCGTCTGCGAGACTTTGAGCTGGATCTCAGGACAGGTGAATTGTGTTCGGCGGATGACTCCAGGACCCTGCTAAGAGAACAGCCATTTCAGGTCCTGCGCATGCTGGTTGCGAATGGCGAGGAGATTGTCACCCGCGAGGAAATCCGGAGGACTCTCTGGCCGGGCAGCACAATTGTGGACTTCGACCATAGCATTAACGTGGCCATTGGGATTCTGCGAAAGGGCCTGGGCGATTCTGCAAATAGTCCACAGTACATCGAGACTCTGGCGCGGCGTGGATATCGCCTAATGTTCCCGGTTGAGTGGTTGGAACCGCCTACGGAGACTGCGGGTAGTGCCGAGCCAGCTGTCATGCCGCCGACCGAGTTTGCGGCCAGCCTCGTCGGCAAAAAGGTCTCTCATTATCGAGTGCTCGAAGTCATCGGCGGCGGCGGCATGGGGATGGTGTACAAGGCAGAGGATCTCAAGCTGGGGCGCAGCGTGGCGGTTAAATTTTTGCCGGAGGATCTTGCCGGCGATCCGGTGGCCCTCCAGCGGTTTGAACGAGAGGCTCAAACTGCGTCGGCTTTGAACCATCCCAATATCTGTACCATCTACGAGATTGAAGAGCACGAAGGACAGCCCTTCATAGTCATGGAACTGTTGCAAGGCGATACCCTGCGTGGCCGCATTTCTGGTTCCGAGTTTGAGGCCCTTCCGTTGGTTGAGGTTTTTGACATCGCGCTCCAGGTTTGTGACGCGCTGCAAGCTGCCCATGACAAAGGGATCGTTCACCGCGACATCAAGCCGGCGAACATCTTTCTGACGACGCAAGGCACAGTGAAGATACTCGACTTCGGGCTGGCAAAGCTGGTGGCAAGCGAAGAAACCACCGGAAATGATCCGGCTGAGGCATCACAGAGCAATCATGATCGGCCGAGTGAGCAGAGTGTCCGTGAGCTTGCGATGATCGATGCCGGCCTGACGCGCCCCGGAGTTACGGCGGGCACCGTCGGCTACATGTCACCGGAGCAGGTGCGCAAGGAAAAGTTGGATGCCCGAACTGACCTGTTTTCCTTTGGTATGGTCCTATATGAGATGGCAGCTGGCCGACCCCCATTCGCAGGCGAAACGGTAGCGGAAATTCACGATGCAATTCTCCACCAAACGGCCATCCCGGCACACGATCTGAACTCGGCTGTTCCGCGGTCGCTGGATGCAGTTATCACCAAAGCTCTGGAGAAAGACCGTGAGAAGCGCTACCAGTCGGCGAACGAGCTGAAAAACGATCTGGCGCGCGTCGACCAGGAAGCCAATCCGGCGAAGCGTCGCGCGTGGAAGGCGCTCATCGCGACTGCACTGCTCGCGCTCGGCGCGGTAGGGATTTGGCGGTACGACGTCTACCGCCATCGCATCACGATCGCTCCCACCGACACAATCGTGCTGGCCGACGTCGACAATCGAACAGGCGACCCTGTTTTCGATGACGCTCTGAATACCGCATTGCGCTATGAAATGGAGCAGACGCCATACTTGAACGTGCTGGGATTGGATAAAGCGTCCGCGACCATGGAACAATTGAAACTTGCGCCGACCACCAAGATCACCCCAGAGATCGCACGCCAGATTTGTAGTAGAACCAACAGCAAGATGGTGATCTCTGATTCAATCGCTGACGCCGGTAACCGATATCACCTCGAGATCACGGCACTCGACTGCGGATCAGGAGCGATCTTGGTTGAGGAAAGGACCGACATTAGCGCTCGTAATCAGGTAGTCCATGAGTTGGGAGCGACGGCCGTGCGCCTTCGGAGGAAGCTCGGGGAACCGGCCGAATCGCTGGCCCGATTCAATCAGCCACTGGAAATAGCGACCACCGCCTCTCTGGAAGCGCTCAAGACGGGCTCTGAGGGAGCCAAGCTCTTCCTGGCTGGCAACGCTGAGGGAGCGCTCAAACTCTATCAACAAGCTGTCGAACTGGATCCAAACCTTGCCCTAATGCACGGGCGCATGGGCGCGGCCTACCTTTTCCGGGGGAACACTGAGTTGTCGGTGACTTCGTACACGCGTGCCTACCAACTCCGCAACCGATTGACCGAGAAAGACCGGTTGAATACTGAAATCGACTATTACGGCCGGGTGACCGGCGACTGGGAGAAAGAATATTCCACCGCGCTTCGTTTCTTGGAAATATTTCCTCGGGATGTGCTCGGTCATGCCAACCTCAGGGCTGCATTTGTACATCTCGGCCAGCCCGACCGCGCCGCTGACGAAGCGGTTGAGACTGCACGGTTGCGGCCAAGCTCATATTATTTCGGTAGTGCTATACAGTCCATCAGGTTCGCAAGCAGATTCAATGAGGCAAAATCATGGCTCGACAAAGCGGACGCACTTAAACTCGACAATTCACTAATCCGGCGGGAGCCGGGACAACGTAGAAAAGATCCTCCAAGAAGAGGAACGTGGCAGCTACCGAGAAGACTTCCTGCATGAACATTCCTTGATCCAGATTCAGCAAGGCCGCTTTAATTCCGCCGAACATCTGCGACTGCAAGCTTTGGGACCCACCTCGAAGGCTGGCAATGCTGACTGGTGGGTGGTCCTCTCGGCCTTAGAGGATGCCGAAGTCGGAAAGGACGTACAAGCTCGACGTTATGAAAGGAAAGCAAATGGGAGCTCGCTGGATCGCAATAACAAGATCGCCCTAGCGCTCGCGTTCGCGCGATCAGGACAAATAGCGGAAGCCGGTAGACTCGCGGACCAGATCAGCGCGCAGAGGCCCGAGGACACGCTCGTGCAGCATTACTTCATTCCCACCATTCGCGCCGCGATCAAGCTGCAACAACACGATCCGGCGGCAGCCATCGATCTGCTCAGCGACACTGCCAAGTACGATCTGGCGTTTACGGGATCGTTCGAGTCTGTGTACCCCGCCTATATCCGTGGACTCGCATACGTGGGCCTCGGGGATGGCCAAGCAGCCGCGGGTCAGTTCCAAAAGCTGATCGACAATCCCGGTTTTAGCGTGAGACATGTCATCGGACCCCTGGCCCTGCTCCAACTCGGCCGCGCGCGGAAGATGATGGGCGACAACGCATTCGCTCGTAAATCTTACGAAGAATTCCTTAACATTTGGAAGGACGCCGATCCCGACATTCCCATCTATCGCGAAGCCAAAGCAGAGTACGCCAGGCTGGGAAAATAGACACCCACGAACTGATTCAGCTACCTGCGCCAGACGAGATCTCAGGCGGCGATGATTCGCTGTAATTATGTTTTAAGACTCGCCGAATGCTGCCGATAAGAACCATGTCCGCCGCTCAGCTTCATCAATCCAGTTCTCGACCAAGCTCGCCGTGGCAACATCGTCGTTTCCGCTCGCTACCTCATGCGTCTGACGTAAGAACCCTGTTAGTTGTCTATTATCGGAACACAGCTCGGCGAGCATGTCCGTCGCGCTGAGGGTTGCATCATTATTGTCTGGCAAGCGTTGATGGCGGCTTATGTCGCTTATGGAACGGAGTGTGCTGCCGCCAATTTTTCGGGTTCGTTCGGCGATGTCGTCGCTCATGGCAAAGATTTGCGCCGCCTGTTCATCCAGGAGCAGATGATAGTCTCGGAAGTGTGGACCACTAATGTGCCAGTGGAAGCTTTTGGTTTTTAAGTACAGCGCGAAGACGTCGGCAAGCAGCAGGTTCAACGACTCCTCTATCTGCCCTACTCCCTCTCGTTTAAGATCGGTTGGCACTATGAGATTGCCTTTCGTCTTTTCACCTAGGTGAGTTACGGTTTGCATTACGTGTCTCCTCTTATCCGAAAAGCTTCACTATTTCACTTTCGCTCAAGTACATCCACAGAGGTTACCATCGCGACCCACCCTCAACCTTCCGTATGCTTGCCGCAATTTGCCGATTTTCGCTACGACGTTCAGACGTTGTGAATAAGTGAAATTGGGTCGGAAAGTATTCCGCTACAGCTTATTCCTAAAAGCTTTCGGGGTCGTCCAGACAAGTTTGCGAAAAGTGGTCGTAAAATGACTTTGGCTCGCGAAGCCGGCCCGCAATGCGATGTCAACGATCGGCAGGTCTGTATCTGATAACATCTTCTTGGCCCGCGCAATCCGCTGCTCAGTCATATACGCGTTCGGACTGATTCCCATCGCTTGTTTGAAAGAGCGCGAGAAGTGAAAATAGCTCATTTGGACTGCTTCAGCGACTGCGCTCAATGTGACCGTCTGCTCCTGATCGAGATTCTCGTTGATGAATTCGATCGCTTTGCGCAGTTTTCGCGGCGCCATTCCGCCACGACTCGTTTGCAAATCCTTCAAATAGCTGTATCGCCTGACAAGCTGCATCGCGAGCACCTTAGCCAGGGAATCGGCATACAGTCGTCCGATTACGTTCGAGTCTTTGAGTTCGTGGCGCAAAGACATGCCGATGTGATGTATATGCTCGTCTCTGATGCCAAACTGAGGGGCGATCGAAACCTGACTGTAATCAACATCTATCGACTCGGCAGTCGTCCGCAGAAATTGTGGATCGAGATACAGATGCATAGTGTGGCTTGGGGTATCTTCCTGTTGCCAATCAACAGACAGGCCGGCCGGGACAATGATGATCGCTCCCGGTTCCAACCTCTGCTCAAAGTTCTCATCACCGATCCGCGCCGTTACGTCCACGGAAGGCCCTAATTGGATCACGATGCAGTGATTCTCAAGCGGAGGCATGCTCCATTCCGAGATCGTTTGCCGCATCTCAAATGCCCGCAGATTCTGCCATCCAAGGGGTTGGCTTGAGGCGACCACAGCCTCGGGATAGATCAACGACAGATCGCTCACCGCTGTGGGTGCGATTGCCAATCTCTGCCGCCTGCCAAATTTGGCGGTCCGCTCCGTCACCGGACGACTCGCCGCAGATTGCGGGAAGTAACCGGATGGCTCTGACCGAACTGTTGCTGCGCTATTCATCTCAATCTCCCCTTAGCCATGCATTGGTTTGCGAACAGATGCTTCAGACCGTCGCCGCAATTAGTTGACTTTGTGCCGGAGCGCCAACGAAGCCGGCGTATTCCGCTGCCAATGCAGCCACGGCCGCGTCGCTCATCGGTCGGTCATCGTAACGTTTCGAGAATTCAACATCGCTACCACTGTCGTTCAAATCTACATAGACGGCATCGCCAGAAGTCACCTGCTCGGTAGCGACGAGGTTCGATAATGGAAGCAGCAGCAGCCGATCGATCGAACGCTTCAAGTGCCGCGCGCCATATTTGTAGTCGATACCTTCACGTAACAACATCTCTTTCACCGCATCTGAGCACTGAAAGACAAACTTTGTATTACCCGAGCTCATGATTCGATCTTGTAACGCCCGCAGCTCCAACTCGAGGATCTGGCGGAGGTGTTGTTCATTAAGGGAGTGAAAGACCACCACTTTGTCGATTCGGTTCATGAACTCGGGAGCGAAATTGCGGCTGGCCGCTTGAATGGCTGTGCGCCGGATCTTCTCGTCAATGTAGTTCGCGTCTTCAGGCAAGCCATTCGGTTTTCTTGCCGCAGCGAAGCCGATGTTCCCCTTCACCAGGTCCGATATCTCACGCGCACCCAGATTGGAGGTCATAACGATCACCGTCCGCGAAAAATCAACGCGACGGTTATCGCCTAACGTCAACGTTGCTCTATCCAGTACGCCAAGCAAGAGCTGCCATAATGCATCTGAGGCCTTCTCGATCTCGTCAAAAAGAACTAACGAGAGCGGAACATCGTCCGTGTGAAACCGATTCAGGTTCTCCTGAGTCAGCAGCGGCGAGGTCTCACGATGACCCAGGTATCCCGGCGGCGAACCTATTAGCTTGGCGATCTCGTGCGAGTGCTGAAACTCTGCACAATCGATTTTGATGATTGATCTGGAATCGCCGAAGAGAACTTCCGCCGCCGCCTCGACCACGCGCGTTTTGCCGGATCCAGTAGGACCAAGAAACAGCAAAGTGCCGAGTGGACGGTTCGTCTGGTTGAGCCCGGCGAGGAAGAGCTGGTAGAGACCGCTCATATCGTGGATCGCATTTTCCTGACCAACGATGCGAGCCGAAAGCTCCTGATCGAACTCCTGGGCACGCAGACATTTGAGTTGGGGGTTTAAAAAGAAGGGGGTTTTCGACAAACCTTGCTGTTTACGCATTTCGGCAAGCATGACGTCTCTCCTTTTCTTAATTACTTTCCGTCCCTTTGTCTTTCCATCCACTCACCGATGTATGGCGCGCAATTTTGAAGCTCGACGCCATTAGAATCGCATTCCTCCAAAAATCTGACTGCCTCTTGGTCCACCAGCGTTAGTTCTTGCAAATCCAGGACTATCAGCCGGCCTACTTCCTCTGATTGGAGTAGCTTTTTCAATTCGGTTAAGTTCTCTCCATCCAATCGACCGCTGATTCTCAGGACGACTTGTCCGTTCGCTTCTCTCTGGATTCTTAACATCGGGTCTCGTTTGAACCTCGCAGGTGACAGTGCAATTACTCTGCCGTTTGTAAGTCATTGAAAATGAAGCAACGAGAACTTAGAAGAATGCCGAAGTCCCGGACAATTGACGAAACTCCGGTCAATCACGACGGTCAAAACTTGATGATATCGGCGCTGCGCCGGCGCGATTGCAACCAATCAAAATCGACGGTCAACAAGATAGGCTCGTGAAGAAATTTGAGACACACTAATTACCGTAGAAATCAGACTGCAGTTTTCTGTGGTTCAAAGACTGGTAGGACTGACGGGTGAGTTCAGTTAGGATTGAAAATGGATTTGATACGCTCCAACCAGCTGGCACGTGCGCTGCGAAAGGCGATGCGACCGGAAACTACTAGCGTAATAGCGGTGCCCGACCCTGGAGGGCTGACTAAGGTGAATCTACTTCCGATGCGTTCAGCGCGTTCTCTCATACCGCGCAACCCAAAATGACCTTCCTTGCCTTTCTTTACGACTTCGGGGTCGATGCCTTCGCCATTGTCGCTGATGGACAACGTTAGATCGTGCCCATACTTGAGCGTTACCTCAAGACGGTCACCGCCTGAGTGTGCGCAGGAATTTCGAATTGCCTCATAACCAATCCGGTAGATTTCATCACGAACAACCGGATGCATTTCTCTTGACTCTCCAGCTACGGAAAACGATATCTTGGCACGAGTCGCTCTGCCACATTCATCGATTGCGCGGCGAAACGCTTCGGCCAGATCATTCTTTTCCGTGGTTGATGCGCGGAGAGAGTTAAGCGCCGCGCGTCCTTCTTCAGTAGCCTGTTGCAGCCACGTCGACAGCTGTCCCATCGCCCGCACCATACGCGCGTGATCGGCCGGGTCCTTCAAAGCATGATCCGCCACCATCTTGCTTCCCTGGACAGTCTGCAGGAAGGTGTCATGTATTTCGCGTGCGACGCGAGTGCGTTCAGCCAGACGTTCGTCGAAGCGGGCGCTCAGCCGGCGGGAGATTTGTCCCACCCGCAAACGGTAAATAAGCCCAACGAGGAGAATGCCGAGCGCGAACATCGCGAGGACGAACCAGCGTTTTTGATAGAAGTAAGGTTGCTGCGTGATGCTAAAGACCACTCCCTGCCGGTCCCAGATGCCATTCCGATTGCACGCGCGAATGTGCAATGAATGTGTTCCGACGGGAATGTTGCTGTAGATCGCATGTGGATTCGCTGCGGCCGCGTCAAGCCACTCCGAGTCAACGCCGTCCAGCCGGTATTGCAAACGAATTTTTTCCGGTGATGAGATTTCGATGGCCGCGAAGTCAATCTCGAGGTGATTGGTTCCCCGCGGCAGCACGAGGTCGTGGCCAGCCTGTTGCGTGTTCCGACCAATCGTCACGTCTTTAAGATAGATGGAAGGCTTCGTATTTGTGATCGGAAGGCGATGCAGGTCGAGTCTGGCCAACCCTTTCGCAGTAGCCACCCAAAGGACGCCATTAGGGGTTAGAGCCACACTGCGACCCGGCGTAGTCACCCGTGCCGCAGCCAATCCATCGGCTGTGGAAAATGCTTCATAATCCAGAGGCTCATCGCGCTTTCGCGACTGCGCAAAGCCTCCGGCGGGCACTCTGCATATGGGCAGGCCCCCGAACCATAAATCCCCCTGCTCGGTTTCCACCATGTCGTAAGCAACGAATTCCTTAATGCTATCAACGTGAGCATCGTGGAGGCGAAGTGTGACATCTCCGTCGTTCTCGACAAAGAGCCCGCCATCTCGATCCTCTCCAAAAAGGGTCGCCAATGACCGGGGCGCCGAGGCGAAGTTTTCAAAACGATCGCCAACCAGCCGATAAACCCCCTGCCTTGTTCCGATCCATATGACTCCAGCCCGATCTTCGAATTCCCCCCAAATAAAATTATTTGATAGCCCGTCAGCTGCAGTAAAAGTGCGAAGCTGTCCATCCTTAAGCCGGGTCAGACCGTCGCGCGTGCCGAACCAGACAGAGCCGTCTCGCGCCGCGACGATGCTGGTGACTCGATCATCCGGCATTCCCTGGTTCTTTGAATATTGAGTAAATGCTCCGTTGTGATAATGAAAAGCACCGCCGCCCCAGGTCCCGATCCATAGATCGTGGTTGGCATCCTCGGCCAGGGCCCAAACGCAACTATTGGTCAGTCCGTCCTTTTCGTTAAAGGTCTGAAAATGCGTCCCGTCAAAACGCGAAATTCCGCCGCAATTATTTCCGATCCAAACGGTCCCGTCATGCGCGGCGAGCACCGTCTGGATCACATCGTTGGGCAGCCCATCTTCTTTCGTGAACATTCGCACCGCACGGTCTCTGAACCGATATAATCCATCTCCATTTGTGCCAACCCACACGCCGCCATCGTGATCCCCATACAGCGACCGCACTTGTATGCCGGCAGCCACCAGTTCAATGCCGGTAGAGGTCGCCCGAAATAGACCTTCATCTTTTCCGATCCATACCGTCCCTTGCGCGTCTTCATACGTACGAGGTGCTGCGCGTCCAAGGGGAGCATAGGTTCCCAGCCGCTCGATTCGTCCACCCGTCTCACGCGCGACGCCCATCGCTGTGCAGTACCAGGTATTGCCGTGACTATCCCTGAGCACGTGAAATATCTCCTTGGCCTTTACGCCCAGTTGATCGGCGAGTTTAGGGTGAGGCAGAATCTCAGAGTCGGCGATCTCTGCAAACCCTTCGTCGGTTATGACTAACAAGTGTCCGTCCGGTGCTTCTTCGATTTCGCGCGTGGCCACTCGTGGCCCAACCGCTACAAACTGATCTCCTTCGTAGCGAAACAGCCCATCGTTAGTTCCTACCCACAGGGCCCCACTCTTACTGAATCGAAGACAAGTAATCTCGCTCGCTTTGCCGGGACCGGGATGGTAGGAAATCGATCCGGTAAGTGCGAACTGATTTAGATTTGCAGAGGGTAACCGGATCAGCCCTTCACGTGAACCAATCCAGAGATCTCCATTAGGGGCGGCAGCCAGCGTTCTCATCCGTGGTAGCTGGAACCGATAGAACGTTTTTCCGTCGAAGCGGACCAGGTTGGCGCCGTTGGTGATCAGCCAAAGAAATCCACCACTAGTTTGCTCAGTTTGATCTACTACTCCTCCAGGCAGGCCATCGTCGGTTGTGAAGTGAGTGCGGAGAAAGCTGTTCGCTGGTTGGTTAGGGTCAAGCGCGAGGGCAGGAACACTTAAGACCAAATACCAGAGGGTAGCGAGCACCAGGCATCTAATCTTGTTTGCATTGTTCACGGCGGCTGATCTGGGGACGGTCCGTGCAGACTATATCTCACGCCGAAGCTTTGAAAGCCATCTGACTCTTCAGCAGCAGCACTATAGTTTTCTGTAGGTCTACTGCCCTCGATCAGAGTGGCATCAGCCCGCGGCGTACTGCGATGGTGACCGCATGCGTACGATCGTTTGCACCAAGTTTGTCGACCAGGTTCTTGATATGAAAATTGACAGTATTCTCGGAAATTGAAAGTTGATCGGCTACCTGTTTGTTCTTGCACCCGTCACGAATCAATTGCAGCACCTGCAGCTCACGAGGCGTGAGGTCTTCTTCACCCAAATGCTCTGCGAGAAGAGCGGCCACCTCTGCCGGCACATGCCGTTTGCCTCCATGAACGGATCGGATCACTGCGAGCAATTGATCCAATGGCATGCTTTTGAGAACGTAACCAGAGGCTCCCGAACGAAGCGCGCGCTGAATCTCGCCGTCGCTGTCTGAAGAGGACAGCATAATAATTCGTGCGTTAGGAAACTCTCCGCGAATTGCGATTAAGATATCGGTACCGTTGGTGCTCGGAAGTCGGAGGTCCATTAGCGTGATGTCTGGCCGAAGACGACGAAACTCGGCGATTGCCTCAACTCCGTTTGCCGCCTGGCCAACAAGAACCATGTCCGTTTCTGTCTCGATAATCGTAGCCAGACCCCGGCGAAAGACGGGATGATCTTCGACACTAAGGATGCGAATCTGTTTGGCTTGGGCCACGAGCTTCTCCGGGTTTCGCGCAGTGTAACTCTTGTTTGTGCCGTTAGCCAGCATCAGAGGGAATCCATCATACCAAGCGCATTCTGCTGGCAAATCGTAAGCTGACTGGAGCGCAAGAGTCCTCGCTTGCCCATCTCAAGGTTCGGACCCTGCTGAATGCAAGCGAGGACGCTTGCTCCAGTCGGCTCCGGTTGAGGAGTCTAAAAGTTTTGTTAGGAAGGACTTGAGACCTTGAAACGATTCTTGTCGATCTTCAGAGTTCTAATTTTCGACTCCAAAGTTGACCGGGCAATGCCCAGCTTGGCAGCTGCGCCTGCAGGACCGAAAACTCGCCCGCCGGACTCCGTGAGAGCCGACTCAATCGCTTGTTTCTCTTCAGCGGCAACTCTTTGCCGAAGCTCATGCTGGCTCGTTGGGGATGTTCGCAACGGCTGCCGCGACAGCCAACTCTCATCGACCGAGAAACTTTCGCCTTCGGAAACGATGACCGAACGCTCCACGACGTTCTGCAGCTCGCGAATGTTGCCAGGCCAGGGGTACAGCTGAAACAAATCGAGCGTTTCCTTGTTTACCCGCCCGATATTCTTTCCTTCTTTTCTGGCATAGCGATCGATGAAGTATTGGACCAGCATCGGAATGTCTTCTCTACGCTCTCGCAACGGAGGGATCTCAATGGGGAACACGTTGAGGCGATAGAAAAGATCCTCGCGAAATGTTCCGCCGGCTATGGCGGCCGGCAAGTCACGGTTGGTCGCGACTATCACTCGGACGTTTGTCTTGATCGATCTGTTTCCGCCCACGCGCTCAAATTCGCGTTCTTGAAGCACACGCAGGAGCGCGACCTGGGTCTCCGCTTGAAGCTCACCAACTTCATCAAGAAATATCGTGCCACCTTCAGCCAATTCGAAACGGCCAAGCCGGCGTTGAGTTGCACCTGTGAACGCGCCTTTTTCATGACCGAATAACTCCGAAGGAATTAACGACGGCGGAATGGCGGCGCAATTCACGCTCACGAATGCGCGATCGGAGCGCTTTGATGCCTTGTGAATAGCGCGCGCAATCAGCTCTTTGCCTGTGCCTGTCTCGCCCGTGATTAGTACGGTTGAGTCTGTTGGGGCCACCTTTGCTACACGGATTAGCACTTGCTGCAGAGCAGGCGAGTTGCCGACGATCTCTTCAAACATCGATGCTTTGATTATCTCTTCACGGAGTGCAATGTTCTCTTTTCGTATTTCTTCTTCAGCCCGTTTGCGATCTTCGATATCCGTAGCTGTGCCGTACCATCGTGTTATGTGCGCCTGTTCATCTTTGAGCGGAGTCAGGCGGAACAGAAAGTACCGAAACGCGCCGTCATGCCTCAGCAATCGAGCTTCGAATTCATGCGGTGCCCCTTCGAGAAATCGTTTCTTTCTTTCGCTCTGAAAGTGTTCGCGATCGTCCGGATGAACCAGAGATGAACCAGAGCAAGCCGAGTCTCTTGGGCGATCCATTCTTCCATCCTGATGCCGAAATACTCGAGCGCAGTATGATTTGAATAGAGTGGAGTTCCATCAGGAGCAAGTACGCCGATGTGCTGCGGCATGAGCTCGAGAATCTGCCGAAGTTCTGCTTCTTGTTCGCGGATTGTTTCTTCCGCAATTTTGCGCTCTTCGATTTCTATACTCGAGCCGTACCATTTGACGATCTCGCCGGCTTCGTTGCGCTGTGGTTGTTTACGATGAAGGAACCAGCGATATTCCCCGTCAGCCCGCCGCACGCGCGACTCAGCCACTAGAGGTTCTTCGGATTCAAGCGCAGCGCGCCACTCGCTAACCAATGCTTCCACGTCTTCAGGATGGATTGCGGAGGTCCAGCGCCACCCGAGCAAATCTGTTATAGGGACGCCGAGATATTCCAGCCAGCCGCGGTTAAAGAAATCGAGTTCACCATTAGGCAAACCGGTATGAACAAACGCCGGAGTTGTATCTACGAGGTGTCGATATTTTTGCTCACTGGCTCGTAGCTCCTCCTCCGCCTGTTTACGTTCGGTGATGTCGATCACCGTACCCGTTAGTTCAATGAGGTCGCCGGACGGGCCGAGAACAGGATGACCAGTGCTATGAATGTCCCTGACGGCCCCATTCGGATGTACGATTCGATATTCAATTTCAACGTCCACCTTGTCACGGATGGCCTTCCGGGTGACTTCCGAAAGCTCAACTTGATCGTCGGGATGAACCCGTTGGAACAATTCTTCGTTTCGGGGCAGACCACACTGTAGGTCGAAACCCAGAACGCGGTAGCATTCTTCCGACCAATAGCGGATATCCTTTCCGGGACTCCAGGCCCAACTGCCCGTATGGCTGAGTTTCTGCGCCTCGGCCAGATAGGACTCACTTTCCCGTAGCGATTCTGCAGCCCGCCTCTGTTCCGTGATGTCAGTCACCGCGCCCACAAATTCGGAGCGGCGCCCCTCATCTGTCGAAGGGCGACCGACGACCTGGAGGTACTTGATAGATCCATCAGGCATCAACGTGCGATGTTCAAGAGCGAACTCTTTCCGTTCAGTTGAAGCACGCTCGAGGACTTGCTGGACAGTTTGTCTGTCATCCGGATGAGTTCGCTGCACAATTAGATCAGTTGTGATTTTTGTTTTCGGGTCGAGCTCGAATATTCGAAAGGTTTCAACAGACCAGTAGATCTCTCCGTTTGAGACATCCCAGCCGAAGCTGCCTGTGTGACTCAGTCTTTGGGCTTC
>WNFL01288420.1_pt2 | contig 13990 bp, 15 predicted proteins | sample 5400361 | NCBI WGS metagenome assembly WNFL01 (sample SAMN13153351, study PRJNA577476) | soil metagenome | isolation source: 40 cm soil on Douglas fir-dominated hillslope | place: USA:California | collected 2013-09-17
CCGGCGAGCTCGCGAATGCAGCAGCGCCGATCTTGTCCAGCTCGTACTGCGTGGCGGCCGTGACGGCCGTGTTGCGCTTGGTCAACGTCGCATCGAGGAGCCCGGTGCTGAACGCGCCGACGAGCAGGAGCACCGCGATACCGATGATCATCGTGCTGACCAGGAGCTCAATCAGGGTGGTTCCGGCCTGGCGGTCCAGTCGACGCCGCGGCGCGCGGCCCCGCATCAGTGAACCGCTCTGAGAAGCCCGTACATGGGCAGGACCACAGACACCGCGACGAAGCCCACCGCCGCGCCGACCGCTATCACTAGCCCCGGCTCCATCAGCGCGATCATGTTGCGGACCTTGTAGTCCATCTCTTCAGCGAGGAAGTCGGCGATCTGCTCCAGGCTCTGGTCGAGAGTGCCCGTCTCTTCACCGACCCGGACCATGCGGATGACCATCGGCGTGAAGAGCCCCGTCGCTGCGAGCGGTTCCGAGAATCCGTCGCCGGTGACCATCCGCTGACGCACCAGATCGAGCTGCCGGCGGTAGCGGATGTTGCCGGCCGATGCGCTCGCCACATCGAATGTCTGGCTGATCGGGATGCCGGCGCGCAGCATCGTGGCAAGGGTTCTCGTGAACCGCTCGACGATGGCGAACACCACGATCGTGCCCAGCACGGGGAGCCGGATCAGGGCGTGATCCCAAAACACTCGGCCTGGCGCGGTCTGCAGGAAGCCGAAGACCGCAAAGATCGTGATCAAAGCTCCGGCCACGATCTGGAGCCTCCATTCCTGCGCGAACGAACCGACCGCGATCAGGATTCGCGTCGGCAGCGGGAGCTCGGCGTGGAACTCGTTGAAGAGCGAAACGAAGTTCGGAAGCACCACCACGATCAGCACTCCGCAGACGCCGACTGCGAGTGTCAGGATGATCGCGGGGTAGATCATGGCGCTTCGGATCTTCTTGATTGCCGTGTCCTGGCGCTGCAGGTACACCGCGATCTGGAGGAGCACACGGTCAAGGCTTCCGCTGTACTCCGCCGCCCGAACCATGTCCACGTACAGCTGGCTGAACACGTTCGGGTGATGGGAGATCGCGACCGAGAACGATTCGCCGTCGTCGATATCGGAGTTGATGTCGTCGAGGGCGGCCTTGAAGGGACCCGACCTGGTGCCGGCTCGCAGCAGCCGGATGGCCTCGGTGATGGGCACGCCAACCTTCAAGAATGTCGAGAGCTGGCGCGAGAAGAGCACCAGGTCGGTGGTGCTGACGCCGAAGAACGTCGGCATCTGCCGGTAGATCCAGTGCCACCAACCACGTCGCGCCGGCCGCACCGAGACAACGCGATATCCGTTGCGTGTCAGGTCGCGGTGGACGGCGGCCGCCGACGCAGCTTCCATGAGCCTGTCCTCGAGCACCCCCCGCGGTCCGTAGGCGCGGTACTGAAACTTGATGGCTCAGCCTCCGATCACAGGATGTAAACGCTGCGCAGGATCTCGGACACGGTCGTCACGCCCGCCGCCGCCTTGTCCCACGCGTCCCGGCGCAATGGCACCGCCCCGCCTTTGACGGCGGCCTCCATGATCTCCCGATGCCCGGCCCGGCCGGTCACTGCGCGCCGGAGCTCGTCGGTCATCGTCAGCACCTCGAACACCCCGACCCGGTCGTAGTAGCCAGTGTGGTTGCACCTTACGCATCCCACCCCGTGATACAGACGCTTGGGCGGAGGTGCGCCGACCGAGGCGGCAAACTCCATCTCTTCGGCCGTCGGCGTGTGAGCCGTCTTGCAGCCGTCGCACACCTTTCGTACCAGGCGCTGGGCGACGATCGAGATCACCGACGATGCGATCAGGAACCCTTCAATCCCCATGTCGATGAATCGCAGCAACGCACCGGGCCCATCGGTCGCGTGAAGCGAGGACAGCACCATGTGCCCGGTTAGCGCCGATTGCACCGCGATCTCAGCGGTCTCGCGGTCCCGAATCTCCCCCACGAGGATGATGTCGGGGTCCTGGCGCAGGATGGCCCGCAGCCCATTCGCGAAGCTGATGTCAGCCAGCTTGTTGATCTGGCTCTGGTTGATGTTGTCGAAGGTGTACTCGACCGGGTCTTCGATGGTCATGATGTTGCGAACCTGCTGGTCGAGCTCGTGAAGCGCCGCATACAGGGTTGTCGTCTTGCCGCTACCGGTTGGACCGGAGACGATGATCATTCCGTACGGCGAATGAAGCATTGCGTGGAATCGCTCGTACGCCTCGCTCGAGAACCCCAGCTTGCGCAGCGCGATCAGTGAGCGACGCCTGTCCAGGAGCCGCAGCACGAGCTTCTCGCCCCAGATCGTCTCGATGGTCGCCACGCGCACATCGAGATCGCGCCCGTCGACGGTCAGGCTGATCTGTCCGTCCTGGGCGCGGCGCCGCTCGACGATATTCATGGAGGCCATGATCTTGATTCGGGAGGCAACAGCCGCGCCGGTCGCCGAGGGTAGGTGCGCCACATCCTGCAAGACACCGTCGATCCGGAACCGGATGCGCAGAAAATCTTTCTGCGGCTCAACATGGATGTCGGACGCGCGGTCTCGCAGTCCCTGGGTGATGAGCATGTTGACGATGTCGACGGCGGGCGAGGATGCTGTGATGCTCGAAAGCTCGAACACCATCGACCTTCCCCCGGTCAGCTGCGGCCTGCTCTCCTCCAGCGACCGGGCTGCCTCATGGATCCTCGGCTGCATGCTGTGGACCCGGCTGAGGTTGGCAAGGATGTCCGAGCGGCCTGCTATATGCGGGGCGATCTGCAAGCCGGTGATCAACCTCAGGTCGTTGACCAGGTGCAGGTTCCCGGGATCCTCCATCGCGACCGCGAGCGCGCCATCGTGCTCTCGTATCGGCAGCACGACATTCTTCCTCGCGAACTCGGCAGGGATCAACTGGGCCACGCCTGGATCAATGGCCTCGCGCCGGAGGTCTGCGAACGGGACCTGCAGATGCTCACCCAGCTTGGCGGCAAGCCTGTCTTCGTCGATGAGCCCGAGCTCGAGCAGGACCGCGCCGAGAAACCGCGGGCTCATGGCCTGCTGGTCGAGCGCACGGCGCAGCTGACCTTCACTTATCAACCGCGATGCGACCAGGCGCTCCCCCAGGCGAGGCGCGACATCGTGTGGGCGCAGCACCGCCAGCGCCGGCTCGGATGCCATCGTTGCGATGTTGCCCAACCCGGGTTCGCTTGAGAATGGGATTAGACCGCCGGCCTGGGTACTTTGTCCCGGCCGACGCGAGGACATTCCTGGAGGCCTAGTTGGCCGTCAGGCCCAGCCTCGCCGCGCACAACATCGCCTCGGTGCGGCTGCGCAGCTCCATCTTGCGGTAGATGTTGGCCAGGTGATTGCGTACGGTCTTGTGGCTTATGCCACGCGTCGACGCGATCACAGATATCGATTTGGCCTGGCCAATCAAGGTCAGGATCTGGACCTCGGTGGGCGACAGCCGGTGCGCAGGCCGGCGGGCCTGCTGATTGTCGCCGAGCCGCTCGAGGACGGCGGCCATCAGGTTGGATCCGACCGCGCGGTGCCCGGAGAGCACGGTCTGGACTCCTACCAGGAACTCATCCAGGGTCGCGTCCTTCGTGAACACTCCGGCCACGTTCATATGCAGGGCGGAGATCAGCAGGCGCTCATCTCCGTGCTCGCCCAGGAGGATCACCGGCACCGGCGGCGTCAGCCCGGCCAGGCGTGCGGCCAGCTCGAGCGCCGGCAGCGGCTCTGAGCGGACCTCACAGAAGACCAGGTTCACCCCGCCCCTCAACGCGATCTCGAGCCCAGTGCCCGCGTCATTGGCCACATGGACGCGGGCCAGCACTGGCGGTGCGATCAGTAGGGTCTCGAGGGCGGCGAGGAAAAGCGGCTGACGGTCGATCAGCAGGAGATCCGGGGTTTCGTCGACGAAAAGCCGGCTCGACGCGCCGTTTGGCGCGACGCGGCCAGGAACAACTACCACTGCAATTAACAAATGTATGGGCACGACGGCGCGCTGTTAATGGGATCGTCGTCCTAGAAGGGCGGCGCCTCCGGTCCCACTTACGTGGGACTGACCGTCAGATCTCGACCAGGCCCTTGCGCACGGCGTACAGAACCGCCTGGGCGCGGTCGTAAATGTCGAGCTTCTCGTACATGTTGCTCACGTGATTGCGGACTGTCTTCTCGCTGATCTTCAGCTTATAAGCGATCTGCTTGTTTGCCATTCCTGTCGCGAGCATCCTGAGAATCTCGACCTCTCGTGCGGTGAGGCCGTCGTAGAACTCCTTCGGCGTCGTGACTCCCGTGAGCATCTCGAGCACGCGGTTCGCTACAGCGCTGGCCATAACCCGCTCGCCGGAGACGACGGCCAGGATGCTGGTCACGATTGCCTTCGCCTGCGAGTCCTTCAGCACGTAGCCGCTGGCCCCCGCCTTCAGCGCCTGGATCACATTGTTGTCGGCGTCGAACGTGCTCAGCATCAACACCTTGACGTTGGGGTTGTCAGCGAGGATGCGGCGCGTCGCTTCGATGCCGTCGACATTGGGCATCTTGACGTCCATCAGGACGACATCCGGCTTCAGTGTCTTGGCGAGCTCGACCGCCTCCACTCCGTCGACCGCCTCACCAACGACGGAGACTCGCTCATCGGCCTCAAGCAGGCGAGCCAGGCCGGCTCTGAAGAGTGTCTGGTCGTCGACGATCAAGACGCGGGCGGCCCGCGTCGCCACCTGCGACCCGGAATCAGGCTGCGGCGCGGTCATGGTTCTCAAATCACTTGCTCCATTGGAATGATTGCTCTGACTGTGGTACCCCGGCCTGAGCCCGTCTCGACCTCGAGGATCCCCCCGAGGATCACTGCTCTCTCCCGCATCCCCAGGACGCCCATGCCGGGCGCTCGTCCTAGCTCCGAGTCCACGCCTCTGCCATCGTCCCTGATCTCGATCGCGAGATGCTTGTCGCGAGCCAGGCGAAGGACGACCTCGACCACAGTCGCGCCACTGTGCAGGCGAGCGTTGGTGAGCGCCTCATCGACGATGCGGAAGATGTTCATCGAGGCCTGGGTTCGCAGGCGCGTGGGCCACGACGGAGAGATGGAGAATTCCACCTTCACGTGAGTCCGCTCCTCAAAGCTGGCGAGCAATTTGCGAACAGCCTCAACCAGGCCGTCCTCGACGCCCGACTCGCCACGCAGCTCGAAGAGCACGTGGCGGAGGTTTGCCAGGACGTCGCGGGTAGAATCCTGCAGCTCGTCGAGCTGCCGCAGAGCGCTCTGCCTGCCCGTCTGCTCGACCTTGAAATTTTCCAGCTCGATCAGCATCGTGGTCAGCGTCTGGGCGACCCGGTCGTGGAGCTCGCGAGCGAGCGCCCGCCTTATCTCCTCGGAGGCAGCCGCTCTGTCCGCGCGTGCGGTATCACCGGCTACCAATGGCAAAGCCACCCCATCTCCCTTGAACGAATGATGAATTAGTACCGCAGGCGACCCTAGAAAACCCAAGCCCGATCGGGCTCCCTCTAGGCATCTGACCTATGAATAACTCTTAATGACACCTTAACTACTCACGAAATTCCAAGTCAATGGATAGAACTGACCATTAGTGCGTCTTCTGGTGCACAAGTACCCCAGGACGAAACTAAACCCTCGCGGTCAGTCGCCCTTCTCATGAGCTAGCGCGGCCGCCTGGGTGCGGTTCCGCACGCCAAGAGCAGACAGCACTTCGTGCACGTGCTTGTTGACAGTCGCCACCGAAACGCCAAGCCGCGTGGCGATCTCTTTGTTGGTTCGTCCAATCCTGAGGTACTCGAGGACCTGTCGCTGTCTCGGACTGAGGCCTGCATCAGCTACTCGTGATCCCGACCCAGTTGGGTCCAACCGCCCCTTGCGCGGTATGTCGACCAGCTTGCGGATCGCGGCAACGATGTCAGAAACCGGCAGTGCCTTGGGCAGGAACACGCTGGCGCCGGCACGCTTGCTGGCGGTGCTCACCTGCGCGTCGAGACTCGCGCTCATCGTGGCAACCTTGACGTTGGGCCATCTTGCGTGAACCTCGCGAGTGGCCGCGATGCCGTCCGCGTCCGCTCGGAGATAGACATCAATGAGCAGCACGTCCACCGGTGTCTTCTGCATCACCGCAGCCAGGTTGACCGCAGAGCCCAGCTCCCACGTGATCTCGAGGTCAGACTGACGCTCGAGCGCGCGGGCCAGACCTAGGCGGAAAACAGGATGGTCGTCAACTATGCCAATGCGGACGCGTCCGCGCCGTATCCCTTCCAATCCCCTCCAGATGCTCCGACGAGCACTGTCTGCCAATCAACAGCCCCGCCCCCCGACGTTCGCAGGATACTTCAGATCGGAGTCCCATCACGTCACAAATTCGGGTCATGCCCGACCAAATAGGACAATCGTTCTATTGGCGCCAGGTGGGGCTGTGTGGCACGTTCCTCGGGACTTGGTTGCAAGAGATCGAATTGGGGGCGGGCATCAGATGGGAAGTGTTTCTCGGAGACGTCTTTTCTACTCGGGTTTTCTGCCTGTTGCCGTGGCGCTCAACCTGACATTTGGGCTTGTGATTCTGGACGACCTAGGACCTCAAGGCTGGCTGGGCGGGCTTGAGCTTGCGACAGGAGCGTTCTGCTGCGTGGTGGCCGGCTGGCTTGCGGCAGCTGCCTGGTCGAGGTCTTACTGGGGCGGTGCGATCGCGCACCAGGTTGCCGCTTGGCGCCAGATGACCGATGCCATATTTGGTTGGATGGAGGAAACGCCGCCGTCCGCCGAGGCGCTCCAGAGGCTGAAGGGGTCGCTCGACGACGTGCTGAAACAACCGGCCTCGAGCTAAGGCGAACCTCTCTCCTGCCTCGATGGCTGCCGGCCAGCGCCCCTGACCGCCGGCGCCTGGCCATACAGCTCGTCGATCTCTCGCAGGCGGCGGAGCATGGTGAGAATCTCCTGCAGCTCGGCAACCAGGGCGGTGACGCTGCTCGATATCCGCTCTGAGTGACGGCCGGGCTGCTCCAAAGGCATGGGGCGCTCAATCCGCCCACGCTCGACCGCCAACGCTGCCTCGAAGTGCTCGAGGTGGCTCGTCAGTCGACTCAGCACGCCAGCCAGGTCGACGTCCGCGTCCACCTCGCCGCCGCCGAGCGACGTTCGCCGAGGCGGGGTTGATGCGGCGGCGCGATGACGGCTAAGGCGGGTTGTATCGCGGGCGTTTGGGGCCATCTTTCCACGATGAAGCTAGCCTCGTTCTGAGTTGCCTCAGGGGTGCGTGGCCAGCTCCCGACGAAGAAAGCGCGCGCAGTCGTCCCACGACTTGCGGGCCCGGCTGATCACCCCTGCCATGCGGATGTAGGCATGGATCATGTCTGGCTCGTGGATGTGCTCCACCCGTACGCCGGCTGACCTGAGCGCCTCTGCGTAAGCCGCGCCTTCAGACGCCAGCGGATCGAGCCTGCACGTGATGACCAGGGCCGGAGGCAGCCCGCTGAGGTCCTGCGCGCGGAGAGGCGAAGCATCCGGTGACACGCGCTCGGCTTCATCGGGCAGGTATTGGTCCCAGTACCAGATCATCGACTCGCGCGTGAGCCCGTATCCGGTCGCGGCGTCTCGATACGAGGGAGTGTCGAAGTCGCAGTCAGTGACCGGATAGATCAAGACCTGAGCGACCAGCTTCGGGCCCCCGCGGTCGCGTGATCGCCGGGCCGCCACCGCTGACAGGTTTCCGCCGGAGCTGTCGCCTGCAACTGCGATCCGATCCGGGTCCGCGCCGACGTCGGTCGCGTGATCGTGAAGCCAGTTCAAGCCCGCCCCCACATCCTCGACCGCGGCGGGAAATGGATTTTCCGGAGCGAGCCGGTAGTCGAGCGAAAGCACAACGCACCCGGCTCGGCGGGCCAGCGCGCGGCACACCGAGTCGTGCGTGTCGAGGTCGCCGTAGACCCATCCGCCGCCGTGCACGTAAAGGAGTGCCGGCAGCGTGCGATCCGGCGCCGGCGAGTAGCGCCGAAACGGGATCGGCCCACCGGGGCCTGGCATGCGGCCGTCCTCGATGAGCGCGACCGGTTCGGGCTCACCCGCGAGCGAAGGCGCTCGCAAGCTGTTCAGCCGGCGCGCCTCCACGGCTCCCTGCTCCGCCAGCGTCGGCAGGCCGAGGGACGCCGCCTGATCGAGGTAGGCGCGGGCCTCTGGGTCGATCGGCCCGTCAGACATCTAGCGCGCCGCTAGGCGGGAGTTACGCAGCCGACGAGCGGCAACGGGTCGGTCGGCACGCCACCGATCTCGAGCTGGAGGTGCAGGTGTGATCCGATCGAAAGGCCAGTGCTCCCGACCTGTCCGATCTCCCTTCCCTGCTGCACAGGCTCGCCGACTGCAGTCTCGACCGACGACATGTGCGCGTAGACCTCGACCAACCCGTAGCTATCGGTGATCTCGACGCGAAGTCCGTACGCGCCCGCAAAACCCACGGCGGTCACCCTTCCACCGGCTGCGGCATCGATCGGCGTGCCGTAACCCGCCAGGAGATCGACGCCGGTGTGGAAGTGCAGATAACCGTCGTACGAAGGCTCGACAGCGAACCCCGTCGGACCGAACTTCTGGATGATCTGCGCGCCGGGAATCGGACACACGAACTTGCCCGGTGCCATGGGGTCGGCGATGACACCGTTCGACAGGTTTGGACCCAGCGTGGGATCGACCGGCACCACAAGCATCGTGCCGGGAGTCAGCTGGCCGCGGATGCGATTGAAGTCGGCGATGGCCACCGGATCGGCGCCGTGAGCCAGGGCCAGGCTCGCCAGCGTGTCACCTCTCCTGACCATCACAACGAACCCGGCCACGTTCATCGGCGGAATGCGCAGGATCTGTCCCGTCTTGAGCGGGAGGCGCAGACCGGGATTCGACCAGGTGATCTCGCGAAACGGAATCTTCAGGTCTTTGGCGATCGAGCTGAGCGTGTCACCGGCCGCGACCGTGTAGATCATCGGCGCCCGGTTCGGCAGCGGCGCCGTGGGGACGTAGACGGGCTTGATGATGCTGCTGTCGCGGCCGTACCAGGCGTCGCCGGCGACGGTCACCGGCCCCGCGGCGGCTGCATCCAGGGCGCCCGCCCGAGGGGCCAGGTGAACGGAAAAGGTGTAGCCCGAGATGACAGCTGCCACCAATAGGACTACGCCATGGGTCACATAGCGATCGAGACGCAACGCCTACCCCCAGGCTTTCGTTCTCTCGCGCCCCCAGACGCGAGCCCTAAACCTAGCAGAGCCGGCGGCGGGGAGGTCAAACGTACCAGTAATAAAAAGCTAGCGCCCCCTCCTGACCTCCCCACACCGGTGGGGAGGGACTAGGTGACCTCCCCACACGGTGGGGAGGGACTAAGTACCCCGAACATATACTTCGGCCATGAACCGGCGCGCTCGCGGCACACCGGTTGCGAGCCTATCGATCGTGCTTCCTGCGTACAACGAGGAGGCCAACATCGAGCGCGCCGTGGAGCAGTGCGTGGCCACCGCCTCTCGCCTGGCCAAGCAGTACGAGGTGATCGTCGTCGACGACGGCAGCTCGGATGGAATGCGAGGGGTGGTTGAGGGCCTCGTCCGCCACGGCCAGAACAAGGTCCGGCTCCTTTCGCATCACACCAATCGCGGCTATGGCGCGGCCCTGCGTACTGGTGTTACCAGCGCCCGCTACGACTACGTGTTCTTCATGGACTCAGACAATCAGTTCGACGTCTCGGAGCTCGAGTACTTCCTTCCTTTGATGGACGAGTACGAGATGGTCACCGGCTTTCGCGTCTACCGCTACGACACGGTGCTGCGCTGCCTCCTCTCGTGGATCTACAACCGGCTGGTTGGCGTGCTGTTTCGGCTGCGCGTCCGCGACGTCGATTGCGCCTTCAAGCTGATGCGACGCGAGGTCGTTCAGCAAGTGAGCATCGAGTGCGACAACTTTTTCGTCAACACCGAGCTGCTCGCGAAGGCGCGCAAGTGGAACTTCCGCATCGCCGAGAAAGGGGTCCGCCACTACCCGCGCATGGCCGGCGAGACGACCGTCCGGCCATCGGACATCCCGCGCACATTGGCGACCGTGTTCAGCATGTGGCGGCGGATTTACTTTCCAAGCCGTAAGGAGTTCGACCGACTCCGCGTGACCGCTCCCTCTCGCAGCGAAGTGACCGAATTCAAGCCGGCACGAGACTGACCTGAAGCGCGAGTTCTACCGCGAGTATCGGCAAATCGAGGATCGCCATTGGTGGTTTCTCGGCAGGCGGCAGATCATGCTCCGACTTCTGGGCGACCACCTGCCGAAGTCGCGCAACGGGTCGCCGCTGCGCTTGCTGGATGTGGGCTGCGGAACGGGGACCATGGTCGCGAGCCTGTCGCGCTACGGCTGCGCTTACGGCGTCGACGTGGATCACGAAGCCGTCGGTTACTGCCTCGAGCGAGGCCTTGACGTCGTAGTCCAGGCGTCCGGAGAGCACCTGCCGTTCGCTGACGAAAGCGTCGACGTGGCCACCATGCTCGACGTGCTCGAGCACATCGCCGATGAGCGAGGGACGCTGGCCGAGGTGACGAGGGTGATCCGGCCGGGCGGCTATCTCATGGTCTCAGTCCCGGCGTACAGGTTCCTGTGGGGCGCGCAGGACGAGGTGAGCATGCATCACCGGCGTTACTCGGCCGGGCTGCTGCGCGAGCGCATCGAGGCCGCGGGGCTGATCGTCCGCCGACTGACCTTCTTCAACACGCTGCTGTTTGCGCCCATCGCCGGAATCCGGTTGACCCGGCGGCTCATCCCCGGCCTCCGATCCGAAAAATCAGACTTCAACTTCCCCGCCCCCGGGCCGCTGAATCGCACCCTCACTCGTGTGTTCGGGCTGGAATCCGGCCTGGTCGCCCGCACGAACTTGCCGTTCGGCGTTTCGATTCTCTGCCTCGCGCAGCGGCCGCTCGGCGACCAGTAGCACCAGCCAGACGATCTCCCAGAGCAGCGTCGGCAGCGGCCACCCGATGGCCATCGTCTGCACCGCGAGCACACCAGGCAGCAGCCAGAGGCGAGCCGCCGCCGAGGTCGGAGTCGCCAGCACCAGCCAGGCGGCAATCAAAACCACGCAGTAGTCGGACTCGTGCGCGTGCACGGCGGAAGTCACCGATCCGAGCAAACCCAGCGCCATCACGAGCTTGAGTCGGGAGCGGTGGCGCCACGCTCCGAAGAGCGCAAGCGCGGCGGATCCGCCTTCAAGTGCGTATGCAGGCAGACCCGGGCCGAACACCGAGGCCAGCGTCATGATTTTGTGACCGGGGAAGCTCTCGACCACGGCTGTCGTGTTCCAGAAATCGACAACGCCCTGAACGCCCAGCGACGCGAAGAAGATCACCCCCAGCACCGCGCAGCCGCCCGCCCACCACACGACCGCCCGCCAACGCCCGGTCAGCAGCAGCGCGACGGGGACCAGAACCACGTCCTGTGGTTTCAGGCCCGTCGCCAGGGCGAGAGCGATTCCCGCCAGCGCCACGCGATCCCGCTCCAGGAACCACCACGTTGCGGCAGCCAGGGCGATGATCTCGGGCGTCGGCTGGCCGAGGATGAGCGAGTAGTGCACGGGCCAGATGGCGATCGCGGTCAGCAACAGGGCTACACGCGCGAGTCCGCTGAACGGTGCCGCAATCGCCCACGCGACCACCACGGACGCCAGCCCGAGCACTGACCACACCGCATAGGCGGGTCCGAACGGCAGGACGGTGAGTGGCGCGACCATCCACGCGAGTTGTGGCGGATTGGGAAAGGTATGGCCGCCATCGATCACGGCCAGCTGGCCGGTGAAGTTGCTCGATCCCCAGGCGAGCCGTGTAGTAATAGACGCGGAAGTCGTCGACCGCCTGGTCAGATCGGTAGTGATCCACCCAGCGCTTGACCGAGAAGACCGCGCCCCAGAACGATGCGGTCGCGCCCGCAACCAACAACAAGCGCCGCACCGGCCTCGTCATCAACCGATCGACGTGCACGTCGTCACCGGGTGAAGGCCGGGCTGAAGGCCGCCGCCGCAAGCCCATGCCCGTCGCTGGAAAAGAGCGAGCTCAAATCCGTGTCGCGGCACGAGCATCGAGCCGAGCACGGCCCATGGACCGGCTGCCGACAATACCGCGGACTGATTGACGGTCCTCGTCTCTTGCGCATCCTCACCGCCGAGAATCACGATGGTCCCGCCTTCGAGCGCGGCGGCTCCTGCACCACTGGTCGGCTGTGGCAGGTCAGGAAATCGCACCCACGAAGAGAGCAGAGGGTCGTAGCAATCCACGCGTGACGTTGTTGGCGAACGGCCGCCCGCCGCGCACGCGTCGGGGCCGTATACGAAGCCGGCAACGTGATTGCGAGGCGCTGGCAGCGGCGGGAGGGGTCCGACGTTGGCCGCCACCGTATTCCCGCCGATTACGTAAAGGTCGTTGCCGGCGGCGAGCAGCGTGTGCCCGCCGCGCGCGTGTTTCATCGGAGCGAGCTCGGTCCACGAAGAGCCGTCCAGGCGAAAGAACCGAGGGCTGTCACGGCCGAAGCTGTGACCGCCGGCGACGTAGACCTGGTCGTTGAGCGAGGCGGCGGAGGTGTGGTCGAGCCCCAGCGGCAGGCGCGGGCCGGCGGACCATTCGTTGCCGTCGAACTCCCAGACGGTACTGAGGCTGTTGCCGGCTGCGTCAAAACCACCGATCACGTACAGCTTGCCGCCGGCGACCGCCGATGCAGCCTCCTCGAGCGCAACAGGCAGGTGCGTCTCCATGCGCTGGGTGGGGGGCGGAAGCGGCGAGGGGACCACGGCGATCGGGCTCTGCGTCGGCGGCGCTGATGAGAGCGACGGTGTCGGAGTCGCGGCTGTGGTTCCGCCACAAGCGACTGCCGAGAGCGCGGCGAGGATCACAAGACCGACGGTGCGAGTCACCTGGCTAGTCAGGATGCGCCAGACAGATCCCGGTCTTCCATCTCCCACGCGTGGTCGAGCATGTGATAGGCGCTGTGCCGAATCACGAACTGAACCGTCCAGGTCCGCGCCGGCGCGCCGCGGGCGTTGTAGTCGCGGATCGCCGCGCAGAACGCTTCGCGGTGGGCGCGGAGATCGTCGGGGCGTCGTCTGGCCTCGAGTGGTGTGTTGACGCCGACCTTCTTCGCGAACTCCTGGATCTCGGCGCCGTTGGCATGGCTCACGATCCTGTCCCGATCCCGCCCGCCTCCGCGCGGACCCTTCCGGAGCTCGGCGGAGACGCGCGAGGCGACGTCGTCGAAGTAGGTCCAGCTCGCCTTTAGCAGAGCGAGCTTCCGTTCACAGGCGGCCGCGCTCAACGGCGCGTGCTCCGGTCCCGCCGACCTCCACGAAAGACCGTAGAAGTCGGTCATGCCGGCGCCCTCGAGGCGCTCCACGACCGTCATGTCCCCGGTCCTACGGAACTCGTCGGCGAGGCCCGCTAGCTTTGCGATCTTCGCGTATCGCGGGCGGTATGCGGCAAGCACACGCAGCGCCTCCTCCTCGGACTTGCCGCTCCTGTCCCAACCTGGCCAATCGAACGCCGAGGCGACAGCGACGGGCTTCTTTTTGCCCCGCTCGACCATCACGCGGATCGCATTAGCCATGACCGCCACCTTACCGCTCAGGCATAGTGAGGGGCCCGTGTCCTTCGTAACCCGTCTGTCCCTGCACCTCGGTGCCGTCGTGGTGCTCGGCGTCGTGCTCGTGTTTGGCGCCGGCCTCTACGCCGCCAGCCAGCATATCGATCCCCGCCGTCATCGTGATCACGCCGTATCCGGGAGCCTCACCCGACATCGTTGACACCCAGGTCACCCAGCCGGTTGTCAACGCGCTCCAGGGCGTGACCGGCGCCGACACTGTGCAGTCGTCGTCAAGCCAGGGCGTTTCGCTGGCCATTGTCCTCTTCAAGGACGGGACGGACCTCAAGTCCGCCCAGCAGGACATCAATGCAGCGTTGGCGCGTGCGAAGCCGTTCCTCCCACCTCAAGCACC
>WNFL01391514.1_pt2 | contig 13989 bp, 14 predicted proteins | sample 5400361 | NCBI WGS metagenome assembly WNFL01 (sample SAMN13153351, study PRJNA577476) | soil metagenome | isolation source: 40 cm soil on Douglas fir-dominated hillslope | place: USA:California | collected 2013-09-17
GAGGAGCGAGGGGAACATCGTCGTTCTCGAAAGGAGCCGCAGATCAGATGCGCAGGGGATCGAGCCTCGGGGCCTGAGCCGGAAGATCGCGTACCGCGTTCTTCGAGGACTGGTGTCGGATCACCCGTGCCGCCGTCCGGCTCATCGGGGACAGGAGCACGACGGGATCGGGCGGTGGGTACGAGGGGCAGCGCTCGAGAATCCGGAACTGCGCTTCGGGCGGGTGCCATCCCGCCGTCCGCCGATCGTGAATCGGCTCGACCCCGGTCCACAGGTAGCCCTCGTGGAACTCGGACTCCCCCGGGGCGACGTCGCGCGACGCTCCGGGAGCACCGCTGATGCAGAACACCCGAGACACCGGCCCTTCGAGCTCCCGCTCGGCGGTGCCGAGCCGCAGACGAAGGATCGCCTGCGCGGCTCCGAAGGCGGGAACGCGCCACCGAAACGCCGATTCCTTCACGTCGAGCTGGGGGCTGACGCGGATCGGGAACGTCCGTCCGCCGTCGAGCGAGAGCAGGATCTCCACTTCCTCGACCGCGGGCGGCAGGTCCGACCACCTCAACACGATCTCCTGGCCCGGCACGACCCGATCGCTCAGGCCACGCGCGAACGACGCGCCGCGGGCGGCCGGGGCGTGGAGCACTCCGGCCAGCAGCAGAACGCCGAGCAGCAGGGGGGGTCGCATCGTCGGGTGGCTCCAGGAGGCCGAGGGACTCACGCGGCAAGGGGCGGGAAGTCTACCACCCCGCGGATTCGGGGGAGAATCGCACGGAGTCCAGGTTCTCTCATGCCCCCAGTCAGGTCCGCCGGGAGCTCAACCGCCGATCGGCAGCGGCTCCCCGGTCTCGAGCAGGGTCTTCAGCCCGTTCAGGATCACGCTGGTCCCCCCGCTGAGGGAGCGGAACGTCGCCGTATCTCCCTCGAAGCCGGTGTTCTCCATCACCACCCGGCACACCGGGCCCATCGGCTCGAGCTTCCAGGTCACGCGGTGTTCCCGGTCGGCCGCGACCCGCTCGTCCCACAGCGCCGAGAACGTGTGCACCAGCCGCAGCGGCGGGTTCACCTCCAGGACCGTGCCTTCGGCGGCGAGACGGCCGTCGGGGTAGGCGTAGGTCAGCCGGGCGCCCGGCCTCCACTCGCTGCTCACCCGCGTGCCGAAGAAGTAGCCGGGAGTGAACTCCGGCGAAGTGATCGCCTCCCACAGCTTCGCCGGCGAGGTACGCACCAGCACCTCGTACACGTGCTGCAACGCCGCGCGCGCCCCGCCTGGGGACGCGGAGCCCTCGGGAAGGCTGTCGGGATCCCGCGGGTCCGCCTCGGCGTACTTCCGGATCCAGTGAAGGTAGGCCCGGCGGATCGGCTCCGCGTTCAGGTAGTGGAGTTTCTTCCGGCCGGCGCGCCGGGTGATCACGAGCCCGGCGCTCTCCAGCATGCGCAGGTGCTTCATGGTGCCGAACCGCGTCATCGGCAGGTGCGAATCGAGCTCGCTCAACGTGCGCCCGTCCTGCGCATGGAGCAGGTCGAGCAGCTCGCGGCGGTGGGAATCGCTCAGCGCTCGGAACACACGCTCCTCGCTCACGCGCTGGGACATCGTCGTCTCGGTCGTCACGGGGACCCCCTCTCTCTCCGTAGGCTGCGCCAGAAAACCCGGCTCCGTCGGAGACCGGCCTCACACGTGAAGGCTCGGACACGTGGCTTGGCGGGGACTTGAGTGAAGCGGGGTCCACGCGGGTCAAGCCGCGCGTGACCAACGGGTTGGGGAAGGGGGTCCGTTCCGGCCCAAACCCGAGCGCCCGCGCCGTGGAGACGACGCGGGCACCGAGCGGACTCCCGACTACTTCTTGGGCTCGAAGCGCAGGGCCGCGGAGTTGATGCAGTAGCGCAGCCCGGTCGGCTGGGGACCGTCATCGAAGACGTGGCCCAGGTGTCCGCCACAGCGTGCGCACACCACTTCGTCCCGCACGATGCCGTAGGTCGTATCGCGGTGATCCACCACGTGCGATGCGGCAACCGGCTGCCAGAAGCTCGGCCACCCGGTGCCGGAATCGAACTTGGTGTCCGAGCTGAACAGCTCGAGACCGCAGGCGGCACACAGGTAGATGCCCTTGGCGTGGTTGTTCCAGTACTTGCCGGTGAACGCGATCTCGGTGCCCTGCTGGCGCAGCACGCGATACTGATCCGGCGTGAGCTCCTTCTTCCACTGCTCGGGGGTCTTCTCGACCTTCACGATCGTCTCCTTGGACGCGGCCTTCTGGGCCGGGCGCGCGGCCGGGCCGCCGGCATGGGCATCGGTGTCGAACCAAAGCGCCGCAGTCAGGACGGCCAGCGCGGCGCACCAGGCGAGGATGGACTTGCGGGGCATCGGGGTTCTCCGGGTGGATGGGGGTGGATTCTGTTCCGTGCACCATGAGTACGGAGCAGCCCCCTCACTGGGATGACCACTTCGGCCCCGAAGGGTCGAGGAACCGTCAAATTACGATATCCCCGGCTTCCGGGGACGGGTTCGTCGGGTGCTTTCGCCTTCTCCGGGACCGGCGGTATTGTCTGGCGCCCGCGCGCCGCGGGACCCATGACCGCACAGACCTCGAGCACCGCGGGAGCCGTTCCGCCCACCGCCCCCACCCGCCGGGTGCGCACCTGGGCGTCGTTCGTGCGCCTGGAGGGATCTTCGCGGGCGCGGGCCCGCCGATGTCGCTCCGGCGCTGGGTGCTGATCGCGGTGGCCGCGGTCGGCGCGCGCACCACGGCGATGAGCCTGAACCGCATCATCGATCGCCGGCTCGACGCGTTGAACCCGCGCACCCTGTCGCGCGAGCTGCCCTCCGGCCGCATGAGCGGCGCCGAGGCCTGGGGACTGCTCGCCGGCAGCGCGCTCGCCTACCTGCTCGCCTGCTGGGCGCTCGATCCGGCCACGCTCTTCTACCTGAAGGTCGCGCCGATTCCTCTGGCGGTGTTCACGATCTACCCGTTCCTCAAGCGCGTGACCCCGCTCTGCCACTTCGGCGTCGGGCTGGCCCTGGCGCTCGCGCCGCTCGCCGGCTGGGCCGCCGCGCATCCTTCGCTGGCGGTTCCCGGTCCGGCGACCTGGCTCGCCCTGTTCGCGTTCTTCTGGGTGAGCGGCTTCGACATCATCTACGCCACGCTCGACGAAGCCTCGGATCGCGCGAACGGCGTGCACTCGATGGTGGTGACGCTCGGGCGCAAGCGCGCGCTGATGCTCTCCGGCGCGCTGCACGTGCTGGCCTTCGCCTCCTTGCTGATCGCGGTGCTCCAGATCATCGAGCAGGTGCTGCTCGCCGGCGCCTCGAGCCCCCACCTCTGGCCGGCGTTGGGGGTCACCCTCGCGCTGCTGGTGATCACCGCGGTGCTGCTCCTGCTCGAGCAGACCTGGGCGGAGAACGTGAACCTCGCGTTCTTCAAGGTGAACGTGTGGGTCGGGTTCGTGGTCCTGCTCGCCACGCTGGCGCCGCGGCTCGCGAGCGCACCATGAAGCGCTACCTGATCGGCATGACCGGCGCCTCGGGCGCGATCCATGGCGTGGACTTCGTGAAGCGCTGCCCGGGCGAGAAGTACCTGGTGCTCTCGGACTGGGCGCGGCAGGTGCTCCACTCCGAGACCGGGCTCAAGCCCTCGGACCTCGAACCGCACGTGAAGCGCACGTTCGCGGACACCGATCTCGCCGCGCCGTTCAGCTCCGGCAGCCAGCGCGTGGACGCGTTCGTGATCGTGCCGTGCAGCGTCTCGACCCTGGCCAAGATCGCCGCCGGTATCGCCGACACGCTGATCACCCGCGCCGCCGCCGTGGCCTTGAAGGAGCGCATGCGGCTGGTGCTGTGCCTGCGCGAGACCCCGCTCTCGACCATCGCGCTGCGCAACGCGCACGAGCTGTCGCGCGAGGGCGTGGTGATCATGCCGATCTCACCACCCTGGTACCGCACGCCCAAGAGCCTCGACGAGCTGGTCCAAGGCTTCACCGGCAAGCTGCTCGCCCTGCTCGGCGAGGACGCCGGACCGGGCTGGCGCGACGAGGAGCTGGAGTGACGGCGGCCGCGCGGGAGCGCTGCCCGTTGCGGGCGGCGCGGCTCCTCCCATGAGCGGATTCCGCACCCTCTCCGAATTCCTGGACGAGCTCGCGCACCGCGGTGACCTCAAGCGGGTGACGCGCGAGGTGGACGGGGCGTGCGAGGTCACCGAGATCGCCTGCCGCGAGGCGAGGGCCGAAGGCCCGGCGCTGCTGTTCGAGAACGTGCGCGGCGCGCGCTTCCCGCTCGCGGTCAACGTCCTGGCCGCTTCGCGCCGCATCGAGTGGGCGCTGGGCCGGACCCCGCGCGCGGTCGGGGCCGAGATCGAGGAGATCGCGCACGCGCTGCCGAAGGCCGATCCGGCGACGCTGTGGAGGCAGCGCGGCAGCGTGGGCCGGCTTCTCGCCGCGCGTCCCAAGCGCGTGGGCGCGGGCCCGGCGCAGGATCACCGACTCGCGACCCTGGACGGGCTGCCGATCCTCCAGCTGTGGCCGAAGGACGGCGGGCGCTTCGTCACCTTCCCGCTGGTGTTCACCCAGGACCCGCGCACCGGCGTGCGCAACCTCGGCATCTACCGCATGCACGTCTACGACCCCGCGACCACCGGCATGCACTGGCAGATCGGCAAGGGCGGCGGGTTCCACTACCACGCCGCCGAGGCGAAGGGGCAGCCGCTCGAGGTCGCGGTGGCGGTGGGCGCCGACCCGGCCACGCTGCTGGCGGCGATCGCTCCTCTCCCGGAGGGGATCGACGAGCTGGCGTTGGCTCGCGCAGGGACGCAGCATCGGGATCGAGGTCCCGGCCGACGTCGAGTTCGTGATCGAGGGCGTGGTGCCGCCGGGCGAGCGCCGCACCGAGGGCCCGTTCGGTGACCACTTCGGCCACTACTCGCACGCCGCGCCGTTCCCGGTGTTCCACGTCCGCACCGTGACCCATCGCTCGCGCCCGGTGTTCCAGGCCAGCGTCGTGGGCAAGCCTCCGCAGGAGGACAAGTGGATGGGCGAGGCGGTGCAGGAGATGTTCCTCGGCGTGCTGCGCCTCATGCACCCCGAGATCCGCGACCTGTGGGCGTACTTCGAGGCCGGCTTCCACAACCTGCTGGTGGTGGCGGTCGAGAGCCGCTTCGCGCGCGAGGCGAAGAAGACCGCGCTCGGCCTGATGGGCACCGGTCAGCTGTCGCTCACCAAGTGCATCGTGCTGGTGGACGCCGACGTGAACCCGCGCGACCGCACCGCGGTGTTCTCGGCGCTGGCCCGGCACTTCGATCCGGCCGAGGACCTGCTGCTGATCCCGGGAGTTCCGCTCGACACCCTGGACTTCACCAGCTACACGATGAACCTGGGGAGCAAGATGGTGCTCGACGCCCAGAGCCACGCGCGGCCGGTGGGCTCGGCCGGCGTGATGCCCGGCACCGGCGTCGCCGCGAGTTCGCGCGCGCCGCTGGCGGACGTGCCCGATCCACGCGCGTTCGACGAGCGCATCCTCGACTCGCGACTGGCGTGGGGCGGCGTGCTGATGGTGAAGGTGCGTGGCGCGGTCGGTGGCGAGGGCGCGGGGTGGAGCACGGAGACGGCGGCCGCCGGCGATCCCGCGCGTCTGCCCGGGCGCCAGGTGATCGAATCCCTCCTCCGTCGCGCCGAGTACGCGCAGGTGCCGCTGATCGTGGCGGTGAGCGAGGACGTGGACCTCGCCTCCGACGCGGAGCTGCTGTGGGGCACGTTCACGCGCTTCGATTGCGCGCGCGACGTGGTGCCGGCGGCGACCGAAGTGCGCGGCGCGTGGCTCGCCTGCCGCGGGCCGCTCGGCATCGACGCCACCTGGAAGCCCGGCTACCCGGAGCCGGTCGGGAACACCCCGCAGCTGATCGAGCGCGTGAGCGGATGGTGGGGCCGCTGACGTCGCGGTGCGCCGGCGCGCTCGGCGCCGTGCTCGGCCTCGCGGTTCTCGCCGCCGCGGGGTGCGCGCCGAGCGCAGGCCCGGCGCCGGTCGGCACCTATCGCGGCACCGCGGTCCTCCCCGGGGACACGCTCGAGATGAGCGTGGAGCTGGAGGCGGTTCCGATCCAGACGCCGGAGGGCCGCGAGGCCGACTCGCTGGCGGCGACGATGTCGGCGCCCGCGCTCCAGGTGTCGTGGCCTCGAAGGACGAGATGCCGCTGATCTTCGAGGGGACGCTGCAGGGGACCTCGCTGCGTGGCACCATCCGCTTCCGGGGCCTGCCCCGGTCGTGGGGCGCTCCGCCCCGCGCGAGCTTCGCGCTCGCGCCGGATCGCGCCGCGGCGCCTCCCTACACCACCGAGGCCGTGGACATTCCCGGCGACAGCGTCACGCTCTCGGGCACGCGCTTCGTTCCCGCCGGCGCCGGCCCGTTCCCGGCGGCGGTGCTGCTCGGGGGATCGAGCGAGCCGCTGCGCGACGGGCTTCGCCCCTACGCCGACGGCTTCGCCCGCGCCGGGATCGTGGCGCTCACCTTCGACCGGCGGGGCACCGGCGGATCGACCGGAGACTCCGCGAACGCGACCTACGCCGACCTCGCCGCGGACGGCGCGGCGGCGGTCCGGTTCCTGGCGTCGCGGCCGGATGTGGATTCGAACCGGGTCGCGGTGTGGGGCCTGAGCCAGGGCGCGATGCTCGCACCGCGCGCCGCGCAGGGGGCGCCGGTCTCGACCATCGTCGCGGTCTCGGCGCCAGGGGTGCCGCTCGGAGCCGTCGCCGCGTATCAGGACAGCGCGCGGGTGCGGGCCGCCGGGTTCGGGGAGGACGACGCCCGCGAGGCGGCGGCGCTCGACCGCGCGCTCCAGCGCGATCTGCGGGCCGCGAATCCCCGGGATTCGCTCGAGTCGCGGCTCGCGTCCGCGCGGGGCACCCGCTGGGCGCGCGTCACCGCGCTGCCCGAGCGCCCGCCGTCGGAGGAGCAGCGGCGCGGCTGGTACTGGGGCGGGCGCAACGAGGACGTGCTCGCGCCCTGGCGCACCACGCGGGTGCCGGTGCTGCTGGTCTACGGTGGCGCCGACTGGAACGTCCCGGCGCACCTGAGCGACAGCCTGATCACCCGCGCGCTGCTCGCCGCCCGGGTGGCCAAGTTCAGCTCGCTGATCTACCCGTACGCGAACCACGCGATCAAGCGCATGCCGCTTCCCGGCGGCCCGCTGGTGTGGCCGCGGGTGATCTCCGGCTACCCCGACTCGGTGTACGCCTGGATCCGCGCGGCGCAGCGGCCGGTACCCGGGCCCAGCGCGCCGCCGCGGCGCTCCACCCACCGGCGGCGACACCGGTGACGGCCCCCGCGCCCGGCGCGCTCCGCGGGCTGCGGAGCGCGAGCTGAACCGCTACTCTGGCGCCGTGGACCCACGCTCCTGCATCCAGCGGCTGTTCGGCCGGCCGCGCGCGCTGATCGGGATGATCCATCTCGACGCGCTGCCGGGCACGCCGTCCTCGGCGCGCAGCGTCGCCGAGATCGCGTCACGCGCGGTCGAGGAGGCGCGGGTGTTCCGCGCGGCGGGCTTCGACGGGATCGCGATCGAGAACATGCACGACCGTCCCTACCTGCGGCGCGCGGCCGGGCCCGAGATCGTCGCGGCGATGACGGCGGCCGCGATCTCTGTGCGGCGCGAGGTGCTGCTGCCGCTCGGGATCCAGGTCCTGGCCGGAGCCAACCGCGAGGCGCTGGCGGTCGCGCAAGCCGCGGGCGCGGCGTTCGTGCGGGTCGAGGGCTTCGTGTTCGCCCACGTCGCCGACGAGGGGCTGATCGAGGCCGACGCCGGCGAGTTGCTCCGCTACCGGCGGGCGATCGGCGCCGGCGACATCGCGGTGTTCGCGGACATCCAGAAGAAGCACGCGGCTCACGCGATCACCGCCGACGTGGACCTGGTCGAGACCGCGCGTGCCGCCGAGCTGTTCCTGGCCGACGGCGTGATCGTCACCGGGACCTCGACCGGGCGCGAAACCGATCCGGCGCAGGTGGCCGCGGTCGCGGACGCGGTGCAGATTCCGGTGCTGGTCGGATCGGGCGTCACGCCCGACAACGTCGCCCGCTACCCGCGAGCCGCCGCCCTGATCGTCGGATCGTGGGTGAAGCGCGACGGACTGTGGTCGAACCCGATCGATCCGCAGCGCGTGGACGCCCTGGCGCGCGCCTTCGAGGCCGCCGGCAAGGAGGCCGGCCCGTCCCGTGCCAAGGACGGCAGCGGCGCGCGGCGGGCGCCGGTCTGATCCGCGCATGACGCCCGACCTGGTACTGCTCGGCAACCTGATCGCGGACGACGTGGTGCTGGCCGACGGCAGCACGCGCATGAACCAGCCGGGCGGCGCGATCCTCTACGCGTCGCTGGCCGCGACCCTGTGCGGGATCCGCGCCGGCGTGTGCGCGCCGCGCGGCAGCGATTACCCGCGCGCGACGCTCGACGCGCTCGCGACTCGCGGCGTGGACCTGGCCGGGCTGCGGCCGATGGGCCGCGCCGGCCTGCGGACCTGGCTGCTCTACGAGGCCGCCGCGCGGCGCGTGGTGCACCGCCTGGGCGGGCCGAGCCACGCCGAGGCGTCGCCCGCGCCCGGGGATCTGCCGGCCGGCTGGCGCGCGGCGCGCGCGTTCCACATCGCTCCGATCCCGCTCGACTGCCAGCGGCCGCTGGTGGCGGAGCTCTCGGCGATCGCGGGGGCATGGCTCTCGATCGACCCGCACGACCCCATCACCGAGGACAGCCTCGCGAGCTGGCGCGAGACCCTGGCGCGGGTGGACATGCTGTTCGTCAGCGACGAGGAGCTGACACTCGCGGACGCCGACCCGCGTGCCCGGCTGCGACGACTCGCCGGCGGCCGGCTGTCGTGGGTGGCGCTCAAGCGCGGCGACCGGGGCGGGCTGCTCTACGACCTGCAGGCGGATCGGGCGCACGAATGGTCGCCGCGGGTGGCGGCGACGGTGGACCCGACCGGGGCCGGCGACGCGTTCGCGGCCGGAGTGCTGGCGCGGTGGATCGCGGATCCGGCGGCCGCGGGCAGCGACGCGACGCTGCGCGAGGCGCTCGATCAGGGCGTGGCGATGGCCGCCTTCGCGCTCGAGGACTGGGGGGCGGCCGGGCTGCTGGCCGCCACGCCGCCGTCCGCGCGCGCGCGGCTCGACGAGTGGTTCGGCGCGCGGGCGCGGGCGACGTGAAGCCGCCGCTCTCGGTCGCGCGCCGGGTCCTCGAGGCGCTGGGCGACGGCCGCCCGGTGGTGGCGCTCGAGACCACGCTGGTCACCCATGGCCTGCCCCATCCGCAGGGGCTGGAGACCGCGGCGGCGCTCGAGGCCGAGGTGCGCGGCGCCGGGGCCGAGCCGGCCACCATCGGCGTGCTCGACGGCGCGGTGCGCGTCGGCCTTGCCCCCTCGGAGGTGGAGCGTCTGGCCACCGCGGCCGGCGTGAGCAAGCTCAACCTCGGCAACCTGGCCGCCCGCGTTGCCTCCGGCGATGCCGGCTCGACCACGGTGGCCGCGACCCTGTGGGCGGCGCACGCGGCGGGGATCCGGGTGTTCGCGACCGGCGGCATCGGCGGCGTGCATCGCGGCGCTCAGACGTCTCCTCCGATCTCACCGCGCTCGCGCGCTGGCCGGTCGCGGTGGTGTGCGCCGGCGCCAAGGCGGTGCTCGACCTGCCGCGCACGATGGAGCGTCTCGAAACGCTCGGGGTCCCGGTGTTCGGCTGGGGCACCGACGAGCTGCCGGCCTTCTACCGGTGCCGCAGCGGGCTGCCGGTCGACGCGCGCTTCGATGCGATGCCGCAGCTGGCGCGCGCGGTGCGCACCCACTGGGAGCTGGGACTCGGGACCGGGATCGTGATCGGCAATCCCATTCGGGAGGCGGACGAGATACCGGAATCGATCTACGCCCCGGCGCTCGAGCGTGCGCTGGCCGAGGCGGCCGAACAGCGGCTGCGGGGCCGCGCGGTGACGCCGTTCCTGCTCGAGCGCCTGCGCGAGCTCAGCCAGGGACGCAGCCTGACCGCGAACATCGCGATGCTGCGGAACAACGCGTGCGTCGCCGCCGAGCTGTCCCGCGCGCTCGAAGACGGCGCCGGCTCCTGAGCGGAGCCGGCCTGCGTCACTCCAGGACCACCCACTTCGCGGTGGCGGTTCCCGCGTCGCTGGTGAGCCGTACGAAGTAGAGCCCGGGGGGCTGCCGGCCCACGTCCCAGGTCACCGCGTTCGCCCCGGCCGGTAGCACCTCCGGCGCGCGCATCGCGACCCGGCGTCCGAGCGCGTCAAACAGCTCGAGCGTCGCGCGTCCCGGGCGCGGCAGCGCCATGCGCACGCTGACCGGACCCTCGCCGCGACCGGGATTGGGCCACGGCGTCGACAGCTCGAGTCTCGGCGAGACGGTGGTTGCCGCGACGCCGGCGGTGGCGTTGGGGTCGATCAGGAACAGGGCGTCGATCGGATTCACCGACGCGGTGGTGATGCTGGTGCCGTTGTTGGTCAAGGGATCGGCGGTCCCGAGGATCTTGCGGTAGCTGTGAGGCAGCGGCACGGTCAGCAGGTTGTAGGAGGGGTTGACCAGGACCATGCCCTTCTGGAAATCCCGGCGGTAGATGCTGGTCGCGCCCTGCTGCAGGTGGGCGTCGTCGATCCACACGTCGCCGGCGTTCACGCCGAGGAAGAACGCCAGGTTCGCCTGGCCGCTCCACAACGGGACCAGGGTCGCCTGGTACTGCTTCCAGGTGGTGCCGATGCTCACCACCCGGCTCGCCCCGGTATTGCTGGCCACCACGGTGATGTTGCGCGGCGTCGAGGCCTTGGCCCAGAAGGTCGCCGAGTAGGTGTAGCCGAGTTGTCCCCAGATCGACCCGTTGCTCGCGATGTTCACGTACCAGTCGACGGTGGTGGTGTTGGGCACCGTGACCTTGAACGAGGCGCCCCCGACCGCGGCGGTGCCGGCATCGCGCGTGAAGGTCGAGTTGATCTGCGCGGTGTTCCACCAGAACGTCCAGCCGCTGAGATTGGTCTCGGCGCCGGGATTGGTCACGGCGTCCGGGTTCGTGCCGGCCCAGATCATCTGGTAATAGGGCCCGAGCGGCTGGCCCAGCCAGCCGGTCTTCGCCAGCAGCGGGCTCGACGATCCGGTGATCATGTCCACCGCGAATTCGTCGTACCAGTAGGTGTAGTACGGCACCAGGGGGGTTCGGGCGCCGGGAACGAAGCTCGCGTAGCCGTCCCCGAGCGCGGCGCTGCCGAGCCCGAGCCGGGCGCGGCGGCAGTTGTCGGGCCAGTACTGGGCGCCGTAGCCGTTCACGATCGAGGTCGAGATGTGGTTGTTGCGTGGTGTGCGGAAGCGCGACTCCTCGGTGAAGTAGCCGCCCGGATCGTCGTACATGTTGTTGTACCAGGTGGCGCCGCCCTGGAAGGGGAAGTTTTCCCGCATCCAGCCGTTGAACCACGCCCACTTGGTGTTGGGCTCGCAGTTACCGACCAGGATCGTGGCGTTGCCGCACTTCTGGCGGAGTCGTGCCGCCAACGTGTCGGTCCCGGCGTGCCACGCGGCGTCGAAGGTGGATGGCGACGAATACCCGGCGCGCGCGAAGTCGATGCTCTCTCCCGGCGCCTGGGCCCAGAGGATCCCTTCGCAGAAGGTATCGACGAAGATCCCGTCCCAGCCCCCGCGCCGGATCGCGAAGTCCCAGAACAGCGTGGCGAGCGACTCGGCCACCACGTAACGGCCCTGGGCCTTCTTCGCGAGGTTTACGTTGGCGAACGCGTGGTTGGTGAGCCCGAATTGCGCCCCCGACTTGTTGTAGAGGAAGCCGTTCATGTCCCGCACCATCCGCCAGTAGCGGGTCGGATAGTGGTTGAACGAATCGGGGTCGAGGGACGACCAGATGTAGTGGCCGGTCACGTAGGCGAGCAGCTTGACCGACGGATTGCGCTGCCGCATCGAGCTCAGGAATTGCGGCCGGTATGGCGTGATCGGGTCCACGTCGATGATCACTTCCGAGTTCCGGGCCATCGCGTTGGCCACGGAATCGATGAGGTTGCCGTCATCGTCCATGACCGGGCTGCCGCTGCGCTTGAGGGCTCCGTAGAAGGCGAGCCGCGGGTAGTTCTGCGCGCTCACGACCGGCGGCAGGAGCGGGAGCACGGTGAGCAGCAACGGCAGACACCGCAGGAGCCGGGCGAGCTTCAAAGGGAGCGGTCCTTCGTCCGGGGGGACGGGAAACGACGGCCGCGCGACCATACGGATCGTTCCCGCGGGACGTGGGCCGCGGGGGCGGTGAACGCCAGTTGTCTCGGGGGAGCTGCGACGAGCGGGCCGAGGCTAGCTCAGCCCGCGTGAGCTCCGAAGTGAATTCTGCCTTTTCGTCCCGCGACAACCGGGCCCGGCGTCGCATGACCAATCACTGACAACTGTCGGGGGCGCGCCACGTTCGGCGCGCCGGCGGTCGCGCAACACGGTCCGCTCGTGGTTCGTAGTCCAACGTTGGTCGGAACTCTCTGGTCGCGGCCACGGGCCGCAACCAGAGTGCCTGCGCCGAAATGAGGGCGCGATCGGAGCCCGCGGGCTCGGAAGCGGCGTTTCAACCACTGGAGAGGTTCGTTCGTCCAATCCCCTCGCAACCGCGGATGTCCGACCTCCCCCTTGCAGGTCCCCCATGAAGCTCGCATTGCCCGCAGCTCTGGTCCTGATCGCCGCGATCGGCGGAACCCCGTCGGGAGTCGCGGCCGCACCCGACAGCCTCGTCACGGGCCCGGTCCAGGCGGTGCGCCTGACGGAGCCGGTGGACGTGGACGGCAAGCTCGACGAGGCGGTCTGGCAGCAGGCGCCACCCGTGACCCGCTGGCTCCAGTCCGATCAGAACGAAGGCCAGCCGGCGACCGAGCGCACCGAAGTGCGCATCGCCTACGACGACGACGCGCTCTACGTCGGGGCGAGGATGTGGGACTCGCACCCCGACTCGATCGTCTCGCGCCTGTGCCGGCGCGACCAGAGCGTGGCCTGCGACCGCTTCGTCCTGTTCCTCGATCCGCTCCACGACCGGCGCAGCGGCTACTACTTCACCGTCAACGCGTCGGGCGTGCTCGCCGATGGGACGCTGTTCAACGACAGCTGGGACGACAATTCCTGGGACGGCGTGTGGCAGGGCAAGGCCCGCCGCACCAGCGACGGCTGGACCGCCGAGATGCGGGTCCCGTTCTCCCAGCTTCGCTTCCACCATGGCGCCGCGAACAGCGCCTGGGGTGTCAACTTCCGGCGCGAGATCACGCGCCGCAACGAGCGCGACTGGCTGGTCTATCCGCCGCGGACCGAGAGCGGGTTCGTCTCGCGCTTCCCCGAGCTCCGCGGTCTCGCCGACCTCCATCCGCGCAACTCGATCGAGCTCACGCCCTACGCCACCGGCAAGGCCGAATACCTGGCCTGGGATCGGGACAATCCGTTCCGGCGCAGCAGCAAGTACACGCCGTCCGGAGGCGCCGACCTGCGCATGAGCGTGGGCAGTCGGCTCACCCTCAATGCCACCGCCAACCCGGACTTCGGTCAGGTCGAGGTGGATCCCGCGGTGGTCAACCTCTCCGACGTGGAGTCGTACTTCCAGGAGAAGCGCCCGTTCTTCGTCGAGAACGGACGCATCTTCAGCTTCGGCAACGAGGGCGCCAACGACTACTGGGGCTTCAACTGGCCCGAGCCGACCTTCGTCTACAGCCGCCGCATCGGCCGCTCCCCGCAGCGCGACGTCTCGGACGCCGACTGGTCCGACGTCCCGTTCGCGACCCACATCCTCGGCGCGGCCAAGATCACCGGACAGCTCGCCCCCGGGCTCAACATCGGCACCATGCACGCCGTGACCTCGCGCGAGACGGGCCAGCTCGACTACGGCGGCGTGCGCATGGACAAGGAGGTCGAGCCGCTCTCCTACTACGGCGTGTTCCGCGGCCTGCGCGAGTTCAAGGACCGCAGGCGCGGTCTCGGCCTCATCACCACGTTCGTGCGGCGCAACCCGGAGGA
>WNFL01354856.1_pt2 | contig 13986 bp, 11 predicted proteins | sample 5400361 | NCBI WGS metagenome assembly WNFL01 (sample SAMN13153351, study PRJNA577476) | soil metagenome | isolation source: 40 cm soil on Douglas fir-dominated hillslope | place: USA:California | collected 2013-09-17
TGCACGGCGGGATTCTGCACGTCGCCGGCAACATGCTCTACCTCTGGATCTTCGGCGACAACGTCGAAGACCGCATGGGTCACGGGCGCTTCCTCGTGTTCTACCTGCTGTGCGGCGTGGCGGCGGCGCTCGCACAGACGATCACAGCGCCGGATTCACTCGTGCCCATGGTGGGTGCCAGCGGTGCGATTGCCGGCGTGATGGGGGCGTACTTCGTCCTCTACCCCAAGTCGCGCATCGTGACGCTCGTCCCGCTGTTCTTCTTTTTCCAGATCATCGAGGTGCCCGCAATCCTGTTTCTCGGCATCTGGTTCCTGATGCAGTTCGTGAGCGGCCTCGGATCGATCGTGACCGTCGCGGCGCGATCGACGGGCGGCATCGCCTTCTGGGCACACGTCGCGGGATTCGTCGCGGGGATCAGCGGTGTCGTGGTGTTTCGACGGCCGGAACGGCAGCGCGTCGAATGGTGGCACGACCGGTAGCTATAGCTCAGCGAAGTCGGATGCCGACGGCAAACAGCCGGTAGTCGTTCTGTTTTCCAAACTGGCCGTTTGGATTGACTCCGTAGTACGCCTTTACGATCACGTCAGGCGCGTTCTTGTGGCCGAAATCGCGCAGACCGATGACAAGCGACGGTGAGAACTGGCTGCTTTCCTTGCGCGGCCACTGCTTCGAAAAATTGAAAATCGTGCGGAGACGCGCGTCGAACGCCACATACGCGTGCACGCCGTGCGTCGCCGCGGGCATGAACTGAAAGCCATATGCCGGCTCGTAGTTGCGCGTCGACGGCAGAATGCCGGCGTGTCCGTGAACGCCGGGACTGTAAAACCCCGGGTGTCCCCACGAGTCCAGCGTCCACAGCGTGCTCAGACGATGGGTGAGCGTTCCGAACCGGTATTGCCGATCCCAGTTCACCCCAACTTCCATCGACTGGTAGTTGACGTCGATGCGGCGGAAGCGGTCGCCATACATGTCCAGGGCATTGATGACCGCTTCGTCGCTCATGTGATCGCTCTCGTGCTCCACTTCGACTTTCATCGCGAGCTGATCTCGATCCGTGACGCCGTAGACGACCTTGCCCGCGAACGCGACGTGATAGCCGTTGTTGACAATCGGCTGCTGATCCTCCGTGAAGTCGAGCACGAAATGCGAATCGATCGGGAGCCACAGGCCGACGCCCCAGCAACCCTTCTTGACGCGATCGGAGTGATCGCCCTTGGCTACGGCGAAAATCGGAAGCTCTTTCCCCAGCGTGACGTCCCACACTTTGTGTGTGCCCGGACGCGTCATGAATTCGGAAGGACGGCTCAGTCCAAAACCAAGCAACTGCATCTGTGATTCGCGTGGGCTGGCAGGGAGCGGCTGAAACCAGGGCCGATCTTCGAATCCCACGATCGTGACCGGCTCCCCGTCACATGGAGCGGGCGAAGGCGTGGCCGTTTGTGCCGCGGCTGCAGCGGGCAGACACACGACCGCCGCCAGAACCAACGATGCGAATGCGGTCACTTTCCTCCTATGGCGCGCGCCGTGCGACGCCCAGCATGAGTCGGACCAACGGGCTGGTTGCAAAGCGCGGAGAAAAGTGCGGAAGATCAGTTCGGCGTCATCGCAGGGGTGTTTCGTTACGGCGACAGCGCTGTGGTGCGCACACCACAGCGGACGATGACCTCGCCGTTTTTCGGCAGACCGACGGAGGTTAACCGCCGCCGACGATCTTCAGTAGCAGATCCTGGGCCGGCTCGAACGACGGCGCGACCTCGAGCGCCGCGAGCGTCTCGCGCTTCGCATCCGCGCTCTGTCCCCCCAGGAGGTACGCCTGCGCCAGGTCGTAGTGCGCCACCGCGACGTCGGCCGGCTTGGCGCCGAGCGCCGCGCGGAACGCGCGAACCGCCGCCGGCGCGTCCTTCCGCTGCAGCGCGGCGCGCCCTACCATCGTCTGGGCGTGCGAGTCGAACGGGTCGGCATCGACCACGCGCAGGTAGGCGGCGGCGGTTCGGGCTGCGTCGCCCATCGGCTCGAGCAGCTGCGCGCGCTGGCGGGCCGAATCGACGTCGTTGCCGTCCACCTTCAGGAACGCGTCGAGCGCCTGGATGGCGCGCGGCACGTTCTTCTGCTCGATCGCAATCTCCGCGATCGTGACGTGCGGATTCTGCTTGCCCTGCAGGGCCGGCAGCAGCTGCCCGGCCTGCTCGAGCGCGCGAATCGCTCCGGCGGTGTCCCCCGCCTTGCGGCGCGCGTCGGCGAGCCGCATGTGGACGACGAAGCTGTCGGGGTTCGCCTGCGCCAACGCCGCGAGCTGGTCGGCGCCGGCGTTCTGCGGGACGTCGACCTTCTTCAGCGCCTTCCGCAGCGGACCGAAGTCACGATCGAACGCGGCGTCGAGGCCGGTCTGCACCTGGTCGATGCCGACGCCGTAGGTCTCCTTGAGCGCGGCTTCCGTGTCGATGCCGCGGCCGAACGAGCGCACGAAGGCGTGCAGCTTCGCCTCGCCGTAGGTCTTCACGAGGTAATCGACGACCTGCGATGCCTGGTAGTACGACAGCACGATCAGCTCGGGATCCTGGAAGCCCTCGTTGAGATTCCTCAGCTTCAGCGGCTTGCCCTGCTCGAGCGCCTGCGCGAACGGCACCGTCGTCTCGCGGCCCCAGTCGGGACGCGCCTGCGCCTCCTGCCACACCGAGATGCCTTCGGTGAGCCACCGCGGCACGCGGTTGTTCGACATCTGCAGCGTGATGACGTGCGTCAGCTCGTGCCACAGCGTTTCCTGCCAGCTGAACTCACCGGGCGGCCGCGCCTTGGGTGAATCGAACACGACCACTTGTCCGAAGCAGACGCCGAGCGCGCCAATCATGCCCGGCAGCCCCATCGTGCGGACGGCGAAATCGTCGTGCTTGGGAAACATCTCGACGATGATCGGCCCCGTCGGCTTGAAGTCCCACTGCTTCGAGAGCTTCTCGATCGACTCCTTTGCGAACGGAACGACATGCTCGCGCATCACCGGCGCCTCTTCGGCGCTCATCCGGACGACGACGTCGCCGTCGCGGATGGTGACGAACTTGTCGAGCGAGTCCATCATCGACAGCAGGTTGAAGGTGACGACGTCGTACGGGTCGCCCTTGAACGCGCGCTCCAGCGCGACGCGCGCGCCCGGCTCGTCGCCGGTGCGCAGCAGCTGCAGGCCGAGCGCCGCCGATGCGCCCGCGTTCTCGGGCTCGGTCGCCACGGCGCGCTGCGCGAAGTCCGCCGCCTCGATGTAGTGGTAGTTGTGCGACGCCACCTCCGCGGCCAGGCGATAGACCTCGCCGTAGCGCGGGTTGATCTTCAGGATGTCGGCGATCTTCGCGTCGAAGTCGGCCTTCCGGTCCTCGAGAAAGGCGATCGCCGCGTCGATCGATCGCGCTTCGAGGCTGTTCGGGTTGACCGCGAGCGCCTTCCGCAGCGATTCCTTCGCGTCGTCCCGTTTGCTCTCGTCGAGCGCGAGCTGCGCGATCAGCACGTGCGCCGGCACGTAGCTCGGGTTCATGCCGAGGGCTTCCTCGATGATCTGGCGCGCGGCGGGTGGATTGGTGTCCGCCATCAGGCTCGCCATGTCGATCTTCGCCTGCACGTTGTCGGGGTCGGCCATCAGCGCCGCCTGGAACGACTTGGCGGCGTCGGAGCGGTTGTACTTCTCGAGGAACAGCTCGCCCCACCCGATGTTGGCCGCGACGTTGTCGGCCGCCAGCGAGTTGGCCTGGCGGAAGTCGGCGTTGGCCTGCTGGAACTGTCCGAGTGCGCGCTCGGCCTCGCCGAGACGGACGAAATCGGCCGCCGTGGTCTGCGGACCCGTATTGATCAGCCGCTCGAGCGTCCGCGTCCCCTCGGCGCGCTTGCCGAGATAAAGCTGCAGGCGCCCGAGCTCGAGCGCCGCGTCGCTGCCGGGCGCGGCTGCCGCCGGCGCGGTCAGGAGCCGTTCGGCCTCGGCGTAGCGGCCGTGATCGATGTCGATGCGCGCGCGCAGCGCGACGGCGCGCGGGTCGGTCGAGGTGCCAAGGAGCCTGGCGGCCTCGTCGTAATGACCGAGATTGAGCGCCTTGCGCACGGCGTCGAGGCCCTGGTCGCCCGCGCCGGGGCGCACCTGCGCGCCGACCAGCGCGACAATCGCGATGAACAGCACGCAGGAGATCAGAAGCTTCTTCACGCGCTAAGTATAACGGGATCCCAGCGCCCTCTCTTCGACGGCGATCCGCTTCCGCACGAGCAGGGCGAAGGCAATCAGCGAGATCACGCCGGTGGTCCGGGCGCCGACCATCATCGCGAAGCCGGCTATCTCACCGAACACCGCCGCATAGTTGGGATGGCGCAGGTAGGCGTACGGCCCCGTCGAGATGAGCGGCACCCCCGGCAACACCAGAACCCGGTAGCTCCATCGCCGGCCGAGCGCGGTGATGGCCCACAGTTTCAGGATCTTCGCCGCCACGAAGAGCGCGAAGCCGGCGATGAGCAGCACATCGGGCGACGGCCCGGCGAGCGCGCCTTCCGCCGCCATCAGTACGAAGATGCCTGGATAGACGAGGGCGAGCGCGCGGTAGGGGTCGCCGTGCGGCTCGGTCGCGCCGCGCTGCCGGAGGAGGCGTTCGTTGGCGCGCGACCGCTTCAGCTCCGCGAGCATCATCACGATGACCGCGGTGAGCGACACGAGCGCGATGGTGATCTCAGGACGCATGCCGGGCGAGCTTCACGTCGCCGGCGAGGCGAACGAGCATGCGAACGGGCGCCGGCCACCCTCGCGCGAGCGCCGATGCGACGGCGACACCGTGCGGTGAGCCGACGAGCGCGCGAAGGCTGCGATTCATCCGCCACTTCGCGCCGAATTCCCTCGCCCGTGCCGCCTGGAGGCTCGTGCACGCGGCGACGCCGGTGGTCAGCTCCTCGAGCGCGGCCTCCGCGGCCAGCTCGCCGCCCCGCAGCGCGAACCGCAACCCGTCACCCGTCATCGGATCGATGAAGCCCGCCGCATCGCCGGCCAGCAGCAGGCCCGGATAGCCGACCGACTTGCAGTCGACCGCCAGCGGGCCGAGCGAGCTGACGTCCGACACCTGCCGCGCGCGCGCGAAGCGTTCGCGCAGGACCGGGTCCTCGCGGACCGCGTGCTCGACGATCTCCTCGGTATTGACACGCTGCGCGCGGAACGTGTTCCGCAGTTCGCGCACGACGCAGACGTTCACGACGTCGCCGGGCAGCGGCGCGATGCCGATGTAGCCGTCGGGGCGGATGTGCATCTCGCCGTGCGTCGAGAGGCCGTCCACGTCGATGAAATACGCGCCGAACGCCCACCGGCGCGGCGATGAGGCGTAGTGCGTCAGCCCCATCCCGAAGGCGATCTTCGAATGGCGGCCGTCGGCGGCAATCACGACCCGCGCGTGGACGTCCCGGTCGTCGCCGCTGGCCGCGACGCGGACGCCGATGATGCGCGAGGTGTCGGTGGTGATGAGCGGGGCGCGGACGATGATGCCGGGCTCGAATGTCGCCCCCGCCGCGGTGGCCGCTTCGACGAGCAGGATGTCGAGCTCGCGGCGGGTCGCCGCGACGCGCACGCCGTTCGGGCCGCTGATGTTCATCCCCGTGACGGCCATCGCGCGCTGACGCACCGGGCCGGCGATGCCGAGCCGATCGAGAATCGACAGCGTTCCCGGGTTCAGCGTGTCGCCGCACAGCTTGTCGCGCGGAAAGCGCGCGCGGTCGACGAGCCGCACGGTGACGCCGGCGCGCGCCAGCACGAGCGCCGCGATGCTGCCCGCCGGCCCCGCGCCGACGACGAGCACGTCGGGCGTCATGCGGCAGGCCGGCTGAAGCCGGCCTCTACGAACCGTACGCAGGGGGCGGCTTCAGCCGGCCCGTCCAAGGACCAACGCACTGTTTTTTGACCCAAAACCGAGGCAGTTGCAGAGCGCGGCGTCGATCTCGGCGCGTCGTGGCGTGTTCGGAATGAAGTCCATGTCGCAATCGGGATCCTGGGCGTCCAGGTTGATGGTCGGCGGCAGGATGCCGTGACGCATCGCCAGCGCCGTGGCGGCGACGCCGGCGGCGCCGCTCGCGCCCTGTGGATGGCCGATCATCGACTTGGTGGACGAACCGGGCACCCGATCGGCGTGCGCGCCGAAGACGCGGCGCACGCACTTGGACTCGATCGTGTCGTTCAGCTGCGTCGAGGTGCCGTGATAGTTGACGTAGCCGATGTCTTCCGGCCGGCGGTGCGCCCGGCCGAGCGCCATCTCGATGCAGCGGATGATCTCGGTCCCGTCCGGATCCATCTGGACGCGGTGGTAGGCGTCGCAGGTCGATCCGTAGCCCTCGATGCGCGCGTACGGGCGGACGCCGCGCGCCAGCGCGCGGTCCTCCCGCTCGACGACGAACATCCACGCGCCCTCGCCGAGGACGAACCCGTCGCGCCCGCGGTCGAACGGCCGGGACGCCGTATCGGGACGCTCGTTGTAATGCGTGGAGACGGCGCGCATCCGCGAGAAGCCGAAGATCATGCCGGGCAGCACGCAGCCATCGGTCCCACCCGTCAGCAGCGCTTCGTACTCTCCCGCGCGAATCAGCGACGCGGCGTAGCCGATGGCGTCGGTGGAGCTGGTGCACCCGCACGACAGCACGTGGCTGATGCCGTGCAGGCCGAGCGAGATCGAAATCTCGCTCGAGACCATGCCGCAGATGCCGACGGCAATCGCGTACGGCGTCACGTGCTTGCCGCCGGCGGTGAAGAAGTCTTCGTACTGCTTCTCGCCGATGTCGATGCCGCCGCCGCCGCTGCCGATCAGCACGCCGGCGTCCGGCTCGCCCGCGCGAAGCCCCGCGTCGCGCCAGGCCTCGCGCGCCGCGATCACGCCGAACAGCGCGGCTCGCGAGTAGCGCTTCGGATCCGCGCGGCCGTCCGACCCGTTGTCGCCCTCGAGCGCCGCCGCCGCCTCCGCCGAGACCGGCGGCACCGACGCGGCGACGCGACAGGGATAGGCGGAGGCGTCGAACTGCGTGATGGCGCGCGTGCCGCTCACGCCGCGGCTGACGTTCCGCCAGAAGCAGTCGCGCCCCGCGCCGAACGGCGACACGACGCCGAGCCCGCTGATGACGACGCGCGGCAGGCCATTGGACTGCATGTGGTCACTATAATACCGGCCGTGCACTCGACCGGCGCGGTGCCGACGCCGCTGGCCCGACCCATCGCGATTGGCGGTCTCGTCTTCTTCGTCGACGCGCTGCTCTACTTCGCGTACCGGTACGCCGTCGTCTTCGGAGGCGTGGTACCCGGGCCGATCAGCGCGCGCGCGATCGCGATCGACGTCGTGCTGTTCAGCATCTTCGCGCTCCATCACAGCGTCTTCGCGCGCGACACGTTTCGTAACCGTATTACGCGGATGGTGGGCGCGCTCGAACGATCCACGTACGTGTGGATCGCCAGCGCGCTGTTCATCGCGACCTGCGCGTGGTGGCAGCCGGTTGCGGGCGTGGTCTGGCAAATTGGTCAGCCGGCCGCTCGATGGGGCATCCAGGCGGCTCAGCTGGTGGGCGTGTGGATCGTGTTGCGAAGCGCGTTCGCCATCGATCTCCTGGAGCTCGCCGGCGTGCAGCAGGTATGGCGCGTCCGAAAGGACGCGCCCTACACGAGGCAGGGTGGGCGGGTCCTTTCGGACCCGGATGTAGGGCGGGTCCTTTCGGACCCGCCGCCGGAATTCAAGACCTCTGGCCCGTACGGATGGGTCCGCCACCCCATCTATTCCGGCTGGTTCCTGATGGTGTTCGCCGTCCCACTGATGACGACCACCCGGTTCGTCTTCGCGGCGACGAGCAGCCTCTACCTCTTCGTCGCGATTCCCTTCGAGGAACGATCGCTGCGCCGCTCGTCGAGCGGCGCGTACGACCGTTACATGCGCCAGGTCCGGTGGAAGCTCCTGCCCCGCGTCTTCTGACATGAGCCCGCGCGCCGCGGCATGGCTCCTGACCGCGCTCTTCGCCCTCGCGGTCTCCGCGAGCGTCTTCCGCATCCCCATCCAGGTCTCCGACAGCGCGGAAATTCTCGAGTCCGTCGATGCCACGCCGTCGGTGACCGCCGCGTTCGTGCAGGGACTCCAGGCGTCGCGCACAATGCTCCGGCCGATGCGGCAGACGGTGACCAAGACGCTGCTCGCGGTGGCGCACGCGATCGGCGATCGCTACAACCTCGTCTTCCGCGGGTTCCACGCGGCCGCGGCGGCCCTGCTCATCGTGCTCTTCACGTACGTCGCGCGTCCGCGCGACTGGAGCGGCGTGGCGGCTCTCTGTTTCGCGATGCTCGTCCTCACCGGCCTCCACACGTTCGGCGGCATGATGCGCGAGGCCTATCCCGTCAACCACTTTCTCCTGATCGCCATCTACGGCCTGGCCGCGTTCGCGCTCGCCGAATCGCGCGGCGGCATCCTTGTCGACGCCGCCGCCTGCGTCATCTTCGTCGTCGCGTCGCTGACGCTCGAGTCGGGGCTCGTCGTCCTGGCGATTGCGATCGCCGCGCATGTCTCGGGCGCGCGCGGCATCTCGCGCAACGCGCTCGTCGCGATGGCGGCGCTCGCCGCCGGCTACGTCGTGCTGCGCGTCGCCGGCCTGCACATGGTCGGCAACACGGTCGGCGAGCGTCAGACGGGGTTCGGCACCGAGATGCTCACGACGAGCGAGCTCCGCGCGCGGTTCGGCGGCACGCCCTGGCTGCTCTACGCGTACACGATCGTCTGCTCGATGCTGACCGTGCCGTTCTCGCAGCCGGTGGCCGGCCAGTGGACGGCGTTCGCGCCGTGGGATCCGCTGGCGCCGCCGCTCTTTTTTCTGAACGACATCGGCACCTCGCTCGCCGCCACCGCCGTCATCGCGTGGTACATGGCGAGGCGGCGACCCCCTGACGGCAGGCGCCGCTGGCTCGACCCGGCGCCGCTGGCCATGCTCGCAACGCTCGCCGGCAGCGCGGTGCTCTCGTACGCGTATGCGAAGAGCGAAATCATGAGCGCGGCGGGGGTGTTCTACGCGCTCGTGACGTATCTGGCCGTCCGCGAGCTTGCGGAGGTGCTGATCACGAAAACACGCCCCTCGATGCGTGCCACCGTGGTGCTGGCGGTGCTCTTCGTGAGCACGGCGTGGGGCTGGCGCGCGATGGGGCTGCAGTACCGGCTGCAGCGCGGCGCCTTCGAGGCGCGCAGCGAGTGGGTGCTGCGCATGCCGCCGTACAACGGTCCACCCATACCGTCGTCTGCCGCACGGCTGACGCCGCGGCTCCTCGATGAAGCGCTCCACCGGGGGCGGACGAACCCGTATCTGCTCTGGCCGCCCTACGCAAGGCTGTGGGGAGAGAACTAGGTGGTTCGTGGTTCGCGGGTTCGTGGTTCGCGGGTGGTGAATCGTGATTGATCTGACCGCGCGACGGTTTCGCGTGCTCGTGACCGCCGCGATTGCCCTGCCGGGCATCGTCGTGGCGCTGTTGACGGGACTGTCTGGCGTTTCCGCGTTTCTGGCGGATCGGCCGCTGATCCTGGCGCCCGTTCCGCGCACGGCAGCTGAGGCCGCGGGCAACCGCGACGTGGCGGACGTGGTCGTCATGTCGGAGGCGACCGACATGGACCGGCCGGCGCCCGCGCGGATTCCGCTGCGGCTGCACGAGCCCGCGATGCTGACGCCGCTCGAGGCGGCGGTCGTCAGCGAGCGCGCCTACATGATTCGCCTGGTCCGCGACCGCGGGGCGCGGCTCGATGCGGAGCGGCTCCGGACGCTGCGCTGCATCGCGCAGGCACGGAAGGATCGCGGCACGATCGCGTACCTCGCGGAGATCGATGCGAGCCCGCTCAATTGTGACGGGGTGAAGATTCCCTACTAGGCGGACCTGCCCGTAGGCGGACCTGAAGGTCCGCCTCTACGACTACTGCCAGCTGCCCGCTGCCCACTGCCCGCTGCCAGCTGGCCCGCTGCCTGCTATTCGTCGTAATCCTCCTGCGGCAGCCCCTCGAGCTCTTCCAGGAAGATCAACGCGCGGTGCGACGGGATCTCGAAGCGCTTGCCGCACGTCTTACAGGTGACGTCGTCGTCCACCCGGACCAGATGATCCTTGACCTTTTCGAACATCGCCCGATCGCGCGCATCAGCTCCGCCGGGAACCTGCGCCTTCCGGGTGCGGCGCAGCCAGCGGATGGTGTAGTCGTTGGTGCGCCGGCAACGCGGACACTGGAAGCGCGCCGGCCTCTGCTCGGGCTTCTCGGTAAAGAACAGTCGTTCGTCCATGGGTTTCTTACTCGGTATACTAACCGAGCGCGAGCCGGCTCCGACTCGGCCGCCGTTGCTGCAATGGCCGAATCGACGCCGCCGACACTACCGTCCGAGCTTCCGGTCCTCCCGCTTCGACGTACCGTCGCGTTTCCGCTGACGCTTCAGCCGCTTGCGGTCAACCGTCCGGTGTCGATCGAGAGCGTGAACCGCGCCCTCGGGTCCGATCGCCTCGTGCTGCTCCTGCTGCAGCATTCCGAGGCCGACGACCCGACGCCCGACGACGTGCACCGCGTCGGCACGGTGGGCATCGTCCGCCAGATGGCGAAGGCGGGGGGCGGCATCAACATCATCATCGAGGGGATCGCGCGCGTCCGCGCGGACACCGTCACGCGGACGGGGACGTCGATGCGCGCGCGCATCACGCCGATGCCCGAGACCGTCGAGCGGACGCTCGAGGTCGAGGCGCACATCCGGCGCGTCCAGGAGCTGATCGAGAAGGCGCTCGCGCTCGCGACCGGCCTGTCCGAGGAGCTGCGCACCGTCGTGATGAACATCGACGACCCGCTGCGGCTCGTCTACGTGCTCGCGACGCTCATCGACATCAAGCCCGAGGAAAAACAGGCGCTGCTCGAAGAGAAGGACCTGCTCAAGAAGCTGCAGTCGATCGAAGGCGCGCTCTCACGCGAGATCTCGCTGCTCGAGATGAAGAGCAAGATCGAGTCGCAGGCGCAGCAGGAGATGACCGACGCGCAGAAGCAGTACTACCTGCGCCAGCAGCTGAAAGCCATCCAGCAGGAGCTGGGTGAGGGCGAGGGGAACGAGCTCGCCGATCTCCGGCAGCGCGTCGCGGACGCGAAGCTGCCCGAACACGTCAACGTCGTCGCGATGCGCGAGGTCGACCGCCTGGCGCGGATGGGCGCGGCATCGCCCGAATACCAGATGCTGCGGACGTACGTCGACTGGCTGCTCGACGTGCCGTGGTCGGTGACGACGCCCGACCGCCTCGATCCAGTCGAAGGGCGCCGCGTCCTCGACGAGGATCACTACGACCTCGAGAAGGTGAAGGAGCGCATCGTCGAGTACCTCGCGGTGCGCAAGCTCAAGGGCGACATGAAGGGGCCGATCCTCTGCTTCGTCGGACCGCCGGGCGTCGGCAAGACGTCGCTCGGACAGTCGATCGCGCGCGCGATGGAGCGGAAGTTCGTCCGCATCTCGCTCGGCGGCGTCCGCGACGAGGCCGAGATTCGCGGCCACCGCCGCACCTACATCGGCTCGATCCCCGGCCGCATCGTCCAGGCGCTGAAGCAGGCCGGATCGATGAACCCGGTGTTCATGCTGGACGAGATCGACAAGGTGTCGCCCGGCGGGTTCCAGGGCGACCCGTCGGCCGCGCTCCTCGAGGTGCTCGACCCGGCGCAGAACCATTCGTTCCGCGACCATTACCTCGAGATTCCCGTGGACCTGTCGAGGGTCCTGTTCATCGCGACGTCGAACCAGCTCGGAACGGTTCATCCGGCGCTGCTCGATCGGATGGAGATCATTTCGCTCGTGGGGTACACCGAGGAGGAGAAGGTGCACATCGCGCGCCGGTACCTCCTGCCCCGCCAGGAGCAGGAGCACGGTCTGCCTCCGGGCGTCCTGGAAATCACCGACGCGGCGTTGAAGACCGTGATCTCCGACTACACGCGCGAGGCCGGCGTCCGCGGCCTGGAGCGGCAGCTTGGGGCGCTGGCGCGGAAAGTCGCGGCAAAAATCGCGATGCGGCCGTCGGACGCGGGTCCTCCGGACAAGACGGTCATTGACAAGGATCAAGTTGACGACTACCTGGGGCCCGCGCGGTTCAGGAAGGAAGTCGCCTTCCGCACGTCGCGGCCGGGCGTTGCGACGGGCGTGGCCTGGACCGAGACGGGCGGCGACGTCCTGTTCATCGAAGCGACCTTGCTTCCCGGCGGAAACCAGAACATCATTCTGACGGGCCAGCTCGGCAACGTGATGCAGGAGTCGGCCCGCGCGGCGCTCAGTCACATCCGATCGCGCGCCGAGGAGCTCGGGATCTCGGGCGATTTCCTGGCGAAGCACGACCTCCACATCCACGTTCCGGCGGGCGCCATCCCGAAAGACGGTCCATCGGCCGGGGTGACGATGGCGACGGCGATCCTGTCGGCGGCCAAGAACGAGCCCGTGCGGCAGGAGGTCGCCATGACGGGCGAGATCACGCTGAGCGGCCTCGTGCTGCCGGTCGGCGGAATCCGGGAGAAAGCGCTCGCCGCGCGGCGATTCGGCATCAAGACGTTCGTCCTCCCGGCGCTCAACGAGCCAGATCTCGTGGAGCTTCCGGAGGAAGTCCGGCGCGACATGACCTTCGTGCCGGCGGAAACGCTCGAAGAGGTACTCAAGGTCGCATTCGAGGGATCGTTAGTGCACAAGGCGGCGGGCCAGTAGCTTGGCGACAACATCGGCACTCGTCTTTTACGTATCCGGGCATGGCTTCGGCCATGCCGCACGCTGCATCGAAGTCATCAACGCGGTTCTCGCCAGGCGTCCCGAGACGCGCATCGGCGTGCGAACGGCGGCCCCGCGGTGGCTGTTCGACCTCACCGTCAAGGGCAAGATCACGTTCAGCACCCTCGAGACCGACACGGGGCTCGTGCAGATCGACGCGCTGACGCTCGACGAAGCGGATTCCATCCGCCGCGCGTCCGCGTTCCACAGCGATCTCGTGACGCGCGCCGCGAGCGAAACGCGCGTGCTCCGCGAGCTCGGCGCCGGCATCATCGTCGGCGACATCCCGCCGCTGGCGTTCGCGGTCGGCGGCGCGTCGGGCATCCCGTCGATCGGCCTGGGCAACTTCACGTGGGACTGGATCTACGCGGACTACCCGCGCGTGCGGCTCGCGCCGTCGCTGCTGCCCGCCATCCGCGGGGCGTACGGGAAGGCGTCGATGGCGCTGCGGCTGCCGATGAGCGGCGGCTTCGAGAGCTTCTCGAACGTCAGGGACATCCCGTTCATCGCGCGGCACGCCACGCAGACGCGCGAGCAGGTGTGCAAGACGCTCAAGCTGCCGGCCGACAAGCCGATCGTGCTCGCCTCGTTCGGCGGCTACGGCCTTCCCGGGCTCGAGACCGACGCGCTGGCGAAGTTCAAGAAGTACACCGTCGTGACGACCGCGAACCTCCCGCTCGGGCGCGCGCGCAAGGAGATGCCGGCCGCCGAGCGCAAGGGGACGTTCATCAGCCTCAACGAGGAGTCGATGTACGACGCGGGCGTGCGCTACGAGGACCTGGTCGGCGCCGCCGAGGTGGTCGTCACCAAGCCGGGCTACGGCATCATCTCGGAGGCGATCGCCAACGACACGGCGATCCTCTACACCGCGCGCGGCCACTTCCCCGAGTACGACGTGCTCGTGGCCGAGATGCCGAAGTACATGCGCAACGCGTTCATCGGCCACGATGACCTGTTCGCGGGCAAGTGGGAATCCCACATCGACAAGCTGCTGGCGCAGCCGAAGATCAAGAAGAAGCCGGAGACCAATGGGGCCGACGTGGCCGCGGAGGCCCTGCTGAAGGCGCTCGACAAGCCGCCGAAGAAGCCGAGGGGGAGGCCGCGCGCGAAGGTCTGACCCGGGCGGGCAACCACGAAGGTCGCTGCGCGACACGCACGAAGACCACGAAATTCACTGGGTCGTACGGGACTGGGCCGTAGGGGCCGACCTTCAGGTCGGCCCCT
>WNFL01399244.1_pt1 | contig 13985 bp, 23 predicted proteins | sample 5400361 | NCBI WGS metagenome assembly WNFL01 (sample SAMN13153351, study PRJNA577476) | soil metagenome | isolation source: 40 cm soil on Douglas fir-dominated hillslope | place: USA:California | collected 2013-09-17
AACCCCTGGAGGAACAAACCCTGAACTACCGGCAGTGGCTAGCAAGCAAAGGCTGGAAATTCCGAGCAGGCAGGGTTCTTATCCTTGATGAAGCACAATTATCGTATTGGGATAAGACGCTGTGGCTCGAAGGATTGAAAACCATTGGTTCAAATACTCCTTACATGGTTATCTTGTTTGCCAGTTACGGTAGTGCCAGCCGGAATCTCCTCTCCATGACTACTTTTAGAGTGCAAGAGGGACAACTTGTTGGCCTTGCTCGTGGCCGAAGCTCTTCGGTCGGACTATTGCTTACAGAAGAAGAAGCGGAAGGAGTCGCGAAGAAAAAATTCCCGGATCATCGATTTGACAAATCACTACTCGAATACGTCTATGATCTTACTTCCGGGCACGTAGGTGCTTATTGTGATGCCCTCGAGATGGTTACAAAACACGGCGTGAGTGCACAATCAGCCAACCTGGAATATGAATGATAACGACTCCAGTCATACCGTGAAAAAGACCGGAACAGCAAATATGCCTACGAGGACTTTATTCTCCATTTTGAGATGGCGGATTTCCTTCAGGGACTGTACGACCATGGTGTATTCAGTAGGGGACTTCCAACGCGGGGTGACCTCAACACCGACAAATATGCGAAGAGTCTACTCCAAGTTCTCGAAGCACCTGGGCACTTTGTGATAGTAACTGAGGAGCAGGAACGTGATACGAGCGATCCACTTCGCCAGTGTCTCGAAAGAGGATGGCTGTTCAGCGAATGTGATGATGAAGAACAGATCAAGTATCGATTCGCATCTTCATTGCATGGACTATATGCAAAATGGCTCTTGCTAGAGAGCGCAGATCCCTCCACAGCCTCCCACAACGGCTGGAGATAACTATCCCGGGGGTAAATAAATCGGGAATAGGGTACGAAATTATCATAACAGCCAGTGGGTCTACATATGATTCCTCCACTGATACTATACGCGAATGCTCGGACTCTATGGCAACTATTCCTCAGATACTCCACTGTAAAATAGCGCGATAATACAGGCATTTTAGCCAGCAATTCATTGATTATTCAATAATTAATCCATAAATATTACGACTGTGTTTACGTCCTATTGTTGAGTATTTCATTACTAATTAATTCCGGATCTCCATCCCACCATATCATGTAAAGCTGCTGCCTGATCCTTTACAACATCCAGCACGTTTCCCACGGCTATCTACATAACATTCAAGTGATCGTACGGCCCTTAATATTCCACGCGTCTGCCACAATGTCAGTTGAAAAAATCATGGATTATTATTTGTCTATCTTTTCCCAAGCTATTCCTGATTTATTTACCCCCGGAACAGTTGCATTTTGCATATTTCCCTGGCCGGCGGCCGGCCGAATGGAAAGATTGTAAGGGTTCTCGGGGTCTCCGAGGCCGGGGGCACGCGAGTGCTTCGGGCGCTTGGAAGGAACAGGGAAGAGGGTTTCACAGGGTTTCGGTGGTCATGCTCCTGCCGTGGATATAAACAGGCCCTCAAACTCAGCTGTTGTGTTCCCACCTGACCACCCCCCCCTTCCCGTCGCCGTCGCCATCAACCAACACCAACACCAACACGCAGCCTTATGGCCCCCTTCAAATGGTGCTCAGCCGACGTTCTCATTTGTCTCACACCACTTCTCCTCCTCGAGTTTAATATCGCACGACTTGCGCTGGGTCTGTGCGACGGCGATGAGCTGGCACTGGATTGCATGTATGTGCTGCTGAAGAGTTTGCCTGGTCAGTTGTACTCGGTAGCAAAGGACCCCAGATTTGAGCTTCCTTACACTTCCATCTATAGGCGTCCAATCAGTCGAGCCCGCTTTGATGGAGGGCGTAATTTTCCAAGTTTGGAAAGAGGCTGGGTCGCCCTCTATAATCCCTCGGGACCTACAATCGATCACCAAAGTGACTGAGGTAGATCCTAAAACGACTCCAAGATCGTCACCACCACCACCGCCTGCTCCCCTTCCTCTACACAAACAGACCACGTTCAGGGCGTTGCCCAAACGCCAGACCAACCTACCAATAGACGATGCGATCACCAAAAAGTATAAAAGACGGTCCTCACAGTCTCGTACATCTAAGACCCAGACTCTTGTCGTCGCCCAAAAGGCCAAAGTCCTCAAGCGACGCACTGTACAGACGAAGACCGGCCCAGTGACACGCCCAGTGACACGTTCGGTGACCCGCAGTCAATCGATTGCAACATCTTGAGAGCAGTATTCGACATATGCCGCATCCCGCTTACGCGGGGATGCAAGTGCTCAAAATCATGGACCATCCATCATCCATCATCTGCCTATCTGTATTGTGCTGTCATCAGAGGTTGCCTATTATCGCCCCTCTTATTAGCTGTTCATTTCGTGTTTGTAGAGTCTACTGGTGTACCGCTCAGTGGGTTTTTGCCATGTAGTCGTTTCAGAATGGTAGTGCTAGAATTCCAGAAGAACGCGGCTCTATATAACAGAGGGATATGATAGAGTAAGTCGGTATTATGGTCATTGCTCCGGTGCTGGTATTGTTGACACCGCCACCGACTTTCCCTCGTCTGGGAGGGCAAACACATAGCTCTCTGCTGTGCCTTCGTGATACGTGGGAACAATACCCTGTTCGTATGCTTGTGCATATTCGTGGCCTTCCGTAAACTGTTCTGGAGTCTTCTCCACCACCGGTCTCCATTTCTTGCGCGCACGCAACACAGACAAGTCGCGCGTCGCTGTCGGGTCATATGTCTTGAGCGCAGCTTGCTCGAGGTTGTAGCCCCGTTCGAGTTCTCCGGGTGTGAAGGTCGCGCCGTACATCTCCGCCTCGAGAACAGCGAATTGGGTCATGATTTTATGCTCCGCACGGAGTGCTCGGTATTGCAGGACGGCGGCGTGATACGCGTGTGTCAAGGGGAGACCGTGCGCGGTATGCAAGTTCATCGTAAACCGTATGGCACTAGAGGGGTGTTCAGTAAACAATTTAATGAAGGAACGAGATCTCGAGCTTGGTGACACCACGATCTCTTGGGTTGTGAGCAAGGAATCGCATGCTATTCGTGTAGCGCTCCGTAAATCTATGAAGAGAGTGAAGAAAGACTCACTCTTCTGGGTCAGGGTTCCGCCCACGCTGTCGTAGACGGGTCCAATCATTCCCTCTTACAGGGTGCTCCTGTTCTATTCTCTCTTTCTCAGAGAGTGACTTCGGTCGCAAGGCTTCAAAAGGGTGATCCTTGAAGAAGCGATGTCGAATACGGTCCTCGAGGTAGAAAATAGGCATAATCTTGAGTGACTGACGCTTTGGAGCATCTGCAGGACCTCTTGGGGGCAGATCAAACTCCGAACGCTTGACATTTGAACGTGGCGGCAAGGGAATCGGTGGAAATTGCGCGACAGCCGAGTACCAGAGTGGTTCTGTCTTCAGGAGCTGGCCTTGTAGCAGCCTCGTAGTGGCTTTGTGTACTTGTGAAGCTATTCGTCGTCCCATGCCACCGTCCGAAGTCCCCGACGCGTCCGCCGCAGTTCAAGTCGAAGTGCAAAATTTGACGGGACAAACTTTGAACCCTAGCCTTTCAGCCTGCCAGTCACTATGCCCTCTGTTACTCTCAGAAAGAAAAGGCCAAGCGAAGCCATTGTTCAGAACGGCGTTAAACCCAAGAAGATTAAGTTTGGAGACGATGGAGGAGCAAAAACCGTAGCTCCTGCACCGGCAGTATCCGCGCCAGACGAGATCGACTTCCCCAGAGGAGGCGGGTCTTCGTTTACTCCACTTGAACAGAAGGCGATCCGCGCGGAGGCCATTAGGGAGGCCGACGCGGAGATTTTCAAGGTAGGATAATGGCGGCGTAGTTTAATTGCCCTAATGCTTTCTACAGGAGCAGGACCGAGATGTCAAAAGAGCAAAAAAGAGGCTACGGAATGGCCAAGTCAAGGAGGCATCCAAGAAAGCAACCAAAACCAGTGGAGAGTCGCTGCCTCGCATTGAACATCTTAACTACAAGGTCCGTATGCGCTCAATAGTTTATCGTGCGGACACCGATGCGTTTTGTAGCGAATTGCAGTTGGGATGCGCATACTCGGTCAAGTAATCGAGATCTATCCATCGCACGTTGTCATTTCCCTCCCGAACCAAATGCTCGGTCATATTCCACTCCCACAAATCACAAGCCAGCTTACGGAGCGTATTGAGAATCTACCCGAAGAAGGAGACTCCGAGGACGAAGAGAACGAGAGTGGAGACGAAGAAGAGGCTCCGGAGGCTGCTGCCAAGCGCATACCCGAATTACAGGACATATTCAGGGCTGGGAAGTATGTCCATACTATCGTAACCACCGTACATGCCGCTGGCACCACTGCTCCAAACACCAACCTCGTCAAACCCAAGAACGATGCGGATCGAGGGAGCAGACGGATTGTCTTGAGCACTGTACCGAAGGAAATCAACGGGGAACTATCTGGAAAAGATCTCGTCGCGGGTTATGTAAGTGTCGCTCGATCGCGTGCGTCAAAAGCACTCAAAATGTTCTCAGGTGGTCGCGGGAGCGGTGAAGAGCGTGGAGGACCACGGCTACGTTTTAGACCTTGGAATCGATGATGTTTCGGGCTTCCTGTCCTACAAGGATGCAAAGAAGGGCCCGTGGGGCAAGAAGAAACTCTCAATCGGCTATCTTGTCCAAACCTGCGTCCGGAACATGTCGCCCAACGGCAAAGTTTGCACGGTCACCACCGAGGAAAGCACCATTTCTGTTGCCAAGGTCGGCTAAGCAGCGCACTTTCATACCCTGTAATTGATTTTCCCTTTCAGATGACCCAACTCGCTTCGGTCGAATCAGTTCTTCCAGGTCTACGCGTTCGAGGCCTGGTCACTGGCATACAACCTGGTGGTTTGAATGTGCAGGTTCTGGGCTATTTTGCGGGAACGATCGACTTGACTCATCTCGGCAAGGTTGATACTTCGTCCCACAAAGTCGGTCAAAAGGTTGATGCGAGAATCCTCTGGGAAATACCAGAAACCAATCCACGCCAAATTGCGCTCTCTACGTTGCCCCACGTTTTAAACCTCGCTCCGTCGAAGGTGCAGGGCGATGAAGAAAAGCTGGAGGATACTTACCCGGTCGGAGCGATTCTCGAAGGGTTGAAGGTGGTAAGAGTCGAAGCGGATCGGGGAGTCGTGGTCGCTATTGGAGATAAACCGATCGGATTCACGCATGTAAGTGTACAACATCTAAACGTTCCACCACGTTTACGCCTTATCAGATTTCAAATGTTTCAGACGAGCATGTTCCGACGCTTTCTCCTTCCTCTGGCCTCTGGAAAGTTGGTACAGTCCACCGAGGTCGTATCATCGGTCATTCTCCTTTTGATGCTCTACTCCACCTTTCCTTCAAACAAAGCGTCCTGGACCAAAAGGTTTTCAAAGTCACAGATGTCCAAGTCGGCCAAACGATCAAGGGCACCGTCCACAGCTTGACAGACTCCGCGTTATTCGTCGCTATTGCCGGAAATATTCATGCTGTAGTCTGGCCAAATCACTTTGCAGATATACGGCTTAAACATCCGGAGAGAAAGTTTAAAGTTGGAGGCTCGATCAAGTGCCGGGTCGGTGTTCTCCACCTTCAAACTCGCACCTTACCAACGAAAACTTTAGGTGCTTGTTGTCGACCCAGAGAAGAACCGCATATGCCTTACTGCAAAGAAGACTTTGCTCGACTCCCAATTACCCATCATTGCAGGCATTGCAGACGCGGAAGTTGGCGCCTTGGCACACGCTGTCGTGTACAAGGTCTCCGAGCGCATGCTTTCCGTCGAGTTCTTCAACAACATCAAGGGTATTGTACCCCTTCGCGAAGCGACGTGAGTCTAGTCCTCTCTTGATATTCAACCTCTGGATTCACCAGCTTCGTTCCCCAGTGACACAAATCCTCGCTCGCTTGAGGGGATCTTTGCGGTTGGCCAGCCAGTCAAGCTGCGTATCCTGCAAGTGGACCAAGCGACGTCCAGAATTATTGGCAGCATAATCCAGGCAACGAAACCGTCTCCAGCAGTCGAGATCTCAAAGCTCGAAGTCGGCCATACTGTGACCGGCCCCATAACGGTCATTGACATCCATCAGGACAACGTCGTTCTTGAACTGCAGCCAAAGGACAGCGTGATTAGGCTCAAAGCACTCATTTCCCTCGCCAATCTTGCCAACTATCGGGGAACGACTGTCCTGCAAGCCCGAACATCTTTGAATGTTGGGCAAGAAATTAAAGAACAGCTCGTTCTGGTTTCGAAGAACGTCGAAAAGGCGCTGTTGATTGTGGCTGTCAAACCTCAGGAAAAATCTAAGGTTCCAAATGGACGGACAAGCGCTGGTGGGGGAAGCCTGAGGATTGGGGATATAAAAGTTGGCGTGACTATCCCAGGACTTGTCATCAGGCATCACCCCAAAGGATCTACTGTCCGTTTAAGCAAGCACGTCTTCGCGACACTCTATCCAACCGATGTATGCGACAATTTCGAAACTGGGAACCCATTCCCTGCGCTAGATTCTGTTATCAACGTCGCCATCCTCACAGTCGACGAGAGCAACCAAAAGGTCCTGGTTTCTACGAGGCTATCCAGGATTAACCTAGCTCAAGCCATTCCCGTCGTTGATCGTGAAATTCCTAGCTTAGGTGATCTAAGTGTTGGAGACGAGATCAGAGGATTCGTCAAGTCCGTCGCTGATCATGGTGTTTTCGTGTCCATTGGACGAGGCATCGACGCGAGGATCCAGATTAAGGAACTTTTCAATGAGGTAAGTTGTCTGCTAGGATATCCTTGCTAGTCTTCATACACCCTTCCAGTTTGTGAAGGACTGGAAGTCACGCTTCCAAGTCCAGCAAGTCGTCAAGGGTCGAATTCTCAAGTGAGTTGCTTTTACATAGGCTTCAAATCATCTCACACGGAATGCCCAGCGTCGACCGTGAAAAAGACCAGGTGGAAATGACCCTACGGTCTGGGGACCTCAAGGCACTGACCGGGGCAATGACACTCGCCGATTTTACGCTCGGTCAAAAAGTTGACGGTGTGATAAAAAAAGTAGAGGACTATGGGGTGTTCGTCGAGATCAAAGGCACCAAGATTAGCGGTCTCTGTCACAAGTCTGAACTTGTGGATTCGAATGGCCCTTCGATTGCGGAGACACTCAAGCTTCTCAAACCGGGCGACTCGGTGCGAGCGATTATCCTCAAGGTTGATTGTGAGAAGAGGAAGCTTTCCTTCGGACTCAAACCGTCGTACTTTTCCTCAGATGATCTTGCTACTGGGGACGAAAATGAGAATTACGACGAAGACTCTGTTGAGTCCGAGAGTGAAGAGGCGCAGGAGGATGAAGATATGGCGAGTGATGCAGAGTCGTCCACGGATGAACGTGCTGTATGTTGAAATTATGGTAGGTGATCCAGGACTGAGTTTTTCTAGGTGATCGACTTGCAAATGCCTGGTGACAGTGACCAAGACAAGGGTGAAGAGGAAGATAGCCCACCTTCGCCGGACGTTAAAGGGTACCCAGAGCTTCCGATCTCTTTGAAGCTATCCGGAGGATTGCTCCGCAGCAGATCAGGACGCTGCTATGGATACGCAGAGCGAGTTGGAGTCGGAGGGTTCCGACGACGACGAGCCGGCAAAGAAGAGGAAGAAGAAGCGGCACGAGATCGAGCATGATTTGACCGCGAACCTCCACAACCGCACACCTCAATCCTCTGCGGACTTCGAACGTCTCCTCCTCAGCTCGCCTAATTCCTCTTTTTTGTGGATCCAGTTCATGTCTTTCCAGCTCCAGCTCTCTGAAATTGAGAAGGCGAGAGAGACTGGCCGACGAGCCATACAAACGATCAACTTCCGTGAAGAGCAGGAAAGACTCAATGTCTGGATTGCTCTCCTAAACCTGGAGAATAGTTATGGTACAGAACAGACACTCGATGCTGTATTCAAGGAGGCGTCTCGAGCCAATGATTCGAAGACTGTTCACCTGCGACTGGCCTCTATTTTGGAGGACACACAAAAGGTCGAGGTAGGTCACCCCCCCCTTAGTGCTCAAATAGCTTCTAAACAATTCTCAGGCAACAGAGGAACAGTATCGAAAGACTTGCAAGAAATTTAGCAAGAGTTCCAAAGTCTGGTCATTGTTTGGGGAATTTTGCATGAAACATGGCAAAGTTGATGAAGCGAGGAAGCTTCTTCAGCGTTCCTTGCTGAGCCTCGAGAAACGAAAACGTGGGCTGATTGGTTGATATCTTTTTTTTTTTGCGGACACTGACTGTCGTATAGATCTCAAAACGATCTCAAAGTTTGCTCAGGTGGAGTATAAGCTCGGGGATCCCGAGCGGGGGCGAACAATATTTGAAGGCATCGTTGATACCCATCGAAAGCGCCTGGACCTGTGGAGCATCTACATTGATATGGAAGCCGGCCAGCAGAACATTCAAGCCATCCGGTAAGCATTGGGTAGAGGGAGGCATGAAAACGTTGCTCACATCGCTCACAGGGGCATCTTTGAGCGGGCATTGAGCCTTAAAGTCTCAAAGAAAAAGGCCAAGTATGCTTTTCAGACTCTTTGATAAACTACATGATCTAAGAAAGTCCCCTAGATTCCTTTTCAAGAAGTGGCTTGAGCTCGAGAAACGAATGGGGGATGAAGCAGGCGTCGAGAACGTGAAGGACAAGGCCATTGAGTGGACACGAAACGCGGCGAAGGGAAGGGAGGAGCAAGAACAGGATTAAGTTATAGCAGATGATTAAGGACGCACATGGTATAGCAGATCATGGAGACTGGCTATGAGTAGAACAAATGATAAATCCTTAAGGAATGACGATAAGTTGGCGCAAACGAATTTGCCGAACAGGCAAGATGGATATGACAGAGAGCAAGAGACGTTCAGAAGGGAATAGTGGGATTTACAAATATGTACCAACCCGGCGTCTTCATCGGCCGTAGTCGTTACTTAGCGGTCGGGCCAAGCGTCGATTCCAGTCGTCGAACTGGTTTTCCATATCTGAGCTGAGGTTACTCGTAGGTCGGTTCAATGAACTACTTCCGTCGCCGTAATTTGAGGATGGTGGATGGTCAACCTCGAGCAGCAGCTCTATCTTGTGGGATAGCTGCTCGTTGTCGTGCTTGAGAGCCATATTCTCGCGTTGCAATTGTTCTGCCAACGATGCATCACCGCCTCCTCGAGCGACCTGGAGTGCGCCTTGCAAGTCTTTGATATCGTCCTCGAGGTCATCAATTCGGAGAAGCCGATCCTCAGCCTCCCGTTGCAGCGAATCCATCTCCCTTCGTACGCGGTCGACGTCCATCTGCGACAGGTCGAGTCTTCGGTGGAGATCTTGATTCTCTGCAGTGAGACGCTGAATCTGCCTCTGAGCATCAACCACCTGGCCACGAAGTGCAGACTCGTGGCTATCCTCCGATAGCGGCGTTCCACGGCCATTGATGCGTCGTTGACCATCCGCAGAACCGGAACGGTTATCAAGCTGCTCTTTCAACGCCTGGTTCTCGGCTTTCGCCTTTTGCAACTCGTCCTTCAGTCGACGCAGCATCTTCTCGGTGCTCCTGCAAAAGAAGGGGGGGAGGGGGGTCAAAGGAGTATCAAGTCAACGCATTGAAGCCTTACTTGACACACATAACGGCTGTCCGGTAGTCCTGCTCCATGATTTGCAGGCGCTCCTTTGAGTTACCCTCAGCCTCAGCCAGTTTGCGTTCAAGTTCGACCACGCGCTCATCGCTCTCACTTGACCCATCAGCTTGCTCCTTAGTGCGCACAAATTCATCCTTGAGGGCCTTGACCTGGCTCTCCGCCGCCTGCTGCTGTTGCCTGGCATTTTGGAGCTCACGGGAGAGGGACTCTTGTTGGTGTGTCCGCTCAGCAAGTTGCGTTTCGATTTCGTAGAGTCGCACCGGGGCGCCACTGCTGCTCGCTGCAACTTCCTCCTCGTCGACCATAATCCCGGTGTCAGCGAGATAGTTGCGGAAGGTCTTGAGATGTAGCTCCTTCTCAGAGACAGTCTTGAGGTGCTGACGGATTTCGGCTTCACGGTCGGATAGGTCCTTTCGCAACTGGGCACTGTCGGCGTTTATAGTGGAAACTTGGGCGCGGAGGCTTGAGACTTGATTTCGGAGGGAGGAGTAATCCGTCTCGAGTGCACGGCCTCGACCGCGTTGATGGCTGAGTTCGGCTTGCATCTCATCGATCTTCTGGTTGGCCTCTCGTAGCAAACTCCGAAGTGAAGCAGCTTCCAACTCGGCCACCTTTGCCTTCTCCGCCTGGGCACGACCAACTCGCTCCTCATCCGCTTGAAGATCACGATGGTAGTCGAGCAGTTGCCCTAAGGAGCCGGTAGTGAGGGCACGGAGAGTATCCGCCTCCTCGCGTGACTTTGCCCAGGCATTCTCGACATCCCGTAGTCTCTCATTGGCCGCATTAGCCTCCGCAACTCGGGTCTCAAGGTCATGATTGAGCTCCGCAACGTCTGCCTGTAGCCGTGATACCTGCTCGTTGGCCTTCTTCCACTGCTCCTCAAGTTCGACTGCACGGCCACTAGCGGCGGCAATGGCAGATTGAGCCTGGCTCAACGCCTTCAGGTGCTGATCCCTCGATACCTTGAGTTCGTCCACTTGCGAACTAGTCGTCCGCTCCTCGGTATCCTTCAACTCCTGCGCAGACGTCACTCCCGTCAGCTTCTCCGCCGCTGTGCGGTATGCTGCACTCGTTTCATCGTGCCGCTCAAGAACTGGGCCTCAATGTCCGCAGCCCGCTGAGTGGCCTCGATCGCCTTCTCCTCAGCCTGTTCCCGCAACCTCGACTGTGTAGCCAGCGATTCTGTCAGGTCGGCAATCTTGCGTTCCAGCGCACTCCGGTCCCCAGCAATCCTCGACAATTGCTGTTCCAACTGCCCAGTCTTGGTGTTGTCCAATCGTGCCAACTCGTTCCGGTTTCCAGATTCGTACGCCGCCAATTTCGCTCTGCAAAAGGCGGTCTCCTCGATTGCAGAGGTCTTCGCCCGCTCCGCATCAATTACCCGCTCAGATGCAGCACGTGCTTGCTCAACCATTATAGCCTGTGATCATGATAATTGTCAGTACTAATACGATCGGAAAGGCCTCCTCAAGTGGCCAACGAACCTGCATTGCGGCCCTCTCCTGCCTAAACTTAAGAACGATATCGCTCAACTTTTTAGCATCCAATTCTCCCCCACCCACCTCACCCATGAGGCTCTCCTCACCCTCAAGGTCAACAACCGTAAAACCGGCCAGGATGGCTTTAGTGAGCGCAGCCTTCATTGATACCTCCCGCTTGCGCAACCCTTCGAGCTCAGCCTCCTTCTGCCTGAGCAGCTCAGCGCTGATATTGCTCATCGAACCACCCCGCCCGTGCCCGTGCCCGTGCCCGTGTGCGCTGCCTAACCCTGCGGGTGACGAGCGTCCGTTGGGCACGCCGTTGGGAACCTTGCCGTTTGCGTTATAATAGAATGCATCTTGTGGTACAGGAGAGTTCCTTCCCGTACTGCTAGTCGCGCGTTGGACTTGGGGCGGAAGCCCATTCAAGGTGGGGGACATTGCTCGTTGTACCGCAGCTGGGGGCTGGAAGTTTGCAGGGGCAGCAGTGGCGGGTATGGGACTCTTAGAGCGTATGGCCTCTTGCTGTTGCTGCTGGGACGGGGACATGACCCTCTCGCGCACACCGCCGCCATCGGTCGAAGTGCCCTCAACATCGCTCTGAGCTCCACCACCGCGGACATCCGCCAAGTCCCTCGTTGTATTAGGATCGCGCGGCGGTCGTACAGGCCCTGTCCTTGTCGCCGCGTTGGGGAGTCCCGATCCTGGAGCGCCTGGTCCTGGTCCTGGTCCTGGTGGCGCCCCCGGGGCAGCAAACGGTTGCATCTGCGCCCCATTGATGGGTCGCATTCGCGATCCATTCGTCGGGGACATGGCACGTTCGTCGCCCGAGCCCATTGCCACAGGGGACATGGCGCGTTGACCGGGCAGCCCTTTTAGCTTTTGTGTCTGCGCGCTGGACGAACCAGGGGGTCGATTAGTCTCGGGGTAACGGATATGTTCTGTGATTAGTCCGAAGCCTGTCGGTCAGCGGGCGGGAGGTCAAAGAGAATGGCAAGGAAGGACGCACTTGTGTCGAGAACGTGGACGAGCGCCGGGTCGTCCTGTCTCGTTGCAGAAAAGGATTCACCGCCGAGGACGAAGACGCGGGAGCCTGCACTGGCCATAGAGTGGCCGGATCGTCCATTTGGCGCTGGACCCATATTCTGAAACATGAACCATCGCTGGTCTGCATAACACAGTTAGAGATGGATACCCCGCGTTTCACTGGCGAATCGACACACTAGTAATCTTGAAAGCAGCCAAATCCCCAAGGTCCTTGCCGTCAACACCCCGACCACCAAAGACGTAAATAACATCGTCGACGAGCGCCGCAGCATGCCCCTCACGGGGTACGGGGATGTAGCCTATGCAGGTGAGCTCCTGCCAAGTACGCGAATTGACATCGAAGGCCCAAGTGTCGTTGTAATGATACGATCCATCTGTACCGCCGAATCTAACAACCGGGCGTCGGGCGTCAGTCAGCTTTAGCACACATTTTTGACATTTTGACAGCAGACAGCTGTGGCTCTGCCGATCTGAAGCGGGAAATTTTGGGAAAAATGGGGACGTACATGTACAGAGTATCATTCAGCGCTATCGTGACGTGACCGGTTCGTCGTGGTGGGGGTTCGTTGACCGGCTTGACAAGATCCCAGAGCGGTGTCGATTTTACTATTGAGGGCGGATGCACCGGAATCACTCAGCATATGAACGAGGATTGTCCCAACGAGGGACTCGAGGGAAAGAGAAAGAGAGAGAGAGAGAGAGACGTACGAGTATTGAGATCGAAGCACCAGAGATCGTTGAGGAATTCGCCATCGACTTGGCCACCGAAGACATAGAAGCGGCTGCCACACATGGCAACGGAATGCCCATAGCGTCCAGCAGGTGCAGCGCCTTTGGTGGCCACGCGAGTCCACTCCCGGGAGCCAAGATTGAGGAGATAGAGACCATCGTCCTGCTTGTCCGTGTCGTGGGTCTTAGTATCGCCGCCCCAGACGATGAGGACACTTGATACAAGGGCAGAGGCGTGACCGACACGAGGAGGAGGGATCTCTCCTGTGGTCTGGACGAGCGTGGCAGCGAGATCTCGGGTGTTGAAGGTGTAGAGGTCATTTTTGACAGTTTCGCGAACGAGGCCTCCGAAGAGGAAGAGTTCACCGGTCTGGGATGCGACTAGGGGGAGGGAGTGGCCGTATCGGGGGAAGGGGGAGGGTGAGGGGCCGGCCTGCGAAGGGGTTCCAGGCGGGCTGACCAGGGATAGACGGGTCGCTGAGGCTGCACAGAGTTTGCAGTAGAGGGACCTGATAGAGGAGCTGGAGGGCCATTGGGACGAGAAGAGTCCTGGTTGGGACTGTGAAGAAGATTGAGAGGGGGCTTCGTTGAGCGACGGAACCAGAAGGCAAAGGGCATGGGTAGGTATAAGTGTAGACAGGATAACCTGTCCTCGAGACAGAGGCAGTCAAGCTAAGCTCAGGGAAAAGCGAGCCATGCGCTATCCTGCCTGCAGCGAGGCGGAGGAATTCGCGGGAGAAGGCGCAAGTGGGTTGAGCTTCTTATATACTAGGGTATTATAGAGGGAGGAGGTATTCACTAGCACAACCTAGGCTAGGATACTTACCTCTCATTTCGATCCCTTGGCTCTTTTGGGGCGGTGGGAGCGGCGGGGCCGGGGAACGACTGCTGCTGGGTCTGCTGGGTTTGCTGCTGCTGCTGTTGGATCTGCTGCAATTGGAGCAGCTGCTGGGGGGAACCACCACTGTCACCACGTGTCTGGGAGAGTGCAGCCGAGGGGTTATTTGCGACAGTTACATTGGATGGGAGGACGGTGGTGTTTGTGGTCTGGCTGGGCTGCCT
>WNFL01425375.1_pt1 | contig 13985 bp, 15 predicted proteins | sample 5400361 | NCBI WGS metagenome assembly WNFL01 (sample SAMN13153351, study PRJNA577476) | soil metagenome | isolation source: 40 cm soil on Douglas fir-dominated hillslope | place: USA:California | collected 2013-09-17
CGTGTTCGCGGCGGCATTGCTCGCTGCCGGCGGCGCCGGTGCGCTGGAGTCCGCCCATCCTCCGCTCATCCGTGCCGCGGCGGCGCGCCGGTACGCCGAGGTCCGCAAGCTCATCGGGAAAGGTGCCGACCCGAACGTCCGGGACAAGTTCGGCCGCACCGCGCTCGAGATCCTTCTCGCACGCGGAGCGCCGGCCGAGCTGCTCCGGCTCCTGATCAGCCACGGCGCGGACGTGAACGTCCAAGGAGAGTACCTGACGCCGGTCGGGACCGCGATCTACTACTGCCACGTCGAGGGACTGGAGTTGCTGCTCCGCGAGGGGGCGCGACTCGACATCCCGGTGGGATGGCAGCGTCCCGGCGTGAAGGAGTTCGCGTCACGACACGGCTGTCCAGCGGTGCGGGAGATCATCGAGCGTGCCGCCTCGGCGTCGCCGGAATGCACGCGATGAGGTGGACGCGGACAGGACTTGCAGCGCTGGGTACCGCGATCGTGTTCGTGACCGTCTGGTGGTTCTCTGCGGGCGCGCTGAAGAGATCTCTCGACGATGCATTCGGAACGCTCTTCACGCCGGCCGTGGTTGCCGCAATCGCGCTCTCCTCCCATCCGGACGACATCAACCCTTTGATTTACTTCCTTGCCCTCGTCGTCCAGGCGTTTGCGATGGCCTTCCTACTCCTGGCTACATTCCATCTGCTCGCCTCCTTGCGCCGGAGGAACCGGGCATGACCGAAGGAGCCGAAACTTTGGACCGCAGCGCGCCGGCCGATAGTGTGCAGCAATGACGACGACCATGAGTCTCCGGAACCTCGCGCTCGCAATGGGCCTGAGCGCGGTCTTCGCCGCGGTCGGATACGGGGTGGGCGCGAGCCGCCCGAAGGCGGCCGGCCCGGCGTCCGGCGGCGGTCCCTCGGTCGTCACCTTCGAAGGCGGTGGCGTGACCGCCGAGGAGCTGCGCGTCGCGATCGAAGAGCAGGGACCGCTCCTCCGCGCCAGCCATGCGCAGCCGGAAGCCCTGCGCAGGCTCGCCCTCGAGCTGGCCCGGCAGAAGCTCGTCGAGCGGGACGCGGAGGCGAAAGGGTACGACCGGGCGCCGGAGATCGTGCGCGAACGCCGGCGCGCCCTGGTCGCGCTGTACCTCAAGAGGGAGCTCGAGGAGCAGCAGGCGGGCAGGACGTTCAGCGAGGGCGAGCTGCAGGGATGGCTCGACCAGCATCGAAGCGAATTCGCGCACCCGGAGCGCGCCCGGATCGCCGACCTGTTGCTCGTCGCTCCCCCGTCGGGCAAGGAGCGCGAGCGGAAGCGCGCCGAGGCGGAGGCGCTCCTCCGCGACCTGCGCCGGCGCGCGCCGCACGACGTCTACGCGTTCGCCACCGCGGCGCGGGGCCGTTCGGACGACGCGGCGACGCGCGCAGCTGGCGGCGAGCTGCCGCTGGCCACGCGCGAAGAGCTGGAAGCCCGCCTCGGCCGCGAGGTGGCTGAGGCCGCGTTCGCGCTCCGCGCGCGGAACGAGCTGGTCGGGCGGCCGATCGAGACGGCCGCGGGCTTCCACCTCGTCCAGCTCGTCGCGCGTGCGGAGGCGACGGGCGCGGACCTGGCGTCGCTGCGGCCCCTGGTCCGCACCCGCCTCGCCGCGGAACGCCGCGCGCAAGCCGAGGCTGCGCTGTACGCCGGGCTGGAGGCGCGCGGCCGTCTCCAGGTCGACGACGCGGCGCTCGGCGCGGTGACCCTGGCGCCGGCGAAGACCGCTTCGAGGTAGCCGCAGCCCCAGCTCGTGACCACGATGGTGCTCACCGGTGCGATCCATGTCGCGCCGGTGGCTTGTCCTGGCTCGCCGTTGGGGTAGCTTCGCTGAATGGGTGACGGAGCTATCCGCGCTGCAATCCGGGCGGTGAGCTCCGTCCAGCTCGTGCGCGCCGTTGCGATGGCAACCGTGATCCCGCTAGCGGTGCTTGCGGGCCAGGCAATCGCGGACCCGGCGGGCGTCCGCATCGACCGGTCGTGGGTGTTCGAGCGCGAGGAGCACCAGTGGCGCCGCATCCCGCCCGAGACGGGGGCGTCCCATGACGCGCAGGCTGTCTTCACGGTTTTCTTCCCGGGCGGCGAGCTCGCCCAGGTGAGCGGGTGGGTCTTCCGCACCCGCGCGGGCCGGGTCTCTCTGTGCATGGGATGCGGCTTCGCCGTCTGGCGCGGCACCTGGACGCGAACCGGCACGATGGTCAAGACTCGCCTGGTGCTGCGGTCGTCGGCGATTCAGCAGCTCGATCCGGCGACGAATCAACCCGTTCAGCCAGTTCGCGAAGAAACGTGGACCCTCGAGGATGGCGGCGCCCGGGGGCCGGGGCGCCGGCTGATCACTCCGGACGGAAGGCACGTTCCGCTCTCGCCGCGCTTCGACGACTTCGAACGGCTGCAAGCCCTCGCACAGCCATAGGAAGCGCTCGCCTACCGCGGCTTGTCGCCCCACAGCTCCGGCGGCGGATCGGCGTGGCCGTACTCCCAGCGCGCGCGGCCCTCGGCCACGTTCCAGTCCACGTAGGTCTGCGGCGCCTGCTTGTGGACCACGGTCAAGTTGCTGCCTTCCGGGTTCAGCTCGACGGATGCGACCTCGAGGAACACGCGCTCGACCTGCCGGGGAGATGTCGCCGATGTAGCGGAGGGGCGGCCCGCTCATCCGAGCGGATTGAGCCGGCGCACGTAGAGCGCGTCGCCGCCGAGCGCGAAGCCGTGCTCCTCGAAGAAGTCGTGCCGCTCGTCGCGCGCGCCGGGCAGGCGCAGCTCGATGCGCCTGCACCCGAGCGCCTGCGCGCGCCGCATCGCCTGGGCGAGGAGATCGCTGCCCACGCCCTTGCCGCGCTGACCCTTCTCCACCGCGAACACGTCGATGCAGGCGAGCCGGCCGCCGAGCTGGAGCTGCGGCCGGTGCGAAAGCGTCAGGAGGGCGAACACGCTGGCGTACGAGCTGGCGTGGTGCGCCACGAAGGATTCCATCTCCGGGTGCTGCACGACCCAGGAGAGGACCGTCTCTTGATCGGCCTGCGGCACCACCCATCCGTCGCCGGCGAGGAGCCGGAACAGCGGGTCCTTGTCACCGCGCTTGAGCGGACGGATGCGGTAGTCCTTCCCGGGAGCGGGAGGCGGTCGCGACACGACGGGAAGTGCCATGGGATTAGTCGACCACAAAACGCGCGCTTGGGTCCAGCCCCCGACTACTTCTTCGCCACGGCCGCGGCCAGCTCGGAGTCGATGAGCTGCTTGAAGGCGTCGATGGGCTGCGCTCCGACCAGCTTCTTCCCGTTGATGAAGAAGGTGGGCGTTCCCTCCGCGCCGACGGCGCGGCCGGCGGTCATGTCGGCCTGGATGAGCGCGGCGCTCTTGTGCGCCTCGATGGAGGCGTGGAACCGCTTCATGTCGAGGCCGAGCTTCTGAGCCACTTCGTCGTAAAGCGCGGATCCGAGCTGCCCCTGCTGCTTGAACAGCGCGTCGTGGAACTCCCAGAACTTGCCCTGCTCGTGCGCGGCCATCGCCGCCTCCGCCGCGGGCATCGCGTTGGGATGGAAGGAGAGCGGCTGGTTCTTCCAGGCGATGCGGATCTTGCCCTGGTACTCCTGGCGTAGCTGCTGCAGGGTCGGCTCGACCCGCCCGCAGAAGGGGCACTGGAAGTCCGACCACTCGACGATGGTCACCGGCGCGTTGCGGGGGCCCAGCACCGGCGCGCTGCCTACCTCGATGCGCGCGGCGACCTGCTCCTCGGCGTGGCCGGCCGACTGCACGTTCTGGGCGACGAGCGCCTCGTACAGCTTCTCCGGCTTCGCGCCCTTCTTCAGCGCTGCATCCGCCTTCTCGATCTGCTCGTCGATGACCGGCTTGAAGGTCTCGAACGGCACCGCTCCGGAGACGACGCGGCCATTGACGAAGAACGCGGGGGTCCCGTCGGCCCCCACCTGCGTTCCGTACCGGGCCTCGGCCGCGATGGCCGAGGCCATCTCCGGCGACTCCTTGTCCTTGCGGAACCGCGGCATGTCGAGCCCGATCTGCTTCGCCCACTCCTCGTACTTCGCCTCGGACAGCTCGTTCTGGTGCTCGAAGAGCAGCTTGTGCATCTGCCAGAACTTGCCCTGCTTGTGCGCCGCCATCGCCGCCTTGGCCGCGGGCAGCGCGTTGGGATGGAAGGAGAGAGGCTGGTTGCGCCAGACGAGCTTCACCTGGCCCTTGTACGTCTCGAGGATCTTCTGGACGGTCGGCTCTGCGCGCTGGCAGAACGGGCACTGGAAGTCGGAGAACTCGACGATGGTCACCTTGGCTTGCTTGGCACCCGTCCACGGCGAGTCAGTTCCCAAGTCGACGTTGCGAGCCGTCGGGGCCGGAGGAGGCTGCGGCGGCGGAGCGGGCGGAGCCGTCTGGCCGTCCTTCACCAGCGCCTCGTACAGGTCTCTTCTTGCCACTCCCTTGGCCAGCGCTGCGTCGGCGCGCTTGAGCGCCGCGTCCACCACCAGCTTGAACTGCTCGAAGGGCTGGGCGCCCGCGATGCGCTGCCCGTTCACGTAGAAGTAGGGCGTGCCGCCGGCACCGAGCGCGCGCGCCTGCGCCTGGTCGGCCTCGACCTGGTCCTTCGCCTCCTGGGAATCGGCGTCGCGGTGGAACCGATCGAGGTCGAGCCCCAGGTCGCGCGCCATCTGGTCGATGCGGTCGGGCTTGAGCCCGTCGGGCGTGCGCGCGATGTTCGCCTCGAACAGCTTGTCGTGCATCTGCCAGAACTTGCCCTGCTTGCCGGCCGCGATGGCGGCGCGCGCCGCGTACGGCGCATCGGGGTGCATCGGCAAGGGATTGTGCTTGAACGTCAGCCGGAGGTCCTTCCCGTAGCGCGCCTCGACCTGCTTCACCACCTCGACCGCGCGACCGCAGAAGGGGCACTCGAAGTCGGAGAACTCGACGATGGTGACCTTGGCCTCCGGGTCTCCCTTCACCGGGGACGTGCCGACCGCCACCTTGTAGACGGTCTCGGAACCTGGGGGGAGCGGCTGCTGCTGCTGGGCCGCCGCCCGGGCCTCCGCCCGCAGCGGAGTGCCTACCGAGCCGCCCGAGTGCATCTGCAGCCCGACGAAATAACCGACCGCCCCGCTCACGCAGGCGGCGACCGCGACGTTCCAGGCGTTCTTCACGTTTTCAGCTCTCCCCGGCCGTGCCGGATTACACCCGTCGCCTCGAAATAGAACGGTCGCTCTTGCTACTGCATTCCGCTCCCCACCGCGAGCAACGAGCCGGTAACTTCATACCTGGATTCCGTAGACGACGTGCGCCGCCCTGGCCAGGAGCGCCTGCGTCAGCCGCGCGGCCGAGGCCTCGTCGGCGCAGAGCGCGGTGAAGCGCAGCAGGGCGCCTGAAGCGTCCACCTTGAGGAACTCGACGCGGGGCGGCGGAGCCGTGCGGTCCAGGCCCGGCTCCCCCGCCGCCACGCCGAGCAGCGCCTCCATGGCGGCTCGAGCATCTCCCTTGGGGGGAACCAACACGTCGGTGCGAGCGATGCGGGAGACCGAGCCGAGCGTCAGGTTCTTGATCACTTCGGTGGAGAGCGTCTCGTTGGGAACGATCATCCGCTTGCCGTCCCAGAGACGGAGGATGGTGAACAGCAGCGTGATGTCCTCCACCGACCCGCGCTCGCCGCGCAGCTCCACCTCGTCGCCGATGCGGACGGGCTGCGAAAACGCGATGGTCACGCCCGCCACCGCGTTCCCCAGCGTGCTGCGCGCCGCGAAGCCGACGATCAGGCCCGAGATCCCCGCCGAGGCGAGCAACCCGGCCGAGAGGACGCGCAGCTCGGGGAACTGCGCCAGCCCGATGGAGATCGCCACCACCCAGATGATCGCGTCGAGGATGCGACGGATGATCTGCAGGCGGGGTCCCGCTCTGCCGGTGCCTCTCCAGCGTGCGGTGGATGACCGAGTTGACGAATCGGCTGAGCAGCGCCGCCACGGCCAGCAGTAGCGCCACCACCACGATGCTGCGCGGATGCAGGTCGCCCAGGACCTGCCGGAGCACCGACGTCGTCTGCCCCTCAAACCCCTGCGGTACCTCCAGCACGGGGCGGCAAGCTCGCAACCCTCCGCGGTCCCGTCAAGCTACATACGCGGGGGTAGGGCGGGGTGAACGGGAGGAATTCGCTTGGTCCAACGGTTGCCTTCCGGGATTCTTTGCCGCGAACCCCTCACCAAAAGTACAGTGAACCCACGGTGACCCAGACGCACGTATCTCGAGGACCCGGCGCCGCCAAGCGCGCCATCCTGGCCGCTTTGTTCCTCCTCGGCGGCGGCCTTGCTGCGCGCGCCGCCCAGCGGACGGTGGCCCAGGCGGAAGGTACCCCCGCGCCCGATGCCGGCCAGGCGCAGGCGCCGCCGCAGCCGGACGCCCCGGCCCCGGGCGAGTCGGGCGACAGCCTGGACTCGGCCGACACCGAGCGCGCGGTGGAGAGCGCCGTCACCTCGGAGGCCGCGCCGGACGCGGGCACGCCGGAGCGCCCGGCCGAGGTGAACGCGGTGCCCGCGACCGCGGCCAACGCGGTGGCGCAGCACAAGAACCACCTCGAGGGGCTCGCGCTGTGGAAGAAGGCGAAGCTCACCGGGACCGACGACGCGCTGGGGTACTTCGCCGACGCGGCGGATGGCAAGCGCGTGCGCATCTCGGTGGAGCCGGAGCTGCAGAAGCAGATGGTGAGGCTGATGCGCACCTACCAGCCCATGCAGGGGGCGCTGGTCGCCATCGATCCCAAGACCGGCAAGGTGCTGGCCCTGGTCGAATACGCGAAGGACGGGAAGTCCGACGGGCTCGCCACCCGGCCGCTGTACCCGGCGGCCTCGGTCTTCAAGATCATCACCGGCGCCGCGCTGCTCGAGGCGGGCGTCTCGCCCGACGCGGAGACCTGCTACCACGGCGGCCTGCGCGGCATCGTCAGCAAGCTGCTCGAGGACAAGCCGCGCATGGACCGGCGCTGCATGTCGCTCTCCATGGCGCTGGCCAAGAGCGCCAACGTGGTGTTCGCCAAGATGGCGGTGAAGCACCTCGACGGCGAGTCGCTGCGCAAGGAGGCGGAGCGGTTCCTCTTCAACCGGCCCATCTGGGACGTGCCCGTCGAGGCGTCGCCGGCGAACATCCCGGACGGCAAGCTCGACCTGGCGAAGAGCGCCGCCGGCTTCGGCAAGGTGAAGCTGTCCCCCCTGCACGCGGCGCTCATCGCCTCCGCCGTGGGAAACGGGGGGATCGCCTACGAGCCCAGCCTGATCGAGGAGGTGGACGGAGAGCCCTTCAAGGCCAACGGCACTTCCCGGCTGCTCAAGCAGGAGACGGCGGCCGCGCTGCGGGACATGATGAAGTACACGGTCACCGAAGGCACCGCGACTTCCTCCTTCCGCGAGCGGGGCCGCTCGGTGCTGGGTGACATCGAGGTGGCGGGCAAGACCGGCTCGATGTCCAACCACCAGCGCCCGTACATGGACTACTCGTGGTTCGTCGGGTTCGCGCCGGCCGACGACCCGAAGATCGCGGTGGCCGCGGTAATAGTGAACGGGCTCAAGTGGCGCATCCACGCGCCTTACGTCGCGCGCGAGGCGTTTCGGGCGTACCTGGTCGGCGGAGCGCTCGGGCTGCCGCCCGTGGCGCGCGTCTACCGGCGGCATCGCCGGCACAGGTAGCGCGATGCGCGAGGTCGTCCTCTACACCAAGCCCGGCTGCTGCCTTTGCGACGACGCGAAGGAAGCGCTGCGGGCGGCGCGCGCGCAGGTGGAGTTCACCGTCCGCGAGGTGGACATCGAGTCCGACCGCAAGCTGTACGAGACCCACCGGAACGACATCCCCGTGATCGAGATCGACGGCCGGCGCGCCTTCAAGCACCGGGTGACAGCGCAGATGCTGGTCGACCGACTCTCCCGCTGATGGCGCGAAGGACAAAGAGCATTGCACCACGGAGCACACGGAGATCACGGAGTTGTCTTTTTTAAGAGCAAAAACTCCGTGTGCTCTGTGTGCTCCGTGGTGCGGTTGTTTTGTCAGGTGTGGAGGAGGCGGCGGATCAGGTGGCGGAGTTGCTGCGGGTCGAAGGGCTTCTCGATCTGCGGGTTGGGGACGCTGTGCAGGAACTCGCGCGCGGCGTCGGTGAAAGCGCCTCCCGAGAAGAAGACCATCCCCTTCGCCATTTCCGGATGGGTGCGCAGCAGCTCTCCGTGCAGGTCCATGCCGGTCATCTCCGGCATCATGAGATCCGAGATCACCAGGTCGAACTTCTCGCGCGCGATCGCCTCCAGCGCCGCGCGGCCGGTCTCCACGCAGACCACGTCGTGCTCCCGCGACAGGGTGCGCCGCACGGCGCGCGCGACCAGCGCGTCGTCCTCCACCAGCAGGATGCGGCCGCGCGGCCCCTCGCCGGAGGGCGCGGGCGCCGGCGCAGGCGCCGGCTCGCCCTGCGAGGCCGGGAGCATCACGCGGAACGCGCTCCCGCGTCCGGGCGTGCTCTCCGCCTCGATACGCCCGCCCAGCGAGGCCACGATGCCGTGGCAGATGGACAGCCCGAGCCCGGACCCCGACCCGACGGGCCGGGTGGTGAAAAAGGGATCGAAGACGCGGGCCAGCACCTCGGGCGCCATCCCCGCGCCGGTGTCGCGCACCTCGATCACCACGTCGCGGCTTTCGCCGGGCCGCACCGTGACCCGCACTTCGTTGCGGTCCGCCTCGCCCTCCGGGATCGACTGGGCCGCGTTGAGGATCAGGTTCACCATCACCTGTCCCAAGTGCGCCTCGCTCGCCTCGACCGGCGGGACCGGCCGGAAGTCCCGCACCACGCGCGCCCGGTGGCGCAGCTCGTTGGCGAGCAGGTGCAGCGCGTGCTCGGCCACCTGCGCCACGTCCAGCGGTTGGCGGCGCTCGTCCAGGCCGCGCGAGAACACTTTCAGGCCGCGGACGATCTGCGCCACCCGATCGGCGCCGCGGTGGGCCTCGGCGACGGCCTCCAGCAGGTCGCGGGTGTGCGCGGTGTCCGGCAGCACTTTCGGCAGCTCCTGCCCGAGCAGGGCGAGGTTCGCGAGCACCGAGGCGAGGGGGTTGTTGATCTCGTGCGCCAGCCCTCCGGAGAGGGTCCCCATCGAGGCCATCCGCTCGGCGAAGACGAGCTGGGCCTGGTACCGGGCCCGTTCCTCCTCCGCCGTGCGCTGCGGGCCGGTGTCGCGCAACACGAGCAGCGCGCCGGAGACGGATCCGGATTCGTCCCGCACAGGAACCGCGCTGGCCACGACCGCGTGTTCCGCGCCGTCTTTGGCCACGAGCAGCGCGTGCGCACCGGGGCTTCGCGCGACCGCCTCGCCACGCAGCGCCCGGGTGACCAGGTCGTCGAGCGTGACGCGATCCTCGGAGCCGACGATGCGCACCACCTCGGAAAGCGGTTTGCCCAGCGCCTGCTCTCCAGGGATGCCGGTGAGGGCCTCGGCCCGGGAGCTGAGCCGGAGCACGCGGCCGCTGCGGTCGACCGCCACCACGGCGTCCCCCAGCGTATCGATGAGCCTTTCCAGCGCTTCCTGCGGATGGCTCATCCGGGTGCTCGCAACGCTGTGGGGTGCACACCTACAAGTGCGCACCCGCAGTCTAGCAGCGTTTCGAGGAATTGGTCGCAGACCTCGCAGGCGGCAATCTTTACAGGCATTGCCGCGCCGCAGCGGAGGCAGCGCATTGACCGGGGACAGTACAAGCTGGTCGCCAATCCGGCAAGTAGTCGACACTTCGCCGGCACGTCAGCCTGGCGGGGTCTGCGAGGCTCTCCTGCAAGCCTGGGTGGGTGTTCACAGGTTGGACACCGCTCCTTTCGGGCTATACGGCCCGTCGAACGTCGGGCTATAAGCGGGCCAGCGAGCGGTGTGGGACGTTCGCTGACGGAGGACGGACGCCTTGGCGATCCAGGTCGTGCTGATGGGGCTCGGTGCCATCGGGCGACTCATCGCCCGGGCCGTGCTCACCAGGTCCGACCTGGAGATCGTCGCCGCGGTCGATCTCGACCCGCAGCGTGTCGGGCGCAAGCTGTCCGACGTGGTCGACGCTCCTACTCCCGACGTGATCGTCACCCCGGACGCCGGTGCGGCATTGAAGAAGGCACAGCACGGCGTCCTGTTGCACGCCACCGGCAGCAGGTTGGACCGGGTGGAGGGCGAGCTCGCCCAGGCACTGTCGGCCGGGCTGGCGGTGGTGTCGACTTGTGAGGAGCTCTCGTACCCCTGGCTGCGCCATCCGGAGATCGCCGAGCGCCTGGACCGCATCGCCGAGCGGCGCAAGGTGGCGCTCCTGGGGACCGGCGTGAACCCCGGGTTCGTCCTCGACCGGCTCCCGGCGACGCTGGGAAACGTGGTGGGACGCGTCGATCGCGTGCAGGCGCGGCGGGTGGTGGACGCGCGCACGCGCCGGCTGCAGCTGCAGAGGAAGGTCGGCGCGGGCTTGAACGAAGAGGAGTTCGACCGCGGCGTCGACGACGGCACCATCGGCCACGTGGGATTGATGGAGTCGGCGGCGCTGGCGGCGCTCGGCGTGGGTCTCGAGGTGGACGAGGTCGACGAGGACATCGACCCCGTGGAGACCGAAGAGGACGTGCAAGGGGACGGATTCACCGTTCCCCGCGGCGGCATCGTGGGCGTGCACCAGGTCGCGCGGGCGTTCCACGACGGCAAGGAAGTCGCGCACCTGGAGCTGACCATCGCGCTCGGCGCCCCCGACCCGCGCGACGAGATCGAGCTGATCGGCGATCCCGGCCTCAGGTGCGTCATCCCCGGCGGGGTGCCGGGCGACAAGGCCACCGCGTGGTCCGTGGCCCACGCCGCACCCCTGGTGGCCGGCGCGGAACCCGGCCTCATCACCGTCTTGGACCTGCCCGCAGGCAGGTGAGGAGTACTTCGTGGATCGCAACGCCATCGGGCGCGAGTCGAAAGCGTCCGTCAACGAGGTGGAGAAGGGAGCGATCCGCCGTTTCGCCGAGGCGCTCGGCGAGACGAATCCCATCTATTTCGAGGAGGCCGCCGCGCGCGCCGCTGGGTATCGCAGCGTCGTGGCTCCTCCCACGTTCCCCACCACGCTCCGCGCGGGCAGCGACCTGCGCGAGGGGCTCCTGCTCTCGCCCGGCAAGCACCTGCTGCAGGCGGAGCAGAGCTTCGAATATGCCCGGCCGATCGTCGCCGGCGACAAGCTGACCGTCCGCAGCAAGGTGATCGAGGTCTCGCAGCGGAACACGCCCAGCGGCTTGACGGACGTGGTGGTCATCGAGGACGAGGGCAGGGACGAGACCTCTGCGGTCGTCTACCGCTCGCGCCAGCTGTGGGTGGTGCGCACCGCGCCCAAGCACGCCCCGGGAGATCTCCATGAGTAGCCGAAGCGCCGCCAAGAAGATCCGGCCTCCGGCCAAGGCCGCCGCGAAGGTCGCCAAGGCGAAGGCGCCGGCGCGCAAGCTCGCCAACGTGACCAAGTTCCCCAAGGTGGGGAAGCACGCGGACAAGAAGACGGCGCGCAAGGCGCCGCCGCCCGCCCGACACGCGGCCAGGCCGGCCGCGCCGAAAGCGGCGATGAAGAAACCGCTGCCGCCACCGCCCGCGCCGCCACCGGCCCGCCAGGCCCAGCCGGCCAAGCAGAGCCTGGCGCGCTCGTTCTACTGGAGCGAGCTGCGCGTCGGAGACGATCTGCCGCCGCTGAGCAAACCGGCCATCGATCGCGTGCAGATCGCCCGGTACGCGGCGGCCTCCAACGACTTCAACCGGCTGCACCTCGACGAGCCGTTCGCGCACGCGCTCGGGTTCCCGGGGCTGTTCGCGCCCGGCATGCTGGCGATGGGGTTCGTGGGGCAGCTGCTCACCGCCTGGCTGCGGCGCGGGCACGTGCGCAGGCTGGCGGCGCGTTTCGTGAAGATCGTCTGGCCCGGAGACGAGCTGAACTGCCGGGGGCGCATCGCCGACCTGCGCAAGGAGAACGGCGCCTGCTACGCGGACGTCGAGCTGTGGGCCGAGAACCAGAAAGGCGAGCTGGTCCTGCGCGGGCAGGCGACGTGCGAGCTGTACGAATCGCCGGCGGCCGGAGCGGGAGGGGACGCGGGCGGGCTCTTGTTCGCGCTGCAGGCCGGGAACGGGCCGGGAGCAGCGGGCGGGCAGCGAGCGGCGTCGCAGGCGCCGGCGAAGGGCGGCGCGAAGCCGCCGCCGCGCAAGCGGTGATTCGGGCACGGGGAGCGCTAGCTGCGGCGGCGCTGGTTGCGGCGGCGTGTGCGTCGGGGCGGGCGACTGCGACGGCGACTCCGACTGCGGCTCCGACTACGACTGCGACCAGGACAGCGAGTCCGACAGCGACTGCGACAGCGAGTCGGACAGCGACAGCGAAGCCGAGCGCTTCGCAGCGGGAGTTGATTGCGAGGGCTGCGGCTGCCTGGGAACGAAGGGACGAAGCAGGAGCCGTAGACGAGGCCATCCGGCTCTGGGAAGAGGCGGCGATGGTGGCGCCGGTGCCGGTCGAGGCGCTGACGGCGGCGGCGCGGGCGAGGCGGATGCGGTTCGAGCGGGCGGGGCTGTCCGCGCCGGACGGGCTGCAGGAGACGGTGCGCGACGCGAGCGGCTGCGCCGACGATGCGGGGCGGGCGTGGGCGGCGATGGCGCCGGAGGCGGCGGCGGCCGCGGCGGCGGCGCGGCCAATGGCGGAGGTGGTCGCCCGCGTCGGCGCGCGCGCGGTGGAGCCACTCTACCTGGAGGCGGTCTGCAAGGCCGCCTGGTTGCGGGCGCAAGGGTTCACGCCGCTGATCGAGACGCGCGACGACCTGAAGCAGATGCTGGGCCGGGTCGCGCAGCTCGCTCCGGATCTCGACGAGGCGGGCGCCGAGCGCGAGCTGGGGAAGCTCTATTCGGCGCTGCCGGCCTATGGCTGCCCGCCTATGCCGGCGGCGATCTCCGGGAAGCGCGCGCGCATTTCGAGGCGGCGCTCTCGCGGGTCCCTTCGCCGCGCACGCGGATCATCTTCGCTCGGACCGTCGGCGTGAAAGCGCAGGATCGCGCGCTCTTCGAGGCGCAGCTGCAGACGGCGTCGGAAGCCGGCGATCCGGCGCTCGCGGGGGAAGCGAAGGAATTGCTGGCGCGGGAAGACGAGCTGTTCGGACCGGCGGAAGCCGCGCAGCCGATCCCCGGCGGTCCGACACGCTAAGCGCAATGATCGACAGACGTCGACGTCCACGACCACGTCAACGTCTCATGATTGGTCACTTCTAGTGCTCCCTGCGCAGCGAGGTCCGGGCACCCTCCAGCCGGGCCTGTTGATTCTCGCGTAGGGTGGTTGACGCACCGTGTCCCGCCCCGGCGCGGATAATGCTGCGGTCATCCTGACGGACTTCCGGGACCGGCGTTGACCCCGTCGGCCGACGCGCGCGCTCTTTCCATGAAGTCGCGACCGTACATCCTCTCTGCAGCGTGCTGGTTATGGGCGTGGCAGAGGAGGCGGATACGGTCCGCTCGGTGAACGGGAGCTCGCGCAAACCCGTCGACGTGATCGAATTCCAGGTTGCCTGTCTCGCTGCACCTCTGGCCTTCCTCGTTGGTGAAACTGCAGCGGCCGCCGTCGCGCACGAAGACCTCGCGTTTGATGGAGTCGGGAATGTGCCGCGAGGACGATGCCCTCGCGTCGTCGGTCGGAGCCGGTCGCGCCTTCCGACCCGTGGCGAATCGCTCTTTCATCACCTGTTCGATGAGCAAGTCGAGGGCCTTCTCGAAGATTGTCGCCAGATCTCCATCAGGGATCCGGTGCCGGAGCAGATCCTGCGCTTGGCGGAACTTGTCGTGACACGCGCGACTCCCAGTGAACTGGAACTTGAACGTGTCCTCGGCGAGCGGTGCAACCACGGGCCGGCGTTCCTCGCGTCGCGGGGCAGGTGGCGGTGCGAAGGCCAGAGCAGGCGACGACTCGGACGGCGCTGCAGGAACGGCGATGCCGAACGAGAACGT
>WNFL01092308.1_pt1 | contig 13980 bp, 15 predicted proteins | sample 5400361 | NCBI WGS metagenome assembly WNFL01 (sample SAMN13153351, study PRJNA577476) | soil metagenome | isolation source: 40 cm soil on Douglas fir-dominated hillslope | place: USA:California | collected 2013-09-17
GCGATTGAGATTTTTCATGTCAAACATCAAATTTCTCCTCTGGTTTGATTGATCTTCAGGCGGCCAGTAGCAAGTCGCTTCCGGCGGCGACTGTCTGATCGAGGTGTCAGATCATCGGATCGCGGCCTACAACGCACGTTAACAAGTATGAATCGTTGCAAAATCTTGCAGCGCGAGCCGTCTCAACGATGAAGCCTCCGGCATCAGTCAGAATCATTATCGAGGATGCTTCAGCGAGAAAGATGCCGGATCGCTCAAGTGCAGGACGCGCGGAATACAGCAGTTCGACGTTCTTTGAACGGCGTCGGAAGACCTCAGGCTTATCAGCTAGCGGCGCTTCCTGACGTTCGGAACCGACGCCGTGCGCCCGCGACCGCTCCCAAGATGAGAGCACTGCCTTCGGCAGCCTGAGGGAACCTCCCCGTTCTTAAGAAACGCCTCCCACGCCGTACGTTTGGCGCGCTGTCGTTCGTCTCACTCCTCCCTGCGGAATACGCGCCCAAACCAAACGACGTTCCAACGTCGCCTCTTGCAGCAACGCGAAGATCGTTGACCCGAAATTATGAAATCAATTCGGGACTATTGGGACAAGACCGAGGGCTGTACGGAAAGTTGAGCGGCGACAATTAACATCATCTTACACCATTAAACTCGCGTAGATGCCAAGGTTGTGCGACTAGTGAGGCGCCGTTAGATAGTGCCGACTAATCCGTCATCGGCGGCGGGCGAAGGCAACGCCCCAACAGAAACGGGATTAAAAGTGAACCGAGCTGCGCTTCTCGCGCAATGTTGGGCGATGTCCTGACTGCAGCAGTTGGCCTGGAAAAGGAATTGGTATGACGGAACCGGTACCGCTTTTGACCGTCGGCGATTTGAAATCTGATCTCAGCCGATGGTCAAACGACACACCGGTGACCTTTCGTTCCCCGCTTAAAGAACAGGAATTTAGGTTCTACCGCTACCAGCACGGGGATAAGGTTTTGGTGCTCGAGATCAATGAATTTCCCGAAACCTCGCCCCAAGTGCGCCGGGTCCTTGAGGTTTCCGGCGAACGCTCCGGTCCTCCTCCCGCCCCTGCTGGCTGCCTTCGTTGAAGCAACCAACGCTTCGATGTCGAGCGATTGATGGCTACGTTCGCCGAGGATGCTCTCGTCAATGATCAGTTACGGGACACTGGGGAAAGCCGGCGATTAGGGAGTGGGCGTAGCGCGATATCATCGGCGAGAGACTGACGATGAAAGTAACCAAATTGGTCAACCGCGCCTTCTATTTCACCGTGCACAACAATCTGATCGTACAGCTGATCATTCTTCGTAATCGATCCGACATCTGAGTATCCGCTATCAAACTCTGCGGTCATTTCAAACGGCCGAACTCCTTTCAAGCTCGATGTGTCGCCTTGCAGGCGCGATCTCAGCAACGACGATTTACACCATCTCACAAAATTAAACTCGTTTGCCTTGCGAGATTGCACCATGCTCTCCCCACCAATCGGAAACTTCCACTTGAGGAGCGTGCCATGCGCGAGACAGAAGGACGGGTCAAGGCGACGGAAAGCAGTGGGACCGTTGGTACAGCGCGGTTAGCAAAGCGGCCCATCACTTGGAGCATGACGGCCAAGGCGGCGCCGAAAAGGCCTTCGGATTTCGAGTCTGTGTTGCTTGCGATAGCGGGACACGATCTCCGGCAGCCACTTCAAGTCATCCAAGGCGCGCACGAGTTGCTGGGTCTCGGCGTTCGAACGGAATCCGAGTTGCGCCTGCTGCGGTCCGGTAAGAGCGCCATCGATCGGTTGAGGGATCAGCTTGATCAACTGCTCGCCGCCCTCCGGCTCCGCGACCACGCGGAGGGGGTAAAGCTGACACCGGTTCCGGTTGGACCCTTGTTTCGAGAAGTTTGTCACGAGAGCGAGATTGCGGCTCTACGAAAAGGAGTGCGCGTTCGTATGGTCCACACCACCGCCACGATTCACAGCAACGCGCTGCTCCTCGGCACCATCCTGCGCAACTTGGTCAACAACGCTATCAAATACACGCAACCCGGTGGACGGATTCTCCTTGGTTGCCGTAACATCGGTCAGAGCATCCGTATCGACGTTTATGATACCGGAAACGGTATCGCGGGGTACCAAATGCCTCGAATTTTCGAAGCCTTCACTCGCCTCGATCCGGCGCAACGCGACGGTCTCGGTATCGGCTTCTTCATCGTGCGCCAGGCCGTCGGCTTATTAGGGCATCGCGTCGATATCAACTCTACGCCCGCACAAGGGTCGCGATTCTCTATCTTCGCAACAAAGGCCCACAAAACATGAGCGCAACCGCGTCAAGCGGGGCCGTTTTGGCAAACAACGTCCGGAGCGCCCCTATGAAGTTTTTAATCGTGAGCGGCAGAACTCCCTGTGCACCGTCGACATGTGCGCACTGTTTGACCTCGATCGGAATAAGCTATCTCCGGGATCTGCCCTCCAAGAGGCTGTACTGCGATTACGAGTGCTATCTTGGGGCGGCCGTGCCGTTCGCGGGTACAGGTATTGATGGCCTGTCAATGCGCAGCCTGCAGTGGGCCGGCGATTTTCATCGCGCCCTTCTCGGTGGCTCGGATAATTAGAAGGAGGTCATGCTCCGGAGCAGCCGTTCCTCCAGTGGCCGATGCTCCTCCGGGGCGAACGTAGAGGCACTTAACGGAAGATCAAGCGCGACACGACTACCATGGCAATCGCGATCCCCGCTGTTGCTGATCATACATCGTCGATCCGACGCTTTTTCATTTTCCACGCTCATTCCGCGTGGTCGCCCCGACATGCCGCCCCAGCGCGACGGGGTAGACGATCCCGCGGCCACAATTCGGTGCTCCAGCAAGGAGAACGAACATGATCAACTGCTTCACGCTTCACGACACCACCCCCGCGCCGGCGCCGCCATCGATGTCTTCGATTCCGAACCGATGCCCACCAATCATCCGTTTTTGGACGCTCGACAACGTGCTGGCGACGCCGCACATCGGCTATGTGACCGAAGAACTCTATCGTACCTCTATGGCGATGCCGCAGCGAGCATCGCCGCGTGGCTAGAGGCCAATGCCGCGCGGGCCCTGAAAGATGGCTGCGGCCGCTGAAACTCTCGGGAAAGTAGCAACGCCGACTTCGTCGCCCTGGGCGACTAACTAATCTGCGACCGGATTTGTCTTCATCAAGCACGGTTGGATGCAGCCTCGCGCATGACGAGCAGACCGGCGCTGGACGGCGCTTTCCGCCACTGGGCCGGAGTCACCCCCATGTGGCTCTTAAACGCCCGCTGGAATGCTGCCTCGGATTGATATCCCACCGCATCCGCAACCGCGCCCGTGGACATCGACGGCTTCTTCAATTCATTCGCCGCAAGCGTCATGCGTATATCGGTCAGTAGATCGTTCGCAGATCGTCCGAGTGCCTCCTGGAACTGGCGCGCCAGCGTCGCGCGTGACATGTTGCAGAGGCGCGCAAGCTCCGGCAGCGACCAGGCTCGCGCCGGCTCATTGAACAGCGCACGCAGCGCCGGCGCGAGCCGTGGATGGCCGGCAACCGCAAGCAATCCGACCGGCGCATCGCTGGTTTCGCTGGCGAGCCGCAGCACCAGCGCGAACATTGCCGTCGACAGCGCGTTTAGCATCGCGCGGCCGCCGAGATGGTCGGCTGCCGACTCGGTTCGCATGAGGGAAACCAGGTTCGCCAATTGGGCGTCCGTTCCGGCGCCGGCGTCTTCGCCGCTGTGCTCGCCGGCGTGTACGACAAGCCTCGGCGGCAAATAGTTGCGCAAGAGGCGGTCGTGAGGTGGCGCAATCGCAAAGTGACCGCACAGCAGGTCGAACCGCTCGCCCCTGCCGGCATTTTCGCTGATCAGAAGATTGAGGTGTTGGTGATTGCGCTCCGGTTTTGGCCGCGCACCGCTTCCGTCGTGCATCACATGGCGCGGATTTCCTGGGAGTAGCAGGATGTCGCCGGCTTTTAGCTGCATCGGCCGGCCGCCGGCCGGGTCATCCAATATCGCCGATCCACTGATGACTGCGTGAAAGGGGATTTCATTCGCTTCGCCCGGCCCCTGATCGATGCGCCAGGGCGCGCCATAGGCGCAGCGCAGATCGAGCCGGCCGCGTACCGTCACCATCTCGAACAACCGGCTCAGCCAATCCACGAGTAGATCCCTCGACCTCAATTAAATCGATAGAGCATATAGACGATCTCCCCTGACATTCAACGTCTCGTCGCGAGCTCATAGTGTCGCTCCGTGTCGTCCAAGCCTAATACGCGGAGTGTCACCATGCCCCCTCTTTCCATTCGCAGTTTGAAGTCCTCGACAGTCTCGATCGCTGAGGTGTCGGATCACATCCAGTCCTTCTTGAAGTGGAGCGTCGTGCCGATTGCGGCGCTCACCGCAATGGCTCTTGTCTCGTTCGCAACACCGGCATGAGCTGGCGCATACTGCCGCCATTTTGAGCCTCGGCTGGACTGTGTTTCATCGTTTAAATGCGCTCAACCATGTTGCTGTGCGGGTTTATCGCATGTCGGCTGGCGACTATCTTGCGCTGATTCTTGATGCGGTTCCCAGTAAAGAGCGCGATCAAGCACGCGTCGTGACTACGATGGAAGCCAATTGTCTAGGACAAGAGCTTTGGCGGTGTCGCCCCGCGGCATTAACGCACGCGGCTGGCGACGGGCCGGCGCGTGAGTAATCCTCAGTCCTCAAACCGAAGCGTTGACGGAGACGGGGTCAGTCCACTCCGCCGGAGCGCGAGCGAAATCGGCCCGCAGCTTCGGCACTCCGTACGGAGGATAGACGAAGCGCGATGTAAATCGTGATGCAAATGCTCGTGAAGGCGAGCCACGCGTAGGGGAAGAGAAGGGGCAGCCCAACCAACGCCAATGTAGTGTTCCCGCCCGGGATCAGCAGCGCTCCGGCTCCCATGAGTATGCCGCCTGCGAGGTGACGAACGATCCCAATGAGGTCGGGTACTCGGATCTTGAAGCGTCCGGCCGACACCCCACCAAGAATTGCGCCGACCAGCAAGGCGACGCCAAGAAGGACTTTCCGCTGCAAGCCGGTCGTCACGCCATGAGCCAGGTCGCTCAGGACATCCGAATAGGTCCAGGCCTGCTGTGCCCCCGTCGTGACCACGAAAGCGATGCCAATGATTGTTGTTGCGATACGCGGCGACCAGACATGCTTCCATGAGGCACGGGTGGTCTGCCGCATATGCCGGGCATGCGTGTAGAGACGTGCGAGAACGAGTACGAGTGCCGGAGCAACAAGCCATGCTGATGCGACGATCAACGGAGATCTCTCGTCCAAATGTGTTGGATTGGGAAGATGTACCGCGGCAACGCCGCCGAGATAGAATCCGAATGGCATGGCAAGGTAAGACAGCTCTCCTGAGCCAAGCCGCGCGACGCTGCCAAAGACGCAGCTTCCGTTCACGAAGGCGCCAAGGCCGAACAGCACTCCACCTGCCATTGTCCCCACGCCGGCAGCATAATTCGCGGGCACTGCGGCGAGTGAGCCCGCAGTATTCAGCAGAACGAGGCCGGTGCCGGCCCAGAGCGATGCCTCGGACAATGCGATGAGCCGCTCGAAGCGTCCTTTGAAAACGACTTCCTCGAAAGCGGCTACGGTGCAAGTCCCGCCACGCTGGTTAGCGAAGCCCATGATACCGACGGCGACGAGAGCGATCAGAAATGCGCCTTCATGCATGACCCAATCTCAGAACTCGGGTTATCGCGATCGGGCTTCATTTCAATCGCGAAGACGTGTTCGGATCGAAATGAAATCTGGTCGCAAGTTTGATGAAACGCCGCTTGCGTGTCTCCGTGGCCAAGAGCTCGGCTTCTCGCATCCGGCCAACGTACGCCGGCGACAACCATCTCAAATACCGAGATGAGAGAGAGGAACGCCACGGCTGAGCCGAGCGGGGTCATGACCATGTGGATCGGCGCGCACGGGTCGGAGCGATCGAAGAGGTTCATTTTCGGATCTCCTTTGTTTGAGTGAGACCAACCTATGCTCTCAACCCGACCGCGATGATGCTGGAAGCGCTCGCTTTCATGCTCGCGAGCCTCAAGAAGGAGATGGAATGCGTCGCCCGCCGCGCGTCCAATCAACAGCGACGATTTACACGATCTTACGGAGTTTAACTCGCTTAGGCGCAGAGACTGCGCGAAGCTCTTCCAGGCCATCAGCGTGTTGGATTCTATTTGAGAGGGCATCATGTCTCAGGCGGAACAGTTCGATATAGTCGTTCTCGGAAGCGGCCAAGGTGGCAAGCTGCTCGCGTGGCACCTTGGCCGTTCAGGTAAGAAGGTTGCGGTTGTGGAGCGCCGCTGGGTCGGCGGCTCGTGCCCGGCCGTCGCCTGTCTCCCATCCAAGAACGAACTGTGGAGTGCGCGGGTCGCCCATCTCGTCCAGAACGCCGCACAGTTCGGTACATTGAACGCCGCCGTCAGAACCGATATGGGCAAGGTTCGCCAGCGCAAGCAGGACATGATCGATCGTGAGATCGCGTTCCATGTAAACGCCTACAAGCAGAGCGGCGTCGATCTCATCATGGGCAGCGGCCGTTTCGCGGGGCCGAAAACGATCAAGGTGGATCTGGCTGTTGGCGGCACGCGCCTGGTCACGGGTAACGAGATTGTCGTGAATGTTGGTTCGCACGCCGCCATCCCGGATATTCCTGGTCTCAAGGCGGCTCGTGCGCTCACTCACATCGAGGCCCTCGAGCTCGACTATTTGCCCTCACACCTGATTGTGCTCGGCGGCGGCTATGTCGGGATCGAGATGGCCCAGGCCTATCGCCGCTTCGGCAGCCGGGTAACGATCATCGAGCCCGGCCGGCAACTCATGCGACGGGAAGATGCTGATGTTTCCGAAGAGATTCTGCAGATTCTGAGAGGCGAGGGCATCGAGATCTTGGTGAACGCCAAGCCGGTCAGCGTTGAAGGTCGATCCGGAGATGCGGTTGCCGTGACCGTGCGTACAGCCGGGGGCGACCAGAAGATTGAGGGCAGCGACTTGCTCGTGGCAGTTGGCCGAGTTCCGAACACCGATAGGATCGGGCTCGCGGAGGCAGGAATCGAACTCGATGCCCGCGGCTTCATTCGCGTCGACGAACAATTGAAAACGACTTCCGCTGGCGTCTGGGCCATTGGCGAATGCGCTGGAAGCCCGCAGTTCACACATGTGTCGGTCGATGATTTCAGGATTGTCAGGGACAACATGGCGGGCGGCGACCGCACAACTGGCGACCGACTCGTTCCCTATGTTATGTTCACGGATCCGCCGCTCGCCTGTGTCGGCCTTTCCGAGGGAGAAGCCAAGCGGCAGGGCATTCCGGTGCGTATAGCCAAGCTGCCAATGTCCAACGTCCTTCGCACGGAGGCGACCGACGAGCCCCAGGGCTTCATGAAGGTGGTTGTCGGCGCAGATAACGACACGATCCTCGGGTTCACGATGATTGGCTCCGAGGCGGGCGAAGTGATGGCCGCCATCCAGGCCGCGATGCTGGCCGCGCTTCCCTACACGAAGCTGCGTGACGCCGTCATCGCCCATCTCACGATGGCCGAAGGCTTCGGTCCGCTTTTTGCAGGTGTGCCACCGCGGCGTGTCTCCGTCAGTGGAGAGTCTGCGTTGCGCCATCACGCGGGCGCTCTGCAGTGACGGAGCCAAGGCCTCGGTTCGCTAGCTCCGACGGACTTGCCGCTTCGGCGAGTGTCCCTGCCGCGATGACGATCTGAAGGGGGAGATCAATGGTGCATGGCTGCGAACGGCCTACTTCGGATATGAGTGCAACCAGTCACGACCCACGGAGGCGATAATGCACGGAACCACAGGCGCTGCGACCACTCGCTCTCGCACCAGCTCGCATGCGCATTCGAACCGTCCGCCATTCGAATGCATTGCGCTGCTGCTGCAGGGCGGCGGTGCGCTCGGCTCCTATCAGGCCGGTGTCTACGAAGCGCTTGCCGAAGCCGATCTGCACCCCGATTGGGTCGCGGGAATCTCCATCGGTGCGATCAACTCCGCGATTATTGCCGGAAATGCTCCGGCAGAACGGATTTCGAAACTCCGCGCCTTTTGGCACGAAGTCACCGCCAATCCACTGCTCGACAGGATGTCGGCCCTAGGAGACCATTGGATCAGGGGAGATTTCGCGCGAGGGCTTTTCAACCAGATGAGCGCGGCAACCGCCATCTTCCAGGGCGCCTCCAGCTTTTTCAGTCTGCGTCAACCGCCCGCCTGGGTGCATCCAGACGGCGCTCTTGAGGCGACGAGCTTCTATGACACAAGGATGCTCAAAAGCACCCTCGAGCGCCTGGTAGATTTCGACCGGATCAATTCCGGCGAGACACGGTTGAGCGTCGGCGCCGTTAATACGCGCAGCGGAAACTTCGTCTACTTCGATACCACCACCCACAAGATCGGACCCGACCATGTGATAGCAAGCGGTTCGCTGCCGCCTGGCTTTCCCGCGGCCGAGATCGAGGGCGAGTATTACTGGGACGGCGGTCTCATCTCCAATACTCCGCTGCAATGGGTGGTCGATTACGGGCCCCGCCAGGACACGCTCGCTTTCCAGGTCGATCTCTGGAGCGCGCGCGGCGAGCTTCCACGCAACCTGGCCGAAGTCGCCACACGTCAGAAGGAAATCCAATTCTCGAGCCGCACCCGGGCCAACACCGATCAGTTCAAGCGTATGCAGCAGATCCGCTGGGCGCTTGCTAAGCTGCTACCGAAACTCCCTGACCACCTGCGCGACAACGAGGAAGCGAAGATCCTGAACGCGGCCGCTTGTCACAAGGTCTATAGCATCGTGCACCTGATTTATCGGGCAAAAAACTACGAGGGCCATTCGAAAGATTACGAGTTTTCTCGCGTCTCGATGCAGGATCATTGGCAAGCCGGTTATCACGACGCCGTACGTACGTTGCGCCATCCCGAAGTGCTGACTCGTCCAACAAACCTCGACGGGGTCTTCACATTCGATCTTGCACGGGATGGCCGCGAATAAATCATCCAGCGAGTAATATCGATGAAATTTCCGGTGCCGGCGGGGCGGCGATCGCGGCGAGGATGGATGTAGACCCACATGGGTTCGTCGCACTTGCCGCAACAATCCCAATTTGAGACGATTGAGCATATAAACGATATTTGTTGACATTCAAGGTCTCGCGTCGGGCACATACAGTCACTCCACCAGTCGTTGCTCAACCCAACACATGGAGTGTCATCATGCCCCTTCTTATCGTTCCCAGTTTCAAATCGACTATCAATTCACTAAAGGCAGTCGCCGCTGCAGTGGTGCTGTCGGCGTTGGCTGCGACCCCGGTGTTGGCGCAAGCTGCTATTCAGGAGCCGGGCGCATTCGCATTCTACTATCCCTACCGCGACGTCCTGAATGGAGGCGCACTCACGCCAGCGGCGAAGTTAGCCTCAGAGCCGCCTGCAGCCATGCAGGCCTACGTGGCAAGGGAGAGTGGCATCGGCTCTGCGCGGACGCAGCGTCTTCCGGCCTTCGCGCGGGGATGGCCGGCGTCCTCAAGGTCGCTCCCGGGAAGGTGACGACCTGAGCGGTGCTGGTTCGCATTCGCGCATTGCGCCGCAGTCGTCGTTGTCATTGTGGAGTGCTCGTAGCGCCAATGCTCGTAGCGACAGTCCTCAGTTAGGAAACAATTAAGAAGTGCGGGGGGCCATGGGCACAGAAAGATCTAGCTATGTATTATCTTGCCAATCGCGGACCAACAATGTCGTTATGTTTGGTCCCTTCAAGCTGTTCGTCACTGAGAGATTGCTGAGGAAGGGTGACGAGGCGCTTCCGATTGGCGGTCGCGCGCTCGATCTTTTGACGGCCCTGGTAGAGCGCGCCGGCGAAGTTATCGGTCATAAGCAGCTGATCGCGCGGGTCTGGCCTGGCGTCACGGTGGAGGAAGCAAACCTCCGGGTGCATATCGCTGCTCTTCGCAAAGCGCTAGGCGACGGTCTGAACGGTGCTCGCTACATTTCCAATGTCGCAGGCCGGGGCTATTGCTTCGTAGCTGCTGTCGTGCGTTACGATGTGGAGCGAGCTCTCCCGCAGACACACGCTGCTGATATCGCAAGCCCAACTCAGAAGCTACCCGCTCGGCTCTCTAGAATGATCGGCCGGGACCAGACAGTCTGCCAACTGCTAGCCAAACTCATGACTTGTCGGTTCGTCAGCATTGTCGGACCGGGGGGCGTCGGTAAAACGACAGTTGCCGTCGCGGTCGCCCACGCACTAACAGAGGACTTCCATGGCGCCTTCTTCTTCGTCGACCTGGGTGCCTTGGCCGATGCGCGGCTGGTCCCGACTGCGATCGCGTCGGCGCTGGGCTTCGTGACGCAGGTAGAAGATCCAATGCTCGGCCTGCTCAGTTTTCTTGGCGACAGAAAAGTTCTTCTCGTGCTCGACAACTGCGAGCACGTCGTCGACGCGGCGGCGGAATTGGCCGAGCGCGTTGTGAATGAAGCACCACAAACCCACATTCTCGCGACCACCCGCGAGGCGCTGCGGGCCGAAGGTGAGCATGTGCACATGCTTCATTCGCTCGATACGCCGCCCGATGACCTCGGCCTGCCTGCGTCCGAGGCGCTCAGATATCCCGCTGTGCAGCTTTTCATGGAGCGCGCGCTGGCCGGCGGCTATCATTCGGAGCTGTCTGATGCCGAAGCACCCATCGTCGCAAACATTTGTCGCAGGCTCGACGGGATAGCGCTCGCCATCGAACTCGTGGCAAGTCGCGTTGGGTCGCTCGGGATTAGCGGCACTGCAGAACTACTCGACAACAGGTTCGAGGTCATCTGGCAGGGCCGACGGACGGCTCTTCCGAGACATCAGACGCTGAAATCCATGCTGGACTGGAGCTACAACCTGCTGTCGGATCTCGAGAAGCGGGTTCTTTGTAGACTTTCCACCTTCGTCGGCGACTTTACAATCAAGGCGGCTTGCGAGGTCGCGGCCGAGGAAGAAGTCGATGATGCCCTCGTCACCCATGCCATCACGAGATTAGTTGACAAGTCGCTGATCTCGACGACGCATTTCCAGCGATCCACCTATTACCGGCTACTCGACACGACCAGGGCCTACGCACTGATCAAGCTTGCCAGCCGTGGAGAGACCGATCGAGCAGCTTAGCGGCATGCGACGGCGTTTTGCAGATATCTTAAGGAGGACCAGTTTCTTCAATCCGGATCCGGCGAGGGCGATTCGGCCGAGCATGCTTACGAGAAAGTAAGCGTCCATTTCTTACACGCGGCTCACGACTTCGGGGTTTTCGGCTGCCAGTTCCGGGCAGCAGACGTCTAAGGACGGCAGTTGGAGAATATCGGTCGATCATCTTGGAAAAGATTTGTCATTTCAGGTCGATGGGGCTGGATGTAGAGGCCCTTCAGGTACTGCACGTTTGAGCGGTCCACCACTGCACCAGGCCGTGAACGCATAATTGCGCACGGGCAGACGATGCACGATGTCCGCTATTCCCCGAAAACGACCGACGACCGTTTTAGGGCTACGTGTCGCGAAGGGCCAAAAGGCGACATGGGCCGTCTCACTCGATCACATCGTCGGCGGCGGCAAGTAGTGATGGGGGCATAGTCACGCCGAGCCTGTTTGCAGCTTTAAGGTTGACTACAAATTGGAACGTGGTCGGTTGCTCGACGGGCAAGTCTGAGGCGTGAGCGCCTTTCAGAATGTTTGCAACGTAGGAAGCAGTGCGCTTGTAAATGTCGAAGTAATTTGGCCCATATGTCATGAGCCCACCGGGGGCCACCGTTCCATCCGGTCCCGACTGGCTCCATGAAATCAAGCACGACGGCTACCGCATGATGCTTCGGCGGGAGAACGATCGCGTGCGCTTGATCACCAAGGGCGGCCTCGACTGGACGAGGCGCTATCCGTGGATCGTCGAAAGCGCCCTGAAAATCCGCTCCAACCAATTCATCCTCGACGGCGAGACGGTGGTGCTCGGCGTCGATGGCATGTCCGATTTTCAGGCGCTGCACTCCCGCAAGCATGACCACGAGGCGCAATTCTACGCCTTCGACATTCTGGCCGGTGACGGCGCCGATTATCGTCCGCTGCCGCTCTCGATGCGCAAGACAAACCTGGCCCGGCTGCTCGCCCGCCGGTCGGAGGGGATCCTCCTTGCCCCGTTCGAGCAAGGCGAGATCGGCCCCGACCTATTCCGCCACGCCTGCATCATGCGCCTCGAAGGCATGGTGTCGAAGCACGCCGGTCGCGCCTACGGTGCGGGCCGCTGCACGCACTGGATCAAGAACAAGAACCCGAAGCATCCGGCCTATCGCCGCGTCCAAGATCAATTCTAGCGGCCACAAAAAAAGGCCTCGCCGAAGCGGGGCCGAGGCCGGGAGTGTCGGTCTATCGTGCGCGCGGTTATTTCATGCCAATGGCTCGCGATCTCGGCGAGCAGAGCATCCTTTCGTTCGACGGCAGGCGAAACATTCTGCGCGTCTGATGACCGCGGAATCCATGAGAGGTGATGAGAGGCACGGGGTACCTCAATTGAGACGAACGAACATATCATCGAGCGTTTCAGACATTCAATCTATCGCAATGCCTCCACAAGTAGGACCCACCAGTTGGAGTCTCACTCATGCGATCCTCGCCTTCAGTGCCGCCGTCGAGTGCGATTATTGCGAGGCCGCCGAAAGCAGCAATGCCGGACGATACCAAGCCGGTGGAGCGCCCTGAGGCGCCCGAGCTGAGTAAGGTGGTCGCAGTCCCCACCATCTCTTTCCCTGCGCATGCCGGTCATCTTCAGACCGTCCTGCGCTACCTATCAACGGATTGGACATGAAAAACCGCCTTACCCTAAGTATTGCAGTCGGCATGATCCTAGGTGTCATTGTTGGCTATGCGTGTCACACGAGCATATCGGACCCGGTTACGCTGAAAACCGTTGCTGGTTATTTCTCGATAGTTACAGATATCTTTCTGCGACTCATCAAGATGATCATTGCGCCACTGGTCTTCGCCACGCTCGTTTCCGGCTTGGCAGAGATGGACAGCGGCCAGGACGTGGGTCGTATTGGCCTGCGATCCGTTGGATGGTTCATCTGTGCGTCCCTGATATCGCTGAGTCTTGGTCTCGTTATGGCCAATGCACTGGAGCCGGGCGCTGGCCTGCATCTGAATGAGAGCGCCAGCGAGGTGAACACCGGGCTCAACACGTCGGCACTAAACGCCAGGGACGTTATCACTCATGCGTTCCCGACGAGCCTGCTTGACGCGATGGCGCGCAACGACATCCTGCAGATCCTCGTATTCTCTGTCTTTCTCGGTGTCGCTCTCAGCACACTAAAGGGCGACTCGCGTGTCCGCGTCGTCATTCAAGCGTTTGATGGCATGGTGCCGGTGATGTTGCGCCTGACAAACTACGTCATGCGCGCCGCACCATTCGGCGTGTTCGGGGCCATTGCTTCGGCGGTAACGCTGCGGGGTCTTGACGTGATGTACACCTACGGGAAGATGATCGGCTCGTTCTATCTGGGACTGTTCGTTCTGTGGGCGATCCTGATCGGTGTTGGTTACGTATTTCTCGGACGACATGTCGGTGGTTTGCTCAAGGCAGTGCGTGAACCGGCGATGCTCGCCTTCTCGACGGCAAGCAGTGAGGCAGCATATCCGCGTCTTGCCGAGCAACTGGAGAAGTTCGGTATTGACAAGAAAGTCGTCGGCTTCACGCTTCCGCTGGGCTACGCATTCAACCTCGACGGTTCGATGATGTATCAGACGTTCGCGGCCATCTTCATTGCACAGGCCTTTGGCGTCCACATGCCGCTCTCGCAGCAGATCTTCATGCTGCTGATTCTCATGCTGAGCAGCAAAGGAATGGCGAGCGTGCCGCGGGGATCGATCGTCGTTGTCGCTGCCGTTGCGCCGCTGTTCCATTTGCCGGCCGCAGGCGTGGCGATGGTCCTG
>WNFL01429351.1_pt1 | contig 13976 bp, 10 predicted proteins | sample 5400361 | NCBI WGS metagenome assembly WNFL01 (sample SAMN13153351, study PRJNA577476) | soil metagenome | isolation source: 40 cm soil on Douglas fir-dominated hillslope | place: USA:California | collected 2013-09-17
GGGGATAGCGTTTCGCTTAGTTGGTGCTCGCTTTGTTCGTGGCGCTTTAGGACTTCGCGGGCGCGCTCGATTACGCTGCGGGGGAGGCCGGCCAGGCGGGCTACTTCTATGCCGTAGCTTTTGTTGGCGCTGCCGGGCTCTACGCGGCGGAGGAAGATGATTTCGTTGGGGGTTTCTTTCACCGAGACGTGCACGTTTTTCACGCCTGGCAAAAGATCGGCTAGCTCGGTCAGTTCGTGATAGTGGGTGGCGAAGAGCGTGCGGGCGCGGGTGTGCTTCTGCAGGTGCTCGACTACGGCCCAGGCGATGGAAAGGCCATCGAAGGTGGAGGTGCCACGGCCGACTTCATCGAGGAGAACGAGGCTGGCAGGCGTGGCGTGGTTGAGGATGGCGGCGACTTCGGACATTTCGACCAGGAAGGTGGAGCGGCCGCGGGCGAGATTGTCGCTGGCGCCGATGCGCGTGAAGATGCGGTCGATGATGGGCAGCTTGGCTTGGCGCGCGGGAACGAACGAGCCGATCTGCGCCATGAGTACGATGAGCGCAGCCTGGCGCAGATAGGTGGACTTGCCGCCCATGTTCGGGCCGGTGATGAGCAGAAGCTGCTGGCGCGCGGGCTCGAAGAACAAATCGTTGGGGACGAAGCGCTCGCCGCGCTGGCGAAGCAGCTCCTCGATAACCGGATGGCGGCCGGCGATGATAAGCAGTTCGCCGCTGGAATTGAACTCCGGGCGAGTATAGCCGCGGTCGGTGGCTAGCTTCGCGAAGGTCGCGAGCACGTCAAGCTGCGCGATGGCACAAGCGGTCTTGCGCAGGCGCGCGGCTTTCCCGGCGATGCTCGAGCGCAAGTCGATGAAGAGTTGGCGCTCGATTTCGAGGATGCGCTCATCCGCGGCGAGAATTTTGCGCTCGTACTCTTTCAGCTCGGGGGACGTGAAGCGCTCGGCGTTGACGAGAGTTTGCTTGCGTTCGTAATCGTTGGGCGCGAGATGCAGGTTTGGTTTGGAAATTTCGATGTAGTAGCCGAAGACGTGATTGAAGCGAATCTTCAGCGAGGCGATGTTGGTGCGCTTGCGTTCGCGCTCCTCCATGGAGGCAATGATTTGTTTGCTGTGCTGGCTGAGATTGCGCAGCTCGTCGAGTTCGGCGTGGAAGCCGCTGCGAATGATGCCGGGATCGGTGGCGAGAGCGGGCGGCTCGTCGGCGATGGCTGCTTCGAGCAGTTCGCGGACATCGGCGAGTTCGTCGATTTCATCGTGAATGCGGCGGAGCAAGTCGCTGCCGCCGGCCGGCGGAGGCATTACAAAATTTTTCAGGACGGGAACTTGAGTCAGGGACTTGCGCAGCGCCAGCAGTTCGCGCGGTGTTGCGAGGCCGAGCGTGATGCGGCTGGTCAACCGCTCGAGATCGACAATGCCGCGCAGCTCTTTGCGGATTTCGCCGCGAACAACGGTTTGCTGCAGTAGATGCGCCACCGCACCGAGACGGGCTTCAATAGCGTCGCGATCGATCAGCGGGCGGAGAATCCAGGAGCGCAGCAGCCGCGCAGCCATGCCGGTGACGGTGGCATCGAGGGCGGCAATTAGCGTCGTCGGACCGCTGCGGGAGGATTCCTCCGTGAAAATAGGATTGATCAACTCGAGATTACGGACGGAGACGGGATCGAGAACGAGCGCGTCGTGCTGCTGGTAGTAGCGAACGCGGTCGAGATGGCCTAGCGCTTCAAGCGTGGATGATGCATTGCCGTTGGTTCCGTCACTCGGGATTTCGTGAAGATTGGGCCGGTGCGTGGCGTTTTCACGGAGATAGTGGACGATTGCTCCCGCTGCGGCAATGGCTTGCGGATGCGCGTCCAGGCCGAAACCGGTGAGTTCTGCAACGCCGAATTGCTCGCGCAGGATTCGTTCGGCGTAATCGTATTGAAAAATCCAATCTTCGAGACGCGATTCCACACCGCCGGTGCCATCGAGCAAGGAAGTTTTCGCGGTCTCGAAAAGCTGCTGCGGGCGGGGCAACAGCGTCTCGCGAGGATGCAGAAGCTGCAACTCGTCGCGCATGTCTTCGTCGGCGCGCGCGCCGGAGAATTCCGTGGCTTGAAATTCGCCAGTGGAGAGATCGACGTAGGCGAGTCCTACTGGCGAGCCGGACGCATGCTTGGCGACTGCGGCGAGAAAATTATTTTCGCGCGCGTCGAGCACGGCGACATCCGTGGCCGTGCCGGGCGTGATGACGCGCACAACTTCGCGGCGAACGATTTTTTTGCCGGGGCCAGGCTGCTCCATCTGGTCGCAGATGGCGATTTTGAATCCGGCGCGAATGAGTTTGGCGACGTAGCCATCGGCGGCGTGATACGGCACGCCGCACATCGGAATCGGCTGGCCCTTTTCGCGATTGCGCGAGGTCAGCGTGATTTGCAGCTCGCGCGAAGCGAGCATGGCGTCTTCGTAGAAAAGTTCGTAGAAATCGCCGAGACGGAAAAGCAGCAGCGCGTGCGGGTAGCGCGATTTGATCGCGTGGTACTGCTGCATCAGCGGTGTGGTGGCGTCAGACATGGTTGGCAGTGACTGGTGCTTGGTGACTAGTGACTGGGACGGGCGCAGCATGCTGCGCCGCTACAACGCGAGGTTGGCGCTTTGTTTGGCTCATGCGTGGATTCCAAGTTGCGTCAGCAGGAAAGCATAATCCAGCGCAATTTCGCGTAGATAATCGTAGCGGCCGGAGGCGCCGCCGTGGCCAGCGCCCATGTTGCGTGCGCAATTTTGCCACGTATTTTGCCGGCTCCCAGTACATCACTTGGCTATCGTTCAGCGAAGTTTTCACGAGCATCGTGGGATAGGCTTTGCGCTCCAGGTTCGAGTACGGATCATAGCTCTTCATGTAGGCGTAGTCGGCCGCGACTTGCGGATTGCCCCACTCTTCGTACTCGCCGACAGTGAGCGGAAGAGAAGCATCGAGCATGGTGTTGATCACGTCGACGAAGGGAACGTGGCTGATGACGATGCGGAAAAGATCGGGGCGCATGTTGGCGACGGTGCCCATCAGCAGGCCGCCGGCGCTGCCACCTTCGATGATCAAGCGATCGGGCGAAGTGTAACGGAGAGCGACGAGCCGTTCGGCGGAGGCGATGAAGTCCGTAAACGTGTTGCGCTTTTTATGCATTCGCCCGGCGTCGTGCCACGGTTTGCCCAGTTCGCCGCCGCCGCGTACGTGCGCAATGGCGTAGATGACGCCGCGATCGAGAAGGCTCAGCCGATTGGAGCTGAAGCTCACGGGAACGGAGATGCCATAGCTGCCGTAGCCGTAGAGCATCAGCGGCGCGCTAGCGTCGCGCGGCGTGTTGCGGTGATAAACGACGGAAAGGGGAATGGTCGTGCCATCGGGTGCTCGAGCGAGCAGGCGCTCGCTGACGTATTGCGACGGATCATACCCGCCGAGAACCGGCTGCTGCTTGCGCAGGATTTGCTCGCCAGTGCGGAGATCGAAATCGAAGACGGAGCGCGGGGTAATGAACGACTCGTACTGAAAGCGAAAATAGTCGGTGACGAATTCGGGATTCGCGCCGGGCGACGCGTTGTAGACCGGCTCGGCGAACGCAATTCGCCGCGAGGAAGCAAGCACATCGGCCTCAGGATCACGTGCGTCGGTGCCGAGCGGCACGATGCGCAAATCAGGCAGGCCGCCTTCGCGTTCGTACAAAACGAGATGCGACGCGAAGGCCTGCGCCGAAGCGAGCATGACGTCCGGGCGATTGGGGATGAATTCGCGCCAGGCATCGCGCCGCGGATTGTCGACCTCGACGGTAACCACGCGAAACGTGCGACCGCCAGAATTGGTACGAATGTAGAAGACGCCGCCGGAAGAATCAGTGGGCCCGCCGGGATGGTGATCGACGTAATATTCGTGCTCGTCTTCGCGCTGAGCGATCAGGCGGAATTCCGCGTTGGGCTGATCGGCTGGAAGAAAGCGAACTTCGCTTGTGGTGTGGCTCGCTATTGTCAACAGCAGAAAGGCACCGCTCCGCGTGCGTTCGATGTCGATCCGAAAACGTTCATCGGCTTCTTCATAGAGCAGCGCGTCGGGCACGGTCGCGCCGAGCACATGGCGGTATAGCCGGTACGAACGCTTAGTGGTTTCGTCTTCGACGGTATAGAAAAGCGTGCGATTGTCTGCGGCCCACGCGGCGCTCGTGACGCGCTCCATCCGTTCAGGCAGAGTCTGGCCCGTGCGCAGATCTTTGATTTGCAACGTGTACTGGCGAAACCCGGTGGTGTCGAGCGAATAGGCGAGCAGGGAATTGTCGTCGCTCACCGAGAACGCGCCGAGGCTCAGAAATGAGTGACCCACTGCGAGCGCATTTAAATCCAAGAGCAACTCTTCCGTCGCGTTTTCCGCGTCGCGCTTGCGATAGTGAAGCGGATACTGTTTGCCCTCTTCCGTGCGCGTGAAGTACAGGTAGCCGCGCAACCGGTAAGGAACGGAAAGATCGGTCTGCAGGATGCGACCAAGCATCTCCTGATACAACTTTTCCTGAAAGCGCTCGGTATCGCGCAAGACGGCGTCGGTATACGCGTTTTCCGCGTTGAGGTAGGCGATGACCTCGGGATTATTCTTGTCGCGGAGCCACGCGTAGTTGTCGACGAGGCGCTCGCCGTGAATGACGTGTTCGACAGGCTGACGCCGTGCGACCGGGGGCTGCGGCGCGCCGGAGTCCTGTGAATCGGGCGTAAAGCTGGAGGTGGCGACTTTGGCGTCGGGGTTCATGCGTCAGTTTGTTCGGTGCGCGCGGCGAGATCGGTAGGCCGGGCGAAGTGAATCGTCTTCGTCCGGTATAGTAGCGGAAGTTGGCGGCGGCGAAAAGCGGTCACGACGTGGCTGAGGAAGAAATGGGAAAAGAACGAGAAATCAAGCTGCGGATGGCCGATTTGCCGGCGCTGCGGCGGGCGTTGACGAGGCTCGGTGCGCGCGTCGTCAGGCCGCGATTGCATGAGCGTAATGTTCTTTTCGACACGCCTGAGCGCTCGCTTGCCAGTCGCGAGCAGTTGCTGCGCATTCGCGCGGAGTTACCGGCAGGGCAACGCCGAAGCCTACGCCCACGTTGCATAGTGACGTTCAAGCGCCCGCTCATGACCGCAGAATCGAGCCACAAAAGCGGCCGGCACAAAGTCCGAGAAGAAATCGAACTGGAGGTCTCCGACGCAAAGGCGCTCGCGATGATCTTCGAGGGACTGGGAATGCGGAGTTGGTTCCAATACGAAAAGTTCAGAACAACGTTCCGCTTGCCCGCATCGAATGCCTGGGCCAAGGGCCTCTTGATCGAGTTGGACGAGACACCGATCGGCGTTTTTCTGGAACTGGAAGGCCCGGCAATCGCCATCGATCGAGCGGCGAAGGCCCTGGGCTTTGAAACGAGAGATTACGTGCTGGCGAATTACATGACGCTTTACCAGGAATATTGCCGGAGCAGGGGAGAAGAGCCGCGCGACATGCTCTTCGCAAAGGGCGAGAACAAAAAACGCGGCGCCAGCTCCAGAAATCGCACACTTTTTTCGTGAAAATCTAATTCTCTTCTTGACAATAGATTGCGCGAGGGCTTATCACTGCATTCGGAGTAAAAGTTTTGGCGATGTTCATGCTTAGGAGTGAAGTCGAACCGCGGCCGAGGCAATTGAAGCGCAGCCGGAAAACGGTGAAGACCGCAGCAACGCGCAGGATGCGGCTCCGCGTGAGCTCCGCACCTTACGCGGTCGGGTGGGGAGGGTTCGCGCCGGGCTAGAGGTAAGTCCATCTGTATCAGGCGCTTACCCCGCGGCCGACCTTTTACGGTACGCGGGTTTTTTATTGGCCGGTTTACGAAAAAGCGGCCCGGCTGTTGGGAATTGAGGTAGTGCTATGCAACTTTATGCTACAGAGCTGGTGGGCGCTGAAGCCTACGACGCGCAGGGACATTTTGTCGGGCGCGTGCGCGAATTCTTTATCGAGCCGGCGGACCAGCCGAATCGCATCTCGCATTTTCTGCTGTCGCGCGGCCGATTTCAGCCGCTGCTGGCCCGCTACAATCAGGTCGCAGCGGTAGCTCCCGGAACCATCCGCCTCAATTGCAGCGAACGCGATCTGACGTTGTACACCCCGAATGAAGCGTGGCTGGCGGTGCGCAAGGATTTGCTCGACCAGCAAATTATCGACACCCAAGGCCGCAAGGTCGTGCGCGTGAACGATGTGGACCTCGCCGAGCAGAAAACCAACGGCAATGTAGAACTGCGGCTGACCCAGGTGGACGTGGGGCTGCCAGGGGCGGTCCGGCGCTTACTGCAAGGAGTGGTGGCGCCCGGATTCATTCGCAAACTGCAGAACCCGCTGCCGCAGCGCACCATCCGCTGGGAGTTCGTGAATCTGCTCGAGCCGGACCCTCTGCGCCGTGTGAAGCTGCGCATCACCCACGAAAAACTGGAAGACTTACACCCGGCTGACCTGGCCGAGATGATGGAAGATATCTCGGCCGCCGAGCGCCAGGGCATCATCGCCTCGCTCGATGAAGAAACCGCCGCCGCAGTGCTGGCGGAGCTAGACGAGCGGCTGACCACGCAGATCGTAGAGAAGTTGGACCCGGAAAAGGCCGCTGACATCCTCGAAGAGATGGCGCCGGACGCCGCGGCGGACGTGCTGGCCGACCTGCCCAAGGAAACGTCCGAGGAGCTGCTGGAAGAGATGCCCGGGCACGAGGCCAGCGAAGTCCGCGGGCTGCTGGCCTTCGACGAAAATACAGCCGGCGGCATGATGAACCCGGAGTTTGTTTTCGTCGGGGAGACTTCGACGCGCGACGAAGTGCTCCATTGGATGCGCTCGCAGGACCTTAACGTCGACCAGCTCGACACCATCGTCCTGCTCGACGGGAACGCGAAATTCTCGGGGACTGTGCCCGTGGCTCGCCTGCTCCTCGCGGATCCGGACCAACGTATGTCGGAACTAAAAACCGAGCCGCTGCTCGGCGTCCCGGGAGATGCCGATGAGAAGGACGTGTTTGAGCTGTTCGATAAGTACAACCTGCGCATGTTGACGGTCACCAACCGCGAAGGCCGGCCGATCGGAACCATTACGGTGGACGATGTGGTGTCGCGGCTGGTTAAGAAGTAACGAACAAACGCGAGTAACGAACTAAAGAAAAGCGGGGCAGAAGAGTCGGAAAGCCATGAATTGGGATGCCATCACGACGCGTGTGGACGCGGTCAAAACGCGTGGAACCGATTTGCAGAAGCGTCTGCGCGCCTTGCGGCACCGGCTCACCATGTTATTGGCGGTGATCGGACCGGGCCTGATTACTTCCAACGTGGACAACGACGCCGGCGGAATCTCCGTGTACACGCAGGCCGGCGCGAAGTATGGCTACGCATTGCTGTGGTCGCTGATTCCCATGACCATCGCGCTGTACGTCACCGAAGAGATGTGCGCGCGTATGGGCGTCATCACCGGCAAGGGATTGTCGGACCTGATTCGCGAAGAGTTCGGCTTCCGGCCTACGTTTTTTGTGATGATCACCGGCTTTTTCGTGGACTTGGCCAACGTAGTCGCCGAATTCGCCGGCATCGCCGCTTCCATGCAGATCTTTGGAGTGAGCAAGTACATCGCGGTGCCCATCGCCGCAGCGCTGGTGTGGGCGCTGGTGCTGAAGGGAACGTATCGCCAGGTCGAGGTGATCTTCCTGTTCGCCTGCACCTTGTACCTGTCGTATGTATTTTCCGCGATCTTCGCGAAGCCCGATTGGCTGGACGCCGCGCGCCACACGATCATTCCCAACATCCGCTTTGAGTCCGGCTACCTCGTGATGCTGATGGGGCTTATCGGAACGACTATCGCGCCGTGGCAATTTTTCTATCTGCAAGCGGGATTCGTGGAGAAAAAAGTCAGCCCGCGGCAGTATCCGCAAGCGCGCGCGGATGTGCTGTTTGGCAGCGTAAGCTGCATGGTGATTGTATTTTTCATTATTGTCTGCACCGCGGCCACGTTATATGTCTCCGGCCACCGCGATATCACCGATGCGGCGCAGGCGGCGCAGGCATTGATTCCGCTGGCGGGGCGCGGCGCGGGCATTCTCTTTGCTTTCGGTCTGTTGAACGCTTCGCTGTTCGCCGCGTCGATCCTGCCGCTTTCTACGGCGCACGTGATTTGCGAAGGACTCGGCTTCGAGGCCGGCATCGATCACAAATTCAAAGAGGCGCCGATTTTTTATTGGCTGTACACGATTCTGATCGTGGTCGGCGCGGGGATCGTGTTGCTGCCGCACGCGCCGTTGTGGAAAATACTGATCTTCTCGCAGGTCGGCAACGGCTTCTGGCTGCCTGTGGTGGTGATTTTTATTTTGCTGCTGGTGAACCGCCGCGACTTGATGGGCGAATACGTGAACACGACAACCTTCAACATCGTGGCCTGGGCAACTGCGATCGCCATGATTATTTTGAGCCTGGTGCTGGCCTATACCGCCGTTTTTCAGGGCGGCGCTCCCGTGGGTTGAGTGCATCACAAGACATGCGCCATTGCGTCAGCGTCGCGGCGTGTGTTAACTTTGCGGCGTAAAGGGAACTCCCCGGAAAAACGTATTACCGATGAAATCTCACTCCACTATTTCCGTAGCCGATCCCAGCGCTCTCGGCCCCGTCACGCCGGAAGAAGCGCAACTGCTGACCAAGCTCGACCTCGCGCGCTTGCCGCGGCACGTTGCGGTCATCATGGACGGCAACGGCCGCTGGGCGCAGCGCAAGCACTTGCCGCGTCCCGCCGGGCATCGTTCCGGGACACAGACGGCGCGCACGACGATTGAAACTTGCGCGCGGCTGAACATTGAGGCGCTCACGCTGTATGCGTTTTCCGTCGAAAATTGGCGCCGCCCGAAAACCGAAACCGATTTTCTGATGCAGCTTCTGCGCGAATACTTGCGGCAGGAAATGCCGCTGATTCAGCGAAACAATATTTGCATGCGCTTTCTGGGCCGCGCCAGCGAACTGCCTGCCGGCGTGCAGCAAGATATGCGCGAAGCGGTGGAGAAGACCGCGAAGAACACCGGCATGGTGCTGTGCCTGGCGCTGAATTACGGCGGGCGCGCAGAAATCGTGGACGCGCTGAACGAAATTATTGCGCAGCGCAACGGCGATAGCCGCAACAGACCGGTGACCGAGGAAGAAGTGGCGCGCCACCTGTACACGGCGGGATTGCCGGACCCAGACTTGCTGATTCGTTCCAGCGGGGAAATGCGCGTCAGCAATTTTCTGCTCTGGCAGATCGCGTACGCGGAAATTCTCGTCACGGAAACACTTTGGCCGGATTTCAATCGCGAGCGCCTGCTCGAAGCCTTCGTGGAATTTCAAAGGCGAGAGCGGCGCTACGGCGGCATCCGCGAAGGCGGCTCAGATTCAGAAGTTCCCGCCCGCGTTGCCGGCACATAAGTCGCCGTAGTCGAACTCGACACATTGAATCCGAGCGAATGCTAGCGTCGCCTAGGAAGCCCGGCTTGTTTCCACAATTTATCCCACCACCAAATTCCGGCCCAGGCTTGGACAGGCAGCCTATACCCAAGCTGGTGCGCAAGCATCAGGATTTGCCCGCGATGATGCGCTTCGTGCGAGAACATGTATGCGAACATAGTTGCGCTGGCGGGCCAAACCGGCGACCAGCTCCCGCGCGAAAACTTTGTGACGCGCCGGTTCGCTTCGCTAGAAAGAGCCTCGCTCAGCATGCGAAGGCATTGTGCTGCGCTCTTCCTGTGCGCAGCAGCGGCTTGCTTGATCGTGCAGCGATCCGGATTGAGAGGCGCGGGACATTTCAGATGCGGCGCGGAGTTCTTGAGCCACACCAGGCGGTTGTTGTGCAGATGCGCGTAAATCGCTGCTATGGTGCGGCCGTTCCGTTTGGGGCCGGGTAGTTTCGCTCGCCATGCGCGGGGATCGAGGTGCGAAAGGACAAGCTGGTTCATCGCGTCGTTAATCGCATAAGTCCGCAGGAGATCGGAATTTTCGATTTGGACTTCCGCTTCGCGCATCATACCCAACCCTTCCCTGGGCGCCGCGACACTGCGACCTAAGCAAGGCCTTGCGATAGTAATATCTCACCTTACTTCCTCTTTTTCTTTCAACTTTTGCGCGGGCACTGTTAACCTTCCGTGCGGTGCGCCGGGAGATTTCTTTTTCATGACTTGGAAGCGTGTGGCGACGGCTGTCGTTCTGATTCCCTTTGTCGTTGGGCTTGTCCTGTGGGGCTCGACGGCGTGGGTGGCGCTGGTTCTCGCGCTGATTATTGTGCTGGCGCTCTTCGAGTATTTCGCGCTCGGCGATGCGATTGGCCATCGCGCTTACCGTTTCTGGACTGCGACTTGTGCATTTCTACTTGTTTACGTGCAGTGGCTTGTGGCCATTGAACCCAGCTACCAGCTTGCCGGAGGTCTGATACTTCAGCGGGAGCTAGGACGCTACTCAGCTGGATTGGTGGGTGTGTCGGAAGCGCTTTTTGTTTTCGTGCTGGGTGTTGCGGTGCTGACGCTTTGGACGCGGCGTCCCCTGGTGGAAGGGTTGCCCGCTGCTGGAATCAGTTCGAGCGGACTGCTATTGGTGGCGTTTCCGTTGAGCTTTGCGGTGCGCCTGCACGGTTTGGGTGCGCAAGGTCCGAAGCTGCTGCTGTTCGCGCTGGTGATCACTTGGGTTGGCGACACGGTGGCGTATTTTGTGGGCCGCGCAATAGGCAAGCATCCGCTTGCGCCGCACCTGAGTCCCAAGAAAACTTGGGAAGGTTCCGTCGCGAGTTTGGCCGGTTCGCTGCTGGCGGGCCTGGCGTTTACGCGATGGCTGAACGCACCCCCTGTGCATCTGTTGGCCATGGCCGGAGTGGGGAACGTCGCGGGCCAAGTTGGCGATCTGCTCGAATCCGCTTACAAACGCAGCGCCGGAGTGAAAGATTCCGGAGGAATGCTGCCTGGCCATGGCGGAATTCTCGATCGCATCGATGCGCTGATTCTGGCCATTCCGGTTGTCTGGTATTATTGGACTTTGATCTACTCGCCTGGAATGTAATTCGGGAACTCCGTCTCGAGAACATCGGTCCGAAACATGGGCCCGAAACGTGAGCCGAACATGAGAAAGACGCGTTAGTGACGCAATCGTTCACGAAATTGGCCATTTTGGGTTCGACTGGCTCGATAGGGCGGCAATGCCTGTCAGTTGTCGAGTCGCTGCCGGGGCGATTCGGCGTGGTGGCGCTTGCAGCGGGCTCGAATCTCGAGGAACTCGTCGGGCAGATTGAGCGGCACCGGCCCGAAGTGGTCTCGGTTGGAGACGCAGCGAAGGCCGATGAGTTAGCGCAAAAGCTGAGAGCGAAAGGTGAGTCGCCGCTGCCTGCCATTCATCACGGTCGCGAAGGCATGCTGGCGGTCGGAACGCACGCTTCAGCCGATATCGTTGTGTCCGCGGCCGTTGGCGTTGTGGGCCTCGAAGCGACGTACGAAGCGATAAAGCTGGGGAAGACCGTCGCGCTTTCCAATAAGGAAGTGCTGGTTGCCGCCGGCGAGTTAGTGATGGCCGCGGCGAAGAAATCCGGGCGCGAGCTGCTTCCGGTGGATAGCGAGCACAACGCGGTACATCAGTGCCTGCGCGGCGGAGAGCGCGGAGAAGTGCGCCGGCTGGTGCTGACGGCTTCGGGCGGACCGTTTCGCAAGACGCCGCTGGCAGCGCTGCAAGGCGTGACGCCGGAACAGGCCCTTGCGCACCCAAACTGGCGGATGGGCAATCGCATCACGATTGATTCCGCGACGATGATGAACAAGGGCTTCGAGATCATCGAGGCGCGATGGCTGTTCGGTGTCCAACCAAACCAGATCGATGTGGTGATTCATCCGCAGTCGACCATTCACTCTATGGTGGAGTTTGTCGATGGTTCCGTTCTCGCACAACTCGGCCCAACCGATATGCGCATGCCCATTCAATATGCGTTAACCTATCCGGAGCGAATGGCATCTAATGGGCTAGCCCTAGATTGGTCGAAACTCCGGCGTCTCGATTTCGCGAAGGTTTCCACGCGACGATTCCCGTGCCTGCGTTTGGCTAAGGAAGCGATGAGAAAGGGCGGGGCATTGCCGTGCGCGCTGAATGCCGCGGATGAAATCGCGGTAGCAGCGTTTCTGGAGAGAAGGCTGCCGTTTCTCGGAATCCCAGAAGTGATCGAGAGAGTGCTGGCGCGGACGCCGAAGACGCGATTTGAGAAGATGGACGATGTGCTTACGGCGGATAGCGAAGCGCGCCGGATGGCCAAGGAAGAAGTCGAACGATTGGCGGTAACCGCGGCGGCGGCATCGTAGTCTAGAGAAGGGAAAATCAAGCAAATGGATTTGTTATTAGGCGTAGCGCTCGTGCTGGGAGTGATGATTCTTGTGCACGAGTGGGGACACTTTATTGCGGCGCGCATATTTGGCGTGCGCGTGGACGTTTTTTCCATTGGATTTGGACCGCGGCTGTTTGGCTGGAAGCGCGGAGCTACGGATTATCGGGTGAGTGCGCTGCCGCTGGGCGGCTATGTGCGCATGGCGGGGCAGGACCCGTCTGAGATCGATTCCGCGCACAGCACCTCGATACCGGGAACAGAGAAAGAGAAGAGCGAAGCTGCGTATGCGCAATTGCAAGCGAGGAAGGGCGCGCCGGACGAGCTGATGAACAAGCCGCGCTGGCAGCGCGCAATTATTTCGTTTGCCGGCCCGCTGGTGAATTTGATTTTTCCGATTTTGCTGCTGACTGTGTATTTTGTGGCCATCGGGATTCCCTATCCCGCGTATCAGGACAAACCGCTGCAGGTTATGGGTGTGCCGGCGAATTCACCTGCGGCCGCGGCCGGTTTGCATTCCGGGGACAAGGTCATCGCTCTCGATGGAGAGCAGAATCCGACTTGGGAGCAAGCGGAGAAGGTTCTGACCAAGCTCACGCCGGACAGCAAACTTTCGATGCAAGTGGAAAATGCAGGCTCCACGCGATCCGTCACTCTGCCGGTCCAGCAAAAGGATATTGAGCAACCGGAGAGATTGCTGGAGCACTTTCTCGGTTATGTGCCGATCCGGCCAGTTCTGGAAGATGTAGCGCCAGGATATCCGGCGCAGCGCGCGGGACTCAAAGAGAATGACTTGATCGCTGCCGTGGACGGGCAAAAGATTCAATGGTGGGGCGAGTTTACCGAGCGCATTCGCGGATCGAACGGCAAGCCATTGACCCTGGACGTGGAGCGCAATGGGCAGCTCGTGCGTCTGGTGGTAACTCCGCAGGCAGCGACAAACGAACGCGGGGAAACCATTTATCAAATCGGCGCGGCGGCGCACGAAGATACGGCTTACAAGCGCGTGGCGTTTCCAGAAGGCGCGCGGTATGCGAGCCTGGTTACGGTTCAAAAAATCAAAGAGACGGCCGGAGTCGTTGGAGCATTGTTCAGTGGGCGGGTTTCGCTGAAGCAACTGCAAGGGCCGGTGGGAATTTCGCGCGCGGCAGGGCAGGCCGCGAAGAAGGGTCCGCTGGCGATTATCTCCTTGATGGTGCTGATCAGCGTGAACCTGGGAATCCTGAACCTGCTGCCGATTCCGATTCTGGACGGCGGGCACATCCTGCTGCTGGGAATCGAAGGGCTGCTGAGGCGCGACATGAGTCTCGCGTTCAAGGAGCGTTTTGTGCAGGTTGGGCTGGTGTTCCTGTTGGTGGTGTTTGCCATCGTTATGTACAATGACGTGGTGCGGCTACTGCCGATTCATTCCTGAGCTTGACCTCTTTAGGTTAACCCGGCCTAAGCTCGCTGCGAGTCTTGCTTAGCATCGCACCCGGAGAAAGAATGGCCGTATCATCGCAGCACCGGGCCTCCACCGGCGAGCGACTCAATACCGCGGAAACAACCGGAAGACTGCAACAAGCGCTGGGGAAGCGGCGCATCCGCTTGACCCGGCAGCGGCGCGTGATTTTGCAAGTGATGGA
>WNFL01112314.1_pt1 | contig 13975 bp, 12 predicted proteins | sample 5400361 | NCBI WGS metagenome assembly WNFL01 (sample SAMN13153351, study PRJNA577476) | soil metagenome | isolation source: 40 cm soil on Douglas fir-dominated hillslope | place: USA:California | collected 2013-09-17
GAATCCGATATCTCGTCCTGGATTTTTGGCGCGCTTTTTCTCAACGGCTTTTTCACCATCGCGCTTTCCCTGATCTACCGGCAGCCGCTGGTGCTGTTCTGGAGCATTCCCGGTGCCGTGCTGGTTGGCCCTGCTCTCACCCACCTGAGCTATGCCGAAGTGATCGGCGCGTTTCTCGCCACCGGCATGCTGATGCTGGGCTTGGGGCTGTCAGGCTGGGTGCGGCGCGCGATGGATGCGATACCCATGCCGATTGTCATGGCCATGGTGGCCGGTGTGTTCCTGCGTTTCGGCGTGGACCTGGTGCGCGCCTTTCGGGAGCAACTGTGGATTGCCTTGCCGATGACCCTCGTGTTCGTTCTGCTCACTGCCGCACCGCGCATCGGCCGCGCCCTGCCGCCGCTGGTCGGTTCACTGGCCGTGGGTGCGCTCGCCGTGTGGCAACTCGGCGCGTTCAAGCCGCCCGCCGGCGCGCTGTTCGGCATGGCGCATCCGAACCTCTATATGCCACAGTTCAGCTGGGCCGCGATGTTTGAGCTTGTGGTGCCGCTTGCCATCACCGTGCTGGTGGTGCAAAACGGCCAGGGCATCGCCATCCTGCGCGCCAACGGCCACCAGCCGCCGGTCAATGCGATCACGGCCGCGTGCGGCATCGGTGCCATCGTTTCTCGGCGACCGGCGAGAAGCAAAGGCAGTACACGGCGGCGGTCATGGTCGCCTTGCTTGGCATCGGTGTCGGCCTGTTTTCGCCGTTTTTCACGCGGCTCATGCTGGCAACGCCGCCAGCCTTCATCGCCACGCTCGCCGGCCTCGCCATGTTGCGCGTGCTGCAAACCGCGTTCGTGGCATCGTTCCGTGACCACTCGACGCTCGGCGCACTGGTGTGCTTTCTGGTCACCGTGGCCGATGTGCCGATGTTTGGTATCGGCGCGGCTTTCTGGGGACTGGTGTTCGGCCTGTTGACCACGCGGGTGTTGGAACGGCCGGCGCGGCCGGCTGCGGCGCCGGCAGCGGCGGCGTCAGCGACTGTGGCGGCGGCTCCCGCTGCGCCGCCCGCGCCGACAAAGTAAGACGCCACGCGCTGTCGTGCGTAGCGCGGCTTAGAATTTAGCCGATACAGTGAAAAGACAAATATAAGGCGACCGATGGTCGCCTTTTTCTTGCTGCGTCGCATGGAGTCAACCTTCGCAAATGGCATAAATAGAGCCTAGATTTGCAATATAGGTTTCCGTACTTCCGATAACATGCCTACCTCGTAACGGCCAGCATGGCTGGCGGTCGCACTATTCGATCGGGGTCGCTCGTATTGCCGGTTAACTCTTAAGTGCTATCCTTGGTAGGACAGAGACATAACACAGTCCGACTTTGAAACGGCAACCGGGACAATGACCGCCTCCTCCCGCACCGAAGCCCAGCAGCGCGCCGACGATATCCATGTATTCAGGACGGAGTTGTCGCGTCTGGAGAACGAAGACGTTCTGCGCCTGGAACCGGCGCAGCGCGAAGCCGTCTCGACTCATCACGATGCCCTGCTCATCCGGCTTTCACAGAGCTTCGACATCGACAGCGATTCGAAATCGAAACAGTTGTCCTTGGGAATGCGCATTGCCTCGTTTGTCGGCGCGCTTGCGCTGGCCGCGAGCGTGTTTTTCCTGTTCTATCAGTTTTGGGGTTATTTCTCGACGCCGGTGCAGGTGACGGTACTGATAGCGGCTGCGTTTGGGACCTTCCTTGCGACGATGGTGGTCGACAGGCACGATTCGTCGGGCTATTTCACCAAGCTCGCGGCACTGGTTGCGTTCGCATGCTTCGTGCTGAACATCGTCATGCTGGGGCAGATCTTCAATATCACCCCATCCGACAAAGCGCTGCTGCCCTGGGCCGCCTTTGCGCTGCTGCTTGCGTACAGCTACGACCTGCGGTTGCTTCAGGCAGCCGGGATCCTGTGCCTGATCGCCTTCATTGCGGCGCGCACCGGTACATGGAGCGGCATGTACTGGATCCATTTCGGCGAGCGGCCCGAGAATTTCTTCCCGGCAGCGATTGCCATATTCCTCGTGCCGCAGATCGTCGATCACACCCGGTTCTCCGGATTCGCGCCCCTCTACCGCATCTTCGGCATGCTCGCGCTCTTCCTGCCGATGCTGGTGCTGGCCCACGCGGGCTACGTGAGCTATCTCGACCTGGACCACCGGCTGGTTCAAGGTCTCTACCAGACGCTCGGCTTCGTCGGCATCCCCGCGTTGATCTGGTATGGCACGTCCCGACATTGGAATGACGTGGTGAACACTGGCGTCACGCTCTTCGTCATCTTCTTCTATACGAAGCTTTTCGACTGGTGGTGGGATGAAATGCCCAAATACCTGTTCTTCCTGATGATGGGCCTCACCGCCATTCTGCTGCTGGTGGTATTCAAGAGGCTGAGGAAGGCAAGCGCATGAATTGGCTGCCTCGACATACGCTGGCTGCCGGCGTCGCGCTCATCGCCCTGACAAATGCGGTCGCATTGGGCGGCGCCGCCTGGAATCGCAGCGGTGAGCCGGAGAGCACGCTAGATCTAACGGAGCGCGAGCTGCGGCCTCCATACATCTGGAGAAGCGTGACCGAAAACAGCGGGCTCGCACTGAGATTGCAGTGGCGCACGGTTTCCGTCGACGACGGCGTCCAATACACATACTACCGAGGAAGCCCCGCCTGGCTGGACGAATCGAAGATGATTGCACTGGGATTCAGCGCATCACCTTCGGTCAGGAGTCCCGACGCAGATAGGAACTCGCGCTTCGATCGGCAACTTCCTCGCGACGTGTTCATCGTTCTGGAGCTGGACGGTCCAGCGTATCGCGACGCACTCGATCGCGCCGCGAAGGCGGCGAAAGCCCTGGAAGAAAAGAACGAACGGGGCACGGGCAAGGAGGACGCAGAGAAATTGCTGATCCGCGAAACCCGGCAAAGCAGCCGACTGTTTGCAGTGGACGCCGGCCTCGATCTTGCGGCCTTGCGCAGCAAATTCCCCGATCGCGCGAAATGCGCAATCGTCCGTGGCCAGGTTCGGCCGACGTGGAGTACGAACACACAGCCGACCACCGGCATGATCGAGGATCTGAGTGCGGACGAGATCAATGTGCCATTGGCGATGCGTGCTGCTTTCGAAGGCGTGGCCTCCGAGTGGGACCAAGCACTAGGCGAAGCGAACAAGAGCGTTAACGCAAGGTTGGCCTTTGGCCAGCGACTGGAGCCCTGGCTTGTTTCTGCGACGAACAAATCCGCGGATGCCATCAAGTAAGTCGAGTCCGGATCCGGAAGCGACCCGCAAGATCTCCGTGAAGACCCATCACCAGAAGGTGAACTACAACGTCTTTGAAGGTATGACGGTGAAAGGCGTGCCGAGCTACACGTTGAGCCAGGGACGGGTCGTGTGGGCGAATGGGAAGCTGGATGTGGTTGAGGGGAGCGGGCGGTATGTCGATCGGCCGCCTTTCCCGATTTCATATGACGCGGTGGCGAAGATGAATCAGGCGAAGGCGCATCGCGCTGTTGTTCGCAGCGCTGCCTAGATCTCTGAGGCCTCAAGCGCAGAGGCGTTGACGCAAATACCCTACGTGCCCAGCACGTCGGAGTACCCGCTTAGGACGCAGAGGAAAAACAAGAGAGGGTTCACTTCCATACCCCCTTGAGGGGTGCGCAAAGGACAACGGATGGAGATGGAGTAGATCCTGTAGCCAAGGAGACGAGCTTGGGCGTAATACCTCGGAGTAGTTTATGCGTTGTGCAATGACTGATCGCGAGTACCCTGAACTCTTGGATGGTGCGTGGGACGACGGTGAGTGGATCAAAATCGGCCATGCCGGAACTAAAAGCACTCATCAGTGGCTAACCTAACCGGTTAGCCGCGCATGAGTACTTGCGGCATGACCGGTTAAGCAGGCACTTGGCATTTCTACCTGAGGAAATAAGCATGGCAAGAAATAGTGTTCCAGCCGTACCTTCCAAGAGTGACGTCGCATCGAAGATTGCGAGCGCCATTCTGGGTTTCATAGCAAATACGCCGACTTCCCGTCAACGCTCCAGCTCTTCGCCTGAGGATAGTGCCAAAAAGATTGCAAACAAAGCGGCGGCAACGGCCGCAACAGTGGCAGGCACGCTTGCCCTGCCGCCCGGCCCATTGGGCTGGCTGACCATCCTTCCTGAAATGGTTGGGGTATGGAAAATACAAGCGCAGATGGTGGCTGACATTGCTGCTCTATACGGGAAAACAGTAACACTCACCCAGGAACAAATGCTTTATTGCTTGTTCAAACACAGCGCCGCCCAGGCGCTGCGAGATCTGGTTGTTCGAGTCGGCGAGCGAGTAATCATCAAACACGCTTCGCTTGCTTCGCTTGGAGTCATGCAGTCCATTGCTCAGAAGATTGGCGTCAAAGTCACTCAACGTGTAATAGGAAAGAGCTTGTCGCGCTGGCTTCCTATTGTTGGCGCGCTTGGCGTGGGCGCCTATGCCTTCTACGACACTGCGCAAGTTGCGAGCACAGCAATCGAACTTTTCTCGCAAGAAATTGATCCTGCCACGTCACCTCAAGAGGCGGTCTCGCCGGGACAGAAGTCACGAAAAAGAGTGCGCGCTATTAGTTAGGCCGGGGGCAGCCCGGTGGCTGGTCACCTTTCTTGCGCTCGCCAAGAAAATCGAAGATTTCAGTGGAGGCTAACCTGCTTGACAGGTTATGACGAAACTAAAAGTTCTCGTCAGTGGCTAACCTGGTGACAGGTTGCCGCAACTAAAAGTTCCTCTTAGTGGAAGCTAACCTGCTTTATCTCTTAGCGCCGTCACTATCCTGTCGTGCTCTTTTTCTTTTCAATGATTGGACAGGATGAACAGGATTGACGGGATGAAATGCGCGATCTATTTTCTATTCCTGTTTCCATCATGTCCATCCTGTTAATCCTGTCGTGTTCTTTGCTCGGCGCGCCTCAAGGGGGAGTTCTTAAAGTCCTACCATCTTAGCCGCATAGGACGATACGGAAATCAGGCCCGCATAACTACGCCCGCCCACCCGGCAATCCTTCTTCCAGTCTTTTTCTCCTCCGTTTTTCCTCTGCGTCCTAAAAGGGTACTCCGACGTGCTACGCACGTAGGGTATCTGCGTCCTCTGCGGTGAGAGCGTTTCTCGCAAGGCGACCCGTGGTCGCATTTTTTTGCTGTGCAAGTGAGTTGTGGTTCCGGGTTTCGAACTACAGGGAAACCCCTTCAAGGGGCGTCAACGAAACAACCTGCCAGGTCGTGCCGCGGATCACGCGATCATGGATCACCGAGGTGCTTTGCCCGAATGCCGTGTGGTAATTGGCGAGCTTGAGGTACACGCCACTTCCGCGGTAGAGCGTCGGACCCGTATGCTGGAACAGGCGCTTGCCATTGAGCCACACCTGATAGAATCCATCGGCCTCTGAACTCCAGCGAACATGAATCACGAAGTCGTACCAGACCCCGCGCGTGATCGGCCCGACCGGGTATTCGCTCAGAGACGGGTTTGCCGGATCCCCGCCGAAAATCTGGTAGTGAAGTCCTGTCGGGTAGAACAGCAGTTGTGCAGGTCCCATCGTCGGCCCACCCGCGTTGTCGTGGAAGTTCATCAGGGAGCCGTAATTCCAGGCGCCGCCTACATTTGGTGGCAGATCCACGAAGTCGGCGGGGAACAATATCGAATGCGCCCACCACTGTTCCCGACCTTGAACGCCATCTGTGAACTGTGTGAGTGCGACATCGTTACGTTCGTTGGTGCCACTCCCGGAGACGTCGCTATCCCCTGGTTCCGTGTGCAAGCGTAGCCCGGACCCTCCATCGCGCCCGACGTTTACGACGACCGCACGGCCCGGGACTTTTTGCTCGACCCACCAGATGTTGTCGTCGGAAATTCCGTCTGCCGGATCGGGATTTGTCCTGAATTGCCCGAGGTTCGGAAACGTGGCGAAGAATTCCACCGTGCCGGACGCTGAGGGTCCGGTGCCGGAAGACGGCGGTGCGGTGCCGGACGGCGGAGGTTCTGTCGTTGCACTGCCTCCACTGCTTCCACCACCGCCGCACGCGGCGAGCGTCGCAAGAAGAATCAGCAACGAAATACGGGTCAACCCAAGTTTGTCGTTCATGATTTTTTCTTTCAAGAAGCGGCCCGCTTGCGGTTGATTCCTTGCGGCACCGAATCCTTGCGTATGGCAAGGAACTGTTTGACCCGAGTGTCGTCGCGTGGCGACCATGGGCCACTCGGGCTGTGAAGCACGACTGCATAGGTCGCATGTCGTGCTCCACCGGGAGAATAACAGGGGACCGACCCACGGTTTTCTGTCTGGCATGATCCGATCGGATCACCGCGGTCGACCACAAGAACTTCGAAGGTAATGACCGCCAAAGGCGTGGCGAGCTATACATGTCGGAAGGCAGCGGACGATATGTCGATCCGTCACCTTTCCAGATTTCGTATGACGCGGCCGCGAAGATGCCTCGGGCGGTGGTTAGAATTGCCGCTTAAGAGCAGGCCGGGGGCAGCCCGGCCACCCCTTGCTGCTTCAGTTTTCCCGGTGTTCCCTGCCGTGCTCGTGTTCTTCGCGACGATCTTCTTCATGGCGCTCTTCTTCATGGCGCACTTCTTCGTGGCGCACTTCTTCATGACGCACTTCTTCGTGCCCGCGAGCGTAGTGTTCGCGATAGTGCGGCACGTACTCGTTGCGGTACCAGTTGTCCTGCACGAAGTAGACCCGCTCGCCGCAGGCATTGTACTGCCGGCAATACTTGCTCCAGTTTCTCGCATGCTCCGGCGGCACGTGCAGGTAGACCGGTTCCCTCTCCAGTTCCACCGGCGGGGCGTGAACGAGGACAGGCTGCTGGTAGATCACCTGCGGGGGCGGGGCGCCGCCGATGTCGATCCGGCCGAAGAATCCCGGCTCGCCAACTTGAACCGATAACCCGATATTGGCGGCAATTGCGGGAAATGTCGCGACGGTCGCGGTCAAGGCGAAGGCAAATAGCAGACGTTTCATGATCAAGCTCCGGTTGGCCAAACAGCGCGCACTCGGTCGAGAGCGCTGAATTGCAGGAAAGTGGAATCGTCGATGTCACGCCGGAGTCATGCACGGCATACAGCCTGGGTCCGACGTACTCGTTCCGCAATCTCAGTGTGGAGGCCGCAGCTTTCACCGAACTTACACTTCCTGCCCGGTAGTCGACGAGGACTGTGCGCCTGTCGACATGTGAAGAGAAAAGATAAAAGAGGAAAGAGGAAAGGTAAGGGCGAGTGCTGGGTGCTGGGTGCTGGGTGCCGGGTAGCGCCGTGACGGTCGTGACGCCGTGACGATCGTGACGGGGTAGAGGCAGGACTGAGGACTGAGTAAAAGCCGTATGCTCAGGTCGTTTGCCTTTTCCCCCTTGAGGCAGCGCAGGGGCATCTCGCGAATACGGGGCGCGACACCAGGGGCGACCTTCTTTGGGCTACTGAAAGTAACAAGAGCACGACAGGATTAACAGGATGGACATGATGGAAACGGGAACAGAAAATCGATCGCGCATTTCATCCCGTCAATCCTGTTCATCCTGTCTAATTATTTAGAGCAACAGAGCTGGACAGGATTAACAAGATGAACAGGATGGAAACAAGGGGTAACAGGTCGGTACCGCATTTCATCCCGTCAATCCTGTTCATCCTGTCCAATCATTGAATAGAAGAGAGCACGACAGGATAGGGACGGCGCCAAGAGATAAAGCAGGTTAGCCTTCCCTGCAACCTTCGATTGTCTTGGCGAGCGCCAGAAAGGTAAACCAGCCGCAGGGCTGCCCCCCGGCCTAGCGAAGCGCCATCAAAAGCACGCCTGTAACAAGCGAAAAAGGGGACGGATTTATTTTCCTCGGCGGCGGGTGTAGGCTTTCGTCATAACGCCTCGAATTGACAGAAGGGTCCCCACGCCCCGGATTGGAAGGAGATGCGATGCCGTCGGAAATCAGGATCAATGCGCAAGCGCAGCTCGTCGAACTCGAAGACGGCCAACTCCGGGTCTTGTATGACGGCATTCAATACGCCAGGGATCAGTTGGTGCCCTTCCACATTTTTGGCGTAGACAGCAATCCCACCAGGCACTCGACCGCGGGCGCCTTTGTGGCCACCTTCATGTTCTCCAAATTCGGAATCGATGAAACGACCTGGCCGCCGCTTGCCCGCCGGTTTGTCAATTCGCCCTGATCGTCGGGTTTTCCAAAAGAATTGGACGAACCCGTCTTTTTGGTCGATCGACTTGACGCGTCGATGGAAGCATCGGCGCTCCCTTACAAGAAATTCAATCCAGGAGGAACTGATCATGTACAAGTCGGCCATTACCGGATGCCTTCTTGCGGTACTGTTCGCATTGACCCCCGCGGTGGCAACCGCGGATCCCGCGGGCGATGTCGAGAGGATGGAGCAGAAGCGAATGCAAGCTGTCCTGAATGCAGATATGCCGGCCCTCAATGCAATCTATGCGGACGACTTCTTCTACAACACTTCTGCCGGTCCTTCCTTGACGAAGGCGGAATATCTTCCGCGTTATGCATCGGGAGAACTAAAGGTAAACGCGGTAGATAGCGAAGCCAGAGACATTCGTGTCTACGAGAATACGGCGTTGGTCACCGGAATAGTCCATGTCAATCTGACCACCAAAGGCGAGACCAAAACCCTTCACCTGCGCTATCTCAATGTCTGGGTGAAACGCGCAAACGGCTGGGTGCTGGTCGCCCGTCAGGGTACGAACCTTCCGGCACAATAGTGGCGATCGAAAATAAATGGAACAAAACGCGACAGGATTAACAGGATGGACAGGATGGAAACAGGAACAGAAAATCGATCGCGCATTTCATCCCGTCCATCCTGTCTAATTATTTAGAGCAACAGAGCTGGACAGGATTAACAAGATGAACAGGATGGAAACAAGGAGTAACAGGTCGGTACCGCATTTCATCCCGTCAATCCTGTTCATCCTGTCCAATCATTAGCCTGTACTGAAATCGTCGATTTTTTTGGTCGAGCAAGAAAGGTAACCAGCCGCCGGGCTGCCCCCGGCCCATCGAAACAGTCTGAGATGTCCCTGACGCATCACCATTAACCTTGAAAAACCCGGGTTGCCGCACAACGAAATCCGGCGAATCGGGTCATAACCCAGGCGGCCCCAATGCAAGGGCCGCCGTTTACACCCCCCGGCACAACCCCGCGACGCCGCAGTCAGGAGCACGAATGAAACGCAAATTGCTATGGATCACCCTGTTCCTGGCGACGCTCGCCCAAGGTGCGACGCTCGACCCGGGGACGCCCCTACCGGAGTTGAAACCGGCCCCGCAGGAGGCCAAGGCGGCGCGCCTCGCGGCCGAACTGCTGGGCCGTTACCACTACAAAATGCCGCCGGTCGACGACGCGCTGTCGCAGAAGATTTTCGACAAATATCTCAAATCGCTCGATCCCGAGAAGCTCTTCTTCGTCCAGGCCGACATCGACAAATTCTCGCGCGAGCGCGTCCGGCTCGGCGTGGCCCTCCTGCAGGAGGATCTTTCCGTCCCCTTCGCCATTTTCAATCTTTACGAGCAGCGTGCGGCCGAGCGCTTTGCGTATGCGCGGGCCCTGCTCAAAACCGGGTTCGATTTCCAGCAGAATGAAAGCTACCAGTTCGCAAGGGACAAGCAAGCCTGGCCGAAGACCGAAGCGGATATGAACGAGCTCTGGCGCAAGCGGGTCAAGAACGACTGGCTGCGGCTCAAGCTTGCCGGGAAGGATGACAGGAACATCGTCGACATCCTCGACAAGCGCTTCGACGGTTTCCGCAAGCGCCTTGGCCAGGTAACGAGCGCAGATGCATTTCAAACCTACATGAACGCCTATACGATGGCGATCGAGCCCCATACCAACTACATGGGGCCCCGGGCGGCGGAGGATTTCGACATCTCGATGAGGCTGTCGCTGGTGGGGATCGGTGCGGTTCTGACGGAATCGGATGATTTCGCGACCATCCGTGAGCTGGTCCCCGGCGGGCCGGCGAGCCTTTCCGGCCAACTGAATATCGGTGACCACATCGCCGGCGTAGCCCAGGGCGAAAGCGGCGCCATGACGGACGTCCAGGGCTGGCGACTGGACGATACGGTGGCGCTGATTCGCGGCGCACCGGACTCGGTCATCGTGCTCGATATGCTCCCTGCGGACGCCGGCCCCGATGGCATCCACAAACGCGTCACCCTGGTTCGGAAAAAGATCAGTCTGGAGCAGCAGGCCGCCAAATCATCCGTGCGCAGCGTGACCGACGGCAAGGTCAGCCACCGCATCGGTGTGATCACCCTGCCCTCGTTTTATGAGGATGTCGCAGCCAGGCAAAAAGGGACTCGCGATTACCGGAGCGCGACCCGCGACGTGGCTCGCCTGCTGGACGAACTGAAAAAGGACAAGGTCGACGGAGTGTTGATTGACTTGCGCAACAACGGCGGCGGGTCGTTGACAGAAGCGGTTGACCTGACCGGCCTGTTCATCGGCAAAGGCCCCGTGGTGCAACAGCGCGATGCCAGCGGTGCGATCGCCGTGGAAAGTGATACCGATCCCGGTGTCGCCTGGAGCGGCCCGCTCGGCGTTCTGATCAACCGCGGTTCGGCGTCGGCGTCGGAAATTTTTGCCGCGGCGATCCAGGATTATGGGCGCGGGCTGATCATCGGGGAACCGAGTTTCGGCAAAGGCACCGTGCAAACCATGATCGATCTCGATCGCGTCGCCAAGAACAGCAAGCCGCAATTCGGAGAGTTGAAATTGACCGTCGCGCAATTTTTCCGCATCAATGGAGGCACGACACAATTGCGCGGCGTGACGCCGGATATCCTTTTTCCCTCCACTTCCGGCGCGGAAAACTTTGGCGAATCGAGCTTCGACAACGCGCTGCCGTGGATGCAGATCAAGGCAGCGGACTATGTGCCGGAAGGCGACTTGAAGGGCCTGCTGCCCATCCTTTCGACATTGCATGACGCCCGCGTGAAGAAGGACAGGAACTTCCAGTACATGCAGGAAGACCTTGCCCTGTCCAGGCTGGAGCGCGACAAGAACCTGGTCTCACTGAACGAGGCCGAACGTCGCAAAGAACGCGATGCCCAGGAGACCCGGCTGCGGTCCCGCGAAGACCGCAAGGATGCAAGCGCGCAGAACGCTTCCGTGGGGAGCCATGCGCGCCGAGACGACGGCCTGCAGCCCGACGAACGCAATTTCGCCAATGAACTCGCAGCCGAAAAAACACGAAAGAGCGCTGAAGATTTCGTGTTGAACGAAGCGGTGAACATTCTTGGCGACGAAATGGAGGTGCTCAAGACCGGCGGCGCGCTCGCGGCCCGCGTCAAGCCCGACTCCGGGCGGGTGCCGGAGTAAAACGAGGAGAAGAAAGTACTGGGTGCTGCGTACTGGGTGCTGAGTGCTGCGTAGCGCCGTGGTGATTGTGACGAAGGAGAGGCAGGACGCAGGACTGAGGACTGAGTGCTGAGGACTGAGTAAAAGCCTTTAGCCAGATTGCTTTTGCTCTTGCTTCCCCATGAGGCGCGCCGAGCAGCTCGACTCGATGAGGGGCAGTCGACGAGGACTGTGCGCCTGCCGACACGTTAAGCGTAGCTCGTTTGCGGGAACAGGCGCCTTGACTCGGCCCATCAGTGTCAATGCAGGCGCCCATGACTCGGTTCCGCCCCAGCTTACGCCCGCCGGAGAACCGAGTCAGTCCCATGGGAAGGCACGTTGTGTGTGCCTTCCCAGGTCGAGTTCCGCAGTCGCCTCATCGAGGCAGGCAGCACAGGGACACCCCGTGAATACGGGGCGCGAATCCAGGGGCGGCCTTCTTTCGGTTACCTTTCTTGGCCGCGCAAGAAAGGTAACCAGCCGCCGGACTGCTCCCGGCCTAAGCCCCTCAACTATCCGATAACGTGCCGATCACGCACAGCGCTGGTTGTGTTCCGATGTTTACCGTGGTCCGACGAAATCGTTACTCGTCGAATGCGTCCCCCGCCCCCGCAGGATGTGCCAGATCAGTGCGACCGGTGCGCCGAGGCCGATGATCCAGTGAATCGCGCTAATGACAGAGCGCTTTTCCTCGTCGCTGTAGTACAACACGTATGCGGGAAGGGAGATCCGGGTCGGACCACCGCAACGTGTTGATCCAACCAACACAGCACCCGTCGCCGCATAGGCTGCTGCACTGCGGCGAGATCCTCTGGCCTCAGCGCGGCCGGCAAACGAGGAACACCGTGTCGTTACTCGAGGTAGGGCTTGTCCCGAATGTTCTGCGCTCGTCCTTAGAGTGCGGTCTTGAGCATCGAATTGGACCGCTGACCCGGATATTTCATCAGACGCGGAATTATGGCGGAGGACTGGGCGAGACAGATTGGGCTCGACCGCCGCAGCCAATAGATCATTCTATTGGCAAGACGGGCATGCCCGATATGGCCGGCCAGAACCCGCCAGAATCCGCGTAACCCCAAATCCAATTTGGGTGCAAACCAAACGGCCTTGGATTGCCTGCACAGACGCACCTGCAAGCAAACGGGGGTGGCCTGGTGAAATATCCGGGTTAAGCCTCTCAAAGGTACTCATCGAGTAAAACATTCGTGTTAGTTGCCCGCTTGAAGAGGTCCGACCCCGTTCAGCGGGGCACGGTCGCGCTGGCGCATTCTTCGTCTGCGACAGGCTTGCTCATAGCAACAAAATCCCGCTTATAGTTCCTACAGTCCAGGAAGTATAAGATACGGCAAACTGTCTAGTTCCTGGAGACTGGCAAACGCCGTCGGCTCACGGCGCATTTGTGTCACCAAAACAACGGGCCGGAGGGTGGGGGGATGAAACGTCGCACGTTCATCACGTTACTGGCAATGGGCCCTGTGGCAGCATGCGCCCGGCCGGCCCACGCAACGATTCGCGGTCTGACCATGGGCACGAACTACGCCGTGGAGTTGGCGGCGCCCATCGACGATGCCGTGCGAACGAGGCTCGGGGAACTTATCGAAGCCGAGCTGGCCGCGATCAATCGGGCGATGTCCACCTACGACCCTCGGTCGGAGCTGTCGGAATTCAACAGGCGGCAGGATCTCCGTTGGGTGCCTGCGTCACGGGGCCTGCTCGAGGTGTTCGATCGCGCATCGCAGATCAGCACCGCGAGTCGGGGTGCGTTCGATGTCACCGTCGGACCGCTGGTCGATCTCTGGGGATTCGGCCCGGAGATCCGCACCCGGCGAGTTCCGGATGACAGCGTGATCGAGCGGGTTCGGCAAAGCGTCGGCTACCAGCACCTGCAAGCCGACCTATCCGCCGGTGCGATCCGAAAGAGAGACAGTCGCATCCAAGTCGACGTGTGCGCAATTGCCAAGGGGTACGGTGTCGATCGCGTGGCCATGGTCCTGGATCGCCAGGGTATTCACAACTACCTGGTGGAAATCGGTGGAGAGCTCCGGGCCAGGGGCACCACGGCGGCGGGAAAACCCTGGCGGGTCGGCATCGAGCGCCCGGTGGAGGGTGGACACGTCGTTGGAGAGATCGTCGCCCTCGAGAACCGGGGGATTGCCACCTCCGGCACCACCGAAGACTTTTTCGAACAGGATGGACGCCACTATTCGCACATCATCGATCCCAAGACGGCGCGTCCGGTCGAACATCCGCCCATCGCCGTGAGCGTGGTCGCCGATACGACCATGGAAGCCGACGCATGGGCGACGGCGCTGGTAGTCCTCGGGCCGGAGCGGGGCTACTCGTTGGCGCAGGCGCGCGGTCTCGCGGCGTTGTTCGTGACGGCCTCCGGGCCCACATTCGATGTCCGTGTCACTGACGCGCTCCGTGCCCATCTCGTTGGCTAGCATTCAGTTGTCATCAGACCAGGACAAATCTTGCGTATCAGCTCAAGCAACGAGCCGAGCCACTTACAGGCCGTGCGCCCTGTGAGTCTCACCCCATGCGAGGTCTCGCCAGGTCTC
>WNFL01406133.1_pt4 | contig 13975 bp, 19 predicted proteins | sample 5400361 | NCBI WGS metagenome assembly WNFL01 (sample SAMN13153351, study PRJNA577476) | soil metagenome | isolation source: 40 cm soil on Douglas fir-dominated hillslope | place: USA:California | collected 2013-09-17
TATGTTCCCAACAGCCAAGCAATCGAGGTCTGAGTTGGACGTGTGCACTCCCAGGGCATAACTGCCAACAGGTTCAACGCGAATCTTGACCGCGGAAGTTGGGGTTGTTGAAGTCCCGGGTGAAGCCGCCCAGGACGAGAACAGGTTGCGTATGGCATGAAGGGCTGTGGAGAACTTGCCTTCCTGGTCGACATCTGGGATCCATTGATGGGTATCACAAACCGCCTGTAACTCCTCGGCGCTCAAGTGAGTTCCGGGAAGAGTAACATATGGCGTACTCGTGTCAAGGGTACCCATCCCCGTTTCTGCAGCTTTTGGCTCGAACTCGACGAGCAAGCCCCAGTGATCGCTTGAAGGTACGACACCTTCCTGGCCAAAGAGCAATACTGAAGAAGGACACAAACTGCTCCCTTTCTTTAAATAGACGCGATCATAGCGCTGTGGTAGTCGATCTGCTCGCGCAGTCTGTGCCGCCAGGCTATTGAGATTTGGATCGAAAGTCGCTTGGGGGTCCTCGCTGGCAACATCTTCGAAGAGTGCATCCAGTGGTGTCGTATGGTGCGTGCTTGGCCAGTTCGTATCTCCAAGGACGATCCAATCACCCTCGCTCTCCTGCACTCGAATATGAGTTGTTAACGCCTCCAGCTCGGCGGTCTTCTGTTCGATGGTAGGGGTGGTTCGACCGGCAGTGAGATGAATGGCTGCGAGATTAAGGACCTTTGAGTCTGCGTCTAAGAATGTCGCCAACAATGCCGGTTTGTGCTTGCCTCCAATCTCCAATTTGGACCATGTGAAGGAATACTTTGAGAGAATGAGGATGTTCCTCTCGTTCTCATAAATGAATCCAGGGGCGCGAGAACTATATGTGTAGGTGCTCGAAAGGATTGGTGAGCTGAGAAGGAGTTGAAGGAGTTCATCAGAAACCTCCTGAAGGCACAGGATATCAGGATTTGGGCCCTCGATGGCTTTTTGAATTTGGTCTATCCGAGGTAAAGGCGGGAATGCGGGATCGTTCAGAATGTTATACGTTGCAACGCTGAACTTCGAAGGTAAGCAAGCTGGTTTAGCGCTCTCTAGGGTTTTCCAACCCGACTCGACGTGTTTTACTGTTGGATACAGCGGTAGTGGCCGAAATGGTGCCGCAACGTGGCCCGGAAGAAAGATTTCTTCGACGAGCCTCATAACACCCCCATCGGATTCGTCTTTCCGAAGCACTGCGACGCTTCCAACGGTCCATTCAAGGTCTGCAATTGCATTACAAAGAGCGCGTGCCTTCGTATTAAGGAAGTTCAGGGCGTCCTGAGACTTGCGACTCGCTTGACCAACCGTCAAATGGGCTGCAAATGGACGCCCTTTGTATCCTACCTCGTTGGATAGGACAGTCCACAAAGCACGGATTTGAGTGGGGTCGTCCGGTGCGAGATGAACCGTGTCGACTGCAGACTGGCGGAAATATCCGACCCGGTCGAGCTTGAACGGGAAGGGGTTGATAGAAGAAACCGAGAGAGCTTGTCGAAGTCGCTCGATGGTGGCGGATAGATGCTCATCGCCCACGAAAGGAAAGAGGAGAGTGATATGAGGCGTCCATCGAAACCCAGCCTATCGATATCATTAATTCGGACTCTCGGAATGCACCAGGGGCTCATTCATACTTTGTCGTGGACATAGCGAAATGGCGCAATTCGCTCAGCAATACTCGCAGGCGGGAGCAAGACGAGCGCATTATTGTAAGACGAAAGTGAAGCCATAGCGTTGGTTTGCGTTTGCCTTGGATGCGATACAGGTGTTGAGTAATGGAAGTACTTCGACAGGTCAGCCGAGGACTTAAATGCAGCTCTGGTCGACGAGTCAACGTCCCACAGCTGGCGCTGCCCCTGCCACGAGCGGGACCGAAGGCGCCAGTGATGGTCACTTGACTTTGACCGAAAGGCACGTTTTAGCCGTGCAGAGTCACATCTTGAACAAAGCACTGACATTCTGAAGAGGTCAGAAACTCGATAAAGAGTCTCAAAAATCTTACAAGCCTTCTTCATTTGGTGAAGCCCCTTCAAACGTTAGGTATGGCACCAACGAAATTACATTCGGCCACGCGAGGAATTCAGTGGAAAGTGGCATGATAACGAACAGGGCGCTTTTATTGCTGTGTCAACGAGAGACGTCCGAAACGAGTAAATTGTGTCACAGTGTCCGAGGATGCGTACCATAGGTCTCCTCTTTAAGCATTACTATTCCTTCAGGTGCGCGCCACGCAGCACCTTCTCTGACTAAACCCATGTTAGGATGGATCACGGTATATAAAGATGCTTGATGATTTTATGGGGGCCCGAACCCTTCTGTGTGGTGCGCTTAGGCCCGATTGAAATTCCTGCTCCACCCAGCCCATTGTACTTATCATATTTCCTCGATAATAATAAACTCTGGGGAGGTCCTCGTCAGCTATAGCATCTGCATATAGTCAGGCACTCACTGTATCCTTGGTTGGTCATCACGATGGGAGAATTCGGCTACTCTGATCACTGGCAAATCCATGATGTGAGTATTCCGTGGCGGCAAGCTGTACTTGGAGGCCTTGTAACTTTGTTGGTGCCCCTTGCGTCTCAAATAGTGCAGAGTCCAGATATTGACATCTAAGTAGTGTGAGGAACTTCACCGGTGAATAGCAGTACCAACTTACAAGGTCATACCTCCGATCCTCATCCAGCTTTACAGTGACCTTGCGCTGACTTCGGGGAGTGTCACCCTTCCTTATGGTGAACGGTATGGACCGCATACCCTCCTCGTCGATCAACTCGCTGTACAATCCATCCTTCGTTCCCGTTTACCACAATTCTTCCTGTGTCGTATGGCTGACCGCCTCCCCCGGAAATAAAATGGGATCTTGCAATACGAGTTCTTCCGAAGGCGGGGCCTTGCTGAAGGCTCCTTTCTTAGCATCAAACGCTTTGGTAACGGGCGAAACGCTGTAAATAGTAGTTTCAAGGGTCGTCAATAGTGGATCGCCTGTCAATTGCGACGTTAGGCGACCAAGCTCAGAAGGCAAGAACGTTGCAACTCACGCCGGCAAGCCAACAAGCCCGCAAGAAAACGCTTCAATAGGTCGGTGAGGTCGAGAGAATGTAAAATACGGCATAAGGCGAAGTGCCGCCTTTGTCCTCGGTTCCGGTTCCAAACCGTGACCCCAACTTTTGAACAAGTAAGTCCAGCCGCTTTCCGTAGTCCCAATAGCAACATATTTTGCCTACGATGAGTCAGAGTGGAATCTTGAGTGACCTGCACCGTCTTTCTCTGACATCCGACCGTCAGTCGTCCATGGTGTGCCCTAGGCAGGTGGATGGCCAACGCGTTGCGGAGTCGGGTCACCTAGAAGATCCTAGACAGGTACTGCTGAGGCGTTTCGTGCTACCGTGTCTCTCGTTCTCGGTACGATTAGCCACTAACTTCACTATTTTTCTTACTAGCCCTCCCCCGGCCTTCAACACACCACACAAAAATACTCCCTATGGACCCTCGTCGAGATCCTAGGCGAGACCCCCGCCGACAGGATCCTCGCTTTCAACAAGACGCCGGCTCGTCACTCGGACTAGGTCCTGCGCCCCCCACTTCACAATATTCTCAGCAACAGGATTATTTATCCTCTCAATCCGGGCAGGCAATTGCGACAGAAGCCGCAAATAGCGCATCTGCAGTCGCGCCTGCCTCGTCTTCAACCAATGGGATCACTCCCTCAAAGAGGAAAAGGCGACCATTATTCTGCGTTGTATGTGCTAGCAATCAGGTGAGCATGGAATTCAATGTCCGTCATTGCTCTCACCCACTTACGCTCAGAATCGATCCATGGAAGGACACAATGTGCTTTCGTGAGTATTGTTATGGGCTGACTTAAGAGGATCCCTAAAGTTTGGAGACAGGCGAGGAGGTTTTCGAGTCATATCAGCGGGTACCGGCTCACTGGTCCGACTACCTGGCCTCACTATCGACCGGCCCAACGTTTACCCTTTTGGCACACCATACAACAAGATGTGGGAAGATTTGTACATGCAAGATGCCGTAGCGTATGTTCCTCGCTTCTTATTTCCATACACCCGATCTTGTTAACTGGCAACTGCAGATACGAGCGCAATGGCTTACTACAAATGCTCGACAGAAACCGAAACATTAAGACTGCTCCTGAGCGATGGCAGGAGACGAAGACGGTAGCCGATATCGTGATTACTTGCGAGGAGCGGTGTTACGACGCCGTATGTGACGGTGTGTGGGTTGATTGCCCGATGAGGGCTCCTCTAAGCTTTGTACAGATCTACTAGCTCGCGGGACTGAATTAAATCGCCCCGTTCATGTCATCAATGTCGAAATCAAGGACAACCATGAAGAAGCCTTGATCGCGGGACAGGCGATATTGGACCTCGCAAAAGAGGTGAGAGCTGATTGTATGAGACAAATCAAGTTCACTCATTGCGTTGATAGATCGAAGGAGCTGACGACTGGGACGAAGACATGGAGACCATTGTTCAAGCACAGCAAAACATTCACCCGCACCCCCTCCTTCACACCGTAGCGTATTACTAAATTTCGTGGACACAGATAGTGTATTGCAATAGAGATGCACATGACAGAAAGCAAAGGAGCAAACGCAAAACTCATGGATGATTGAAAAGCATCGGCGTGCACGACCAACCAGTAACACTTCCCTCGGTGACCCTAAATGTGAATTGAAACCTCGAGCTGCTGAAATCCAGCAAATCTATGGGATTGTGTTGCAACGGCGCATGTTTCGGTTTCACCTAGGGCATCGTAGAGCATCAGTAAGTAGTTTCCCATGCGTCAATGACAACTTACAGAGATCCGGTTACCAAACGGCCGAGTGTGATGAAGCTTGAGGGCTTTTTGGAATCCGACTTGCGTTCTGAACTTCACTTCAGCGACACTGACAGCCACGGTTAGGCCTTCCGATCTGAACTAGAGCTGGATGGACTCACCACTTGTTGTGGTCAATCCGTATGGTCTCCATTGACCCGCAAGGCGCGAAGATGGCATGGATGTCACCGCGGTCGAGGCGGCGAACATTTCCGACAAGGACGGTGAGGTACTCGCCGTGAATGCGCTTCCGGATATCCTCGTAGATGGGAGAAAAGTCCTTGACTGCCCTCAACATTCGCTTCGACTCGTGAAGTCTTCGAACAAGACCGGCATGGATCTAAAGGATGATGAGCGGGCCTGCCTTGCGTACGTCCTCTCGCGCGTACCCGACTCTCCGAATCGACAGCCTCCTATGCTGCCCGTCAGCCCTGGCGCCAATTCTTATGGAATAGGCACTCACCGCCCAAGCTCTGAGGGAGTCCAACGCGCACTGCTCCTCGGGAGAGAGCATGCTCAAGTTGTAGTATGTACGGCGATAGTCGTGAACGTCGTCGCCAATTACATATGCCAGTCGGGCAGCGGATTCTTCAGTGAGCCGCGAGAGTTGTTTCACCTGAAGTGAGTGACTTGAGTCAGGGATTCGTAAGTAGAGGAAGTACCACGGACGGACCTGCTGCTGCAGCGCGTGAACTTCGATCTCCTCCTCTTCGAAATCGTCGTCATCAAGTGGAATGATAAGGTCAGGAATGGGATAGGGCTTGGCAAGTGGCATATCTTGAATAGGACGACGTCGGGAAGGTATTGGTGGTTGTTACGGGGTCCAAGGAGGGGGGGAAAGTAGTTGCTCTCTGCCCAAGCCTCAAATAAGCAGGCTGCCGCGGTTCCCTGAAACGAGGGGTGTTTCATCGGGCGCTCTATAGGTCTGCAAACCTAGAAACGAAGCCACCTTAGAATATTAGGATACATTATCTAGGGCTAGGCAATCCTCCAAATAAGCGAATTGTGTTTGTACATCCGCCTTTTGGTTCCATGAGTCGCGACACCGCCACTGAGTTGGAAGAGAACAGTCATGGGCGTGGGCAGAAGCCCTTCGACCTGTCATCATTGCGATTGAGTCCTCGTCAAGACGCGGAAAGCTTTGCACTCTCTCCCACCCACCCACATATCCACGACGGTTACGGTTTTCGATCTGCCTCCGGCGTAGCTAGCCCACAGCTTGACGTGACACCTGAAATTGAAAGACCAGCGAAGAGTCCCATTCCAGACGAATATGGCTTGGGCTGGCCTGGTGTGTCGTTGTCTTCCCACTTTTGATGGTTTTCTGATCACCACCCTTGGGTGAATCGCAATCGGTACAGCCAAATCTACCATATCTCGTCTCAACTCTACCGTCGAGGAACGATCCGCGCGAGAGGCCAAACTAGCGGGGGCCGTTCGAACGTTACTCGAGTGCATCGGAGAAGACCCCGATCGCGAGGGGCTGGTCCGTACGCCCGAGCGGTATGCACAGGCTCTTATGTGGATGACTCGTGGTTATGAGGAGCGTCTGGCTGGTAAGCCGCGGCCCACAAATACTACGTACGAGGCGTCCTCACTAGTGTTTCACCAGATGTCATCAACGACGCCATATTCGCCGAGGACCACGACGAAATGGTAATAGTGAGGGATATCGATATTTTCAGTCTTTGCGAACATCATTTGGTACCGTTTACGGGAAAGGTAAGCCTCTCGCCACTTCCAGCCCTACTCATCGTTGATGGCCTGGTGAGGTTTCAATCGGGTATATTCCGAATCAACTGGTGATAGGGCTCTCAAAGTTGGCAAGGATTGCGGAGACCTTCAGTCGACGACTGCAAGTTCAGGAGCGTCTGACCCGACAAATCGCAATTGCCGTCCAAGAGGCTATCAAGCCGCAGGGGGTTGCTGTGGTGATCGAGGCAACGTAGGGCCTGCTGCTTTGCCCTGAGATCACCACTCACGGTCAATGCCTTTGCAGTCACTTATGTATGTCCATGCGAGGAGTCCAAAAGCCAGGCGCCAGCACTGTCACATCCACCATGCTTGGTGCCTTCCGATCCAAGCAGAAAACACGTGAGGAGTTCCTCACGCTAATCCGCTCACCTTCTGTCACTGGCCGGCATTAGCGCACATCAGCTTCTCACATCATTATATCGCAGTTTCAACTCTGCCACTTACCATCCCCTTCACTAATGTATCGTTTCAACTCGAACATGTAGCTCTTAAATTGTGTAGATCGGGTGATAGAAGAAACCGATTATTATACAAGTGGGTTTAAAAATATTGTCTTCAGTTACGTCGAGGCCCTCCTCGGGGACGTCCAAGGTCCTCATGGATCTGGCCCAGACCAATGCGGGAGTTCCGGTCGATCTTAAGCCGCTTAGATGGACCATCAGATGGATCGTCATTTGGACCCGAGCGATCTTGAGACATGTCAGAACGTGTGTCAACGGAATTGATGGTACACTAACCTTGGAACGCTCGCTTCCGCGGGTTTTCTCTTTCAGAGCGATTCTCGCGACCACCATGATGACGAACCGTATCTGGGCGGTCCTCTCAGCAAGACTTCCACTGTCGCCCGCATGAGTAGACGCAGTCTGACCACCACCGCCACCACCCCGAGAACTAATGCCACCTCCGTCGCGTCTATCCCGGTCCCGATCCCGGTCCCTTTCCCTGTCGGCGTTGTCCGACCGTGGTGGTGGCTCTCCGCGGTCGCGCTGGCTACTCGATCGCCCAGATGGCCCCGTTGGTGGCGGGTATTGTTGCGAGGGCCGTGAAATGGATGCAGAAGGTTGGTTACTCAAAGGCACATCATCACGATCTCGATTTGACTCAGTGGGACGGCGTTCCCTGTCCCGAGGAGGTGAGGGTGCGTTGCTGGTGGACCCGCCTTGCATCATTGCGCGAGGACCCAATGGGGCAGAGGCAGGTGCCTTATCTGGCCGCTGGTCGTCATCCACCTCCCTCTCCCGCTTTCGGTGTCCTCGCTCACGTTCCCTCTCACTTCGATTTGCACGCTCTTTCTTCTCGCGTTCCCCTCGATCTCGTGCGGGTCGCTTGGCGCTCCTGTCAGCCGGCTAAATTTGATGGCGTCAGTAAAATTCCATTAACTTTTCAGAGAACGCACCTCTTCGTCTCTTGGGTCACGGGGGCGCTTTCTTCCTGGCGAGTTACCAATAAGTTGCATGCGATCATCCCGAGCAGGACCAGTAGGAAGTCTGGCGCTTGCGGCATCTCGCTCTCGGTCGCGATCCCGGCGAGAGGGCTCGCGATCAGACTCTCTGCGGCTTCGATCCTTCTCTCGTTCTCGCTCCCTAACGTCTCTGTCACGGTCCCTCTCGCGCTCATCGTCACGGGTGGTGGCTGGCCGACGTTCAGACCTACGATGCTGATCTTCACGTCCTGATCTCCTGTCACGGTCGTCATCACGTCGTGGATCGGTTCCGCCCCCTTCGCTCCCGCGACCATCCATACTGTTACCTCGCTTCGGAGAACGAGACCTCCGTCTGTTCTCAGAGGCTCGAGCCGCGTCTCTGGGATCATTGATTGACTCGGAAAGTCGGTCCGGTATAGTGGTTCGATGACGATCGGTATGGGGTGGCGCCTGTGACCGCGAATCTTGCGCGTGCGCCGTAGAGACTTTCGGAGGAGGCATCGCCGGTAATCGAAGGTTCGGATCCTCAGGTAGTCTGTGTCCACGCGGAGATGGATCCTTTTTAGGGCCCGCTGGCAATGGTGGTTGAAGGCGATTACTTGCAGAAGGCTCGATTAAGGCAGGAGGGGCAGTACCGCGCACGGACTGAGTTTCAACAGTTGGAGCGTCTTGATCCTTAGAGTGTGCGGCCTTTGGGCCTGTTGGCGTACCCTGGTCAGCATCTCGCTGAATCCTCTTGACAACAGGTGGCCGTTCGATACTACTGAGGCATCGGCGTGTTAGCCGGAGATGAAACAGTGACAAAGGACCTACGCGACGGACGATTGTTCTTGCTTTGATGGGGGAGCCTGCTCCCCGCGAGGCGCTGCGCGAGATGGATTCGCTGGCAGAGGGTGGTTGAGGGGGGGCGGTGGTTGCAAAGAAGTCGTCCTAGGCGTTATAGGCGGTCGAGAAGCAGATATACTGGAGGGGAGGGGCAGAACCATTGGATTTGTTGAGAGCAGACTGGATCCATGTTCTCGTCATGATTTATCCTTAGATCATCGTGCAGGTTTACTCACGGGTTGTGTTGTGCTCGAAGTAGTAGTCGGCGTGTCTTCTTCCCATCGCGACCGGACGAGTTTGAGTTGGGCAAGGTATGAGTTGGTAAGGAGCTTGAGATCCGAGCGCTGCTGTTTAGGGGGCAGAGCGGTTTCGCGAGCTAGTGCATGCTCTACGTGCTCGACGAGGGAGGGACCGACAGGCCCGACCCTCGGAAGCGAGCCCCTCGGTGGGAACACAGATAGAAGCTCCTTCAGGACCAGGATGGCATTGTAGTTATGCATATACTCGCTCGACGTGAGGCATCCGGCAAGTGTCTATCAAGTGATCAGTAGTAGAAAGCAAACGAGTTGCAATCTTACATGCCACAGCTTCTTGTGAAGCTTTTGGAAGAAGTTATTGAGCATAGAGTGCGTCATGAAGGACTCCTCCCCTCCCGTTTTCACCCGTAGACCAGGCAAACGAGCACCCTTCTTATCCTCGTTGTCTTGCTTGAAGGTGGCTTCGTTCAAAGCCCAAGTAGTCAAGTCCTCGAGGATGCGTCGTAGGAACCGACCTAGTAAATGTTCAGTGCCTCAATTGGAACCGCTGTGACGGCTACTCGCCATAGTTTCGGGCTTCCGCCTGCGACAAGGAAAAAACAACATTTCCAATATGATCTCCAATCAACCGGTCGTAGCAATGGGCGGTTGAGAAGTTCGGTGTTCCAAGGAGATGCATTTGCTTGATAAATTGAGCGGAGAAGTCGGCATCCATTGGCGATAACAGAGCTCTCGGGAAAAGGCAATGCTGAATGATGTAGTCCACTAATGGCACTGGGTCTACGCGGATAAGTAATCAGCATAGACGGAACGTCAAGTGACCAACCAGATATATGGAACCAATGCTGATGTTCATTATTCAGACGTTTGCGGGTAAACGCATATACGGCGAAGTGCTCTTTAGAATCCTTGAGGATGCTAGCTCGAGCTTGCTCTATCCTCTCTTTCTTCTCGTTCCAAAAATTGCGTTCTCGGCTCGAGGCTCGTGGGTCCGGAGTCTGCTTCAGGGTTTGTTCCAAGAGCTGTGTGAGACGTTGTTGCGCGGCGTTGTACTCTTGATTAGGCCAACGAAGATCATAGACACTCAGTTGCCAGAATGTCATATAACAAGGCGAAGCTCTTACCCCATATAAGCCAAAACGGTGGAGGGAAGAATCGCCTCAGCTTGAGCAATCCATGGTTGAAGTAAAGGTAACCAAGGAGTAGTCTGGGTCTACATCCCATATTAGATCCTATACCTCTTCATTACACCTCACGTACCACTTGCGACGCAGACGGATCGTTTGTTCCTGAGCTCTCTGGCTCGTTGGCTAGATTCGCAGGCGCGGACGGTTCCCTGTTTGCCACCATCTGAGCCCGAAGTCTCGCCTCAGCATCTGCGGGGGATTCTACCGCCGGTAGCTTCACGTCCTGAGTCTTGGAGGTATAGGCTCTTTTCTTCTCAGCCTCAGCTTCCGCCACCAGAGCTCGCTCCTGAATGAGCTGGCGCAAATGAGGGCGATAAAGGTGCATGACTATAGCCGGTTCGAGATTGAAGTCCTTGACAAACGTCTCGAGGGAAGGTAGGCTTGCAAGAAAGCTTTCACGAAGGCCAGGAAGGGCTCCACGTATGGGTTTGGAGATCGGGTACGTGAGGAACTCCATGTACTGGAAGAAATTCGACTGTGCCTGAAGGAGACTCAGTAATATGCTCCTCAAATTTCTGTGCAAACGTACCTCGTCGAACAGGCTGCTCAAGGTCTTCAGACTCGCGTTATGCGTCCTAAAGACGTATGACTGCCGATGTTGAGCGAGAAGGATAAGGAGAGGTACAGCTAGGTCGTTCTTAACCAGAGCCGTCATGAGCTTTTCAGTGGGGCGATCCAAAGGGCGGGTTTGGAGAGCGCCTCGTGTTGACGATGCGAGGGCCTCGATAGCCACTGTAGGCCCGCATGTCAGGGCGGTTATTTGGCTCTCGGACAAGTTTTCCACGGGCTCAATGCCAGCCATGTTGAGAATGAGCTCCTTCAGGACAACCACTTCAACGGATTCCCTGTTATTCAGACGGTGGAGAACGAATCGTAGGAGGTGCTGAGGATCTAGTGGGGTAGCCCACCGTCGAAGTAATTGACCGGAGAAGGACGCAAGATCTGGAACACGGTCGGTATTTGTGAGAATGATCGAACAGAACACTCACTTTGAAGCCAATCGGCGACATTCACACCGTCTGACTTCATGTTCGGTATGGGGTCGGAGAAAGCGGCGAGAAGAGTGTACATCAGGACGTCCCAGCCGAGAGATGTGACGAAACGAAGGGAGTCCAACACTGGATCGATGAGATTGCTGTAGGATTTGATCTGGTCCAGGGCGTGGAAGAATACAATGGCTGGGTTATGATGAATGAGGTTGCCAATCGAACGCGACATATAGCTCTCGTTCTTTGTGCTTAACCGCCGAAGTAATGCTCGAATCGACCGGCTGATGGAGGCTTGTTTGATCTTCAACTCGGGTGACCGTCTGTATGTGGCCTCGTGCCATTCCCCATATACCATCCATCGAACGTCCACGTCGTACGTCTTAAGCGCTTGCCAAACCTCCTGACACATGATTAAGCCGTCACTGGTCATAGAAAGGGCCGGAAGGATATGTTTGCGGATCATCAGCAGCCAGAAATCTCGCGTCTTTTCGTCGGATTCCTGGAGAAGAATTATCTACCGTGTGAAGGGAAACGAATGTAAAATCGCACCTTGATTTCATCCAGTTGTTGCTTCGCCAGCCTGCAGAGTTTAACAATAACCTGTTGATTCCTGAACGCCTGAACGCCAATGATGGATAACATGGGTTCGACCAGAACCGGGATATCTTCTGGCGTAGAACAGACTGGAATAAACTTCGACCATGCTGAGTAGAAATACACTTGTTGGACATCGAGCGTTGGAAGTGGTTCAGGGAATGTGAAGGTGACATGCTTCTTCACAACACGTAGTTCTTCTTCATCGTGCTGACCTTTCGTTGCACTGTACGCGTGAAGGGCAACGGGATTGGCAGGAGATGGGCAGCATTGACTGTATACTGGAGTCAGAGCGTACTCCACGTAAAAGAGGAGAATGTCTGCGATGCGTGGGTATTTTCTCAGCATCCATGGGTATTTGCCAATTGCCTCCATGGCTGGCCGCAGTGCACCAACAGAGAGTAAGGAAATAGCAAAGTCGCGATGACTGTTCAGATCCACGTTGACCTCCTTCTTCTTAGTAGGCTTTAGCAGTGGTGGGGGTGCCGCCGCTTGAGGCCGTGGACGCACTGGACCAAGAGTTTCATCGATGAGTGTACCGGCGTTTGCGAGAGCATTGTTCTTGTCCTGAGATGTAGTTTGAACCGATACAAGGCGCTTCTTGAGGCTCTGCGCATACTTTTCGTTGAGCGCGTCCATTCCAGCTTTGTCAGGTGCCAGCTGCACGCAGATACAATCAGCGGACACAACGAAGCCAAAGCCAACACAATAAAACATACATGAGGAAGGATATCCGTCACACGGATTATTTCTTCTTTCACAAGCAGGGCGGCCACGAACATGAGGGAGGTTGGTATGGGATGGTGCTGTTCCTGCAAGGGTGTGAGGAAATTACAGCAGGATTGAGCTTGATCGTACTTGGTAATACTTGAACTTGAACCCGAGAAGGTTCGCACAAGTATTTACATCCTCTGGAATGGAACCGGGTGACACCCCTTCCGCAGCCGCCAGGATCTCGTCGAAAGTCATGTCGCAATAACTTTGAGGATTGGGGTTATTCGATTGCCCCGCTCTTCGAGGAAGTGGCTCCCTCTTCCATGGTGAAAGATGTAACAGTTGTAGGAAGAAAGGCCAATGCGTCACGACGTGCGATGAGAAGGCATCAAGAATGATATCTAGCACGCGGACGGGGTCGAGGTCAAAGTAGCCGATGATTGTCACCAACTTCTGCCAAGCTTGTGTGGCACGGCCTTTGAAGCTCCCGTCGGTGTCGGCTGAGAATGGTTCATCGCGTAAAGGATCCCTCGCAGGACCCATGGAGTTGGATAACTCGAGCGTGAGCTTCGTGTATCCTTCAGATTGTTCACGGAGTAGGTTGACTTTCGTCTGTCGATAACTGGAAAAACAATGGGTGGTCAAATTGCATGACCGGGGTCGGTTGGATATCTGCTGCATACTGTATCGTGGTCTTCGTTCGGACTTCCTTCTTTGCAGTATTCTGTGGATTGGAGAGCAGACCGATTTCGTGCAAAAGGCTGTAGTCGGCGGGTGATAAATCCAAGGAGATAAGCACATCTCTAGGAATTGCTCCGCTCGTCTGTGGACACGTGAGTCCGAGTTCCGCAATCAATGGGTGAAAGAACTACGTACGACAAGGCTGCGTGTAAACGAAGCGAGCGCTATCCTCGGTGTTGATAAAATTGGAACTGGCTTGGACCCTTTATCGACTTCCATGGAGTCGTTCTTCTCGTCGCCGTTCGCTTTGGTCCCGTCAGAACTGGGTTGAGTTTGGCGGCCCTCATACGCGTCGTCCACAGCAAACACAATGTCCAAAACGAGCTGGTGTATTGAGTTGCGCGTTTCAGTTGGAAGAGGCGCGAGTCGCAGAGTAAATTCGTGATAAAATGTAGCAATATCAGAGGGGCCAGGGCGCTTTAGCTGTGGAACAACAAGAGACTCGATGAGGGTTATTAGAATTAGCCTGAGCTCGGCTTCGAGCACTGGATCAAATGCGGTTTGTACGAGACGAGCGAGACTGGAGAGACATGAGCAAGTTGACGATTGCCGGCGACGCTGACACGGACCATTCGGATCTTCCGGATTGCAGCCAGTCATCAAGCCATCCAGTAGCTGTAATGTATGTCGGTTGTG
>WNFL01441832.1_pt1 | contig 13975 bp, 9 predicted proteins | sample 5400361 | NCBI WGS metagenome assembly WNFL01 (sample SAMN13153351, study PRJNA577476) | soil metagenome | isolation source: 40 cm soil on Douglas fir-dominated hillslope | place: USA:California | collected 2013-09-17
GGTCGACCAGGATCGCGCTCTCGGCGTCGAGGTCGAACGTGAAACAGGCCGCGGCTCGCATCCCCGTCGGCCAGGCGAACCCGGGCGGCATGACCGACCGCCATCGGGCCGGCGCCGGATCCTCGAGCCTCACCGCTTGGCGTCGCGCCTGCGGAGCGCGACGAGCGACAGCATCTCGTAGGCGAGATTTGCCGCCAGCGTGGCTGTCTGGCCCGCCGGGTCGTAGGCCGGGATGACCTCGACGACATCGAACCCGACGAACTCGATGCCGCGGAGCGCCCGCACGATCGCGAGGAGATCGTGGGCCGAGGGCCCGCCGGCCTCGGGCGTCCCGGTGCCCGGCGCATAGGCAGGGTCGACGACGTCGATGTCGAAGCTGATGAATGCCGGACCGGTCCCGACCCGCTCCCGGATCCGCTTCGCGACGGCCTCGGGCCCGATGGCGAACACGTCTTCCGTGGTCAGGTAGTCGAGCCCGAGCTCCGTCTTGAGTCCCGTCCAGTCTTCGGCGCCGTACAGGGAGCCCCGCAGGCCCACCTCGATCGAGCGCGAGACGTCGACCAGCCCTTCTTCGATCGCCCGGCGCATCCAGGTCCCGTGGTTGTATTTCTCCCCGAAGTAGCTGTCCCACGCGTCCGTGTGGGAATCGAAGTCGATGACCGCGACCGGCCCACGCGAGCGGGTCGCCCGGAGGTGGGGGAGCGTGCAGGCGTGGTCGCCGCCGATGAGGATCGGCACGACGCCGGCCTCGACGATTGGCGCCACGGCGGCCTCGATCGCGGCGTAGCTCCGTTCGGTGTAGCCGGGGATGATCGCGACGTCGCCGTAGTCGACGCAGGACAGGACCTCGAACGGCTTGACGTCGAGGTTCGAGTTGTACGGCCGGAGCATGACGCTCGCCGCCCGTACCGCGTTCGGCCCGAACCGGCCGCCGACCCGGTATGTGACACCCGTGTCGAACGGCACGCCGACGATCGCGACATCGACCTCCTCGAGCGTCCGGACGTACGGCAGCCGTCCGAAGGTCGAGGGCCCGGTGAACCGCGGGCTCGCCATCGAGTCCTCGGGCACGTAGCGCGGCACGATTCCAGTCTATTCGGGAGAATGCCGCCGATGAGCACGATCTCGAAGCGGTCGACCCGCCTCCGCGCCGCGCTCGGGGCCAGCTGCCTCGCCGTCGCATTCGCCATGTCCGCCTGCGGCGGCGCGCCATCGAACGCGGCCGCCCCGGAGCGCAAGCTCGCCCAGCTCGACGGCGACCCCTCGACGCAGGCCGAGTTCGGCGTCCTCCTCAACACGCTCCAGAGCGGTGGCAAGAACTGCAAGCCCGATCCGGATCGCGCGCACGCCGCCGACCTCCTCGCCGCGGCCTACACGAAGGCCGGCGCCCGGGGCACGCTGCTCGACTTCGCGACGCTCCTGGTAGGCGCCTGCGGCTGACCTTCCGGGCAAAGAAAACGCCCGAAGGAACTACGATCACCAGCTGCCCCGACCAATGTAAACACCGGTCAGATCACTAGATGTCCGACGCTCCTTCGAGCGAAGTCAACGTAGGTCGGCGGCGGGCACCTGTCAAGGGAAGATGCGGGTCCTTCACGAGTTTGTAATGTCCCTCGCCGCAGGCTGGCCGGCACGGTGGCGACAGGATCCAGGCCGAGCTCCTGCTAGTCCGTTGCCGAGAGCGCCTGAAGGAGGCGGTCGATCGCGTTCAGGAGTGGATCGCGGAGCTTTTTGTCGAGATGGGCCGTCAGCTCGCGGGCCCGATCGGACAGCGCCTGGGCAGCCGCGGTCGCCGCGCTGAAATCGCCTCGGTCGACGTCCTGGCGGACGGTGCCGGCGAGCTGCGCAAGCTCGTTGGCATCGTGGCCGTTGAGGCCGTCCTTCCCGCCGCGAGCCGACTCGATCGCAACGTCCACCTGATCGAGTGCCGCCAGGATCGCCGCGGGCGTGCTCGGAAGCGGCGTCGGTGACGCCGACGGCGCTGTATGCCCTGGGCCAGATCCGCTTGACGCGTCCGGAAACCCGCTGCTGCCGCCGCTGAGCAGGCGCGGCAGGAACAGCACCGCCAGGATCAGCGCGCCCACCACGATCGCGGGCCCGATGTAGCCGCCGCCCGACGATCGATCCCGTGATCGCGCTGCCCTTCGACGCACGACGGCCGGCTCGACGACGGGTGCCACGGCGCGCGCGGGTCGTACGACCGGTTTCGGCGGTGGATCGACGGCGACGACGGTCGGCGCCTCGACGTCGACGACCATCGCGCCGGGATTCGGTCTCGCTACTCCCGAGATTCCAAGCCCGGCTGCGAGCTGCGCCGCCAGGCCGGCCGGCGATGGTCGCACAGCCGGGTCCGCGGCGAGCGCTCCGGCCACCGTCGTGTCGAACCCGGTCCCGAGCTCCGGGGCAGCCCCGGACACGGGTAGCTCCTTCGGATACAGGCCGGTCAATGCCTGGAACACGGTGACGCCGAGGGCATAGACGTCGCTGGCCGCGCTCGGCGGACCTCCCGCGACGATCTCCGGGGCGAGAAACGCCTGCGTCCCGAGCGTCGAGCCCGGGATGGTGAGCGGCGTCCGATCGTGAGGCCCCTCGCTCCGGGCGATGCCGAAGTCGGCGAGCTTGGGTCGCTCGCCCGAAAACAGGATGTTCGCCGGCTTGACGTCCCGGTGGATCAGCGCCCGCCGGTGGAGCTCGGCCAGGCCATCCGCGATGGCCGTGACGATCGGGACGAGTTCCGAGGGCGGAATCGGACCAATCTTGAGCCGATCGGCGAGCGAGCCCCCGTCGCAGTACTCCATGACGTAGAACGGCTCACGACCAGTCGTCGGATCGCCGGCCTCGACGTCGTACACGGCCACGACGCTCGGGTGGCTGAAGCCGGCCATGGCGCCGGCCTCGCGGTTGAACCGCTTCGCGAACGACGGGTCTGCGGCGAGATTCGCGACGAGGACCTTCACCGCGACCTCGCGATCGAGTCGCAGGTCCACGGCGCGGTAGACGGAAGCCATCCCGCCGACGCCGAGCACCGACTCGAGCCGGTAGCGATCGGCCAGGACATCGCCAACGATCGGCATCTGGTCAGGCTACCGCAGGCGACATCGACGAGGCCTTGATATCCGATACGCTCCCGCGACGATGGTCGCCCGACGGACAGGAAGGCCCTACACGATCCGCGACCAGGTCGCGCTTCGTCGCCTTGGCAACTTCGCGGTCTCGCCCGACGGCAGCCGGGTGGTGCTCGCGATCGCCGTCGCCGTTCCGGGAAAGCGGCGCCTCGACACGCATCTCTGGCTGGTCAACGCCGACGGGACGGGGCTCAAGCGCCTGACGAAGACGCCCGGAAGCCACTCGGCCGCGGTGTTCGCGCCGGATGGCCGAAGCCTCCTGTTCCTGTCAGGCCGCCCATCGGCGAAGCGCCAGATCGTTCGCCTCTCGCTCGATGGCGGCGAAGCGGTCCCACTCACGAGCTCGCCGATCGACATCGATTCGTTCGTGCTTTCGCGAGACGGGAAGCGTGTCGCGTTCTCGGCGTCGGTCTATCCCGGCGGCCCGCAGACGCTCGAGGCCACCGCGGCTCGACTCATCGTGGAGGCCAAGCGTCCGGCCACCGGCCAGATCCACGACCGCCTGTTCATCCGCCACTGGGACGAGTGGAAGACCGGGCGGCGCCGCCACGTATTCGTCCAGGACGTGGCCGGCGGATTGCCGACAGACGTCATGCCGGGGATGGACGCCGACGCGCCGACGAAACCGTTCGGCGGTCGCGAGCAGTACACGTTCACGCCCGACGGGAACGGCATCGTCTTCACCGCGGTCGACGCCGGCCGCGAGGAGGCCTGGAGCACCGACCTCGACCTGTTCGTCGCGCCAATCGATGCGAGCACCCCGCCTCGCAAGCTCACCACCACCAACCGGGCCACCGACACGGATCCGTCGTTCAGCCCGGACGGCAAGCTCCTCGCCTGGATGGCGATGGACCGCCCCGGCTATGAGGCCGACAAGCGGACCGTCATCGTCCGTGACTGGCCGACCGGCGCGTCCCGGCGGCTCACCGAGGGCTGGGATCGGAGCGTCGAGAGCGTCGATTGGTCGCCCGACGGGAGGACCCTCTACGCCACCGCGGAGGACACCGGCCAGCGAGGCCTGTTCGCGATCGACGTCGCGACGGGGTCCGTCACCCCCGTCGTGAGCGAGGGCCGCGTCGAGCATGTCGCGGCGGTCGGGGAGGTCGTGTTCTACAGCCTCGACTCGTTCGCTGGACCGGCTGACCTCTACTCGCTCGCGGCTGGTCGCACGAGGCGATTGACCCGCCTGAACGCCTCGAAGCTGCGCGGCGTCGCGATCGGGACAGGGGAGCAGTTCTCGTTCGCCGGGTGGGCCGGCGAGACCGTCCACGGGTACGTCGTGAAGCCCGCCAACTTCGATCCGACCACGCGGTACCCCATCGCGTTCCTCATCCACGGCGGCCCGCAAGGGAGCTTCGGCAACGACTGGCACTACCGCTGGAACCCGCAGGTCTATGCCGGCGCCGGGTACGCGGTCGTCATGATCGATTTCCACGGCTCCACGGGCTACGGTCAGGCCTTCACCGACTCGATCCGGGGCGACTGGGGTGGCAAGCCACTGGAGGATCTGAAGCTGGGGTACGCGGCGTCGCTCGAGCGCTATCCGTTCCTGGACGCGACGCGGGCCTGCGCCCTCGGGGCGAGCTACGGCGGCTACATGGTCAACTTCATCGCGGGCGTCTGGAACGAGCCCTGGAAGGCGCTCGTGACGCATGACGGCAGCCTCGACCACCGGTTCTCGTACCTCTCGACCGAGGAGCTCTGGTTCCCGGAGTGGGAGCACGGCGGGACCCCGTGGGACAACCCAGCCGGCTACGCCGCGCACAACCCCGTCGACCATCTCGGCTCGTTTCGTGTGCCCACGCTCGTGGTCCACGGCGCGCTCGATTACCGGGTGAGCGAGGTCGACGGCCTGGCGATGTTCACCGCGCTCCAGCGCCAGGGCGTCCCGTCACGGCTGCTCTACTTCCCTGACGAGAATCACTGGGTCCTGAAGCCCGAGAACTCGATCCTCTGGCACGACACCGTGCTCGAGTGGCTGGCTCGCTGGACCGCGCCGGGGGACCAGGGGCAGAGCAACGAGGGGCACTCGGAGGCTGGGAGACAAACCGGATGAAGCGCTGGCTGGGTCTTGCCTGGTTGGCCATCCTGCTCGTTGGCTGTGGCGCCGTCCCCGAGGGTTCGAAGTCGAACGAGGCCCCGCTGATCAACTGTCCCGTCGGAAATGCAGCTTCTCCACCTCAAGGAGCAGCGTCGGCCTGCGTCTACCGGTAATGATTCGGCTAGCCCGCCAGCGCGAACAGGTGCCAGGACTCGGCGATGCCCTTGAGCTGATGGTCCCCGCGGTCCTCGAACCGGAGCCCTGACCCAGCGACGAGATCCTTGACCGTGTTTGACACGAGGACCTCTCCGGCAGCCGCGAGCGACGAGATCCGAGCGCCGATCGAGACCGCGATCCCGACGATCTTGCCGTCGCTCACCTCGAACTCGCCGGTATGGAGACCGGCCCGGACCTCGAGACCGATCGCCCGGAGCGGCTCTCGGAGCGCGGCGGCCGCCTGGACCGCGCGAGCGGGCCCGTCAAAGGACGCGAAGAACCCGTCCCCGGCCGTGTCGAGCTCACGGCCGTGGAACCGCGCCAGCTCGCGACGGACGATGGCGTGATGGCGCTCCAGCAGCTCGCGCCAGGCCGTGTCGCCCAACCGTCCGGCCAGCTCCGTCGAGCCGACGATATCGGTGAACAGGACCGTGGCGAGGACCCGCTCGGCCCGGCTGCCTGTTCGGAGGCGCGACACGAAGCTCGCCGTCGCCTCCATGGTCGCCCGGTGAGCTTCGTCATCGACCCACGTGTAGACCCCTCGAAGCGGTGGTAGCTCGACGACCTCGGATCCCCGGATCCGGGCTGCCGCGTAATGCGCCGGGCCGGGCTGGCCGGGCCGCGGGTGGATCAGTGTCGGTACGCGAACCGCCGCGAGCAGGTCGCGGACGTCGAGCTCCATGGCGGTTCGGTAGGCCGTCAGGGCGGCGCCGGGGCTGAGACTCCGGCGCATGTGTTCGACGAACCAGTCGACGAACTCGTCGTCGTCCGCGACCTCGGGCGCCCACTCGCGGGCGAGCTCCTCGAAGTAGCTTCGCGACCCCCAGCGGGCTCGGATGTCCGCGAGCTGCTTCGGCCATTCGTCGGCGCTCATCGCCCACGGGTACTCGGTTGAGCGGGTCCCCATGATCCTCGGGTCGAAGAGCACGAGGCCGGCGCACCGCTCCGGGTAGGTCGCCGCGAAGAGCAGCCCGATGCCCGTCGCGTTGCCGCCCGACCAGAGCACCGCCCGCTCCGAGCCGGCCGCATCCATGACCGCCCGAACGTCGTCCATCGAGGTCTCGAGCGATTGCACCTCGCGGACCCGATCCGAGAGCCCCGTCCCTCGTTTGTCGAGCATCAGCACTCGACCGGACGCTCCCAGTCCCTCCACGTGGCGGACGAGCAGCGGCTGGTCCCAGGTCGAGAGGAGGTCTCCATCGCGACGTCGCCACTTCGCGCGTAGGCGACATCCGGGATGGTCACGCCGAGAGTCTGCGGCATTCTGGCGCGCCAGGAGGACGTGGATGAGCTGGTCGCGGCCTCCTTGCGGCTCAGCTCGAAGGGGGCCCGGGCACGATGTTGTGGTTGATGCGGAACAGGTTCTCCGGGTCGTAACGCCGTTTCACGGTGGCAAGCCTGTGGAGCTTTGTGGGCCCGTACGCCGCGAGCGCCTTCAGTCCTGGGTCCACCTCATCCGTCCCGAGGAAGTTCACGTATTCGCCGGCGATCGCGTCTGGACGCATCGCTTCGGAGAAGCCCTTGACCCAGGCGATCCGGGCCGCGTCATCGCCCGCGTCGGCCCAGAAGCCGTAGATGTTGAGCCAGTACTGGGCCGCCCGATTCGGGAACGCCGTCGCATCCTCGGCGACGCGACCGTAGGCAGCCCCCATGTGGTGCAGGTCGGCGGCCGTCCCGAACCACGTCTGCGCGCCGCACCGCTCGACCAGCGCATGGATCATCCGCTCGTCAAAGCGATCGAATGAGTGGTTCCGCCAATAGGCGCGAACGCCGTTGGGCAGGATCGAGTCGAAGGCGGACTGGAACGTGACCCAGCGCGTCGGGTCGAGAACGGCCACATCCGGTGGGCAGGCAGCCCGCAACCGCCCGATGACCGCTTCGCCTTCGGCCCGATCGGCGCCGGCCCAGGCGAAGCCGAGGAACATCAGGACCTGGTCGCCGAGCTCCCAGTCGGCGGGCGGCACCATGAAGGTGATCAGCGTCGTGATCTCGTCGGGGACACCTGCCGCCCACTCGACGAATGCCGACAGCGCCGCGGTCCATCGCGGGCGCTCATAGATGAGCGTCCCCGCAAAGACAGCCGGGTTCAGCGGGTGCGCTCGGAAGGTGAACGACGTCACTACCCCGAAGTTCCCGCCGCCGCCTCGGAGTCCCCAGAACAGGTCAGGGTTTTCGGATGCACTTGCATGGACGGCCGCACCGGTCGCCAGGACGACGTCAGCCGAGTCGAGGTTGTCGATCGTCAGGCCGTACGGACGCGTGAGCCAACCGACGCCTCCGCCGAGCGTCAGTCCGGCGATCCCCGTTGCCGAGACCACACCCATCGGCACCGCCAGCGCGAACGGCTCGGTCGCCCGATCGACGTCCGCAATCCGTGCCCCGGCCCCAACGTGGACGAGGCGTGTTTCCGGGTCGACCTCGACCCCATTCAACGACCCCATGTCCAGCAGGATCGCGCCGTCAACGGTCCCGTTGCCGGCGACGTTATGGCCGCCGCCGCGGATCGCCAGCGCGAGGCCCGTCTCCCGGGCGAAGGCGATCGCGGGTCCGACATCTCGGGCATCCGCGGCCTGGATGATCACGCTCGGCCGCTTGTCGATCATCCCGTTCCACACGCGCCGAGCCGCGTCGTAGCCGGCGTCGGCCTCTGTCAGGACGTCGCCGTGAATCGCGGCTCGGAGGTTGGTGATCAGGGCGGCAGCAATAGTCATGTCGCGTAGTGTCCGCTGCGGCCGTGACATGCTGGAAGAGGCATAAATCGCTGGATCGGGGCAAACATGACAAGAACTCGACCGCCTCGGATCGCGCTGCTGGTCGCACCCGAGACCTCGGCATCCGTCCTCTACGGACTCTATGACGTCCTCCTGTCCGTCGGACCCATGTGGGCGGACATGACTTCGAGCGAGACGAGAGACGCGCTCCTCGAGGTGAAGATCGTCGCGGCGAGCCGCGAGCCGTTCCGGTGCTTCGGCGAGGTCCTTGTCGAGCCGCATGCGGCGCTCGCAGACCTCGATGAGGTCGACGCCGTGGTCGTCTGCGACATGTATGCGCCGATCGATGTCCCCCCTCGTGGCCGCTATACCGCTGAGATCGAGTGGCTGCGGCGAATGCACGCTGGAGGGGCGCTGGTGGCGTCGGTGTGCAGCGGCTCGCTCCTCCTCGCCGAATCCGGGTTGCTCGACGGTCGGACATGCGCCGGGCACTGGGCCTATCGCGAGCTCTTTCGATCCGAGTACCCGACGATCCGGTTTCTTCCAGGCGCGATCCTGGACACGTCGAGCGGCCCCGACCGGCTGATCACCGCCGGCGGAGTCACGGCTTGGCAGGATCTGGCACTCCACCTGATCGCGAGGTTCTGCGGCGCCGAGCACGCCTCGCAGACGGCGAAGGTGTATCTGCTCGCCGGCCATGAAGACGGCCAGCTCCCGTTCGCAGCGATGGCGCGCCGAGTCCGGACTGGCGATGCGGCGATTCGGGCGAGTCTGCACTGGATCGAGGACCACTACGGGATGCCGACCCCTGTCCAGTCGATGGCGGATCGGTCCGGCCTGCATCGACGAACGTTCGCCCGTCGGTTCCTGGCCGCGACCGGCCATCGCCCGATCGAGTATGTGCACGACCTCCGGATCGAGGCCGCGAGAACGCTCCTCGAGTCGGGCAGGCAGGCGATCGACGACGTGGGATCGGAGGTGGGCTACGAGGATCCGACATTCTTCCGTCGACTCTTCAAGCGGTCGACGGGGCTGACGCCCGCTGCCTACCGGCGGAAGTTCGCAGCGATCCTGGCGGTCTCGTAAGCGCGCCCTGGATGTGACGCGCCCGCAGGGATTCGAGCGCGCGGTCCAAACCCTCTCGATCGACGGAATTGGCGAACTCATCGAGCGGCTGAGGGCCGCATGAACCCGACGTAATCCTCGTCGAGCGGGCAGGTTCGATCGCGTAGAGTCGCCGGCATGGTCGCCTGCCCAAACTGCGGAACCGAGAACGCTGCCGGGTCGCGCTTCTGCAACGCCTGTGGCACGGCCCTTGCGGCTCTCCCGCCAGCTCCGGAGGAGCGCAAGGTCGTCTCGGCGCTGTTCTGCGATCTCGTCGGGTTCACGGCCACCTCGGAGGGCGCCGACCCCGAGGACGTTGACAGGATGCTCACGACGTACTTCACGATGGCGCGTCGCCAGATCGAGGCCCACGGCGGGGTCATCGAGAAGTTCATCGGCGACGCCGTCCTCGGCGTCTTCGGGGTCCCGGCGGCCCACGAGGACGATCCCGAGCGAGCGATCCGGGCGGCGCTCCGGATCTGCGAAGAGGCGGCCGAGCTCCGAACGCTCGGCGACGCGCCGCTCCGTCTGCGGGTCGGGATCAACACCGGCGAGGTCCTGGTCCGGCTGGGCGTCACTCCGAGCTCGGGGGAGCGGTTCCTCGCCGGCGACACGATCAACACCGCGTCGCGGATCCAGTCCGTCGCGCCAGAGCTCGGTGTCGCGGTCGGGCTCGCGACGTATGAGGCGACGAAGGCCGTCTTCGAGTACCGGGAGCTCCCGCCGGCGGTCCTCAAGGGCAAGGCCGAGCCGGTCCGGGTCTTCCAGCCGGGCGCCTCGCGCGCCCGCCTTGGCGTCGACATCACCCGCACCCACGACAGCGCTTACGTCGGCCGGGAGATCGACCTCGGCCTGCTCAAGAGCCTGTTCGACAAGAGCGCCGCAACCAGCTCGGTCCAGCTGGTCACGGTCGTCGGCGAGCCGGGCATCGGCAAGAGCCGGATCGTGGCCGAGCTCCTCGCGCACGCCCAGGCGCGGGCGCCCGCGCTCATCTGGCGTCAGGGTCGCTGCCTGCCATACGGCGACGGCGTGACCTTCTGGGCCCTCGGGGAGATCGTGAAGGCCCAGGCCGGCATCCTCGAGTCGGACGACCCGGAGACGGCAGGCGCCAAGATCGACGGCGCGGTCCCTGCGGGCCCCGATCAGGATTGGCTCCGACAGCGGCTCCGGCCGCTCGTGGGCGTCGACGTTGGCTCGAACGCACAGCGCGAGGAGCTCTTCGCCGCCTGGCGGACGTTCCTCGAGGAGGTCGCCGAGGCGCACCCGACGGTTCTCGTCTTCGAGGACATCCACTGGGCCGACGACGCGATGCTCGCCTTTCTCGAGCATCTCGCTGACCGCGCACAAGGGGTCCCGCTCCTGGTGGTGGCCACGGCTCGTCCGGAGCTCTTCGAGCGCCACGCGACGTTCGCCGCGGGCCTCCACAACATGAACCGGATCAACCTCGTGCCGTTGACCGACGCGGAGACCGGCCGGCTGGTCTCGGGCCTGCTCGGCGCGGTCGTCCCGGCCGAGCTCCAGGGACCGATCCTCGAACGAGCGGAGGGCAACCCCCTCTACGCCGAGGAGTTCGCCCGTCTCCTGCGCGACCGGGACCTCCTCGTCGAGGGGGACGGCACAGTGAACCTCCGTCCGGGAGCGGCACTGCCCCTGCCCGACTCGATCAGCGCCCTCATCGCGGCTCGCCTCGACACGCTCCCGGCCGACCGCAAGGCGATGCTGGCCGACGCGGCGGTCGTCGGCAAGGTCTTCTGGGCCGGTGCCGTGGCGACGATGGGCGGGCGAGAGGTCGGCGCGGTCATCGACGCGATGCGCGAGCTGGCTCGCAAGGAGCTCGTCCGTCAGGCCCGTCACAGCTCGATGGCCGGCGAGACCGAGTACGCCTTCTGGCACGTCCTCGCCCGCGATGTCGCCTACGCCCAGCTGCCGAGACCATCGCGCGCCGCTCGGCATGTCGCCGCCGCCGAGTGGCTCGAGGCGAAGGCCGGTGATCGGGCGGAGGACATTGCCGAGGTGCTCGCGCATCACTGGGCCACCGCGCTGGAGCTGTCCCGGGCGGCTCGGCAGACCGAACTTGCCGGGAGCCTCGAGCCGAACGCGATCCGCTACCTCCTGCTCGCAGGCGACAAGGCGATGAACCTTGACGTCGCGACCGCCATCGCCAGCTACGAACGAGCCCTGGCGCAGACGCCAGCCGACCATGTGCAACGCCCCGTTGTTCTCGCTCGCTTCGGACAGGCCGCGCGCGAGGGGGCCCGATACGGCGCCGCCGCGGCCGCACTCGAGGAGGCGATCTCGTCGTTCCAGGCGCGGGGCGACGTCCTGGCCGCCGCACGAGCGATGTACGTCCAGTTCGGCGTGCTCCAGAGCCTGGGAGACCCGCGTCAATGGACGGTGATGCCGGAGGCCTTGGCGTTGCTGGAGCCGCTCCCGCCGAGCCAGGAGATCGTCGACGTGCTCGGCAGGATCGCGGGTAACGAATTCCTCCAGGGCCGATACGAGGAAGCTCTTCGAACAGCCGAGCGGGCGCTGACGCTGGCCCAGGGACTGGGCCAGACCCGACCCTCGCAGATCCTGCGGATGCACGGCATCGCTCGTATCTCGCTCGGGCACTTCGATGGATTCGACGATCTGCGCGATGCGATCGCGCTTGGCATCGAGGCCGGTGGTCGAGGCGTACCCGGGATGTACGGCGACCTGGCGTCGCTGCTGGCGATGGCCGAGGGACCAGCGACGGGCCTGCAGCCGTTACGGGAGGGGATCTCGTTCGCCAAGGCTCGGGGACTGACGGCGGGAGAGCGCTATCTCACCTGCGGCATCGTCAACATGCTGTATGGAGCGGGTGAGCACGATGAGGCGCTCCGCGTTGCAGAGGAGCTGCTGCGCCAGATCGACGCCGACGACGACATCAGCCTCCTCGACATCCGCACCGTTCAAACGTCGATTGCAGCGCTCCGCGGAAAAGGCGAGATGGCCTCAGGTCCGCTCGACTGGATCGAGGCCACCGCCCGTCAATCGGGCGACCCACAGCTCGTCGTGAGTGGCCTCGTTCCGACCGCCGTCGCACATGCGGCGCTGGGTGACGGGAGCGCTGCCAGGCGTCTTCTCGCTGAGGTCGAGGCGTATCCCGGGGCCCGTGAGAACACGAACTACCCGGTGGCCCTCCCGTCGATGGTCCGAACGGCCTTGCGACTTGGTGACCGTGCGCTCGCCGAGCGGCTGGTGGCCGGAAGCGCGAGCTTCTGGCAGTACGCGCGGCACGCGACGGTCGCGGCGAGCGCCGCCCTGGCTGAAGCTGACGGCGACCTGGAGGCGGCTGCCGACGGGTACGCCGATGCTGCCGATCGTTGGCGTCGCTTCGGGGTGGTCGAGGAGGAGGGGTTCGCGCTCCTCGGGCAGGGCCGCTGCCTGATCAGCCTCTCCCGGCCGGCCGACGCCGATCCGGTGCTCCTGCAGGCGCGCTCGATCTTCGAGCGACTTCAGGCCGGGCCGGCGCTGGCCGAGATCGACGCGCTCCTTCGGCCAATGGCGGAGCGCCCCGGTTAGGACGTTTTGGCGCGCCCGGAGGGACTCGAACCCCCGACCCTCTGGTCCGAAGCCAGATGCTCTATCCGCGGAGCTACGGGCGCGCGAAGCGCTAGGGTAGCCGACGACGAGTGGACGTCCGATCACGAGGGGCTCACCATGGCGACCGGCACCGGCACGAAGGCGGATCCCTGGGTCCTCAAGACCCCGCCCCAGACGTCCGAATACACGATGTATATCGACGACGAAGCCAGCCCGCCGGTCATCGTCTGTCAGGTCGGGGGGACGCAGCTGAAGTACGACAAGCGCGCCATCGACGACCTCCAGGCGATGCTCAAAGCAAACGGCGGCTGGATGGACCTCGGCGCGGCGGATGAGCAGAAAGAAGCGAAACCCGGAACCGTCGAGGCGTGGGGCCGCAGCGAGTCGAACCCGGTCGGCGGCTGGTATGGGCTCAAGAAGGGCCTTCGCGGCCGATTCGGGATGTACATGCCGCCGCTCATGGAGGCCCTCGGGCTCGTCGAGCTGACGCACGACGCGAAGAACAACAAGATGCGGGCGAAGTAACCGCCCGGGAACTTTTCGGGCGGCCCGCCCGTACCATTCCGAGACCGCGCCCTCGTGGTCCGAGTGGAGGACGACGCCCTGCTTCGCTCTCTCGCACTCTGGCGCGCCGTGCTCCATCGGATGCGCGCGGACTGGGCGGTCGTGTTCTCGGCCTGGGCCCTGTTGGTCGCCGCCGCGACGCTCCTGACGGCCGGTACGCTCTACGCCGACGCGGTCGCCCTCGGCGGCCTCCGGACCTCGCTCCAGCACGCACCGGACGCGGGTCGATCGATCAGGATCACGTTCTCCGGCCGGGCCTCGGATGCCGCCTCCTTCGACCAGGCCGTCCGGTCCGAGGCGACCGCGGTCGTCGATGCCGGCGGCGGCGGCGACGTGTGGCGGCTCGCCTCGTCCGGTCCGCTCGGCTTCGCCAGCGATGATCCCGCCACGGCCAAACGGATCACGACGCTCGCGACACGCCCGGACATCGAGGCCCATGCGACCCTGACGGGCGGCAGCTGGCCGGTGGCGGGCAGCCGCGAGGCGGCGCTCTCGACCGGCGCCGCCACGGCGCTCGGCGTGCACCCGGGCGACCACGTCCAGCTCGTCGATCGGGTCCACGCTGGCACATCGATCGACCTTGTCGTCAGCGGGACGTTCGCGCCCGATCCCGGCGACATCTACTGGCTCGGCTCCGCGCTCGATCT
>WNFL01289866.1_pt3 | contig 13974 bp, 12 predicted proteins | sample 5400361 | NCBI WGS metagenome assembly WNFL01 (sample SAMN13153351, study PRJNA577476) | soil metagenome | isolation source: 40 cm soil on Douglas fir-dominated hillslope | place: USA:California | collected 2013-09-17
CACTGATGCAGATCGGCGGCCGGCTGCGCACCGCCTACCTGGAGAGCGCCGAAGAACCGCTGGTCGATACCGCCAACATCCTGGCTGGATACGTCGGCCAGGAAATCGAGCGGGGGCATTTCAACGCCGACGAGCTCTACCAGGTATTCGAGGACGCCCACGGGCGCAAGATCGGCGCGCAGATCTACGAAATGAAGAAAGACGCGGTGGATCTTGGCGTCTACATCACCGACGCCAGGGGAATCGTGCTGTTCGATTCGTCCGGCCGCGAGACCATCGGCAAGGACTTCTCAATGTGGCGCGACGTCAGCCGCACGCTCGACGGGGAGTACGGCGCCAGGATCACGCGCGATCCGAAAGCCCCCAATGCAACGGCAGCCCTGTTCGTGGCTGCGCCGGTGCGCGTGTCCGGACGGATCGCCGGCGTCCTGACTGTGATGAAGCCGACGACGAATATTGCCGCGTTTGTCGGTGTGGCTCTTCCCCGAGTCTTCAGGATGAGCGCGGTTTCGCTGGCCGCCGCGATCGGGTTGGCGTTCTGCATGTCGATATGGGTCACCCAGCAGGTAGGCCGTCTGACTCGCTACGCCGATGACATGCGCGAGGGCCGCCGCGTGCCTTTCCCGAAACTCGCGAACACGGAACTGCGGACTATGGGAGTGGCGTTCGAGAAGATGCGCGAGGCGCTGGCCGGTCAGGTGTACGTCGAGCGATACGTCGAAGCGCTGACTCACGAGATCAAGAGTCCGATCTCGGCCATTCGCGGAGCGGCGGAAATCCTGGAGAGCCCGTCGATTTCGTCCGACCAGCGTGCTCGCTTTCTGTCGAATATCCAGAGCGAGACCCGCCGCATTCAGGAGCTCGTCGACCGCATGCTCAGCCTGACGGAACTGGAAGCGCGACCCGCCCTGGTATCACGCAACCCGGTTGCACTCGGCGCAGTGGCGCGGACGATCACAGAACAGCTGGAGCCGGCGCTGATAAAGAAACGTCTCGTCGTCGAGGTGACAATCCCCGAGGACATCACGGTTCCAGGCGATTCGCTCCTGCTTCAGATCGCGGTCTCAAACCTCGTGCAAAACGCCGTCGACTTCAGCCCTGCAGACGGGCGCATATCCGCCACCTGCACCAGGCTCGGCAACAACGTCGAGCTCCACATCGACGATGAAGGTCCCGGTATTCCCGAGTTCGCCCGCTCGCGCGTGTTCGAGAAATTTTTCTCTCTCGAACGCCCCGACACAGGCAGGAAGAGCACCGGACTCGGCCTGAATTTCGTGAGAGAAGTGGCCTCACTGCATGGTGGCAGCATCGATGTCAGCAATCTTCCCGAAGGCGGCCTGCGTGCACGCCTCACGCTGCCTGCTGCATGAGGGCGAAGACAACCGCCTTTCTCGTGAAACTGCGATAGGCATTGCGCGATGGAACTTCTTCGATCCCGGCGGACGCGCGGCCATTTCGAAGAGCTCCACGCAGACGATCGTGTATGTCGCGTCAGCGGCTGGATGCTCAATCCGTCGACCCCCGTCGACGTTTTTGAGGTCCTTGCTGACGGAAAGCTGCTGACAACAGCGGCCCCCGACACGCGTCCCGACGTGAAGCGCTTGTACGCATGGATTCCGCATGCCAGCCGGTCGGGTTTTCAGTTCGCGCTCCCGGTTGTCGACGCCGATCTACTGGTCGTACGGGGGAAAACGGGCGGTGAGGTCTCTACAGAGTTGCGGGCATGGAGACTGGTTCGTCGGGTCACCGGGCAGGACCGCGTTCAAATGTTTCGAGCGGAGGCCCAGCATTGGTGCGCGGAGTTCTCGGACCTTGTGGGTCGTCACATGGCTTACCTCCCCGTTGGACGGATGCTGGACTGGGGCTGCGGCTGCGGCCGGCTGACAACGCCGCTTCTGCAACACCATACCGCCATTGAGGTTCATGGTTGCGACATCGACGAGGAGGCGATCGTCTGGTGCCGCAAACACCTTCCCGGGGCTCACTTTCAAGTGATCGCTCCCCATCCGCCGACGTCATATCCAACCGGGTGGTTCGATGTCGTGATCGCTTCGTCTGTGTTCACGCATCTGTCGCAATCGATGCAGGCCGAATGGCTGCTGGAGCTCAAACGAATCGTGCGGCCCGGCGGCATCGTCGTCGCGTCGGTTCACGGCCGATTTGCCTCGTCGTTCGCGTTTCGCTCGCTCGATTTCTGTCTGGAGGGACGCGCATGGCATTACTTGCTGGCCTTGCGGATGACAGCTACAGGGTTCGTCGACCTGGTGGATCGATCGTTCGATGGTCTCGCACCAGGCGACTATTACCGGCAAAGTTTTCAGACGCCGCGCTTTACGATGCGGGCCTGGTCGAAGCACTTCGAAATTCTCGAGTACGTTGAAGGGGCGCTTGCTTATCAGGACGTCGTGGTCATGCGGCAAGAGGGGCCGACCTGAACGCCCGAATGGCGCCCGACGGACGGAGTTGGGGAAGATCTCTAACTATTGAATCGCGTGATCGCCTGGAACGCGCGTCGCCTGCCAGGCAACCATCTTCCACGCGCCGTCCCGAAGCACCCACATATCGACGAAGATCACCGGGTAGGCTGGCGTGTTCTCGAGCCGGATTTGTGCGATGCCGCGAACGATCACGGCGTTGGCGCCTGATGTGATGACCTGCGTCTTCGAGTAGTCGACGCCCAGGTAGCGGCCTCGCTCCTTGATCAGCTTGATGAAGCTCGCCTTGGTGTCGGTCGTCCCGCCTGAATGCGTGTACGACATGTCATCCGCAAGAAGCGCGTCAAGCGTCGCGATGTCCTTTTTCACCATTGCCGCAATCCGCTGCTTCTCGAGATCGAGGATCTTCTTCTCGAGGCCGGGGCTGCCCTGCGCGAACACGCGACCCGAGGAGAACACACTCAGCGTCAGTACCGCGATCAGGAGTTGTTTCATAGCCTTCTTTCAGGAGCGACATCGCTGGACATCAACGACAACAAATCACGAAGACACGAAGAGCACGAAGTCATCCTTGTACAAAGAAGTCCTTCGTGCTTCTTCGTGCCTTCGTGGTTAAGCTCTCTAGTTCCAGACTCTCGCGACTGGTTTGGCGACCAGGAACGCCGGATTCACGCCCGGCTTCGGCCGGAACTTCTGCACGCGGCCGCTGTCGACTTCGGAGACGTACAGGTTCCCTTCCTGATCGACGCTCATCCCGTGGACGCCCCAGAGCGCGCCCGGGAACATCCCGAGCGTGCCCCACGCATATAAGAGATGTCCCTGCTGGTCGTACTTCAGCAGCTTGTGCGTGCTGCGATCGAACGTCCAGATGTTCCGATCCTGGCCGATGTAGAGCAGATGGAGGCTCGAGGGATCCGCATCGATGTGCCAGTCGTACAGGAACTTCCCGTTCTCGTCGAACACCTGCACGCGGTGGTTGTTGCGATCGTTGACGAACACACGCCGGCTCACGGGATCGACAGCGACGCCATGCACGTTGTTCATGTAGTTCGGACGCTTCTCGTTCGGCGGGTTCCCCTTGATGCCCCACTGCATGAGGAATTTCCCGTTCTTGTCGAACTTCGCGACGCGCGTGCCGGTGTAGCCGTCGGAAACAAAGAAAGTCCCGTCGGGCAGCCAGTCGATGAACGTCGGCCGGTTGAAATGCGTCGCGTCCGCGCCTTCCTGTTCGGGCGTGCCGATCGTCTGCACGAGCTGCTTGCCGTCGTGCGTGAACCGGTAGATCACCTGCATGTTGTCGTCGACCACCCACACGTGCTTCTCGGGATCGTACGGGCTGATGTAGACCGAGTGCGGACGCCGCAGCAGCTTGTCCCACTGATCCCACGTCTCGACGATGTTGCCGGTGGCGTCGGCGACGACGATGCAGTGTTCCCATTTGGCGTCGACGCCGAGCGTGCGGTACGGCGGGCCCTTGATGCCGATCGTGTCGTCTTTCCCTTCCCACGCCGTCATCCACTTTCTCGTGTCCTGATCGGTGCCGCCGACACCCGGCAGTGACGCCGTCGTCGCGTCGCGCCACATGCCGGCGACGGGAAAGCTGATGCTTGGGCCGATCTGCGGCAGCAACGCGTTTCTCGGCGTCGGGATCTTCGGCAGCTCGCCGCGGAAGAGCATGAACACGCGGTTCGGGCTTTCGGCGAAGACGCCCTGCCCTGCGCCGTACGTCCACTTCTCGTTGCCCGGCAGCGTGCTGATGTCTTTCGGCCAGCCCTTCACGACTTCGTACGGGCCGGTGAGATCTTCGCTGCCGATCGCGCTCGGTATCGCGGCAAAGCCGACGCCGGCGGCGGCGCGCTGCGCTTCCGCGCGGTCGCCTTCCCTCCACATCCCGAAGCCCACGCCAAGAGCAAACACGACGAGCATCGCCACGACATTACGCATAAGTCACTCCTGCTGTCGCCGGCAGTCTTGCACGAGCGAACACGGATTTCAAAGCGGTTTGCGCGGGGCAGCCGGTTGCGCTATAAGTCCAGCCTCCCGCAACCTCGCGGTTCACAGAGGAGCCTCCAATGACGCCGATGACTGCCGTGCTGGACCGGAACGACTGGCGCTCCGACGCGTCGGTCGCGTATGCGATTCTTCGGCTCACACTGGGCGTGAACATCGGCATGCGGGGCATCGTCCGCATCGCACACGGCCAGGCGGCCTTCGCGCAGGGCATCGTCAAGCAGATGGAGCCGACCATCCTGCCGGCGTCGCTGGTGTACGCTTTCGCCGCCTCGCTGATCTGGGTGGAATCCGCGGTCGGCATTCTGTTGATTCTCGGCCTGCAGACGAGGCTCGCGCTCATCGTCGGCGGCCTGATGATGACGCTGCTCACCTTCGGGACGATGCAGATCGAGAACTTCCAGAATGCGTGGCTGCAGCTGACCTACGCGTTCATTTTCTTCGCGGTGCTGGTGCTGCGATCGTGGAATCTCATCTCGCTCGACGCGTTGATGGGATCGAAACGCTGAGTCGTTCGAGAGGTTCAAGGGGTTCTAGAGGTGCGAGAGGTTCGCGAAAGGTTCCAGTCCCAGTTGGGTGTACCATGAGACGGTATCCGAAGTGAACATGCCGACCGTTGATTTCGTCGTGCGCTGCGACCCGGAAGTTCTTGGCGGGACGCCCGTCTTCGCCGGCACGCGGGTGCCGATCAAGAACCTCGTTGATTACCTCAGCGCCGGGGACAGCCTCGAACGGTTCCTCGACCATTTCCCGTCGGTGACCCGGGAACAGGCGGTCGCCGCGCTCGAACTCGGCACCGATCTGCTGACCGCTCGTGCGCGTCCTGCTCGATGAATCGCTGCCGCGCCCGCTAGCGACGTTCCTCGTCGGCCACGACGCCCGCACCGTCGTCGACATGAAATGGACCAGCCTCAGTAACGGCGCGCTGTTGCATCAAGCAGCCGCCAGCTTCGATGTACTCCTGACAGCCGATCAAAACATCGAGTTTCAACAAAACCTGCAGACGCTGCCGATCGCTGTCGTCGTGCTCGTCGCGGACAGCAATCGCCTTGAATCACTGGAGCCGTTGGTTCCGAAGATTCTGAACGTGCTCTTGACACTTACGCCAAAGACTCTCGTTCGAGTCGGCGCCTAAACGGGCGGACTGCCCACTGCGGATTGAGGATGTAGTCGGCGCGCTTCGCTTTCCCGCGGCTGACCATCTGACCACGCACGATGATGCGGCCCTTGGTGAAGCTCACTTCCTCGCGAAGCTGCGTCAGTTCGTCCCAGCCGGCCTGGCGACGCGCTCTGACCGTGGTCCCAACTGGCGCCATCGGGTGTACGCTATCCGCCCATGAAGACCATGAAGAGCCACTCCACGCTTGTGACGCTCGCGGCAGTTGCGTTTGCCGGACTCGCTTGGGCGCCGCCGTTGTCAGGAGCAGGACAGAAGGCCGCGACCGCGGCGCAGACGCCGCGCACGGCCGATGGCCACGTCGATTTCTCCGGCATCTGGAGCCCCGACCGCAACTTCATCTACGACCTCAACGATGCGCTCGACAAAGGCACGGTGCTGCCACTGCAGCCGTGGGCCGAGAAGGTCGCGCGCGAGCGGCCGTCGAAAGACGATCCCGAAGCGCAATGTCTGCCGACCGGCGTGCCGCGCCAGGCTCCCTATCCCTGGCGCGTCGTCCAGACGGCGACGCACATGTTCTTCCTGTTCGAGGGCAACATCCACAGCTACCGCCAGATCTTTCTCGACGGCCGCAAGCACCCGGATGATCCCGATCCGACCTGGTATGGCCACTCGGTCGCGAAATGGGAAGGCGATACGCTCGTCGTGGACTCGGTGGGATTCAACGACAAGTTCTGGTTCGACTTCGCCGGACATCCTCACACGGAAAAGCTGCACATCGTCGAACGCTACCGCCGTCCCGACTTCGATCGTCTCGACTACGACACGACCGTCGACGACCCCGGCGCGTTCACGAAGCCCTTCGTGCTGCACGGACACTCCGTCTATCAGCACAAGGACGAGCTGATGGAATACATCTGCAACGAGAACAACAAAGACGTCTCGCACATCGTCGGCAAAGATCCGCGCAACCGGTATTCCAAGCCGTAACACGCGGTGCTCGCCCTTCGCGTACTGATCGTCGAAGATTCGGAACCCGATACGCTGCTGGTGTGCCGCGAGCTGGCCCGCGGCAACTACGAGGTGACCCATCGCCGCGTGGACACGCCGGCGGCAATGACCGAGGCGCTCCGGAGCGGCGAGTGGGATCTGGTCATCAGTGATTTCTCGTTGCCGGGGCTGACCGCGATGGACGCGCTGAGCGCGCTCGCCGCCAGCCTCCACGACATCCCGTGCATCGTGGTTTCGGGCACCACCGAAGAGGAAGCCGCCGTCGACGCCCTCCGATCGGGGGCGCGCGATTTCATCGTCAAGGATCGCCTGGCGCGCCTGCTTCCTGCTGTCGCGCGCGAACTGCGTGAGGCGGCCGAGCGACGGCAGAAGCGCGCTGCCGAGGCGGCGCTGGCGGAAGCGACGAGCCAGATGCGGTTTGCGTTGGAGGCGGCGGGCGTCGGGACGTGGCAATCGGACTTCGTCACGGGGCGGACGATCTGGTCCGAGGTGCTGGAGCGATTGCACGGAAAGGCTCCGGGGACATTCGGCCGGACGTTTGCGGCATTCATGGACGCGATTGATCCGGACGACCGGCAGCGCATGTCCGAGGTCATCACCCTGGCCACGCGGGATCACGCGGAGGCGCGGCTGGAGTACCGGGTGACATGGCCGGACGGGTCGATCCACTGGATTGCGGGAGTCGGCCAGACGTTCTATGACGAAGCCGGCAGGCCGTTACGAGCGGCCGGGATCGGAATGGATATCACCCGGCAGAAACAGCTCGAGGAACAGTTCCGGCAAGCCCAGCGGATGGAATCGATCGGCAACCTGGCGGGAGGCATCGCCCACGACTTCAACAATCTTCTGACGGCCATTCTGGGCTACAGCAACGTGCTGCTCGAGGACGCGGCCAGCGCCGGATGCTCCGATCAAATGAAGGCCGACCTTCAAGGCATCCGCGCCGCCGGCGAACGGGCCGCGACGCTGACGAATCAGCTCCTGGCCTTCAGCCGGCGGCAAATCATTCAGCCGAGAGTGTTAAGCGTCAATGCGATCGTCAAGGATCTGCAGCCGATGTTGCGGCGCCTGATACGAGAGGACATTGCGCTCACGACCCGGCTATCGCCCGAGCTGTGCCTTGTCTCGATGGACATCGGGCAATTGGAGCAGGTGATCGTCAACCTGGCGGTCAACGCCCGCGATGCGATCTCGAATGCAGGTACGATCGCCATCGAGACGGCCCGCGTCGATCTTGACGAGACGGACGCGACGGTTCATCTGGAACTTCCGCCCGGCCCATACGTGCGGCTGGCCATGAGCGACACCGGAGTCGGGATGCCGCCTCAGATCATCGCGAGAATTTTCGAGCCGTTCTTTACGACGAAGCCACAGGGTGTCGGCACCGGCCTGGGGCTCGCCACGATCTACGGCATCGTCAAGCAGAACCACGGCGATGTATCGGTGTCGAGCGAGCCCGGCAAGGGCTCGACCTTCACGATCCACGTGCCCCGCGTCGATGCCCCGATCGACACCGAGAAAGAGGCGGTCCAGGCCGCCGCTCGTTCAGGTGTTGAGACGATTCTGCTGGTCGAAGACGATGTGCAGGTCCGCGCTCTTGCGAAAACCGTGCTGGTACGAAAGGGCTACGTCGTGATCGAAGCGGCGAATGCGGAAGAGGCCCTGCGGCTGGTGACGCATCGCCGGACGGGCGATATCGACTTGCTGTTGACCGACGTCGTGATGCCGGGAATGAGCGGACGGCAGCTCGTGGAGCGAGTTTCCGAACAGTATCGTGGCCTGAAAGTCCTCTACATGTCCGGCTACACGGACGATGCCATCGTGCACTACGGTGTGCTCCACTCGAGCGTCGCATTTCTCCGGAAACCCTTCACGCCCGCAACGCTCGCGAACGCTGTTCGAGCCGTTCTCGATCAACCCACGCCGGGATAACTCATGATTCCGTCTCGCCAAGCGTCAGAAAGAATGTGGCGCCTGCGTCCACGGCGGCTTCGGCCCAGACACGCCCGCCGTGCTTCTTGAGAATTCGCTGGACGGTCGCCAGGCCGATCCCGGTGCCTTCGAAGTCCTCTTTGCGATGCAGCCGCTGAAACACTCCGAACAGCTTATGCGCGTGCCGCTCGTCGAACCCTGCCCCGTTGTCCTTGATGAAGATGACAGCGGGATGTTCGTGTGGCCCTCTGCCGACTTCGATAACGGCCGGCGTGCGTCGGCGTGTGTATTTGACGGCGTTTGACAGCAGGTTTACGAACACGAGCTTGATGAGCCCGGGGTCGCACGGGGCAACCGGCAACTCGCCAATCACCCATTCGATGTCCCGGCCTCTGCAGGCGGGTTCGAGCTCTGCAATCACATCCCGCACGACGACATTCAGATCGGTCGGCTTCCGGACGAGATCCTGGTGCTCGATCTGGGACAACTGCAGCAGGTCGTCGACCATCTCTCCCATGCTTCGAGCGCCGCCGCAGATCACGTCGAGATAGTGCCGTCCGTCCGCATCGAGGCGGCCCGCATACTCCTCGAGCAGGATTCTCGCGAATCCGTCGATGTGACGCAGCGGCGCCCGCAAGTCATGAGAGACGGAATACGTGAACGCCTCCAGCTCCTCATTGGCGGCCTCCAGCTGCGCCGTACGCTCCAGGACCCGCTGCTCGAGTTGTGCGTTGAGCGTCCGAATGTCCTCATACGCCTGGGCCCGCTCTTCCAGCAGTTGAATCCGGTCGAAGACGCCGCCAAGCTGACCGGCCATCGTGGACAGGTAGTCCAGTTCGTGCCGATCCGGCAGGCGAACGCCCTCCACGCCGAAGCTGCCCGTGCCGAACGCTCCAATCTTTTTGTCGGCCAGCATCATCGGGACGTTGATGATCGTGCGATTCTCGAATCGCGCCACGAGCTCCTTGTTCGTGCGGGGATCGGTCCGTGCGTCTTCAACGACGACGGGACCATGGGCGGCCAGAAGCGCTTCCAGCATGCCGTCGCCCTTGACCGTCAGCACAGGTGCCGACCGCCGAAGCGTGTCGGCGCGAGCTCCTTCGATGCTCAGGAGCGACATGCTGGCGCCGTCTTCAGAAAACAGATACGCCCACGCACTGCGATAACCCGTGACGGTGCGCACTTCCGCGAGCGCCGCCTGAAGAACCTCCGAGAACGTATGGGCCCGCTCCAGGTGCCCGGACAGGCGAAGCAGCGATGCTTTCTGTTGTTCGCTCATCTGCAACGCTTTTTCCGCGGCTCTTCGCTCGGTCACGTCGGCGATGAAGGCGTTGAAGGAATACGTCCCTGATTCCTTCACGGCCGTCACCGCCAGCTCGATGGGAAATTCCGTCCCGTCGCGGTGGGAGGCCGTCAGCGCGATGCGTTGGTTCAGAATCGGTCCTTCTCCAGTGGCCAGGAAACGCCGAAGCCCTTCACGATGGGCGTCGCGATAACGGGCGGGCATGACGAGCGCGGCAATCTCCCGGCCGTGCGCTTCTTGCGCGGACCATCCAAAGATGGCTTCGGCCCGCCGGTTCCAGAACGTGACCTGTCCCTCCGCATCAATGCTCACGACGGCGTCGAGCGCGGTGTCCAGGACGTCGCGCAGGTGGCCGTGCACCGCGGCCTCCGTCGCCCGGCGCTCGCTCTCCATGCGCCGCAGAGAGCTGGCGCTCCACCAGATCAGAGTCGCGACGATGACGATGGTCGAGACGACCATCAGCGCCACGCCGAATCGTTCACCGAAATAGCCGGCCAGCTCTCCGCGCAGCCTCAGCCAGCCAATGAGGACCGGGAAGACGATGGCGGGCGGAAGAACGCGGCGAGCGATCACGCCGCCGTAGCTCTCGCTGAGGAGCACGTCCATCAGGCCGCCGGTCGGGCGCGCGCACAGGAGCCCGACGGCCAGTACCAGCAGCAGGAATGCGGTGTGAACAGCCATCGTCGCGTACAGTCCGATGCCGTAGAGCGCCTGTACGTCGTAGAGGTAACCGACCAGAGCGACGATCGCCGTGAGCCCGACGATCAGAGCGAACGCGTGAGCCAGCCAGACGCGGCGAGGATTTGCTGAAGCGGCGGCAGCCACGCCGAATGCAAGAAAGCAAAAGGCTGTCGCAGGGGCCATACGCCCGGGCGCGCCCGGCCCCCCCGTCTCATCCCGAAACAGCAGCTCATCGATGCCGAGCTGCCAGCCGACGAGATCCTGACTGGCGGTGACAAGCGCCAGCAGAGCCACCAGCCACGCGGCAACTTGCAGGAGGCGTCTTGATCCCAGGCCGGGTTGCGTCGAGAGCCACACGCACACACCGGACAGGACAAGCGCCACCGCGGTGTTGGCCTTCATCGTCGCGACGCCGGCAAGCGGACGCTTCAACGCGTCGAGGCCGAAGATCCACGCGAAGACGACCAGAACGCCGCCACTGATCGCGATGACAGCCGCGATGCGCGCGGCCGAGTGGCAGCGCGCGACACGGGCATCCACTGTCTCGTCCGATGACGGAACGTGGACAGTGAAGCCCGGCACGCGACGAATTCTATCGGTGACGGATAGAAGCCGAACGGCTAAATGCGCCGCCGCGTCTCGGCGCTAGGACTGGCCGGTGCGGCCAACGGATTGGCCGCTATCAGGAAGCGAACCGCACACGCGAGCGCTCTTTGGCTTTGCGCGCCTCTTCCTCACGATTCCGCGGAGGAGCTGTCGTGACGACAGAAGCGACGAGCACGCGCGCCGACGCGGTGACCTCCTCGACGGCGCGATTGAACGCAACCTCATTCGCGCGCGACGGCTTGTTCATCCCGCTCACCTTCCTGACAAACTGCAGCGCCGACGCACGGATCTCGTCGTCGGTGGCCGGTGGGCAGAAGTTCGCGAGCATCTTGATGTTTCGGCACATGATTCCTGGTACTCCTCAGATACCTTCAACGATGACGTTTTTTCGACCACACCCGCGCCGCCGCGGCGGAACGCGGCCGCGGCCTCGTATTCCGGCGACTTGAAGCACGCGACACCCTGCTCGAGCGTCGGAAACTCGATCACGATGAACCGCTGGAAGTCTGCAGGCCCTTCCATGATCTGATAGCGGCCGCCCCGCGCCAGAATCTTCCCGCCGTAGCGGGCCACGATGTCGGGCACGAGGTCGGTGTACCTCTTGTACTGCACCGGATCAGAGATTCTCGCGCGGGCGACCCAGTACGCGGGCATAGTCAGGCGAGATTATCATGCGCGCACCACTGCCGATGCACAGGAGGAGCGAGTGAGACCGTCCACCTGGCGCTGGACCGCGGCCGGCGCGGCCCTCGTCGTCGCCACTGCCGTAACAGCCGCGGTCCGATCGGCCGGCCGGCCGATCGATAGCTGGCCGGTCTACGGTCACGACGCCGGCGGGATGCGGTTCTCGCCGCTGACGGACATCACGCCTCGCAACGTCGGACGCCTCGCCGTCGCGTGGACGTTCCACACCGGCGACATGTCGGACGGCCGGGGCGGCCGCGAGCGCAGCGGTTTCGAGACAACACCCATCGTCGTGGACGGGACGATGTACCTCACGACGGCAAGCAATCGCATCATCGCACTCGATCCGGAGACGGGCCGCCAGCGCTGGGCGTACGACCCCGGCGTCGATACGAGAGGCTTCTACGGAGACGGCCTGATTAGCCGTGGCGTCGCGACCTGGCTCGATCCATCGGCCCGACGCGACGAACCGTGTCGCCGGCGTATCTACGAAGCCACGCTCGACGCCCGTCTCGTCGCCGTGGACGCAGCCACCGGAAAGGTCTGCGAGCGCTTCGGCCGCGCGGGACAGGTCAGCCTGACGAACGTGTCGAGATATCGCGCGGCCGTTTACCACATGACCTCGCCGCCAGCGGTCGTCGATGACGTCGTCGTCGTCGGATCCGCGATCAACGACAACGAGCGTGTCGACGCGCCGTCAGGCGCCGTGCGCGCATTCGATGTCCGCTCGGGCGCGTTGCGGTGGACGTGGGAGCCAATCCCGCCGAATGTGGAAGACAGCGGATCGACCCGCACGTGGCGGACCGGAGCGGCGAACGCCTGGTCGATCCTGTCGGTGGACGCTGAGAGGCACCTGATCTTCATTCCGACCGGAGCCGCGAGCCCCGACTATTACGGCGGGCTGCGTCCCGGCGACGGCAAATGGGCGAACTCGGTGGTGGCGCTGCATGCGGCAACGGGCGAGCTCGCGTGGGGCTTTCAGCTCGTTCATCACGACATCTGGGACTACGACTCGGCGTCGGCGCCGCTGCTCGCGACGCTGACGCGAGGCGGACGGCGCATCCCCGTCGTCATCCAGGGGAACAAGACGGGATTCTTGTACGTGCTCGACCGGGAAACCGGTGCTCCCGTCTTTCCCGTCGCAGAACGTCAGGTGCCGCAAAGCGACGTGCCGGGCGCGACGGCGTCGCCGACGCAGCCGTTTCCGACACAACTGCCCGCCGTCACACCGCAGCGGCTCACTGCAGATGACGCGTGGGGACCGACGGCAGAGGATCGAGAGGCCTGTCGCAGTCTGATGAGTGGCCTGCGAAACGAAGGCGTGTTCACGCCGCCGAGCGTGCAAGGCACGCTCGTGTATCCGGGCAACCTCGGTGGAATCAACTGGAGCGGGTACGCGTACGATCCCGCTCACCAGCTTCTGATCGTCAACACCAACAGCCTGCCGGCCAAGGTTCGGCTCATCCCGCGCGATCGACCGATTGATCCGCAACGGCCGCGAGAAGAGGGCGATTACAACCTGCAGGCCGGGTCGCCGTACGTGCTGTTCCGTCGCTATCTGCAGTCTCCGTCGCACCTGCCCTGCACGCCGCCGCCGTGGGGCACGCTCGCGGCGGTGGATCTGGCGCAGGGCCGCATGCGGTGGCAAGTCCCGATCGGTTCCATGCGGGACTTCGGCGGCGCGCATCCGACGGCGCCGCCGGGATCGCTGTCGCTCGGTGGTCCGATCGTGACGGCTGCCGGACTGATCTTCATCGCCGGTACCGTCGATGCCTCTCTCCACGCGCTGGATGTCAACTCCGGACGGGAATTGTGGACGGGCACGCTGCCGGCCAGCGGTCACGCCACCCCCATGACTTACAAGCTGAGCGACACCGGAAAGCAGTATGTGGTGATTGCGGCCGGCGGTCACGCCAAGGTCGCTGAAGAGCGTCCGGGCGATACGCTGGTCGCATTCGCGCTCCCGTAGCAATACCTCACAACCCGTCTGACAACGTGTTGACACGCGACGCCTCCGGACGTAGCCTGCAACGTTCTATAAGGAGGCTCCATGGTCCGCCGTTATCTGTATGCCGCCCTCGCCGTCGCCATCGGCGTGGCGAGCATCGCGACTCTTCAGGCGCAGGAAGGGAAATCCCGAAAGTTTCTGAAGAAGCCGCTGGTGATCGAGGACCAGGGCAGCTTCTTCATCGGTG
>WNFL01377332.1_pt1 | contig 13973 bp, 9 predicted proteins | sample 5400361 | NCBI WGS metagenome assembly WNFL01 (sample SAMN13153351, study PRJNA577476) | soil metagenome | isolation source: 40 cm soil on Douglas fir-dominated hillslope | place: USA:California | collected 2013-09-17
GCCCGAGTGACGGATGTGGAGGACGTCGCCGTCCTTCACCACGTACTCCTTCCCCTCGAGCCGTAGCGTCCCCTTCGCGCGCGCCGCGGCCTCGGAGCCCGCTGCGAGGAGCTCGTCCCAGCGGATCGTCTCCGCCCGGATGAAGTGCTTCTCGAGGTCGGAGTGGATCGCGCCGGCCGCCTCGACGGCGCGCGAGCCGGCGGGGATCGTCCAGGCGCGGCACTCGTCCTCGCCGACGGTGAAGAACGAGAGGAGCCCGAGGAGCTCGTACGTCTTCCTGATGAAGCGGACGAGCCCGCTCTCCGTCAGGCCGTAGCTCGAAAGAAACTCCGCGGCGTCGGCGTAGCTCATTTCCGCGAGGTCCGCCTCCACCTTCCCGCAGACGGCGGTGACTCCGCTCGCGGGACGCTTCTCCACGTCCGCGAGGCCGAAGCGCGCCGGAGCACCGGCGAGCGCGACGCCGAGGTCCGCGGTCTCGCCCACGTTGAGGACGTAGAGGACCGGCTTGAGGGAGAGGAACATGAACCCACGCACGCGCTTCCGCTCGTCGGACGTCAGCTCCATCTCGCGGAGCGGCCGCTCCGTCTCGAGGTGCGCCTTCGCGCGCAGCAGGACCTCGTTCTCGCGCTCGAGCTCGGACGTCTTCTTGGTCTTCAGCTCCTTCTGGAGCCTTTCGAGGCGCCGCTCGGCGACGCCGAGGTCGTCGATGATCAGGTCGAACTCCACGTTCTTCACGTCGCGCAGGGGATCTATCGGGCCGACGTGCGGGATCGACGGGTCGTCGAAGGCGCGGAGGACGTGCGCGATGGCGTCCACCTGGCGGAGGCTCGCGGCGTACGCGCTCTCCTTCAGCGCTTCCTTGCCGATCGCCGCGAGGTCCGCGTACTCGACGGTCGCGTGCACGAGCTTCTTCGGTTTGTAGACGGCGCTCAGGCGGTCGAGGCGGTCGTCCGGCACCGTCGCGGTCCCGAGGTGCGCCTCGCGCGGGTTCCCGTGCGTGGCGGTGACGTGCGTCTTCGTGACGATCGTGAAGAGCGACGTCTTCCCGACCTGCGGAAGGCCGATGATGCCGGTTCTCATGTCGGCGCGGATTCTGCCTCAGCGGCGCGTCACGACCGGCTCGCTTCAGCTACGCGCCTCCGCTTCGAGCACGAGCGGGTGGCGCGCGAAGCCAGCCCGCAGCGCGGCGGGGACCGTCTCGCGCGCGGCGGCGAGCTCTGTGGCAGCGGCCGTGTGCTCGCGCGCAGCGCCGGCCGCGTCGTTCCGCGCGGCGAGGGCGCGCGCGAGGAGCGCGTGGAGCCTCCAGGCGGAGAACCCGCTCGAGGCGGATATCGAGAGCGCCGCCTTGACGGCGCGCTCGGCGGCCTCGACGCGGCCGCGCGCGAGCTCGGCGCGCCCGAGCGCCTCGGCGGCGTCGCGCGTCAGGACGGCGTGCCCGAGCGCCTTCGCCTGCTTCAGCGCGGTCTCGAGTCTCGGCCCGGCCGCGGCCGGCGTGTCGAGGCCCGACGCGGCCGCCGCGATCTCGACGCGGAGGACAGCGACGCGGCTGCCGCTCGCGGCGGCCGCTCGCGCCGCGCGAGAGAACGCGGCCCGCGCCTCGTCCTTCTCGCCGCGCGCGGCGCGTATCCGCGCGTCGAGCTCCTCGAGGTTCGCCTCGTGCTCCCGGTTGCCGGTCCCCTTCACCCACGGGCGGGCCGCTACGACGCGGGCCGACGCGCCGTCCAGGTCCCAGAGGTCGAGCAGCGTCTCTCCCTCCTTCAGCGTGAACTCGGTCAGCTCGAGCGTGGCGCCGAGGTCCTTCGCGACCGAGAGCGCCTCGCGGAACGCGTCGAGCGCGGCGGAGTAGCGCCCCTCCTCGCGGTGGAGCGCGCCGATGTTGCCGAGCGAGATCGAGACGGCCTCCTTGTTGCCCGCGTCGCGCGCGAGCTGGAGCGCCTCCGTGAACGACTTGAGCGCGTCGATCGTCTTCCCCTGCGCGAGCCAGAGGAAGCCGAGGTTCTGGAGCGACAGGACGAGGCCGCCCTTGTCGGCGCTCTTCCTCCTCAGGTCGAGGCCCTGCTTCCAGAAGACGTAGGCGTCGTCGTACGCGCCCTCGAGGAAATGGATGTAGCCGACGTTGTCGTAGCTCTCGGCCAGGAGCCGCTCGTCCCCGAGGCGCCGGCGTGCGCGGAGGGCCTCCTCGTACGCCGCGAGCGCCGCCGCGTACTCGCCGCGCGATTCCTTCAGGACTCCGAAGTCGTTCAGGACGTCCGCGAGACCCTTCGTGTCGCCGAGCTTCTCGAGGAGGCGCCGGGCCTCGGTCAGGTCCGCCTCCGCTTCCTTCGAGCGGCCGCTCGTGCGGTAGACGGCCGCGCGATTGCGGAGGGTCGACGCGGTGCCGCGCCCGTCTCCGAGCGCGCGCCGGGCCGTGAGCGCCGCGCCGTAGCTCTCGAGCCGCGCGCCCCTTCTCGTTGCCGGCACGCGTCTGGGCCGCGAGCGCGTGCACGAGGTAGTCGTGCGCGGCGCGCGCCGGATCGCCCGCCAGGATGCTGCTCTTCCCGAGGAGGAACCAGGCGCGCCCGTCGCCGGGGTCGAGCGCGACGACCTTCTGCAGGCTGGCGACGGCGTCGGCGTCGTGCCCCTCCGCCGCCTGCGCGGACGCCAGGTCGACGCGCGTCTCCGCGTCGTACGGGAAGCGCACGAGAAGGTCGCGGTAGATCTTCTCCGCCTCCTCGGGGCTCCCCTTCAGGAGCGCCGCGCGGGCGCGCACCCGGTACCCGAGGCGCGTCGTGCTCGAGCCGAGCGCCTCCTGCGCGCGGTCGGCCGCGGCGAGCGCCTTCTCCTCCTGTCCGAGGCCCGCCGCGACCGCCTTCTCGAGCGCGGGCGCGGCGAGGACGTCGTTGCCGGCGAGCTGGTAGCGGCGCCCTTCCTCGTACGCCCGGGCCGCGGCGAGCGACGTCGTCTCCGGGGCCTCCGACTCGGGAGCGGGGGGCGCGCTCGCGCCGAGCTCGCCCCGCACCTTCCGGCCCAGCTCCTTCACGAGCGCGAAGAGGCCCTCGGCATCGGCGCTCTCGGCGCTCAGCGTCTTCGGGCCCGCGGCGCCGGGGTCGAGGACCGCGAGCCTCAAGTCGACGCGCACGGCGCGCCCCGCGCGGCGCACAGTCCCCGTCACCAGCCGGTCGACGCTCCAGAGCCCGCCCAGCTCGCGGAGCGTGCGCTCGTCGTAGCTCCCCGGCGCGAGCTTCAGGTCCGCGACGCCCGAGAAGACGCGAACCGGGTCGACGACTCGGAAGCGAGGCTCCTCGGCGAGGTTCGCGGCGAGCATCTCCGCGATCCCCGGCCCCGCCCATTTCAGGTCCGGGTCGGCCGTCTCGTCCTTCAGCGGCAGGACCGCGACCGAGCGCGCCGGCTCGGCGGCCGCGGCGCGCGGCTTCGCGGCAGCAGGCGGCGCGGGAGCGGGCGCGATGCCACCCTTCCGCAGAAAGACGGCGAGACCGAGCGCGAGGCCGACCGCGGCCGCGACGCCCCACGCCCAGCGCGAGAACATGCTGCGACGCGGCGCGTCGAGGTCCGCGAGGAGAGCCCGCGCATTAGCGTACCGCCGCGCGGGCCGGCGCTCCAGGCACCGGTAGAGGACGCGCCTCACGTTCGGAGGCAGGCGCACCCCGAGAGACTCGATGTCGCGCGGGCGCCCGCCCAGCCGCTGTGCGACGACCTCGCTCGGCGAGCCGGCCTGGAATGGCAGCTGCGCCGACAGCATCTCGAAGAGGACGACCCCGAGAGAGTAGAGGTCGCTCCGCGCGTCCACGGCTTCTCCGGCCATCTGCTCCGGCGAGAGGTAGTCGAGCGTGCCGACGACGAGGCCCGCGCGCGTCAGCCCGCTTCCCTCGAGCGTGCGCGCGAGCCCGAAGTCCGCGATCGTCGCGCTGCCGTCCGCCTCGATCAGGATGTTCCCGGGCTTCAGGTCGCGGTGGACGATGCCCGACTCGTGCGCCTCCGCGAGGCCCTCGGCGACCTGTCTCAGGATCGCGAGCGCGCGCTCGAGCGGTAGCGCGCCTTCCCGCTCGATCAGGCGCTCGAGCGAGATCCCCTCGACGAGCCGCATCGTCAGGAAGCGGAGCCCCTCGTGCTCGCCGATGTCGTGGATGCGAAGGACGTTCTTGTGGCTCACCTGGCGACCGGCCAGCAGCTCCTGCCGGAAACGCTCGAGCCGCTCGCTCGAGCCGGTCAGGTCGGCGCGGAGCACCTTCACCGCGATGTCGACTCCGAGCTCCTCGTCGCGCGCTCGGTAGACGACGCCCATGCCGCCGAAGCCGATCGGCGCCACGATGCGGTATCTGTTCGAGAGGAGCGTGCCGGGCGAAAGCTGGAAGCTCAGGTCGTCGTTCGTGACGGTGGCGGGGATCTCCCGCTCCGCGTTCACGACGGCTCGGGGGCGGGGCGGACGGTCAGGATCGCCTGCGTCCGCTCATCCTCTCAAACCGTGTTCGACTTGACCACGAGGCTGAAGCGGAGCGTGTCCGCGGCGGAGCGAAGGGCGCCGGCGACGTTCGCGAGGCTCGCGTTCGCGCGCCAGACGTCGGGGATCGCTGCGCCGCTCTGGCTCTTGACGGCCGCAGAGAAGCTCGTGACCGCGTCGATGGCAGCGGGGATCGCGCCGGTCGCGATCAGGTTGCGGATGCTGGAGAGACGCGTCGAGAGGTCGCTGTAGACGCTCGGCGCGATCGCCGCCGCGCTCGCCGTGAGCGCCGCCGAGAGGTTGTCGAGCTTCCCTGAGATGACCGCGTCGACCGGGCGCACATCCGCCGCGATGAGGAACTCGGAGAAGCCGGGACCCGAGCCGCCGGCGCGCACGCTACCCATCTCGAGGAAGCCGGTCATGTCCTTGAACGCTCCGCCCGAAGGGGCGCGGTAGAGCCGGAGCGGAGAAGCCGCCTGGAGGGTGAGGTTGTGAGTGTGGAGCGTCAGCTTGTAGACGCCCGAGAACGAGAGCGCGCTCGCCGCCGTCGGCTCGATGCGCACGACGACCGGAAACCCCGCGGGCACGCCGACGGAGCCGGGGAGGCGCGAGAGGAGCGTCGCGTCGAGAGGGTCGACGAGCGATGCCGTGATCGCGAGCGCGCTGGTGTTGAGCCCGACGGCCTGCTCGAACGAGATCGCGATGTCGGCGGAGAAGCCGCCCGCGAGGTCGATCTGCGCGGTCAGGTCGTTGCCGGAGATCGCCGGCGTCACCACGACGGACGTCTGCGCCGACGCGCTCGTCGAGACGAAGAGCGCGGCGACGAGCGGCAGGAGAGAGGCGCGAAGGAGTCTCATGCGGCACCTCGAGTGAAGAACTTACACGCCATTTCAAAACCGCAGCCCCGACCCGGGGCGGCGAATGGTGACGTGGCTCGCCGTTGCCTGGCCTTGGGTACCGATCCCGGACGAGATGACGCGGGGTCGACCATCGGTGACCATCTCGAGAAGCAAAGCATATTCCGGAAGGTAAGGCATTCCAATCCTGTCCCTTAGCCGTCGAGCAAGCTGGCCGCGCGGCCACTGCGCCGGACTGATCCCTTGGTCTGGCCGCTCCTGCCCCTTGGACGGGGGCGGGCTCTCAGGACGACAGGACGCGGGCCGCCTCGACGAAGCGCTCCATCTGGATCGTGTCGAGCTCGCTCTTGACGCTCGGATTGCGCCTCACGATCTCGGCGAGGTCCGACTTCTTCAGCGCGAAGTACTCGATGGCGGTGAGCGCGGAGACCGTGGAAGTGCGCGGGGTCGCGGTGAGCGCGCCGGTCTCGCCGAAGCAGTCGTACGGCTCGAGGAGGGCGAGGAGCACCTGGCGCCCGCGGCTCTCCTTCGTCACCTCGAGCTGCCCGCTCTTCAGGAGGAAGAAGTCGGTCTCGGCCGCGCCCTCGCGCACGAGGCGGTCGCCAGGCTTCGCCGTGAGCGGTATCAGCCGCTTCGCCACGAGGTCTCTCTCGTCGGGGGCGAGGGTGCGGAACGCACGCGACATCGCGAGCATCAGGTCGATCCCCCGGCGCCTCGCGAGCCGCTCGAGAGTCTCGGAGAGCTTCTTGTGGCGCCTCAGGATCGGCTCGGCCGCCACGTGCTCGAGCGCCAACGCCTCGGTGCGTCGCGTCGCGCGCGCGGTGACGGAGCGCGGTCTGCCCGTCAGGAACGCGATTTCTCCCGCCAGCTCGCCGGGTCCGATCGTGCCGAGGGGCGACTCGCGGCCCGCGTCGTCCTTGCCGAAGAGCGCGAGCTCGCCCGAGGTCACGAAGTAGAGCGCGGAGCCGCCCTCCCCTTCGGAGAAGAGCACGGCGCCGGCCGGGACCACCTTCGGCACGAGCTCCTCGACGAGCGCCGACACGATGCCGGCGGGCAGGCCGCGCAACGCGGGGTGCGCGGCCGCTGCGGCGCGCACCGCCTCGCGCGCGGGCGAGGGCGGCGAAGCGGCCTGCTCCGAAGACGACGCAGGCGCCGGTGCGCCGGCAGTCTTCTCGGCCGCGTCGCGCGCCTCGCGCAGCGCGTGGAGCGCGAGGAACGTCGAGGGCAGCTCGCCCTCCGGGTCGATCTGCTGCACGCGCGCGAGCAAAGCGGCCGCGGCCGCCGCCTGGCCGGCCCGCGAGAGCGCGGAGCCGGTGCGTCTCAGAACCTCGATTGCGCCTTGGCGGCTGCCCGCTCCGAGGTACGCGTCGGCGAGCGCGCTCGCGAGCGCCGCGTTCGCCGGCTCGGCGAGGTGGCGCTTCTTCGCGTCCTCCAGCTTCGCCAGGCTCGCGGTGTTCTTCCGTCCGTCGAAGAGTCCCATGCGAAAACTTCAGTCCCGGACGGCGGCCGCGTCCAGCATCTCGCGCGAGTCTACGACGGCGGGCCGGCTGATAACCTTCGCCGCGCCATGAGACAGCTCGGCCGTTTTCTCGCGCGTCCTCTCTTCGTGTGCTTCCTCGGCGCCTCGCTCGTGTGTGTGCCGGCCGCGGCCCAGCAGGCGCCGAGCCCCACCCTGGCGTATCCGGAATTCCCGACCGAGACGCCGGCGAAGCTCGAGACCTCGACGGAGAGCTTCGACTACGTCAAGCGCGACGTGATGATCCCGATGCGCGACGGCGTGAAGCTCCACACGGTGATCCTCGTGCCGAGAGGCGCCAAGGGCGCGCCGATCCTGCTGACGCGCACGCCGTACAACGCGACGGATCTGACGAGCCACGCTCAGAGCGCGCACCTCGGGCCGATCCTGACCGGCTACGACAACGCCGTGGACGTGATCGTCGAGGGCGGCTACATCCGCGTCGTGCAGGACGTACGCGGCAAGTACGGCTCCGAGGGCGACTACGTGATGAACCGTCCGATCCACGGCCCGCAGAACCCGACTCCGGTGGACCACGCCACGGACACCTTCGACACGATCGACTGGCTCGTGAAGAACGTCCCCGAGACGAACGGCAGGGTCGGGATCCTCGGCATCTCGTACGACGGCTTCCTGCCGCTGATGGCGCTCGTCGACCCGCATCCCGCGCTCAAGGTCTCCGTCCCGATGAACCCGATGGTGGACGGCTGGATGGGCGACGACTGGTTCCACAACGGCGCGTTTCGCCAGCAGGGCATGTCGTACATCTACGAGCAGGAGGCGACGCGCGCCTCGGACGCGAAGTGGTGGACCAGCCACTTCGACGACTACGACATGTTCCTGCAGGCGGGCTCCGCGGGCGAGCTCGGGCGCCGGCGCGGCCTCGAGCAGGTCGGCTTCTGGAAGAAAATCCTTCAGCACCCGAGCTACGACGCCTTCTGGCGCGACCAGGCCGTCGACAAGGTCCTCGCGGCCCGGCCGCTGAAGGTGCCGGTGATGCTCGTGCACAGCCTCTGGGACCAGGAGGACATCTACGGTGCGATCGCCGTCTACAAGGCGATCGAGCCGAAGGACACGAAGAACGACAGCGTCTTCCTCGTGATGGGGCCTTGGCACCACGGGCAGGAGATCCACGACGGCAGCTCGCTCGGCGCCCTGAAGTTCGACAGCGACACCGCGCTCACGTTCCGGCGCGAGGTCCTGCGCCCGTTCCTCGACCAGTACCTGAAGGACGGCGCGCCGAAGGCCGATGTCGCGCCCGTCACGGCGTTCGAGACCGGCACGAACGTCTGGCGGCGGCTCCCCGCCTGGCCGGCAGGGTGCGCGAGCGGCTGCACGGTGCGGCCGACGCCGCTCTACCTCCGCGCCGGTCTCGGCGCGAGCTTCGAGGCGCCGAAGGCGGGGGAGGCCGCGTACGAGGAATGGGTCTCCGACCCCTCCAAGCCGGTCCCGTTCCGCGCGCGTCCGATCCAGCCGGTCGGCTACGACAAGGGGCTGACGTGGTCGCAATGGCTCGTCGACGATCAGCGCGAAGCGTCGGGGCGCCCCGACGTCGTCTCGTTCGTGTCCGGCGTCCTCGACGCGCCGCGGAAGATCAGCGGACAGCCGATCGCGAACCTCGTCGCGTCGACGAGCGGCAGCGACGCCGACTGGGTCGTGAAGCTGATCGACGTCTCTCCCGACGAGGTGGCCGGGCAGCCGGCGCTCGGCGGGTATCAGCTCATGGTCTCTGCGGACATCTTCCGCGGCCGCTATCGCGAGAGCCTCGAGACGCCGAAGCCGATCGCCCCGGACGCGCCGCTCGTCTACCGCTTCGCGCTGCCGACTGCGAACCACGTGTTCCTGCCCGGCCATCGCATCATGGTGCAGGTCCAGTCGAGCTGGTTCCCGCTCTACGACCGGAACCCGCAGACGTTCGTGCCGAACGTCTTCTGGGCCAAGCCCGCCGATTACCGGAAGGCCGTGCAGCGCGTTCACCACGCGCCCGGCCGGGCGAGCTTCGTCGAGCTGCCGCTCGTCACGCCCTGACGCTGGCGCCCTTCTTGCGACTCTTTTATGTGCGGCCAAGCCGCGCGTTTGCAGAGCCTTGGCCGTGGCAAAGAGGAGGCTTCCGATGATGGAGACCACGGCAACCCTCGAATCGACGGCCGTCCATGTCCTCAACGATCTCCTCAAGGACTGCCTTGCCGCGAGGGAGACGTACGCCGTCGCGATACGCCGGATCGAGCGGCGGCACGACGAGGCGGCGATCGCCCTTCGCGTCATGCATCAGGACCACGCCGAGAATGCACGGAAGCTCCAGAAGGAGGTGCTCGCCCTCGGCGGGGATCCCGAGGAGCACACGGGCGCCTCGGGCATGGTCGCCAAGGCGGTGGAGGGCGTCGCGTCGTTCCTCGGCGACGCTTCCGGCCTCCGCGCCCTTCGGGAGGGCGAGGAGCGTTGCCTCTCGGATGCGAGGAAGGCGATGCCGGAGCTCGAAGGCTCCGCGCGGACCTTCCTGGAGATGACGCTGATCCCGCGCCTCGGAAAGCACGTCGAGCTCCTCGACACCTTGATCGCGCGCGCATAGACGCAGGAGGGCCGGGGAGGCCCGGACGACCTCCCCGGCGGCCATAGGACGCAGCGAGCTACGCGGGAAGAAATGGCCCGCCGGGGATCCGGCGGGCCAGGAAACAGGCGAAAGGAGAGGCTAGAAGGAGACGCGGCCTCCGAAGCGGACGACGCGCGGCGCCTGGGTCTCGTAGATGTCGCCGCCGTTCGTGTTGACGGTCGCGCCGACGTCGGCATTCCGCTGGAGGGTGGAGTTGCGGTTGAGGACGTTGAAGATGTCGATCGAAAGCGTGACGCCGAGGGACGCGATCTTGATGTCCTTCGCGATGCGGAAGTCGAGATCGCTCACGGTCGGCAGACGGTCTTCCGTCGGCTTGTTGATCACGATCTGGCGGCCGCCGTTGAAGGTGGTGAAGTCCGAGCTGTACATCACGAACGGATAGCCCTGGCGGACGAAGAAGTTGCCCGCCACCGAGAACCCGAGGGGCAGCGAGTAGAGAGCGTTCAGGTTCGCCTGCCACTTCGAGTTGATGTAGACGAAGCCCTTCGCGCCGGAGCCGCTGCCGACGGAGGTGAAGACCTGGCCACCGCCGTCGTTCGTGACGCCCTGGTTCGTGAAGAAGACCGTCGAGTTGAGCTGCGGTGTCTGGTCGCCCCAGACGCTCGCCTGGGAGCCGTTCTGAGTCCAGTTGTTGTACGTGAAGCTGCCGCGCATCGACCAGTTGTGGGAGTAGCGCTTGTTGATCTGGAGCTCGACTCCCTTGTATGTCTGGTTGTAGTCCGGCATGTTCGTGAAGTATCGGCCGCCGGTCGGAGCCGGCGCGTTCGGGCTCAGCTCGTAGATCGGGACCGAGTAAGGCCGACCGAGCTGGTCCGTGCCATTCAGCGTGCCGTTGCTCCCGTTGCAGGGGCCGTCCGGGTTGTCCGTGGTCTTGAAGCAGCCGTTCGGATCGTCGGGGAAATTGGCCGCCGTGTAGGGAAGCCAATCGTTCGAACCGTAGACGTGGAGGCTGCCATCGGCATTCAGGCCGAAGTTGGGAGTCCAGTTGAAGTTCTTGTATTTCCGATAGGTCCCGTTGACCGAGACCGCGAGCCCCGGGACGACCTCCTTCTCGGCGCCCAGAACGACCTCGTCCGTGGTGGGCGACTTGAGGTCCGGGTCGACCTTGTTCGGGTTGAAGGGGCACGTCGGGCAGTTCGGGTCGATGTTGTAAGCCGCCTGGAACGCGTTGAAGTTGACCTCGTTCCGCTGGGCGATGTGATCGCCGTTCGCGTCCGTCCAGCGATAGCGGAGGTAGCCGTACTGCGCGTTGTTGTTGAAGAAGATCGGGCCACCGCCGAGATTGTCGACGAAGCGGCCGTAGCTCGCGCGGATGAGCGTCTTCGACGTGTCGGCGCCGAGGGCGTAGGTGAGGCCGATGCGCGATCGAGGGGAGGATGTCCGGGAAGTCCTGGTTCGCCTCGGCGGTCGTGCCCTTGTTGTGCCCCTGCTGCTGGTCGTACCTCACGCCGATGTTCACGGTGAGGTTCTTCATCGTGAGGGTGTCGGAAAGGTGCGCCTGGTAGAACGTCGAGTCGTATCTGAAGTTCGTCTCACGCGTGATCAAGACGCGGTTCACGTTGTTCGCACGATCGCGGGTGTAGGTGTCGTGCGGCCATCTGCTGAAGGAGCCGACGGGCGCCGTCCGGTACGTGAAGCCGAACTTGAGCTCGTGGCCGATCTCGCCCGTCCGCATGAAGGCGTTCGCGCTGCCCGAGACCTGCGTCTGCGGCCGGCTGGTCGAGACGTCCAGGAAGCTCCTGTGCCAGGTGTTGGCGACGTCGCGGTAGACGTACGGAGCCCCGGTGCCCGTCCCCGCGGTCGCGCCGGGAGTCCCGCAGCAGCCGCCCTCGGGGTGCAGCCCGAAGCCGCCGTCGATGTAGGAGACGAGCGCCGTGGCGAAGAGGTCGGGCGAGAAGATGTGCGAGTCCTCGAGCTTGTAGAGCATCGTGGGGCCACTCTGGTCCCACGACGTCTCGGGAGGCCTCGACACGCCAGCGTTGCGCCCGATCTTGATCTTGTCGCCGCGCAGGAAGAAGACCGTCGCCGAGTTGCTGTCGACGATCTGCGCGTTCAGCTTCGCGTTGATGTCCTCGAGCGTCGTCCGGTCGGGGGTGTTCGCGATCGTCAGAAGGTTGATCTGGTTGCGGCCGTAGCTGCCCCAGAGCCAGAGCCGGTCCTTGATGACGGGGCCGCCGACCTCCATGCCGTAGTCCTGGATGGAGTCGACGGTGTTGCTCCCATGTGTGACTGTGAAGCCCTGGGCTATGGCCTCTTCGTTGTGGCCCTGGGCCTCCCAGCGGTGATCCGTGATGAGGAGGCGGCCCGACCCGTGGACGTCGTTCGTGCCCCGCTTCGTCACCATGTTGAGGTTCGCGCCGGCCGTGATGAGGGTGACGTCGTTGCCTCCCGTCGCGACCTGCAGCTCCTGGAACGAGTCGAAGTCGTAGTAGGTCGGCGAGGAGCCGACCGCGGCGACGTCGGTGATGTTGACGCCGTCGACGTTGAACGTGTTGGAGCTCATGCTCGAGCCCTTGGCGGTGTAGCTCGACTGCTTGCCCGACTCCGAGCCGCCGACGTTCACGCGATCGACGAGGACGCCGGGCACCGACTGGAGGATGACCCACGGGTCGCGTCCCGTCGGGATCGACGTCAGCTCGGCCTGCGTGATGTTCGCGCCGGTCGTCGTCCGCCTCGTGTCGAGGAGCGGGCTCTCGCCGGTGACGACCATCTCGGTCGTGACGCCGGAGAGCTTCATCTGCACTGTGAGCTCGGTGTTGCGGCCCACCTCGACCAGTATGGCGTCGCGCTTCAGCGTCGAGAAGCCGGAGAGCGCGTGCGAGACCGAATATGAGCCGGGACTGAGATTGAGGAAGCGAAAGTCACCTTGGGCGTTCGTCACGGTGGTGACCGGGGCGCCGATGCCGGGAAGCGTCACCGAGACGCCCGGCAGGCCGACCCCCTGCTCGTCCGTGGCGCGACCGTAGATGCTCCCCGTCTGTAGCTGGGCGAGCGCGGAGACCGCGCCCAGGACCAGCACGGCGGCGAGGACCGCGCGAGCGAGCGAAAGACCTCGGAATCCCTGGATTCTCTCTGTCATGCTCCTTTCCTTTCTATTCAACGGACAATGAAGACAAATGGAACGGACCGGGGCGCTAGGGACCTCCTTTCGTTCTGAGTCGGCAAAACGTATTCTCCAGGAGCAGTCTTTTCGGTGAACCTCCTTCTCGTCCGGAGACGTGAACGCCATCGCGTTCGCTTCTGATGCGTCCCTAGAGCAATGCGGTTGCCATTGTCGCGGCCACAGTACCGAGAGCGCCGTCAATGAGTTGCGACGGGCTTGTCAGTGTGGAATTCGATCCATTGAAGAGTCTCTCCGGTTTCTCGAATGCTCGCCGGTGTCGTGCCCCGGAATGACGCGCGCGCAAGGGAGCGAAGAGTGCGCAGTCTCGGCGCGTCGCGCAGAGCACCGAGACTGCCTGATCCGCGAGGCGAGAGCTCGCGGGTCAGCGCTCGGCGCGCGCGCCCGCGATCTCGAGCGAGCGCGGGTCCTGGAGAAACGCCGCCACCCCGAGATGCGAGCGAGACCAGTCGGCCGAGATCGGCAGGGACGCGGCGTGCGTGCTGCGCCCGGATCCGCCGGCGGCGATCCGCGCGGCGCGGACGAGGCTGCGGACGACGTAGGAGTCGCGCAGCGTGCTTCCGCCGTTCTCGCCGCCGCTCACCGGCGTGACGAGGTCCGTCTCGAAGACGGCGATCATCAGGTCGAGCTCATGGGCGCGGAGCTGCGTCGGCACGCTCACGTCGACCGCCACGCGGATCTCCGACGGTCCGCGCAGGAGCGTGAGCGTGATGTCGGCCGCCGGCCGCTTGGCTTCTGCGGCGACGGCCGCGCCGAGGCGATCCTCCTCGGCGCCCGTGATCTCGACCAGGCCGTCCACGATCGCCTGCGGCGTGGAGACCCGCGAGGTGCCGCGCGCGCGGGCATACGCGCCCTGGCGCTCGGACCACGCGTGCTGCGAGAAGGGATCGGTCCACCCGAGGCGGTTCCAGTAGTCGACGTGGAACGCGAGCGGCACGAGCGCCGGATCGCGCCGGGCGAGCTCGGCTAAGAGGCGGTCCGCGGGCGGGCACGTGGAGCAACCCTGCGACGTGAAGAGCTCCACCACGACAGCGCGGCCGCCCCGTGAATCGGCCCAGGAGCGGGGATTCGCGAGAAGCATCGCCGCGCCGGCCAGGATCGCCGCACGGCGAACGCCAAATGTGCGCGCGAATGCCTTCCTCATACGCCGGAAAACATAGGTCCCGAGAGAGGCGCCTTCAATGACCACAATCGGCGAAATCGATGTGACCACTGTCTGCGCGCGCGCGTTCTTCACTAGAATGCGCCGCGAGGAGGCGGGCGGGATGGGGGGAACCAAGAGTGACGCCATGGGGATCTTGACCGGAGGCCTGATCGCCGGCACCTTCGACATCCTCTATGCGACGACGATGGCGTCTCTCCTCGGCGGCCGCACTCCGATCTGGGTGCTCCAGTCGGTCGCGAGTGGTCTCCTCGGCGCCGGCGCGTTT
>WNFL01016258.1_pt1 | contig 13972 bp, 12 predicted proteins | sample 5400361 | NCBI WGS metagenome assembly WNFL01 (sample SAMN13153351, study PRJNA577476) | soil metagenome | isolation source: 40 cm soil on Douglas fir-dominated hillslope | place: USA:California | collected 2013-09-17
AGGTGCGGCCCCGCAGATCGTCGCCCAGTCCCTGATGACCGCCGCAGAAGAATGGGCCGGCACGCCAGAGCAAGCCGACGACATGACCGTAATCGTCGCGCGCCTGCGATAGTGATCCAATTGAACTCACAAAGAGAAATCCAATGAGACGATTAAGGCAGATCTTGCTGCTTGCCAGCGCGATCTCATTCCCCATCGTTTCGCTTTTCTCTGCGCACGATCGCGTTGCCATCCTATCTCTTGACTTGCGTTCCCTTGGCTATCTCCCCCCAGTCGCCCAGAGGGATCTTCGTTACTACAGTTTCCTGCGTGGTGCTATCACGTTTCTCGATGAACAGACTCTCGCTGTATCTTTCTTCAAGAAGAACGAACACCCAGGCCTTTCCCGGCAAGATGGGACTCCGGGCAGCGCGGTTGTGTTCCACACTGTTTTTCTTGACCCCTCGAGTGGACGCGTGCGCGGCCAACGAACTTGGGGAAACGCAGCGAATTCGAGTACGCTTCAGGCATTCCATGACGGAAGCTTCCTCGTTCAGGATGGAGAATGGGTGCGGCTGTATTCCAACGAACTCCAAGAAAGCCTGAAAAAGAAAATGGATGTGCCGGGAGATATCCCTCTTCGGTTTACCGTGTCCCCGAGCGGCCGCTCGCTTTACGAATTTCAAGAAGCATACGACGCGAAGCGTGGCTGGCTCACGAGAATCGATGTGCTTGATCCTCACTCCCTCGTTTCGAACCAATTCCAAGTGACACCGAGCCACCGAGATGACACTGTTTCCGATACGCAAGTTGTTTATTGGCTTGCCGCGGCCGTCGAAGCTCCTTTACATCTGTTCGTTTACAACACCGACGATTCCGCACCGGCCAAGTCTCCCCGGCTGTTTGCGCGAACCAGCAAGTCGGCTATAGATATTGCCGAGTCCCGCTGCAACTCCGCCGCCTTTGTGAGCAACTCTGTCTTGGCCGTGACCGGCAACTGCTCGCGTCTCATTCTCACAGGGGCTGGCGGAAAGATTGCTGACCTCTACGCTCCGGAATATCGCTTCGGAGCAGAGATTCAACCCTCGCGCGACGGCCGGCGCTTCGCGTTTGCTCGCGCCAAAGCCAAAGATTCGCCTGCCCGCGTCAGAAATATGGACCTGTGCGTGTACGACCTGACGGACAAGCGGATCATCTTCTCTTTACCAATATTCCCGCTGCCTCAACATAAACTGGCCTTCGCGCTCTCGCCCGATGGCTCTTTTCTAGCTGCGCAAACCGACCATCTCCTTTATGTATGGCATCTCTCTTTCTCAGATTGAGAGATAGAATTCGTCGATGCGCTTGCGATCGCTCCAGGACTCCGTGCCACCTGCGTTATACTGGCATGCTTTCCAACGCATCATTTGAGGAGAGGAATGTCCCTGCGCAATCGTGTGGCACTAGTTACGGGTGGCAGCCGCGGCATTGGCCGCGGGATCGCCGTGCGCCTGGCGAAGGACGGCGCACGCGTGGCCATTGCATACCGCACGAATAAAGCCGCCGCGCAGCAAACGCTTTTGCAACTTCAGGCCAGCGGCGCCGATTGCGTCGCCGTCGAGACCGATATCACCGACGCAGCTCGCGCCGAGCAGCTCGTGCGCACGGTCGCCGATCGTTTTGGCCGCATCGATGCAATCGTCAACAACGTCGGCGATTTTCGTTGGGGCACCCTCGGCGAGTCTCCCCTCGAAGACTGGCAAAGTATTTTTTCCTCGAACCTTATGACCGTGCTGTACATGTGCCGCGCTGCGCTGCCATACATGCGCCGCGGTCGCTGGGGCCGCGTCATCAATCTCGGCGCGGTGGGAGCCGAGCGCGCTTTCGGTCAGGCTAAGATTTCCGCATACGCGGCAGCGAAAGCCGCGGTCGTAGCGCTCTCCCGCTCGCTGGCTCTGGAAGAAGCCAAGAACGGTATCACCGTAAACGTCGTCAATCCTTCCAGCATCGATGAGAAGGAATTGACGCGCGAAGAGGCGCGCCGCATCCGAGACGCGCGTTTCCCCATCGGCCGCCCGCCCACCGTGGAAGACGTAGCCGCCGCCGTCGCGTTTTTCGCATCCGAAGAAGCGGAGTACGTAACCGGCCAAGTCGTCAACGTCAGCGGCGGCTGGATGCTGTAGCCTGCAAGGTGCTTTTGTAGTGCCTGCTTTCCGAAGCGGGCGATTTTGACTTTTACTCCACTGTCGAGTCCACTGAAGCCATGAAAGTTCTCACCGCTGCCGAGATGCGCGAGGTCGACCGCTTGACCACCGAGCGCTTCGGCATCCCCAGCCTTCAGCTCATGGAAACCGCAGGAACGCGCGTGGCCGACGCTTGCGGCAAATTTGTTGGCAGTGGCGCGACCCGGGCGGCAAAAATCGTGGTCCTATGCGGCAAGGGCAACAATGGCGGCGATGGGTTGGTTGCTGCGCGCCACTTGCAGTCCCTAGGTGCGCAGGTGAAGGTCTATCTTTTTTCTGAGCCGCGAGATTTGCATGGCGACGCCGCCACAAACCTTCAGCGCTGGACCGCGACCGGAAATTCCGTAATTCCCATTACGGACGAAGCCGCTTGGCAGACCGCATGGCCGGAAATCTCCGACGCGACTGTCATCCTCGACGCGATTTTCGGCACGGGCTTTCGCGGAGCAGCCACCGGCGTCATTGCGAAAGCAATATCAGACGTCAATCGCCATTCGAAAAATGCCACCGCCGCGTGGCCGGCTCTGATCCTTGCGGTTGACACACCGTCCGGCCTGCCTACCGACGGCCAGCCTGCGGAAGGTCCCGTCGTGTACGCGCACAAAACCGTCACCTTCACTGCACCCAAGCCGGGTCAACTAATCTCGCGCGATTCCGCCGCGCTCGGCGTTCTCGCAGTGGCCGATATCGGTTCGCCAGCTTCGCTCATCGAAGAGATCGGCAAACGCTCGCTCCGCTGGGTTGAGCCGCACGAGTTCGCGAAACTCCCGCTAGTCCGCACCGTTGATTCGCACAAGGGTTTGTACGGCCACGCTCTGGTTGTCGCCGGCTCCCTCGGCAAGTCCGGCGCTGCCGTGATGGCCGGCTACGCGGCGTTACGCGCCGGAGCAGGCTTGGTGACGGTAGCAACTCCCGATGTCGTTCTCCCGGTTGTGGCTTCCGCTCACCCTGAACTCATGACGGAACCGCTGATAGCAACCGCTGAAGGCACCGCCGCAATGCGGAATCTCATAGATACGCCCGCCATATCCACCGGGAAGGCCGAGATTTCCCCGGAAGTTTTGGACCGCTTAATGAAGGAGACCAAGTTCCGTTTCGCACGAATCGAAGAAGGCAAGACGGTTCTAGCTGTAGGTCCGGGCCTCGGTATGCAGCGTGAGACTCAAGACTTCATCCGCGCGATTGTGCGACACACGTATCGTCCGGTAATTCTGGACGCCGATGGTCTCAACGCGTTTGCTGAAAAAGCGGACGAGCTGAATCGTCGCAAGGCGGAATTTCTGGCCATCACACCGCACCCCGGCGAAATGGCGCGGCTCCTAAACTCCTCCACAAAGAGTGTGCAGGAAGATCGCGTCAAGACGGCGCAAGACGCCGCACGCCGCTGGAATGCCTACGTCATCCTGAAGGGCTCGCACACCATCATCGCGGGCCCCGACGGTAAAATCTTTATCAATACCTCCGGCAATCCCGGCCTCGCAAAAGGCGGTTCCGGCGACGTCCTGACGGGCGTCCTCGCCGCGCTAACCGCGCAACTGAAGACCGATGATTGGACGCGCATTCTCGCGCTCGGCGTCTACTTGCATGGCAAAGCCGCCGAGTTCGCAACGAAAAATACCGACGAGTCCGGCCTGCTCGCCACCGAAGTTGCCGCCGCCGTTCCCCACGCCCGCCACCAACTCCTTCAGGAGCTGCAAGCGCGTGAGTGAAGCAGTCATCACGCACTCCGCCGAAGAAACAACGCAGTGGGGCAGGGAATTCGCCAAACGCCTCCGGCCTCCCGTGCTAGTCCTTTTAACCGGGGATCTTGGCTCGGGCAAAACCACGCTCACTAAAGGCATCGTAGCGGGACTCGGCGCCGCCGCCGAGGATGAAGTCACCAGCCCCACATTCACGCTGGTTCACGTTTACGGCGCCGCAGATGCCGCCAAGGTCTACCACGCCGATCTCTACCGCATCGAAAATTTCCACGATTTCGAAACGCTGGGCCTAGAAGACGTCTTCGCCAAACCCGCCGTCGTAATACTCGAATGGTCCGAGCGCTTCCCCCTGCATTCCCCCTGGCCCCAACTCCGCGTAAAACTAGAGCATCTAGGCCAGGACGCCCGCCGCATCCAAGTAACATAGCCGCGGCCCCCGCCGCACAGTAGGGGCGCAGCCTGCCTGCGACGGGCAGGCACTGCTGCGCCCCAGGTCCGCAAGACCACAAACGCGTCGGTAACGCGGGCATTTTGCCAGCCGCCAAGCTCCCCGCTAACTCTCTAGCCACCGCCGCCCCGCCATTTCTTGCCCCTTCCCCCCGCGGCTGCTACGTTAAAAACAGCCCTTCCGGCGAGCTCATGGTCAACAGCATTCTCACGCCTAGCGCGACAGAAGCGGCCCGGATCGAACTCAAGAGCTATAACACCACGATCCCTATGGGGTCGCTGGCCATCGGCGTGGATAACATCCACCACGATGTCTTCTTGAGCCCCAAATTCGTCCAGGCCGCGCGCGAATATTTATTTGACCTGATCCGCCAGCACACCAAAGGCTCCTACGTCGCTGGCACGGAGCTGCGCGCGGTTAAGGGCCCTGACCATACGACCTTCCGCAAGCTGCTTACCGACTTCATGCAGAGCGCGGTCACGCAGGCAAAATTTCACAAAAACATCGAAATCGATCTGCTCTTTCGGCTCGCGCTGCTGAAATTTCTCACCGTGGAAATCGGTAATCAGTTCGCGAATCTTATCCTCGAAGGCAAGGAGTGGGTTCGCCAGCGCGGCGAGCATTTTGAGCGCAGCCAAGAAGCCCACGTAATTAAGGCCAAGCTCTCAGAATTGCAGGCATCGCGTCGCCGCGTTGTTCGCGTTGTCGGACAGCAAGTCGCTCAGATGGTCGCCGACGCGGAAGAGAACGTCGTCTGCAAATCGCGCCGCGCTCTCTTTGGCGAGGATTTCGCGCCGCTTTATGAGCTGCTGAAAAATCGGCTCATCTTTCTCGATGGCGGCAAGGATGACCGGTTTTTTCTCGAAAATTACGTATTGCTTGGCAACTATGTCCGCGACCCTGACCGTTTTGAGGTCATGGACGCGCTCTTTCATGAATTCCTGCGCGAGGCCGGCCTGAGCGTCAGCGAAGATCCAGCCTACGCCGATGCTAGAAAAATCAACGCCGAACTGCTCGAACAAGCGCAAGCCATGCGCAACGAAGTTGCCAATCTCGAGGAGCAGCGCGAACAGCGCGAAAACCTCCGCAAGCGTCTCGACCGCGGCGCTTTTCTGAACAAGATCCTCAGCTCCTCCAGCGACTCCGACTTGAAAGCTTCGCGGAGCGACATCGAACTGCGGCTCAAGCACCAGGAATACAAACTCGAAGAACTGGGCCCGCAGATCGACGCCGCCAAGCAAAAAATTGATTTCCTTGCCAAGGAACACAAAGGCCGCATCGACGATTACCTCAACGAGCCGGAAAACGCCCAGCGCCTGTTCGATCCATTATTCGCTTCGGAGTCGAACCGCTCTGCCCGGGCGCAAATGTTGGCGCGATTACTCGACCGCCTTGAGCAGCAGGAAATCCTCTATCATGTTCTCGCTAGTTACGAAATTCGCTCCATCGCGCAGGACTACAGTCCGCCGGTCCACCTGCAGCAGCTTCGCAAAGCGCTCGTCTTCAAAGAAGAGATGAAGCGCGTCGAGCACGTCTTAAAGCAAGTACCCGCGCGCAAGCTCTCGCTTAAACCAATCGAAGAACTATCCCGGAAAATCCATCGCTATTCTCGTGAAGAAATGCAGGCTTTCGTCTTGCGCTTCGCCGTGGATTTCCTGCGCCTCCGCCGCGAGCTGCGCGATTCCGATCACCTGACCACCTGCATGGAGCGCATCAATCTGGTCACTACGGAACAAGCGCGCGAGCTCTCCCGCTTAAACAATCGCCTTTACGAATGCGTCTTGCAGGATGAGGCCAAGCCGCAGCAGGACCAGGTCGTTTCTCACGCCATCATCAAGGCCGACGTGCGCGGCTCCACCAAAATGACCCAGGACCTCCTCTCGCGCGGATTGAGTCCCGCCTCCCACTTCAGCTTGAATTTGCACGAGCCGGTCAAAAAGCTGCTCGACCGCTTCAACGCCAAAAAGGTTTTCATCGAAGGCGATGCCGTGATTCTCGCCATTTTCGAAAGCGAATCGAATCTTGCTTACGCCCGCGCCGTTGCCAAAGCCTGCATCCTCTCGCGCCAGATTCTAATCGTCTGCAATTCCTACAACGATCGCGCATCCCGCAACGATCTTCCCGCGCTGGAGCTCGGTATTGGCGTCGCCTTCCAAGGCTCCGCCCCAACGTACTGGGCCGACGGCGACTCCCGCATCATGATTTCCAAGGCGCTGAATCTCTCCGACCGCCTCTCCGGATGCGCCAAACTTGCCAAGCGGATGCTTGGCGCACAGAAAACGCATTTCTCGGTTTTCCAATTTCTCAACGCCATGGAAGGCGCCTCCGCCGAAGAGCTAGACGAATTTCTCGTTCGCTTCAACATGAACGGAATTGAACTGAACGAAGAAGGATTTCAGAAATTGTCCGAAGAGATTTCGCTCGACTCCATTGAGACCAAACTCGAGATGCCCTGGGGGAAAGAAAACGTCACGCTGTATTTCGGTGAAGTTCCGCTGGGTGATTCCGTCGAGCTCCTGGTCCTCCGCAAAGGCCTCGCCCGCCAGCTCCTCCCGGACGGAAAAATCGGTATGCCCTCATCGCATCCCTACTATGAAGTCTGCACCAGCCCAGCCCTCTACGACTTGATCGCGGCCCTGGTTCGAACGCAGCGCGCCGCCGAGCCCGCCCACGCCACGCAGTAGTACTCACCCTCGCCGCTCAACAGCAGAGCGATCAGCCTGCCAGCCGCCTGCCGCCGAACCCCAGCGCTCGTATTGACGAAGACGCGAATGCTTTTATTTCTTTGCTGCACCTCTGGGTCGCGGCGTTTGTAATCGTGTTTGTGATAGGGCTGCGCTGCGCACCCACTTCCTTCGCGCGGCGGCGTTCTTTTTGCGCCCTGCTATACTTCACCCGGAGGCGAAAGGGGTCCGGTGACTTCCCCGGCCTTCAAAGCCGGCGATTCCGTCCTTAGCGGACGGAATGGTGGATTCGACTTCCACACGCCTCCGCCAGAGTAGGGCGACAACAACTTGTACCTTTTGTACCTTGTGCTGCGCCGTTTCCTGCAGCGCTGCTTCGGTCATTCGTGCGCAAAAAGAGAGCCGAGACTACGCTCGATTTTGCGCGCCGTGTTGTGTGGGCTCGGTGGCTCCCTCCCGGCAGAGAGCGGCGGCGCCGGCTATTCCGGCGTCGGAACCGTATTTCGCTAGCAGCATTGGGATTTCGCAGCAGCGCGCATTGATTGCCCACTTTGGCAACTCGGTTTGCATGCGGGGGAAGAATTCGCTCATCAATCGCGCGATGCCACCGCCGAAGACGATTACGTCCGGTTCCAGGAAATCGATGATGTTGCCGACCCACACCGTCAATAAATCGGCTGTTGCTTCCAGAACTTCTCTGGCAAGCGCGTCACCTTCGCGGAATGCTTCCGCGACATGTTCCGCCGTTAAGTTTTCGAGGGTCCCGCCTGCAAGTTCACGCAAGCGCGATGGCGTTTTGGATTTCGTCAATCGCTCTCGCGCCCGTTGCGCGATCGCGGGACCGGAGCACAGCGCTTCAATGCAGCCGCGTTTCCCGCAACCGCAGCGCGGGCCGTTGTAGTCGATGCTGACGTGTCCGCCTTCGGCGGCGCTGCCTGTTCGACCGTGATAGATGCGGCGGTCGAATACAATTCCGCTGCCTATGCCGGTGCCGAGCGTTGCGTAGAAGACGTTGCGGAAGCCGATGCCTGCGCCCCAGATTGCTTCGGCCAGGGCAGCGGCGTTTGCGTCGTTGTCAACTTTGGCGCAAACGTGAAAAACCCGCTGCACCTCCACGGCGAGCGGGAAATTCCGCCAGCACGGCAAATTCGGCGGATTCAGGACCACACCGCGAAACGGGTCAAGCGGACCGGGCGCGCAAATTCCGATTCCCGCCAGCGAGGTCCGTGCTTGCGGCTGGGCCTCGAATACAGCGCTGATTGCGCGCTCTACTGCGGCGAATCCTGCTGCCGCATCTTCGCGCGCGGGCATTAGCACGCGGGTTTGAAAGAGGATTGTGCCTTTTTCATCTACGAGCCCGGCAGCGACCTTTGTGCCGCCGATATCGACGCCTAGCGTCAAATGGTGCCCCTGATCGTCTGGTCGCTGCTCCTTTGAGCTCATTTTCTCCTTTTATGGGGACAGCCAGAAATGGCTGTCCCACGGTAGATATGACGCATCATTCGATTCCCAGGCGCTGCTGCATTTGCTCGAGCGAAACGCGTTTCGTTTCCGGATAGAAAAACAGTACGACAAAAAATTGAACGACCATCATGAGCGAGAAGAACATGAACGGATAAGCACCGGACGATTTGGCGAGTTGCGGGAAGGTGTACGCGATCATGGCGTTCATGATCCAGTGGGAAGAGCTGCCGAGCGCCTGACCTTTGGCGCGGACGCGGTTGGGAAAGACTTCGCTGATATAGACCCAAATTACTGCGCCCTGGGAAACTGCAAAGAAGGCGATGTAGGCCACCAGGAACCACAACAGATATTCCTGATGTTGATGGGTCAGAAAAATGCGAGCGACACCTGCGAGGCACAGAGCCGTGCCCACGGAGCCGATCAAGAGCAGCGTCTTGCGACCCAGCTTGTCTATCAAGGACATGCCTAGGAGCGTGGCCAGCAGGTTCATGCCGCCAACGGCTACGGCTTGCAGGTCGCCCGAAAGTTTGCTGAAGCCCGCAGCAGCAAAAATGTCATTCAGATAATAGAGGATGGCGTTAATTCCGGAGAGCTGATTGAACATGCCGATGGTGATGGCAAGGAAAATGGGCACGCGGTATTTCCAGCTAAAGAGCGGTTCCGCTTTTTGCAAGCTCTCCAGATGCACGGAGTTGATGATTTCCTGCAGCTCACTCTCCGGATTTTCCGCACCCATTTGTTGCAAAACCTGACGCGCTTCCTCGATGCGGTTTTGCGTTACGAGCCAGCGGGGGCTCGGTGGAATGCCGAAGAGCATTACCAGAAATAGCACTGCCGGGATCGCCGCTACACCGAATTGCCAGCGCCATTCGGCGGCGCCAAGGCCGAGGCGCGCAATTCCAAAATTGGAGAGATACGCGAGCAGAATTCCGATCACGATATTGATCTGAAACATTCCTACCAAGCGGCCACGAATTTTTGCGGGAGCGAGTTCCGCGATATACACGGGACCGAGCACGGAGGAGCCGCCGATGCCGAGGCCGCCGAGAAATCGCGCGAGAAGCAAAGCATGCCAATTCCAGGCAAACGCACAGCCGAGCGCCGACAAAACGTAGAAGACGGCGAGCACGCGCAGCGTCTCTCTAGCTCCATATTTCTGCCCAGGGATGCCGGCGGACATCGCGCCGATCACGGTGCCGATTAGCGCCATGGAAACGGTGAGTCCGAGCTGCCGTGGCGAAAGCCCGTACCGCAACGTGAGCGAGTGTGTTGTGCCTGCGATGACGGCGGTATCGAAGCCGAAAAGCAGCCCGCCCAGCGCGCCTACTACCGTAGCTTTCAAGAGATTTGCGTTGAGTTTCATGGATTCGTTGCGCTCCGACCTCGCGCGTCCGTGCCGCCGCTCTTTGAGCGCACATCGTCCACCGCATGGCCGGTGTCGTCAAGGGCGTGTTGATGGAGTTGGTTATCCAACGGCCTGCCTTGTTTTTCGGATCTGTCGCAAGTAAAGCGGCGCGAGGTACGCCAAACCCCAGGTGTCCCATAGTTGCATTCGGGATATCCCACCCCCGGTATTTTGCAGAAAGAGTGTGGATTTGCTTGATGGCAAAGGAGTTGAGTTTTTGCGTGACGACCAAGAGCTTGCAACAGTATGATACGACGCGACTTGTGGCTCGTGTCGCGCGGCAAGCTGGTGACTCGAGAATACCCGAGGAAACGGAGGGGTGACACCCCTGGGGTTTTGTATGGATGTGAAACGAAAGGGTTTGCGGGAAAAGGGATTTGTAAGCATTTGAAAACAAGGGCGATAAAAATCGATGGTTCGCGGAAAACACCTTGGGTTGGGGAAGAAGGGAGGGACGAAACGGGGACACTGTCAGCAGAACCTTGAGTTAAAGATTACCGCACCCGTTACTATTTGTCAAGTGGGAAATTAAGGTGAGAAATTAAAAGCTGTGAATTGAATGGCTTACGGGGCGGCGCTGCCGAGCGAATGAAGAGGAAGGAGAAAAAGAGTTCCTGCAAAGGAAATTGAGACGCTCATGATTCGCAACCCGCGCGCCGCTCTCACCGTACCCACGCGAAGGCCGGCCAGACGAGATCATGTTGCGAAAGAATCGTTGGCATGAATTGAGGAAGGTTTTTGCACTTCCGCGGAAACAGAAAATTATTTTCAATCGAAGAGAGGAACAAATCGAATACAAGGTTCTACATCATCGTCCCTATTGACAACAATAGCATGACGCCTTTACGTTCGCTTGCATCGGGAAATGTGCCGGTGGGAATTTGCCAGCCGAAGTTATCCGGCAAATTCAGATTATCTAAGTACGCGCCTGGATCGTTTCAGGTCTCCGGTTGCGCGCCGAAACACAGTAAGACGCAGCGTAGTGTTTTTTGATCTGTCCCCATTGGCTGTGGCCGAGTTCCATCCGCCGCCAATGCAACGCGACAGAGAACGGGATCTGTATAGATAGTTGTCCTCGCTACCTGCCAGGTCAGTTTGAGATTTTGGGCGGATTTCCAAGTTGTCCACGTCGAAACTGCCCACGCACCATGAAATCCGCCGGTCTCAGGTGACTGTGGAATAGATCCTCTTCCGCACCCCCACACTCCATCCAAAGACGCCGACTCTCCTTTCCTACCGAGCCCGGCAATCCCTAAACGCAACGGGTGACGCCTCGAGTGGAGTTCGTCGTGTGCCCACTGGGGCGCGCCGTCCATCGTAGTCCATTCCGAACGATAGGTCGTGAAAGGGGTTCCTTCATGAAGGAAAGACGACTGATTGCATTAACGATAGTCTGCGCGGCGGTAGCGGCCGGCTTGCTTTTCTCCACTCGGCCCATATCGGCGCAAAACCACGAGCACGAAAAGGGTGAGCCGCCGTTCCCGATTTACAACCCGTACCCGCCTGGGATTCTTCCCAGCAATTTGAATTCAGAGATAGCCAGGGTGCTGCGGGAGATCGATGTCATCGAAGGTAGAGCTATTCAAAGGTGGCACTCCTTACCGCCGCCGACACGATTCCGTCAGCGCCCAGGACCGAATCCGCCCGTCCTTCAGGGTACCGGAATGGAATCAATCGAAACACTCGGCGAGCTGATGCTTTTCGACAAGAACATCTCGCCCGGCAAAAATCAAGCGTGCACGTCTTGCCACATGCCGTATGCCGCCTGGAGCGGACCGATCCCGTCAGTGAACCTGACGATGATCGCCTACCCCGGAACGGTTCACTTTCGGGCCGGCAAGCGGACGGCGCAGCGACACACGTATGCACCATTCTTCCCGGTACTGCAATACAACCAAGAACAGGGCCTATTCTTTGGTGGAAATTTCTGGGATTCACGCGCGACCGGATATAGGCTACGGAATCCCGACGAATCCCGACGCCGAACAGGCACAGGGTCCTCCCGTTGATACTCAGGAAATGGGCTTCCCTGACACTGCTTGCGTGGCGTTTCGGCTTTCGCAGGCTATGTACAAACCTCTCTTCGAAGTGCTGTGGGGCAAAGACTCGCTCAACATCAAGTTCCCACAGAACACGGAGGAGATCTGCGAAACCCCAGGAGGGGCCGCGGTGTTCGGCGGGGACCCCGAACCAATCAAGCTGACACCGGAAGAGCGCACCGAGGCAAACACGGTCTATGACCACTGGGGTGCGTCCATTGACGCATACGAGCAGTCCGTGCAGGTCAGCACTTTCACCTCGAAATTCGACGCGATGCTGAAAGGGAACTATACGTTCACTCCAGACGAGCAGGCCGGTTTTCAGTTGTTCAACGGCAAGGGCAATTGCAACTCGTGCCACGTCGACGGAAGAGGGACGACTCTGAAACCAGGTCAGGTAGACACCAGCACAACCGCGACGGCGAACCCTCCTGTGTTCACTTGTTTCGGCTCGGCCAATGAGGGTCTGCCTCTGAATCCCAGGAATGCTTTCTATTATCAGACTACGCCGGATTCCTTTGGGTTCATTGGGAATCCTTTCGGTTTCGGCTACAGAGATTTGGGAATGGGAACTTTCCTGCGAAGTGGTTTCGGCTCCGGCCCCAACCCAAACCGGACGTGGATACAATTTGCACCAATGGTTGACGGCCAATTCCAAGTGGCCACCACTCGCAATGTGGCGATGACACCGCCGCAGTGTCCCACCACCGAAGCCGGCACGGGAAAACCGTACTTCCAGAAGGAGTTCTTTCATAACGGCTACATCAAGAGCCTGAAGCAGCTCGTACATTTCTACAACACGCGCGACACCAGCTTTGCCAAGAACGTCACTTCCGGACACTGTCCGGAAGGAACGATTGAGAAGGTGACTTGCTGGCCGATGAAAGAGGTCCCGAACAATCTCGACACAACGACGGGGATGCTCGGCTTGACGGATACGGAGGAGAACCAGATCGTCGCCTTCCTGGAAACACTCTCCGATGGTTTCACGACGCCCTACCCCAACAGCGACACCTTTACTGGTGCTTGTATGACATGTAACCCCGCCACAGATCCCAATTGTTCGCCGTCCAGGCAAGGGAATGGTGAACTTATTCCGACTCCCCCTCTGCCGCCCTGCGCATCAGCCATCTGCGGCGTTCCGCCTGTCCCGAGCCCGCCGATTCCATAGCGCAAGACGCCAAACGGCGAAAGCTCGAAACCGAGACATCTCTTTCCCTGGCTTGTCCGTCTCGCAAAACCTCGGATGCGAGCGGACGAGCCGGAGCCAGAGATCGCGGATGGCTTTGGGCCGCAGTTTCTTCGCTTCTAACCATTCTTAGTTAATTCTCTTTGAGGTGTGAATATGAAGAAAGTGCTTCTGACATTGTCGATCATGGTCTTGAGCGGCGGCCTGTTCGCTCAAGAAAGTCCAACGACTCCAAAAGCCGCGCGCGTACAGATCATCCAGGGGCCAGAGATCGCGTTGGCGAGCTGGTTTACGGTTATCAGGTGGACGACAAACAATCCCGGCGGCTCGCCCGTCCATTATGGAATCGTGCACTATGGTACGGATCCCAAGGACCTGAGCCAAACCGCAAAAAATCCGATCCGGCTGAACCCTTACCATTCATCGACAGTTTTCCGCGTGCACCTGTACAACCTTAAGCCGCGGACGACCTACTATTATACGGTTGGCTCCGTAGAGGCCAATGGCACGAGCGACGGAGTCACCAGCCCAATAAATAACTTCACCACACGCTAGCCGCATGTCTACACGCCCGGCGCCATAACCATTGCGGATTGACGCACACGAGTATAGATTTTCAGTCAGCCGGGAAGTCAAAATGGAAGTCCCGGAGAAGTTGGTTTCCAGTGGCAGTGGAGAGCAGGCAGCCAAGTGAATCGACCGCGTCGACGAAGACGCCCCTGACCAGCCGCAGCACACTGGTAAGGTTGGGCGGCATTGGCATTGTTCTTCTGAGCGTTGCGGGAGCATTTCTCTATTTGGGCGGTTGGTTCACTCCACACTCACTGACGCCTGCGCGGTTC
>WNFL01060458.1_pt1 | contig 13972 bp, 13 predicted proteins | sample 5400361 | NCBI WGS metagenome assembly WNFL01 (sample SAMN13153351, study PRJNA577476) | soil metagenome | isolation source: 40 cm soil on Douglas fir-dominated hillslope | place: USA:California | collected 2013-09-17
CAGCAGTTGACCGAGCTACGTGTTACACAGAAAGTATTGCTTGCGCCCGCGCGAAAGTCAAAAACTGCTGGCACGCCGAGATGGGGAGCGCACGTAGCGCGATTGGGCTGCGGAATCTTCCCCAGACGAGACCCCGTGCGCACTGTCGTCGCAAGGTTGCTGCGAAAACGACGCATCGCTTAGCCGACCAATGCGGTCCGGCAATGCCGCACCTCTAGCAATATGATCTCGCCCAGCTCCATAGACAGTTGACATCCTTCCCTCCTCGCGCTGCGCGCTACGGACGGAAATTCCCGGAGAGGCTCAGCTCCAAAACGGTTCCTGCCACCGGAAGCCCTACCGCACTTCCTTGAGCCGCTGAGCGCGGCCTTGGGCGCTGCGACTTGCGCTGCGCACCCTCACAGGCATGAATTCCCGCGTATCCCGCGGTACTTGCCAGGCGTCCGCCCGGCCGGAACTCATTGGCGCAGCACTCCGCGAGAGTAACTCTTGCGCGCGCCGCAGGATGTTCCTCGCTGCATTGCGATCTGCGTTGTCCGCGTGCCCGCAGGCGACGCACTCGAACAAGGCCTGGGTCCTTCGGCTCTCGGAGGCGGTATGTCCACAGGCGCTGCATTCCTGACTTGTGAAAGCTGGCGGCACCGCCACCAGCTCCACGCCCCGCCAGGCCGCCTTGTACTGGAGCATCGAACGAGCCATCGACCAGCCGTTGCGCAGAATCGTGCGGTTCAGGCTCGCCTTGGCCCGCACGTTCTTGCCCGGTGCCTCGACCGTGCCTGTTGCCGAGGCCGTCATGGCCTTCACCGCCAGGTCCTCGATCGCGATCAAAGCATGGCTCGAAACGAGCTTAGTTGTCTCGTGGTGCAGGAAGTCGCGACGCATCGCGGCTATGCGGCGGTGGCAGGCCCCGAGGCATGCAACCGCCTTGCGGCGATTCGCCGAACCGCGCTTCTTGCGCGACACCGACTGCTGCAGACGTTTCAGCCGCCGCTCATACCGGCCGATGCGCGGGGGCAGCTCGATGGGGGCGCCAGCGCTCGGCATGATGCATGTCTTCACGCCGAAGTCCAGTCCAACCCCAGCCGTGGCCGCCGGTGCGCCAACCTGGATCTTGCGCTCGGTCTGTAGCGCCGCAACCCAGCGCCGCCCCTCCAAGCGCAACGTCACGCTCTTCAGCGTGCCTTCGGCAACTCTGCTGTGACGCAAGCGCACGATGCCGAGCTTGGGCAGATGGACAACGCCGTCCTGAGCGTTGTACCGACAGTACTGTGGCAGCCGAATGGTGTCGCCTTCGCCTCGTTTCTTGAACCGCGGCACGCCAAAGTTCGACTTGTAGTTGCGCTCCCACGCCGTACAAAGGTCCTTCAGCGCTTGCTGGAGCGCCTGAGCCGGCGGCTCGGTCAGCCAGGGATGTAACTTCTTTAGACCGAGCAGCCAAGTGCAGAGCGCGGCATAGCCAGGGCGCTTGCGCCCGGCGGCCATTTCGGCCTTTTGGTACTGCAACGCCTCATTGAATACGAAGCGCCGACAGCCGACCCACCGGCGCAGCAAGGCTTCACGCTGCGATTTCATGCGCAGGGCGTATACGAAGCCTTGGCGGATCAGCACTAGTCGAAATCGGCGATTCGTTATGTACGGCATAACCGTACGTCGAAAGGCGGACCGTGCGCACTACCGCTAGCGGCAGGCCGTGAGCTCTCGTGCACCGCACGGCCGAAGAAGACAGGCCCCGCAGTGGCGGTGCCGGCCGATGGGCCGGCGCGAAATTGTTGGCCGAGCAGGCGGAGAGTTTTCAGGCGTTCCTGGCCCGCAGGGCGGCGGCGAACGCGAAGTAGCGGGCCGCGGCATGACCGGCTAGACGGCGTCGTCCTTCCTACCTAATGCTTTGCCGACTACTCTCGCGAGCAGGTCGTACAGCGGGTGCGATGCGGGCGTAACTGGGCTGCCCTTTGCCGGGTTGGTCTTAAGCTCCATGAACACCTCGGCGGTGATCTCTTCTTGGTACTTCTCCGCCTGCCGCTTAAATCCATCGATTGACATGGAGAGCGCTGCCTTGTGTGCATACTCTCGTTCCACAATCTGACGCACAAGGACCTCCAATCGCGTGTGATTCCGCGTACCGGGCCATCGTAATGCGGTCTTCCCTCGTGACCCGCGCCCGTAACACTTGCTCGCGTTTGAAAATCTCCTGCAACGTTCAGGATTGCTCAATCAATTCGATCTTGTACCCGTCCGGATCCTGGACGAACGCGATCACGGTCGTCCCGCCCTTCACCGGCCCGGGCTCGCGCGCGATGGTGCCGCCCGCCTTGCGGATCCGATCGCAGGCCGCAGCCACGTCGGGCACTTCGATCGCCACGTGCCCGAACGCGGTGCCCAGCTCGTAACGCTCGACTCCGTAGTTGTAGGTCAGCTCCAGCACGGCCTGCTCGGACTCATCGGCGTATCCGACGAAGGCCAGCGTGTACTTCTGGTCTGGCCGGTCGGTTGAGCGCAGCAGGCGCATGCCCAGCACCTTGGTGTAAAAGTCGAGCGATCGCTGCAGATTTCCGACCCGCAGCATCGTGTGCAGCAGTCTCATGGGCGTTTCCTTTCTACAGTGGCAAAGCCGCCAGCTCCTCGTCTTTGATGCGGCTGCGTGCGGCCTGGAAATCGGGCATCAGGCGCTCGACCTCCCGCCAGAAGCGCGGGCCATGATTCAGCTCGGCCAGGTGGGCCAGTTCGTGCGCCACCACGTAGTCGATGACGGGGATCGGGAAAAACAGCAATCGCCAGTTCAGCCGGATGCGGCGATCCTCGTTGCACGAGCCCCACTGGGTGCGGGCCGAAGACAACTTCCAGGAAAAGGGACGCAGGCCGCCGCGTGTCGCCAGCCACTGCACGCGCTCGCCCAGGATCAGGATCGCCTGCTTCACGTACCAGGTCTGCACCGCCAGGCGCACCTCGGCCTCGTCCGCGCCCGGTGGCATCGCAAGATGCAGTTCCTGCGCCGGGTGCAGGCCGGAGCGCAGCGCTGCGGTGCGTTGGTCCGCGGCGCCCAACCTGAGCGTGAGTTCCTGGCCCAGGTAAGCCAGCTGCGCGCCGTCGACGAAGCGCTGCGCCTTCGGGGCTTTGCGAATGCGCCAGTCCTGCCACTGGGCCAGCTTGTTGCGGATCCAGCGCTCCTTTTCGACGATCGCCTCCTCGATCGCACGCAGGCTGACCCAGCGCGGCGCCGATACGGTCAGGCCGTGATCGTCGATCTGGAATCCGATCGTGCGACGGCGCGCTCGCCGCAGCCGGAAGTGGCACGGTTGTCCACCCAGCAGCACGCGCCGAACACGGCCGGTTTCTTCCCCACGAGGCGCGGCGGTCAAAGGCGCGGCCGGATCCGGCAGAGGCAGGCTCAACTGCGGGTCCGAATGGGCGGGGCTGGCTGACATCAGTCGTGCTCGGATTCGCTCGCGTTCGTCGAGGTGGGTACGTAAGGGCCCGTGTATCGATGCGGGGCCAGTCGACGCATCTCGGTTTCGATCCACGATTCTACGAGAGCCGCGACGTCGCGGTCATTGCGCCCGGCCGTTGGGATCGGGGGGCCGATCGAGACGGTGATCTCGCCCGGTTGCTTCAAGAAGGCCTTGCGCGGCCACAGCTCGCCGGAATTGTGGGCGATCGGCACCACCGGGGTGCCGGTGCGAACTGCCAGGCGAGCGCCGCCGGTCTTGTAGCGGCGCGTGGATCCCGGGGCCGTGCGGGTGCCCTCCGGGAAAATCGCGATCCACCAGCCGTCGCGCAGATGCTCGGTGCCCTGCTCGAGCACCTGATCGAACGCGCTTTCCCCCTTGTTGCGGTCGATGTTGATCATGCCGACGGTGGCGATGCCCCATCCGAAAAACGGCACGCGGTGCAGCTCGCGCTTGTAGACGAACGATAGCCTCCTTGGCATCACCGATGGCAACCAGAGCGTCTCCCAGGCCGACTGATGCTTGCACAGCAAGATCGCGGGCCCGTCCGGCAGGTTGTCCCATCCTTCCACGCGCCAGCGCAGTCCGCAGATCCAGCGTGCGCCCCAGATCGCGATGCGAGGCCAGCCGGTCACCATCCAGTAGCGCTGCACCTGTGGGAGCCACGACCAGGCGAGTGTTCCGAACGCATACGGAATCACCGTGATGACCAGGAAGGCAAGGTAGGCGGCCGATCGCAACGGGGTCAGAGCGCGCATCGCGGATCCGGCTCAGGCCGCTGCCGCCAGCAGCGACAGGTCGGCGATGCGGTTCATCAGCGCGCGCAGCTGGGCCAGCAGCGCCAGGCGATTGGCGCGCAGCGCCGGGTCCTCGACCATCACCATCACGTCGTCGAAGAATCGATCCACCGGTTCCTTCAGCGGCGCCAGCGAGCGCAGCATGCCGCTGTAATCGCCCTCGGCCAGCAGGCGCTCGGCCTGCGGTGCCACCCGCTCGAAGACCGACCACAGCTCGCGCTCGGCCGGTTCGAACAGCAGCGCCGCATCGAACGAGGCGGCGCTGGGCTGCGTTTTCTTCAGGATGTTGCCGATCCGCTTGTTGGCCGCGATCAGGCTCTGGGCCTGCGGCAGCTGGGAAAACGCGCGCACGGCCGCCAGCGTCGCCGGCACGCGGTCGATGCGCGCAGGTGCCAGCGAGACCACGGCTTCGACTTCCAGCGTCGTGTAGCCGCGTTCCTGCAAAAGGCCCCTCAAGCGATCGAACAGGAAACGCTCCAGCTCGGCGCGCGGCTCCGGGCCGAAGCGCTCGCCGAACGGCTCGAAGGCGGCGCCGATCAACATCGGCAGCGGCAGCGGCAGGCCGGCCTCCATCAGCATGCGCAGCACGCCCAGCGCGTGACGCCTGAGCGCGTACGGGTCCTTGTCGCCGGTCGGGCGCTCGCCGATCCCGAACATGCCAGCCAGCGTTTCGAGCTTGTCGCCCAGGGCCACACAGATGCCCACGACCGAGGAGGGCAGCTGGTCGCCGGCAAACCGGGGCCGGTAATGCTCCTCGATGGCGAGCGCCACGTCATCGGCCTCGCCATCGTGCCGTGCGTAATACATGCCCATCGTGCCCTGCAGCTCGGGAAACTCGGTGACCATGTCGGTGCGCAGATCGGCCTTGGCCAGGCGCGCCGCGCGCTCGACGTAGGCCAGGTCGGCGCCCAGCGCGCGCGCCATCGCCACCGCGATGCTGGTCAGCCGTTCCACCCGCTCGAGCTGGCTGCCGAGGCGGTTGTGATACACCACCTTGGCCAGAAGCGGCACGCGCGCACCGAGTGGGTGCTTGCGATCCTGTTCGAAGAAAAAGCGCGCATCGGCCAGACGCGCCCGTACCACCCGCGCGTTGCCGTCGATGATCAGCTGCGGATCATCGGTCTGCAGGTTGCTCACCAGCAGGAAGCGGTTGAGCAGCTCGCCCTCGGTGTCGGTGAGCGCGAAGTACTTCTGGTTCTGCTGCATGGTCAGGATCAGGCACTCCGGGGGCACCTGCAGAAACGACTCCTCGAAGCCCGATTCGTACACGACCGGCCACTCGACCAGCGCCGCCACCTCGTCGATCAGCGCGGTCGGCATGACCGGTTCGGCCGCCAGCTTCTGGGCGGCCAGCTCGATCATCTCGACCATGCGGAAGCGGCGCTCCTCGAAGGAGGCGATCACGCGTCCCTGGTCGTGCATCTGCTTGCGGTACGAACGCGCGGATTCGATCACCATCGGCTCGGGTGCGTGGAACCGATGGCCGAAGGTCTCGCGGCCCGCGCTCAACCCGAGCGCCTTCACCGGCACCACCTGCTCGCCGTGCAGCGCGACCAGGCGGTGCGCCGGGCGAATGAATTGCACGGTGGTGACGCCGTCGGCCAGCTGGTAGCTCATCGGCTTGGGGATGGGAAGCCTGGCCAGCGCCTGATCCAGCGCCGCCTGCAAGCCTGCGGCCAGGCTCACGCCCGCACGTACGCCCGAGTACACGAGGATCTCCTGCTTGCCGTCGAGCTCGCGCTCGAGCTCGGACGGCTCGGCCGTGATGCCCAGCGCAGCCAGTTTCTTGGTCAGCGCTGCGGTGGGACGGCCCTGCGCATCCAGTCCGACCGCCACCGGCACCAGCTTCTGGCGAAACGAGATGGGCGGCCCGCTGTCTTTGACCGGGGCAAGCAGCACGCCCAGGCGGCGCGGCGAGCCGTACACCTCGCGTTCCCGGAAATCCTGGGTGATCAGCCGTGCGCGGATCAGCTCGTCGGTGAGCTCGCGCGCGAATGCTTCGGCCAGCGCCCTGAGCGATTTTGGAGGCAACTCCTCGGTGTGCAACTCCACCAGCAGGGCATCGCTCATGCCGCAACCTTGCCGTTGTCGTTGTCGTCGTTTCCGAGCATCGGAAAGCCCAGCTGCTGGCGCGAGTCGAAATAGCTTTGCGCCACCGAGCGGGCCAGGGCGCGGATGCGGCCGATGTAGGTGGCGCGCTCGGTGACGCTGATCGCTCCGCGCGCATCGAGCAGATTGAAGGTATGGCCGGCCTTGAGCACCGATTCATAGGCGGGCAGGGCCAGGCCGGCGCCAATCAACCGGCCGGCTTCCGATTCGAACAGCTCGAACTGTTCCAGCAGGATGCGCGGTTCGGATTGCTCGAAGTTGTATTTCGATTGCTCGACCTCGTTCTGGTGAAACACGTCGCGGTAGCTCAGCACGCGCTCGGCACCGTGCGCCCGCCAGCGCGTGTAGACCAGGTCGAACACGTTGTCCACGTCCTGCAAGTACATGGCCAGGCGTTCCAGCCCGTAGGTGATCTCCCCGGTGATCGGGCGGCACTCCAGTCCCCCGACCTGCTGGAAGTAGGTGAACTGCGTGATCTCCATGCCGTTCATCCACACTTCCCAGCCCAGGCCCCAGGCGCCCAGCGTCGGGTTTTCCCAGTTGTCTTCGACGAACCGGATGTCGTTGCGCAGCATGTCGATGCCCAGGACCCGCAGTGATCCCAGGTACAGATCGAGGATCTCGGGCGGCGACGGCTTGAGCACGACCTGGAACTGGTGGTGCTGGTGCAGGCGGTTCGGGTTGTCGCCGTAGCGCGCATCCTTGGGTCGGCGCGACGGTTGCACGTAGCCGGCGCGCCACGGCTCAGGGCCGATCGCGCGCAGAAACGTCGCGGTGTGCGAGGTGCCGGCCCCGACTTCGATGTCGATCGGCTGAAGCAGCGCGCAACCTTGCGCGTTCCAGTACTCCTGCAGGCGCAGGATCGTCTGTTGAAAGGTGAGCATCGGCGTTCCGGCGGCCGGGCGGCCGCAACCCGCGCGATTCTAGAGACTCTGTGTCAGCCGGGGTGGCCGCCGCCCGGGGGCGGCTCAGCCGATCAGTGCATCGACCGAATAGGTCAGGCTCGCATAGGACGGCATCTGCCGGTGCAACGTGTGAACGTCCAGGCGCATATGCGATACCAGCATGGGGTCGGCCTCGCTCAGGGCGATCGCTTCCGGGGTGCCCAGATCGCCGGCATCGGCGGCGGTGGCGGCCAGGCTCAGCACGCCGGCCAATGCGGAAAACGGCCGCGCTCCCAGCGGATCGGGTGCATTCTGGAACGCTTCGATCAGCCGCTCCGGCAACGCCCAGCGGCGCGCCAGTTCGGCCGTCACTTGCGGGTGGCTGCAGCCGATCTTCTGGCGCTCCACGCTCATGCGCAGCCCAGGCCGCACGCATTCGGCTTCGATCGCCGCCACCATGTGAGGAATCTCGGAAGCCATCAGGATCTGGCCCGAGCGGAGCAGGAAGCCGGCCTGGTAGGCACTGTTCGGGCTGTATCCGAGCAGGCGGCTCAGCCAGCGCGCATAGCCCGCAGTGGCCACGCAGTGGCGCCAGAACCGTCCTCGGTCAAAACCCGTTGCGCGCGAAAACGCGCCGACCACCGTGGCCGCGAGCAGCAAATTGCGCAGGGTCTCGCGGCCGAGCAGCACGGCGGCCTGGCGCAGATTGGTCACGTCGCGCGGGGTCCCGTAGTGCCCCGAGTTGGCCAGTTTCAGGATCTTGGCTGACAGCGTCGGATCGCGCTCGGCCAGTTCCACGATCGCGCGCAGGTCGACTCTTCTGTCTTCGAAATTGGAGAGCAGCCAGAGCGCGGCTTTGGGCATCTTCGGAAGGACCCCGCCCGCGGCCAAGAATCGATCGACCGAACCCATGCTACCGCCTCCAAGGCCGAACCCGCACGATTGCGAACCGGCGCTTTCACGACGATAGCGGGGAAGTGCCCCCGGAAAGCCCGGATATGGGGCGCCAAGGCCCCACGAGAGACGCGAATGCGCGGTACGGGCCAGCCTCAAGTTTTCGGTGCACTTGCCGTGACCCTGCGCGAGATCAGCGCGGCGGCGGCCAGCAGTGCGCCGGCCAGCACCTCGGCCAGGCCGTCGCCCAGCCTCACGTAGGGCGTGCGGCCGGTGAATCCCGAGACCTGGGTGCGCAGCGACGCCGACGTGCTGTACGGCAGCTGCGCCAGCACGCGCCCGTGCGGATCGATGCTGGCGGTGACCCCGGTGTTGGTGGCCTGCAGCAGCGGCCGGCCGGTTTCCAGCGCGCGCATGCGGGAGATCTGCAGGTGCTGAGGCAGCGCGATCGAATCGTCGAACCAGGCCAGGTTCGACAGGTTCAGCAGCAGGGTTGGCTCCCGCGCCGGATCGCGCCAGGCCGCGATGATCTCGGCGCCGAACAGGTCCTCGAAGCAGATGTTCACGGCGATGCGCTGACCGGCCAGCTGCATCGGCGGCTGATAGGACGCGCCGCGCTGCTGGTCCCCGATCGGAATACGCATCAGGTCGACGAACCAGCGAAAGCCCAGCGGGATGAATTCGCCGAACGGTACCAGGTGGTGCTTGCTGTAGCGCTGCGCCGGCTGATCGTCCTCCAGTCCGATGGCGCTGTTGTAGTACTGGTAGCGCGGCTCCTCGATGAAGGTGCCGAAGATCAGCGCCTGGTGCTGTTGCTTTGGAAAATCCAGCAGCGCTTGACGCACGTCGGGCGGGAAATCGCCGAGCGGGATCGGAAAGGCCGATTCCGGCAGCACCACCAGGTCCGAGTGCTCGGAGGCCGCATCCGGCATCAGCGCGAAGTATCGTTTCATCGCCAGTTCGGTTCCGCCCTCGGCGAACTTCAGGTCCTGCGGCACGTTGCCCTGAACCAGCTTGACCGCGACCGGCTTGCCCGACGCCCGGGTCCATTCGATCCCGCGCAGCAGCTGGCCGCTCACCAGCAGCAGCAGCGCCACGGCCAGCCCGACCCAGCGCACCGGTCCGGCGCCTCGCTCGGCCAGCAACACGCCGGCGCCGGCGATCACGGCGGCGATCAGGCAGATGCCGTATACGCCGACGATCGGCGCGTATCCGGCCAGTGGCCCATCGGTGTGCGCGTAGCCGCTGGCGATCCATGGAAGGCCGCTTAGCACGGTGCCGCGCAGCCATTCCGAAAGGCTCCAGCAGCCCGGCCACGCCAGCAACAGCCGCAGCCGCGGGTCGGCCGTGAGCCGGTGCGCGGTGGCCGCGGCCAGCGCGGGAAACACCGCCAGCAGGCTGGCCAGCGCAGCCGTGGCCGGCGCGGCGATCCAGGCCGGCAGATCGCCGTGCAGATGCATGCTGACGTAGACCCAGGAGACTCCGACGCCGAACCAGCCCAGACCGAACGCAAATCCGACCCGGGCAGCGCGCAGCGCAGTGCCTTGCCGCGTACTGAGCGCCAGCAGCGCGGCCAGCGCCGCCAGCTGCAGGCCGGGAACGTTCCAGGGAGCGAAGGACAGTGCGTGCGCGGTACCGGCCAAGGCGGCCAGAACCAGCGTCAGCATGTCGAGGGGCAACGATCGGTCAGCGCGGCATCAACCCGTCTTGCCGAGACGATGGCCGGGGCGGCCATCAACTGTGCGGCCGCACTTCCGCCGTCTCGAACTCGCTCACCACGGTCTTGGGCACGCGCGTCACCTGCAACAGATGCGGCTGGCGCGGATCGGCGCGCAGCACCTCGAAGCGGATGCCCTCGATCTCGATCGAGTCGCCCCGCTTGGGCACGCGGCCGAAGGCGTCGGTGACCAGACCTCCCACCGTGTCGAAGTTCTCATTGGGAAAGTGCGTGCCGAAATGCTGGTTGAAGTGCTCGATCTCGGTCAGTGCCTTCACGCGATGGCGGCCGTCGGCTTCCGCGATGATGTTGCCTTCCTGTTCGTCGAAATCGTATTCGTCGTCGATGTCCCCGACGATCTGCTCCAGCACGTCCTCGATCGTGATCAGTCCGGCCACGCCGCCGTACTCGTCGACCACGATCGCCATGTGATTCCGGTTGGCCCGGAAGTCGCGCAGCAGCACGTTCAGCGGCTTGGACTCCGGAATGAAGACCGCCGGCCGCAGCATCGCGCGCACGTCGAAGTCCTGTTCGGCGTAGTAGCGCAGCAGGTCCTTGGCCAGCAGGATTCCGATCACGTGGTCGCGGTTGCTCTCGAACACCGGGAAGCGCGAGTGCGCGGTTTCGATGACGCGCGGAATCCACTGGTCGATCGGCTCATCGATGTCGATCACGTCCATCTGGGCGCGCGGCACCATCAGGTCGCGCGCACGCAGCTCCGACACCTGCAGCACGCCCTCGATCATCGACAGCGCATCGGCGTCGAGCAGGTCGCGCTCGTGCGCGTCGGACAGCAGCTCCAGCAGCTGTTCCCGGTTTTCAGGCTCTCGGAAGATGAACGCGGTCAGGCGCTCGATCAGACTCTTGTGCGGGTGGGCGGCCGAGGTGCGCCCAGCGGAAGGTACCGACATCGAATGCGGACGTATCGCTGCGTCCGGCGGTGGTGACCGTATCAGGATAACGGATGCGGGCGCACCCCGCCACGTCCGATCGCGCACTTTTGGGTGGGAATCGACATCCAGTATTCAAAATCTCATCGAAGTCTCGTAAGCCTGCGCTAACTTACGCGTAAGGGTCGGAAATTCTTAAGTGCGCCAGTCGCTCAACTTCCAGCGCCTGCATCCGGCGCGCATCGCGCGCTGTCACATGATCATAACCTTGTGCGTGCAAGACCCCATGAATGACCAGGTGCGCCAGGTGCGCACGCAAACTCTTGCCTTGCGCGCGCGCCTCGGCGCGCGCCACGGCGACGCACACTACCACGTCGGCCACGGCGATCGGAGAAGCCTGGTAGCAAAAAGTCAGCACGTTGGTCGCGTAGTCGCGCTGCCGGTACGTGCGGTTCAGGCGGCGCGCCGTGCGTGCATCGGCCAGCACCAGCGCGATGCGGGCGCTGCGTTGCAGGGCCAGCGCGACCCAGCGTGCCAGCGTGCTGCGCGCCGGGATGGCGCGAAAGCGGCTGGCACCGAGGATCGAGATGTGGGAGGCGGCCCTCACCCCCGGCCCCTCTCCCGGAGGAAGAGGGGAGACCCGCGGCGCCGCTCTGCCTCTGTGGGAGGAGGCAACTGACTGCCGTCTTCCAGAGGGAAGGGGCAGATAAGTGATCCCCCCTCCGCCTCTGGGAGAGGGTTCGGGGGTCAGGGTGCCGCTCATCGACGGCGCCCGCGCGCCGGAGGTGGATCGAGCTGGTCGGCGCGCTCGTAGGCCTCGACGATGCGAGCCACCAGCGGATGGCGCACGACGTCATCGGCCGTGAAATAGGTGAACGAGATGCCGCGCACCTCGTGCAGGATGTGCTGGGCCTCGATCAGGCCGCTGGAAGTCTCGCGCGGCAGATCGATCTGCGTGATGTCGCCGGTGACCACCGCCTTGGAGCCGAAGCCGATGCGCGTGAGGAACATTTTCATCTGTTCCGGCGTCGTGTTCTGGGCCTCGTCCAGGATCACGAACGCCTGGTTCAAGGTGCGGCCGCGCATGTAGGCCAGCGGCGCGATCTCGATGGTCTGCCGCTCGAGCAGTCGCTGCGTGCGATCGAAGCCCAGCAGATCGAACAATGCGTCGTACAGCGGCCGCAGGTACGGGTCCACCTTCTGCGTCAAGTCACCCGGCAGAAAACCGAGGCGTTCTCCGGCCTCGACCGCAGGGCGAGTGAGCACGATGCGCTGCACCGCGGCGCGCTCCAGAGCATCGACCGCGCAGGCCACGGCCAGATAGGTCTTGCCGGTGCCGGCCGGTCCGATGCCGAAGCTGATGTCGTGCGCGACGATCGCCTGCAGGTAATCGCGCTGACGCGGCGTGCGTCCGTGCAGGTCGCGCCGACGGGTGTGCAGCTCGACCGCATCGGCGCCTTGGCTCGATTCTGCGGCGGCATCCGCGGCCGGCCGGCCGCGCTGCTCGACCAGGTGCAGCTGCACTTCCTCGGTGCTCAGCGGTCGGCGCGCATTGGCCAGCAGGTGCTCCAGCAGGTGAACCGCGCGTCGGGCCTGCTCGGGGGCTCCTTCGACGCGGAAGCGGTGACCGCGTCGCTGGATCGTCACCTGCAGCTCGTTTTCGATCTGGCGCAGGTTCTCGTCGAGCGATCCGGTGACATGAGCCAGCGTCGAGTTGTCCCCCTCGAAGACGAATGTCAATGCGCCGCGGGTGCGCGCTGCGCGTGGGACCGTGTTCACGCAGCGATCGGCCCGGCGCGAGCGACCAAAGCCGGCGCGCGCTGCCCGCGCAGGCTGTGCGGCAGGCATTCGGTGATCGAGACATCGACGAACTGCCCGATCAGCTCGGGCGGCGCCGGAAAGTTGACGATGCGGTTGTTGGAGGTGCGTCCGGACAGCTCGCTGGCGTCGCGTTTGGAGATGCCCTCGACCAGCACCCGCTCGACCCGCCCCAGCATGGCTCGACCGATCCGTTGCGCGCCCAGCTCCAGCGCGTGCTGCAGCCGATGCAAGCGATCGAGCTTGACCTGGGCGGTGGTGCAGTCCGGCAGCTCGGCGGCCGGGGTACCGGGTCGCGGGCTGTAGAGAAACGAGAAGCTCGAATCGAACTCGAGCTCTTCGACCAGCCGCATCGTCTGCTCGAAGTCTGCATCGGTCTCGCCGGGAAATCCCACGATGAAATCCGACGTGATCGAGATGCCGGCACGCGCGGCGCGCAGCCTGCGGACGATCGATTTGTACTCGAGCAGCGTGTAGCCGCGCTTCATCGCGGCCAGCACCCGGTCCGAGCCCGACTGCACCGGCAGATGCACGTGCTCGGCCAGCTGCGGCAGACGACGATGGGCGTCGACCAGTGGCGCAGTGAATTCCTTCGGATGCGAGGTCGTGTAGCGAATGCGGCCGATACCGGGCATCTGCGCGATGCAATCGAGCAGCGTGGCGAAGTCGATCGCCTCGCCTCGGGCGCCCGCGCTGCGGTAGGCGTTGACGTTCTGGCCCAGCAGCGTGACTTCGCGCACGCCCTGGTCGGCCAGGTCAGCGACCTCGGTCAGCACGTCGTCCAGCGGCCGGGACACTTCCTCGCCGCGCGTGTACGGCACCACGCAGAAGCTGCAGTACTTGCTGCAGCCTTCCATGATCGAGACGAACGCGCTGACCCCGTCGATGCGCGGAGGCGGCAGCGCGTCGAATTTCTCGACCTCCGGAAAGCTGATATCGACCTGGGGCCGGCCGCTGGCGCGGCGCTGATCGATCAGGCCGGGCAGCCGGTGCAGGGTCTGCGGACCGAACACGATATCGACGAATGGCGCCCGTTCGATGATGGCGGCGCCCTCCTGGCTGGCCACGCAGCCACCGACCCCGATCAGCAGGTCGGGCCGCTTGCGCTTCAGGTGGCGTACCCGTCCCAGATCCGAGAACACTTTCTCCTGGGCCTTTTCGCGCACCGAACAGGTATTGAACAGGATCAGGTCGGCGTCTTCCGGACGGTCGGTCAGCTGCATGCCGTGCGAGGCTTCCAGCACGTCGGCCATCTTGGCCGAGTCGTACTCGTTCATCTGGCAACCGAACGTGCGGATGAAGCCCTTCTTCTCGCTCACAGCGACGCCCGAACCAACAAAAGGACATCAACGGGGCTGGAATTCTAGCGGCCGCTCACGCGGCACGCCCGCGCACCGCCGGCGAAAGTGCCGACGAAAGC
>WNFL01422721.1_pt3 | contig 13971 bp, 12 predicted proteins | sample 5400361 | NCBI WGS metagenome assembly WNFL01 (sample SAMN13153351, study PRJNA577476) | soil metagenome | isolation source: 40 cm soil on Douglas fir-dominated hillslope | place: USA:California | collected 2013-09-17
CCGCCTGTGCGAGAATCCGCACCCCGCGCCCCGTCCCATGCAGATCCAGATCGAGGTCAACGGCGCCGCACGGACCGTCCCGCAGGGCAGCACGGTCGCCGAGCTGCTCGAGGCGCTCGGCCTGCGCCCGGAGCTCGTCGCGGTCGAGCGCAACGCGCAGCTCGTGCGGCGCTCCGAGCGCGCAGCGACGCCGCTCGCCGCCGGCGATCGGGTCGAGCTCGTGACCCTTGTCGGCGGCGGCTAGGAGCAGCATGACCAGCAGCACGAGCCCCGCCTTCCTGGCCGACGAACCGCTGCTGCTCGGTTCGACCACGCTGAGCTCGCGGCTCCTGGTCGGGACCGGCAAGTACAGCTCCTTCGAGCTCACGCGCGAGGCGCTCGAGGTCAGCGGCACGCAGTGCGTCACGGTTGCCGTGCGGCGCGTCAACCTCGACCAGCGCCAGGGCCCCTCGCTGCTCGACGTCATCGACCGGCGGCGCTACGCGATCCTGCCCAACACCGCCGGCTGCTTCGACGCGGCCAGCGCGATCCGGACCGCCGAGCTCGCGCGCGACGTGCTCGACACGAAGCTCGTCAAGCTCGAAGTGCTGGGCGATCCGCGCACGCTGCTGCCCGATCCGGTCGGCACGCTCGAGGCGACGCGCGAGCTCGTGCGCCAGGGCTTCGAGGTGCTGGTCTACTGCTCCGACGACCCGCGCCTGTGCGTGCACCTCGCCGAGCTCGGCGCCAAGAGCGTGATGCCGGCCGGCTCGCCGATCGGCTCGGGCCAGGGCGTGCTCAACCCCAACGCGATCCGGATCATCCTCGAGCTGGTGAAGGTGCCCGTGATCGTCGACGCAGGCGTGGGCACGGCTTCGGATGTCGCTCTGGCGATGGAGCTCGGAGTCGCGGGCGTGCTGCTCAACACGGGCATCGCCTCCGCGCGCGAGCCGCTGCGCATGGCGGCCGCGATGCGCGATGCCTGCAGCGCGGGCCGGCAGGCCTTCCTCGCCGGACGCATCCCGAAGAAGCTCTACGCCAACGCGTCCTCGCCGACGGAAGGGCTGATCGCGGGCGCGGGACCGGCGCGCGGCGCGGCCGGGTAGGGTCCGCGGGATGACCGATCCCCGACCCGAGCGCTCCGCCGAGCTTCTGCGTTCCTGGCAGGAACAGGGTGATCGCGCGGCGCTCGAGGAACTCCTCTGGATCGAGATCGGCATCCTCAAGGGACGCCTGCGCCGGCAGGGAGCGCGCGCGGTCGATCCGAGCGTCAGTGTCAGCGATGTCGCCCAGGAGGTCGTGCTGCGCGCGCTCGAAGTCGAGCCCGCGCCGCGCTTCGACCATCCGCACGCGCTGCGCAGCTACCTCTGGACCGCCGCGCGGCGCCTCCTGGTCGAGCACCTGCGGCGCTGCAAGGCAGCGACGCTGCAGCTCGACAGCTCGCGCACCGGGCCGCTCGACCAGGCGCTGCAGGTCACCGGCGGCCTGCGGGGTGTCGAGGCGCGCGACCACGCGGATGCACTCAGCGTCGCGCTGCAACTGCTCGAGCCCGAGGATCGACAAGTGCTCGAGCTGCACTACTTCCGTTCCGTCGATGCGGCCGGGATCGCGCAGCAGCTGGGAATCTCGCAGGACGCGGCCCGCATGCGCGTGGCACGCGCGCGCACGATCCTGGCGCGGAAGCTCGTCAAGTGGACCGAGGTGATCGGCTAGAGCGCCCGCCTCCAGGCCACGATGCGGAAGCCGTCGTCCTGGCCCGGGGTCGTCGGATTGCCGTGGTAATGGTAGGCGCTGTGCATCTCGATCGGCTCGTGCTCGAGCGAGAGGTGCTGGTGTCCGCCGCGCCAGGGGCGCCGAAAGGGACCGCTCAGTCCGCCCACGCACATCTCGAACAGGCCGCCCGCCGTGTCGCGCACGCCGAAGGGCGACTCGTCGATCGGGAAGCGCAGGCCGGGCTCCAGGACCTCCGCTGCCGGGTCGAGCGCGAGGCGCGCGTCCCTGCAGCGGCAGAAGCTCGGATCGAGCCGATCGCCCCAGGGGTAGATGCGCCCGTCGGCTCCGCGCGCGGCCTTCTCCCACTCGTCCTCGCTCGGCAGCCGGAAATACCAGCCCGCGCGACCTTCCGGCGAACGCAGCGTGCGCCAGGTGCAGTAGGCGTCCATGTCCTCGCAGGTCAGGCCCCAGATCGGCAGCGAGCGATCCTGGTTGCACTCGAAGGGTCCCCCGTGCGTGTTCCAATCCGGGAGCACCTCGCAGGGCGAATTCCACGGCAGTCGGGCGGTCAACTTGCGCGGCACCCGCAGGCGCGTGCCCTTGAGCTCGCCGACGCGGATCGCGGTCTTCGTCTCCTGGGCCTGCAGGAAATCGAGGTACTCGCCCACGGTCACCTCCTTGCGCGCGATCCAGAAGCCCTGGAGCCAGAGCCTCTCGCGCCTGCGCACGTCCTCGGCCGGCGCTTCCTCGCCGATCAGGCACTCGCCGGGAGGGACGTACATGAACCCGGGCAGCCGCCACGAGTCCGGCAGGAGCTCCGCGTGCAGCACGAGCGACTGCTGCGCCGCGATCACGAACGGGATGCGCAGGTCGTCGAACCCGGGCGCGCGAGCGACCAGCAGATAGCTCCCGGACTCGAGCTCGCAGCAGCATTCGGGCAAGGATCCGATCCGATTGCACTCCGCGAAGACGAGCGGATCTGCGGTCAGGAGCAGCGCCAGTCCCAGCGGCCGGCCGCCCGCGACGTGCAGCCTGCGGAGCTCTCCCTGATGCAGCGCGAGGAGATCGATGCCGCTCCCGGGCAGGTCTCCCCCCAGCCCCTCGACCAGACCGCCGATCCTCGGCGACGTGCGGGTCCCTCGCTTCCGGATCGCAACTCGAGCCGTCCCCGAAGCGCAGGCGAACAGCGCGTCGAGCTGCTTCTCCGCGGTCGAGCGCGCGAGCAGGAGGTCGCGTTCGAACTCCGTCGGCTGCTCCGAGTCTCCGAGTCGTTCGACGGGGTCGAAGGCGTGCACGGAAATGGGCGGGAGCTCCTCCGTCGTGAAATCCGCGAGCGCGACGAGACCCGCTGAGACCGCTCGACCGGCGACCTCGACGATGCAATCCCCGGCTTCGATGCCCGCCTCCGCGCCCGCCGAGCCCGGCGCGACGGTTTCCACGCACAGCGCGAGGTCCCCGGGCGCGAACCCGCTCGACCCGCCGTCGGTTCCATTGCGCAGAGGCCAGCCGAGGTGCGCCGCCGACTTGTCGATCTCCTCGGGCACCGGCACCAGGCGGGGCTTCCCGCCCGCGCGGAGCTCCGACTGCAGCCGGTAGCGGAAGAGCCAGACCAGCGCTCCGGGAGGAGCTCCCTCGACCCGCAGGCGAGCGCCGGCTGCGCTGCTTCCGATGGCAGCACGCGCCCGCTCGACCCGCGCCGCGATCTCGCGCAGCAGTTCCGGCCCGCCGGCCCAACCCGGCTCGACCTGGAACGCCTTCTCGATCGACTCGTGCGCGCTCGCGCACTCGGCCAGTACCTCGTCGAGCTGCAGACCGGGCCGCGCAACGCGATCCAGGTGCGACCGTGCGTCCTCCGTGAACGCGCCGGTCGCGAGTGCCTGGAAGCTCAGCAGTTCGCGGTGCTGGGAGTCGACGCTGCGCGCGTCGTCGATCGCCTCGACGAACGCGTCGAAGTTCGCGCGCGACCCGTCGCGCTGCGTCCACGCGCGCTTTGCGCTCGCCAGCGCCGCCTCGAGCCGCGCCTCGAGCTCCGAGGGCCGCGGCGAGAGCACGTAGGCCAGCACAGCCGCGCTGACGAGCAGCGTGCCCGCGGCGATCGTCTGCCAGGTGTTCCGCTGGACCCACCTGCGCATGCGCAGGAGCGGCCCCGCCGGCCGGGCGAGGATCGGGACCAGCTCGCGCACGCGGCGCAGGTCCTCGGCCAGCTCGAGCGCGCTCGCGTAGCGCCGCTCGCGCTCCTTCTCCATCGCCTTCTGCACCACGACGCACAGGTCGCGCGGCAGCTCGCGCCGGACGCGCCGTGCATCCGGCGTCGGGTCGTGGAGGATCCGCTGGTGCACGCCCTCGGGCGTCGGATGCTCGAACGGGCGCCGCAGCGTCAAGCACTCGAACAGCACCACGCCGAGCGAATACACGTCCGTGCGCCGGTCCAGCTCGTCGCCGCGCCTGGAGATCTGCTCGGGCGACATGTACGCCGGCGAACCCGGGTTGAGCCCCGCCGCAGTCAGCGTGGTCGCGTCCGCGTCGCGGTTCCGCGCCAGCCCGAAGTCCAGGATCACGGGCTCGCCCGCGGGCGTGACCATCAGGTTGGCCGGCTTGATGTCGCGGTGGATGACGCCAGCCTCGTGGGCGACGTGCAGCGCGCGCGCGGCGCTCTCGATGAAGCTCACGCAGCGCATCAGCGACCTGCGGCGCCCGGAGCTCGTCGTGGTCGCGTCGGAACCCGAGTCCAGCGATCCGGAATCGCCGATCTCGACTTGCGCCAGAGCACGCTCGCGCGCGTTCGCGATCACGTGCGCGAGCGTCCCGCCCTCGACATAGCGCATGGCGACGTACAGCGCGCCGTCGGCCGTGCCGATCTCGTACACGCCGCAGATCCCGGGGTGATCGAGCCTGGACGCGAGCTCGGCCTCGCGCCGCAGCCGTGCGGCGGCACTGCTGCGCGAGGAGCTGCCGATGCTGGGCGGACCGCCCACATGCAGCACCTTGAGCGCCACCTTGCGCTGCAAGCGCTGGTCGAGTGCCAGATAGACGACGCCCTGGCCGCCGTGGCCCAGCTCGCGCAGCAGCTCGTACGAGCCGAGCGTGCCGAGTTCGGCCGGCGCTGCGGGTTGCGCTCCCGGCGCAGGCGGAGCCCCCGCGCCCAGGCCGCTCGCGAGCGCGCGCAGCTGCTCGCACTCCTGCGCGCTCAGCTCCGGCCGAGCTGCCAGGAACGCCTCGACGTCGACCGCGGCGCCGCGCAGCACGCAATCGAGATACTGATCGAACAGGCTTTCCAGGCGGTCGGACACGGGGGGAGCCCCAGTCTAGCCCGCCGAGCGCAAGGCGCGGATCGACGCGAACGCCCGCGGGGCGCATTGCAGTCGCGGCGCTGACTCGGGAGGATGGAGGATCGATGCCCGTTCCCGAGCAGGCCCGGATCCTCACCGACCTCGGCTGCATCGGCCTGGTGCTCGCGACCTCGTCGCTGGCGCTCGCGCCGCTGATCGTGGTGATCGCGCGGCGGCTCTTCCCCGGACGCAGCACGTTCACCCGGCGCTGGGGCTTCGCGCACGTCGCCGCGGTGCTCGTCTGCATCGCGGCCGCGCTGGCGCTCGCCACCCGCCTCGTCCCGATCGCCGAAGGCGCGAACCCGCTCGTGCCCGGACTCCTGCGCATGGCTTGTGGCCTGGGCGCCGGTTGCGCGCTCGCCGCAGTGTTCGCGCGCAAGCTCGAGCCCGACGGGCTGCGCGCGCTGGGCTTTCCGCGCGGCAGGCAGGTCGAAGCGGCGATCGCGGGCTGGACGGTCTACCTGCTCTTCCTGCCCGGGCTCGTCGGCCTGATGCTCGCCTGGACCTGGATCCTGCAGCGCATCGATCCCTCGATCGGCGCCCAACCCGCCGTGCACTGGGCGCTCGCTCTCGGGCCGGGACAGCGCTGGCCCGCGGTGCTGCTGGGCGTTCTTGTGCTGCCCTTCTTCGAGGAGCTGCTCTTCCGCGCCTTCCTGCAGCCGCTGCTCGTCCGGACCCTGAGCGCGCGCCTCGGCCTGGCGCTGACGGCGCTGTGCTTCGCGCTCCTGCACGGCGTCGCGGCGGGCGTGCCGATCTTCGCCTTCGCGCTGCTGCTCGGCGGCCTGATGCTGCGCACGCAGCGCCTGATGGCGAGCTGGGGCGTGCACGCGCTGCACAACGCGCTCGTCTTCGCGACGGTATTCTGGTTCCCCAAGGCCGTGCAGACGCTGCAGGGCCAAGGTCTACTCTGGCTCTCCTGATCATGAGCAGCTTTCCCCGCCAGGGCCTGATGCGCCCGGTTCCCGGAGGCGCGCACGTCGCCAGCAACGCGATCGTGACCGGCGACGTCAGCTTCGGCGAGCAGGCCAACGTCTGGTTCGGCTGCGTGCTGCGCGGCGACGACGCGCCGCTCGTGGTCGGCGCGCGCACGAACATCCAGGACCTGACGATGGTGCACGCCGACACGGGCGTCTCGAACGTGATCGGCGCGGACGTCACCATCGGCCACCGCTGCGTGCTGCACGGCGCGCGCGTCGAGGACCGCTGCCTGATCGGCATGGGCGCGATCCTGCTCGGCGGCTCGGTGATCGGCCGCGAATCGCTTGTCGCGGCCGGCGCGGTGGTCAAGGAGAACTTCGTCGTGCCGCCACGCTCGCTCGTCGCCGGCGTGCCGGCCAAGATCGTGCGCACGCTGACCGACGAGGAGGTCGCGCACATCGCGGGCAGCGCGGACGGCTACGTGAGGAAGGTGCGCCAGTACCTGCCATGACGAGTTTCGAGGAACGCCGCACGCTGCTGCTCGACTCGCTGCGCGAGCTCGGCAGCATCGCAGTCGCCTACTCGGGCGGCGTCGACTCCGCGGTGCTCCTGCACGCATCGCATTCCGTGCTGGGGGAGCAAGCCTGCGGCGTGATCGCCGACTCGCCCTCGCTGCCGCGGCGCGAGCTCGCCGAGGCGCTCGATCTCGCGCGCACGATCGGCGCGCGCGTCGAGGTGATCGCGACGAACGAGCTCGAAGACGAGCGCTACCGCGCCAATGCCGGCGACCGCTGCTACTTCTGCAAGAGCGCGCTCTTTTCCGCGATGGAGCCCTGGGCCCGCGCGCAGGGCTTCCGCGCGCTCGCGTTCGGCGAGATCACCGACGACCTCCTCGACGTCCGCCCCGGCGCGCGCGCGGCGAAGGAGTTCGGCGTCGTCGCGCCGCTCTCGGGCGCGGGCTTCGCGAAGGAGGACGTGCGCCGCTACGCGTGCGACGCGCGGCTCGTCGTCGCGGAGAAGCCCTCCTCGGCCTGCCTCGCGTCGCGCCTGCCGGTCGGCACGCGCGTCAGCGCCGAGAGACTGGGGCGCATCGAACGTGCCGAGGAGGCGCTCAAGCAGCTCGGCCTGCGCCAACTGCGCGTGCGCGACCTCGGCGAGCCTGCTTTCCCTCGAGGGCTTCGCTCGCCACGAGCTCGCGGCGTACCTCACAGCCGCCGAGCGCGCAGTGCGCTGATCCACTGAGCCTCCCCGATTTCCCCACTTCGCAAGTTGTGGAGGAAGTCGCGATTGCGTCGCTTCCCCACCGGGAGTCCAGGCGGTGATGATCCGGCGACTGGAGGAGACCATGAGCGCGCATCGCCGTGGAGCTGGAGATCCGCATCGGTTCGGAGGTGACTGGACGTCGGCCAAGCTCGCCCTGCTGGCCGCCTACCTCGCGGCCTACACGACCGCACTCTCGCGGCAGCCATTCGAGCGCTGGTACATCGACGCCTTCGCGGGGTCGGGATCGAGAGTGCCTGCCAGTGACGCGGTGCAGCCCGGCGAGGACGAGGACCTCTTCGGCGAACGCGAGCCCCGTGAGCTGCTGGACGGGTCGGCTCGGGTCGCGTTGAAGACCGTGCCGAGCTTCGATCACTTCGTCTTCATCGAGCGCAGCCCGTCCCGCTGCGCGGAACTCAGGGGCCTGCCGGACGAGTTCCGCTTGCCGCCGAGAACGGTGGAGGTGCAGCAGGCCGACGCCAACGCGGCCCTCGAGCAGATCATGAGCGGCGACTGGGGCCGGCGGCGGGCCGTGCTGTTCCTCGATCCATACGGCATGCAGGTCGAGTGGCGGACGATCGAGGCTGTCGCGAACACCCGTGCGATCGACCTCTGGCTGCTCTTCCCGTTGATGGCCGTCACGCGGGTGCTCGCCCGCTCGGGAGACATCCCGGACTCCTGGCGCCGGAGAGTGGACTTGATGCTCGGTACCCAGGAGTGGTACGAGAGGATCTACGCCGTCAAGGCCGAGCCGACGCTGTTCGGGGTGGAGCAGCAGAGGAGCCGTGCGGGCGCGGGGGTGATCGGCGAGTTGTTCCACGAACGTCTTCGAGCACATTTCCCGGGAGTGGCGCGGCAACCGGCGGTTCTCAAGAACTCCACCAACAGCCCGCTGTACCTGCTGTACTTCGCAGCGGGCAACGTACGCGGCGCGAAGGTTGCGCTGCGAATCGCGGAGCATCTGCTCAAGGGGATGTCCTGATGGCACTCCATTCCGGAATCGAGTGGACCGAAGCGACGTGGAACCCGGTGACGGGCTGCACGAAGGTCAGCCCGGGGTGCAAGCACTGCTACGCCGAACGCATGGCGCAGCGGTTGCAGGCAATCGGACAGAAGAACTACTCCCGCGGGTTCGAGCTCACTCTTCAGCCGCACATGCTCGAGCTGCCACTGCGCTGGCGCAAGCCGCAGATCGTCTTCGTGAACTCGATGAGCGACCTGTTCCATTGCGACGTGCCGCTCGAGTACATCCAGCGCGTCTTCGACGTGATGCGCCGCGCACACTGGCACGTCTTCCAGGTCCTGACCAAGCGTGCTGAACGCCTTGCCGAGTTGGATGCCGCCCTCGAATGGCCGGAGAATGTCTGGATGGGCGTGAGCGTGGAAAGCGACGCGTACCGGCGCCGAGTCGACGAGCTGCGCAAGACCCGTGCGCGCACCCGCTTCCTCTCGCTCGAGCCCTTGCTGGGTCCGCTCGTGAACCTCGACCTCGAGCACATCGACTGGGTGATCGTGGGAGGCGAGTCCGGGCCCCGCGCGCGGCCGATGCGGCCGGAGTGGGTGCTGGATCTGCGCGAGCAGTGCCGGCGAGCCGGTGTCCCGTTCTTCTTCAAGCAGTGGGGCGGGCGAAACAAGAAGCAGGCCGGCAGGCTCCTCGAGGGCCGGACGTGGGACGAGATGCCTGCCGCTGCGACGACAGTGGCCTGAGCTCCTCTCAGCCCTTCGGCCCGACGCACACCACGCTGAGTCCCGGCCCGCGCATGAACACGCGCATCAAGTGCCCGTCCTTGCCGGACGAGACGAAGACCAGGCCCGGCCCGCCGCCGTCCGAATTGTCCGGGGACCAGAGGAACTCGCGCACGCCGTCGTGATCGAGGTCGCGGATCGCCACGACCTCCTTGCCCGAGGAGTACAAGTCCGAGTTGCGCCAGGTGCACGGCGCATCGAGCTTCCAGAGGACCTTTCCCGTGGCGCCTGAGACCGCATCCAAGCCGCCCGAGAGCCCCCTGTCGGGGTTTCCGATCACGAGGTCCTGCACACGATCTCCGTCGATGTCCCCGACGCGCGCCACGCCGCGCACGCCGTCGGTCGGTCGCAGGTCAGGCGTGTCGAACGAGCGCAGGAGCCGCAGGTCCAAGGCCGAGCGCGCCTGGAGCACGCCGCGCGAACAGAAGAGCAGGTCGCGGAGCCCGTCGCCGTCGAGGTCCTCGATGGGCAGCGTCCGCAGGCCGACGCCCCGGCTCATGATCTCCGTGTCCACCTCGCAGATCAGGTGGCCGTCGAATCCCGACACGAGGCGCAGGAGGGGCGATTGCGCCCGCAGGATCAACCCGAGGAACGCGAGGTCCGCGATCCCGTCCGCATCGACGTCGCCGACGGGATCGATGCGTCGCGCCTGAACTCCCGCCGGCGTCTGGATCCGGAAGAGCAGCCTGCCGGTCTGGCCGGAGTAGACGAAGCCGAAACCGTCCGTGCAGTCCTCGAGACCCGTGACGAGGACGTCTCCGGCTCCGTCGCCGTCGACATCGCAGAGACCCGCGACGCGCGTGCCGAAGCCGCACACTCCCGCCGGCGCGTCGAGCATGCGCAGGAGGACGCGCGTCCGGCCCGAGTAGATCGCGGCGCGGCCGGGTGCGCTCTCGTCCCACTGCGGCGCGAGCCCGACGAGGATCTCGCCGACGCCGTCACCGTCGACGTCGGGCAGCGCCGCGATCGAGCGGCCGAACTCGCGCGCGTCGTCGTCGCTGCAGAGCGAGTCGATCACCTGTCCGTTGCGCCCGGAGACGATCCAGATGGTCGCGGGCACGCTGCCCTCGGGATCGGAGATGCTGAAGTCGTCGAGCCGGTCGCCGTTGAGGTCGCCGAGATTCGCGAGCCCCAGGCCGAAGGTGCGGTAGCCGTGCGGTCCGTGCGGGTCCTCGCCCCACCCGGGATCGGGCACCGGCGGTTGCTGGGGGAGGAACGTCGCGAGCAGCAGGGCGAGGCGGATCACGCGCGTCCCAACCCCGGAGGAGTCCGGCGGTTCCGCGCGATCGGGAATCGCCGTGGGGAGGCCTTTCACACGCTCAAGGCCCCGCAGGTTCGGTCCGATAGCCCCGCTCGGGTCGCCATGGGCAACGTGATCAACCTCGAGCACTACCAGTTCGGCCCCGCGGCGGTCTTCGACCCGGCGCGCTTCGCGCTGGGCGACCTCGGGATCGCGCTCGAGCCGTCGTTCAAGATCGCGCGCGGCGAGCGCGTGCTCGTGATGGGCAGCTGCTTCGCGCGGCGCGTGGCCGAGGTGCTGCGCGCGCTGGGCTTCGACGCGAGCGATGGGGGACTCCACTTCAAGTACAACGCCTTCGCGATGCTGCAGGAGCTGCGCTGGTGCCTCGAGGGCGGCTTCGGCCCGGCGCAGATCCTGTGCGCTCCCGACGGCCGCTGGCTCAACCCGCACCGCAACCCGGCGCGCTTCAACACTTCGCGGGCCGAAGTGCTCGACGCGCACCTCGCGGCACAGCGCGCGGCGGCGGAGATCGTGCGCGACTGCGACCTCGTGGTGCTGACCTACGGCCTGATCGAGGCCTGGTACGACAAGGTCTGCGGCCTGTACACCAACGAGGCGCCGCCGCTCTCCTCGCTGTCGAGCTGGAAGCAGCGCTTCGAGCTGCGCCAGACGACGCACGCCCAGAACCTGGCGGCGATGCTCGAGCTCGTGCAGCTCGTGCGGCGCGCGAACCCGCGCGTGCGCTTCCTGGCCTCGGTCTCGCCCGTCCCGCTCAAGGCGACGTTCTGCGGGCCGGACGTGCTGGTCTCGAACTGCGTCAGCAAGTCGACGCTGCGCTCGGCGCTGCACGAGGCGATCGCACAGCTGAAGGGCGAGGGTGTCGCCATCGACTACTTCCCGAGCTACGAGATCGTGATGCTCGCGCCGCAGCGCGAAGACGCGTGGCGCGCCGTGGCGCCCGATGGCCAGGCCGACGGCCGGCACGTGCGCGACGATTTCGTCGCGCGCACGATCATGCAGGCCTTCCTGCGCGCCTACGTGGCCGAGGAGCCGGTCACGGTCGGCGAGACGCAGGGCACGCTGCCCTGAGCACGCTCACTCGAGGTCGAAGACGCCGCTGCCGTCCTTGTTGGAGAGGCACCAGGTCGCGGCCAGGTAGTTCTGGTTGGGCCCGAGCGTGACGTTCCAGCGCGGGCCATCGCGCGCGGCCAGCGTGCCGAGCGACTGCAGCGCCTTGCGGCGCACGGGCAGCGGGCCGGCGCCTTCGCCGACCAGCGCGACCAGCGCCTCGACGGAGGCGGGCGAGCCGATCCCGCCGATCGCGCGCACGTAGGAGGCGCGCACCTCGGGGTTCGTCGCCGCCGCGAGCTTGGCCACGAGCTGCGGCACGAGCGCGTCCTCGCCGAGCATGCCCAGCGCCAGCGCCGCGCGGCCGTGCACCAGAGGTCGGTGCACCGGCTCGTCGAGCACGGCCATCAGCGCCGGCACCGCGGAGCTCGCGTGCATCAGCCCGAGCCCGAGCGCCGCCATGCCGCGGGCCGTGTCGTCCTTGTAGCTGGAGAGGCCCACGACCAGCGGCTCGGCCAGCGCCGCGTCGCCGGAGAGCCCGGCTCCGAGCGCGCAGGCGGCGAACTCGTCCGTGGTGCGCGCGCGCTCGAGGCCCGAGCGCAGCGCGGCCGGGATGTCGCCCGGCACCGCGACCCCGTTCTTCCTCAGCTCGTGCGCCAGCACGCCCAGCGCCACGGCCGCCCAGGGGCGGATGCGGTTCTGGCTCGAGCCCAGCGACTGCTCGAGGAAGTTCGCCGCGTCGCGCACGGCGGCTTCGCGCGCCTCGGACTTGCCCGCGCCGCGCGCGAGCGCCACCAGCGCGAGCCGCCGCGAGGCCTCCTCGCCGAAGCCGGCCGTGCGCTGCAGCGCGGCGCGGATGCGGCGGTCGATGTCCGCATCGTTCGGACGCGCGATCTCGCCCAGCGCGATCACGCAGCTCTGGCGCACCGCGCCGTACTCCTTCGCGCCCTTCTCGAGCACGGGCAGCAGCGCCTCGGCGACGAGCACGCGCACCTCCTCGGGCATGCCGGGGGTGAGGCGTGCGAGCGCCGTCGGCACGTGCACGCGCACCGCGACGGGCAGCTTCTCGTCGCCGAGCACGTCGCACAGCCAGGCGATCTGCGACAGGCGGCAGCTCTCGGGATCGTGGCCCAGTCCGCCGCAGTCGCAGCCGGGCGGGCCGAGCTTCTCGTCCACGGGCACGAGCCCGAGCGCGATCACCGCGGCGACGCGGATCTCCTCGGAGGCCTGCGGCTGCTGCAGCGCGGCGAAGAGCGCGCGCACGACCTCCGTGCGCTGCTCGGCCGAGTCCGCGCGCGCGCCGGCCAGGCCGAGTGCGTAGGCCGCGAATGCGCGCAGCACGGGCGCGACCTTCTCGGCCTTCGAGAGCTGCCGGCCCTCGGCGTCGTCCGCGAGCAGCGACTCGAGCGCCTGGAGCGTGCCTGCGCGACCTTCGACGGCCAGCGCCAGCGCGGCCGCGCCGCGCAGGTCGGCCGTTCCCTCGTGCAGGTAGAACGAGATGTACGGATCGAGCTCGCCGTCGCCCGGATCCTGCGCGACCTCGGCCAGCGCCAGTACGGCCGAGCTGACGTAGGGATTCGTGCCGCCGGACTTCTCGATCAGCGCGCGCAGCGATTTGTCCAGGCGCGCGCGCACGTAGCTCGCGTAGTCGGCCGGCGCATCGCCGCCGAGGGCCTGCTCGCCGAGCGAGAGGCTGCCGTGCAGGCGGCCGCCGAGATCGAGGTACGCCTCCTGGTTGAACTCCCACCATTTGCGCCAGTCGGCCGGGTCCTCGGTCGCCGGACCGGTCTCGAGCGCATAGGAAGGGAGCGAAGGGATGCGCGGCTTGGGGATCGAGCCGTCCGTCCCGCCGGGTATCGCGCTTCCACCACCTGTGGACGATCCGCCGCCGCCCGAACCGCCGCCACTGTTGCCGCCACCAGGTCCCGAGTACGAGCCACGCCCGCCGCGCGAGCCCCCTCAACAACGGCGCTGAGCGGCGGATGCATCCGCGAGCACGAGCAGACCGATCATCGACAAGCCGCCGAGCAACAGAGAACGCTTCACGGGAACCTCCTCGAGACGAAGGAGCAACCGCCAGGACGGCGCCCATTATGCCTACGCCAGGGACGAGGCAACAGGGTCCAGGGTTCCGTGGGGCCGAAAGGTCTAGACTCGGGCGCCACAGGGGCCGACCCGCTGAACACCTCCGAGACCTTCCTGCGGCTGGGAATCGCGCTGGCGCTCGGTCTGCTCGTGGGCCTCGAGCGGGAACGCTCGGAGGCGCCGTTGGCGGGTTTCCGCACGTTCCCGCTGGTCACGCTGCTCGGGTCGCTGGCGGCGCTGCTCGCCCCGGTCCTGGGGACCTGGCTCCCGGCCGCCGGGCTCGTCGCGCTGGCCCTGACGATCGGCGTGGGGGATCTGCTGCGCCTGAAGGACGGGCAACCGGCGCACCCGGGCATCACGACCGAGATCGCGCTGCTGCTGATGTACCTCGTCGGCGCCGGGATCGTCTCCGGGCTGCTCGAGCCCTGCGTGGTGCTGGCGGGAAGCGTGGCCGTCCTGCTCCACCTCAAGGAGCGCATGCACGCGCTCGCGCACCGATTGAGCGAAGAGGACGTGCTGGTGCTCTTCCGCTTCGTGCTGATCGCGCTGGTCGTGCTGCCGATGCTGCCCGATCGCGTCTACGGTCCGTTCGAGGTGCTCAACCCGCACGAGATCTGGTGGATGGTCGTCTTG